>SWCD01023072.1_pt1 | contig 98857 bp, 86 predicted proteins | sample 4693011 | NCBI WGS metagenome assembly SWCD01 (sample SAMN10267278, study PRJNA491770) | bioreactor metagenome | isolation source: DHS bioreactor inoculated with marine | place: Japan: Omine Ridge, Nankai Trough | reverse complement strand
CCCCCCCACCAACTCGGCGTTGACGCTGGCCGAGACCAGAAAGGTCAGCGCAAGCATCCAGTATTCCATGCCTCCGGTCGACCATATCACGGCAGCGCCGCTTGCCATGCACAGCGCCCAGATCGCCGAGGCCACGGCGACGGCATCGTCGGCCCGCGCCGTCTGCGTGACGATCCGGCCCCGGCGCATGACCCAGCGGTTGACGGTCATGTCCACCGCCTCGCCGGTCAGCCAGATCGCGAGGATCAGCGCCCCGGCAAAGCCCCCCTGAAACAGCCCGACGACCAGCGCACCGGTGCATTCGTAGGCCAGACGCAGGGGCAACATCCGCCATCGGCCCTGACAGAATCGCTGCAGACGTCCCGTGGGGCTGCGCTTGTCGGCAATGTCGTTTGGCGCCTGTGTGCTTTCAGGTGCCTTGGGCTTTGCGGAGGCCGCCTCTGTCTCTGGCCCCAATTCTGGCCCCGATTCTGGCCCAGACCGGCGCGAGCCGGGGCCGGTCGCCCGCCGCTGGCTTCCGGCAAAGAGGCCGGGGGCCGGTCCCTTTGCGCTGCGGGAACGGGGCACGGGCGGCGAGTTGCGTCTGGTCAAGCGCATGGAATTGATCCCGGAATGCTGTCGCGGAGGGGGCCGCGCGTCTGTCTGCCCTTCGAGCTACAGCAGCGGATTTAACAAATGATTGGCGCCAACGGACTTCGCCCCTTTACCCAAAACCCGACGGCCTCACGCACCTTGCGCCATTGCCCCAACCGCGACTTCCTGATCTAATGAAAGGCCAATCAAGAACAAGCAGAGCAGCGCGCCGATGACCGATCTTCTGAGCGGGTCCGCCCCCGAACAAACCTACGACGCCTCGTCCATCGAGGTGTTGGAGGGGCTGGAGCCTGTCCGCAAACGGCCCGGCATGTATATCGGCGGCACCGACGAGCGTGCGATGCACCATCTGGTGGCCGAGGTTCTGGACAACTCGATGGACGAGGCCGTCGCCGGCCACGCCAGCCGCATCGAGGTCGAGTTGCAATCGGAAAACACCGTCACCATCCGCGACAACGGGCGCGGCATTCCGATCGATCCGCACCCCAAGTTCCCCGACAAATCGGCGCTTGAGGTGATCTTGTGCACCCTGCACGCAGGCGGCAAATTCTCGGGCAAGGCCTATCAGACCTCGGGCGGTTTGCACGGGGTCGGCATCTCGGTGGTGAACGCGCTGTCGGATCATCTGCGGGTCGAGGTTGCGCGCAACCGCGAGCTGCACGCGCAGGAGTTTTCGCGCGGCCATCCCCAAGGCCCGGTCGAGATGGTGGGCGCCGCCCCCAACCGGCGCGGCACCAGCGTCACCTTCCGTGCGGACTCTGAGATTTTCGGCAGCCACAAGTTCAAGCCCGCCCGGCTGATGAAGATGGTCCGGTCCAAGGCCTATCTGTTCTCGGGCGTGGAAATCCGCTGGAAAAGCGCCATCGACGATGGCGAGACCCCGACCGAAGCCACCTTCCATTTCCCCGGCGGTCTGGCCGATTACCTCAAGGAATCGCTGGGCAACGCCGCTACCTATGCCGAGGCTCCCTTTGCCGGCAAAGTCAGCTTTCAGGAAAAGTTCGGCAAGCCCGGCTCGGTCGAATGGGCGATCAACTGGACGCCGTCGCGTGACGGGTTCATCGGCAGCTATTGCAACACCGTCCCCACCTCGGAAGGCGGCACCCACGAGGCCGGTTTCTGGGCCGCGATCCTGAAGGGCATCCGCGCTTATGGCGAGTTGGTCGGCAACCGCAAGGCCGCGCAGATCAACCGCGACGACCTGATCGCCGGGGGCTGCGCGCTGGTGTCGTGCTTCATCACCGAGCCCGAGTTCGTGGGCCAGACCAAGGACCGTCTGGCCACGGTCGAGGCCGGCAAACTGATCGAGGGCGCGGTGCGCGACCATTTCGACAACTGGCTGGCATCGGACACCAAATCCGCCGGCGCCATTCTGGATTATCTGGTGCTGCGGGCCGAGGAACGCCTGCGCCGCCGCTCGGAAAAGGAAACCGCCCGCAAGACCGCCACCAAGAAGCTGCGCCTGCCCGGCAAGCTGGTGGATTGCTCGGCCACCAACCGCGACGGCACCGAGTTGTTCATCGTCGAAGGCGACAGCGCCGGCGGCAGCGCCAAGATGGCGCGGGATCGCAAGAATCAGGCGCTTTTGCCCCTGCGCGGCAAGATCCTGAACGTGTTGGGCGCGGCCTCGGCCAAGATGGGTCAGAACGCTGAGATCAACGATCTGTGTCAGGCGCTTGGCGTCGGCATGGGCACCCGGTTCAACCTTGAGGATCTGCGGTACGACAAGATCATCATCATGACCGACGCCGATGTCGACGGCGCACATATCGCGTCGCTTTTGATGACCTTCTTCTTCACCCAGATGCGGCCGATGATCGACGCGGGCCATCTGTATCTGGCCTGCCCGCCGCTGTTCCGTCTGACGCAGGGCGCACGCCGGGTCTATTGTCTGGACGAGCCCGAAAAAGAGGCCATGCTGCAGCGCGGTCTGGGCGGCAAGGGCAAGATCGACGTCAGCCGGTTCAAGGGCTTGGGCGAGATGGACGCCAAGGACCTGAAGGACACCACCATGAACCCCGAGACGCGCAAGCTGATCCGGGTCACCATCGCCGAGGATATGCCCGGCGAAACCGCCGATCTGGTCGAGCGTCTGATGGGCAAGAAGCCCGAGCTGCGGTTTCAGTATATCCAGCAGAACGCCCAATTCGTCGAAGAACTGGACGTCTGACCCCCCTCACCCACCGACATGTTTCCACCGCATTTCAGCATGTTGCGGCGAATGTCACCCGCGCGCGATCCGCACGTCGGCGGACCGCGCCGCAGGCTACCAAGTGCGCAACAGCCCATGGCCGCAAATGCCCGCCGTCCCGCGCATTATATAAATATTATTTATTTCATAGGCTTACCGGATAGGGCGAGCCACACTCTCGCATTCCACCTCTGGCTGAAATTCCCGCCCGAAGGTTGAAACCGCGCGCGCGGACGCCTGCGGACGCCCTGTGCAGAACTGCCAATACTGTGTTTGCACAAATCGGATATGCGCGGCCCCGATTGCGCCAGATTGCCCCCGCAAGCTGATAGGTAATCGGACCCCAGAATGGGGCCAAAATTCCAGAAAGGACCGCCCGCATGTCCCTGTTCTTCTTTCTCAAAGGCGCGTTGATCGGCTATCTGCTTGCTGTCGTGACGATCCTTGACCTTGAACTTGGCGATCTGACCACCGTGATCGGCATCGCCGCCGGCTGCCTGGCTCTGTATTCCGCCTTCGCGTTCCTTGATGAGACCAAATCCATCCGCAAACCCGGCCGCAAGCGGCGCGCCGAGGCCCGCGCGGAAGCTTTGGCCGAGGATGCCAAATCCGCCAGAAGCCCGACGCCCGAGCAAACCTCCGCGGCCTCTGCCACCGCGACCGTGGGCCCGCGTCTGCGCGAACAGATGCATGCCACACCGCAAAGCGCGATCGTCGCTGCCCGCAACCGTATCCGCTGCCGCAGTACCCAGAACCGGTTCAGCGTGGGCACCGCCTAAGCCACGCCCGGCGTCTGACGCACATATCAGCGGGCCAAGGGGCCCCGGACCTTGCAAGGATGCCGTCAAGAGCATCGAAGGTCCGGGGCCCCTTGTCGTTCGCGGCAAAGACCGCGCCGATCCTAGCCTTCGATCAGCCGCCCCTGCTCCAGCCGCACCACGCGATCCATCCGCGAGGCCAGTTCAAGGTTGTGGGTTGCGATCACCGCCGACAGGCCGGTCGAGCGCACCAGATCCATCAACGCCCCAAACACCCGGTCCGAGGTCTCGGGATCAAGGTTGCCCGTCGGCTCGTCGGCCAGCAGCACCCGGGGGCTGTTGGCCATCGCCCGGCAGAAGGCCACGCGCTGCTGCTCGCCGCCCGACATCTCGGCGGGACGGTGCCCGCCCCGTTCGGTCAGCCCGACCGAGGCCAGAAGCGCCTCGGCCCGGTCGCGGGCATCGGCTTTCGCCACGCCGTTGGCCAGTTGCGGCAGCATGATGTTCTCGCGCGCCGAGAATTCGGGCAGCAAATGGTGGAACTGATAGATGAACCCCACATCGTTGCGCCGCATTCGCGTGCGCATCCGGTCGCCCAGATCCCCCGTCGCCACTCCGCCGATCTCGACGGTCCCTGCGTCGGGCGTGTCCAGCAGCCCGGCGATGTGCAGAAGCGTGGACTTACCGGCCCCCGAGGGCGCCACCAGCGCCACCACCTCGCCCCGCCCCACGGCAAGCGCGGCATCGCGCAGCACCATGATCTCGGCGGGGGTGCCGGGGTTATAGGACTTCGAGATGCCCTCAAGGCGCAGCATCGCATCACTCATAGCGCAACGCCTCCACCGGGTTCATGCGGGCCGCGCGGCGGGCCGGAAAGATCGTGACCACGAACGACAGGCCCAGCGACAGCGAGACCGCCGACAGCACGTCGCCCAACCGCAACTGCGCCGGCAACTGATAAAGCCCGCGGATCGAAGGATCCCAGACGCCGCCCCCCGCAACCGCGTTCACGAACGAAAAGATCGGATCGATGTAGATCGCGAAGAGACAGCCCAGAATGGTCCCGAATAGCGTGCCCAGCACGCCGACAAGGGCGCCGCAGATGAAGAAGACCCGCAGGACCGAGCCCTCGGTCAGCCCCATCGTGCGCAGGATGCCGATGTCGCGGCCCTTGTTCTTGACCAGCATGATCAGCCCCGAGACGATATTCATCGTGGCGATCAGCACAAGAATGGACAGGATGACGAACATCACGTTGTCCTCCATGTCCAGCGCCCGCAGGAACGAGCCCGAGGCATCGCGCCACGACCACAGCAACGTGCCCTCGCCGCCCGCTTGCATCAGCGGCCCGGCCAGATCGTCGACCCGTTCGGGGGTTTCGACCAAGACCTCCAACTCGTCGGCGCCGCCTTCGCGGTTGAAATAGGATTGTGCCTCGGTGAACGGCATGTAGACCCGCGTGCGGTCGATGTCATACCGCCCCATCGAGAAGATCTGCACCACCTCATAGCTGTTGACCCGCGGGCTGGTGCCAAAGGCGGTCTGCACCCCGTCGGGCGAGATCAGCTTGATCCGGTCGCCGACATCGGCCCCCAGATCCCGCGCCACGATCGAGCCGATGGCGATGCCCTCGCCGAACCGCCCCAGATCGCCGCGGGCGGCCTCGCTGCCTTGGGCGTCGCGCATGCGCGGCAGGCTCATCAGATCGTCGGGGGCGATGCCGAAAACCTCGACCCCGGCGCTGCGGCCCCGGTTGCTGGCCAGCACCTGCCCCTTGATCAGCGGCGCCACCCGGGTCACGCCGGACACCTGCGCCACCCGTTCGGCCCGTTCGACATAATCGGCCATCAGCCGCGTGGTCTGGCCCTGCTCGGTCACCTGCGTGGCACTATACAGCGTCACATGCGCGTTGGCGCCAAGGATGGTGTCGACGAATTCCGCCCGAAAGCCCGAGCGTACGGCAAGCGTGGCGATCAGGGCGAAGACGGCCAGAGTGATGCCGATCAGGCTGATCCACGTCATCGCGCTGACGCCACCCTCGGCCCGGCGGGCCCGCAGGTAACGCCATGCGATCATCCATTCAAAGGGGGCGAAGGGGGCGGTTTTCTGCGCCAAGGGACAGGCTCCTGCTAGATTGGCGCGGACCTTGGGGGTTTTGCCCGATCCCGTCAACTCGTGGTGTCGTGATCGCGGCGGCGCAGCTTAGGGTCGCGAAAATATCCCCGCCGGAGGCATCGGACCTTGCCGATCCAAAGCCACCCGCGGGGATGTTTCGGGCCACCGCCGTCGCGGTCAGCCTGCCTTATGGGCGGCGTAGATTTCGCGCAGCCGGGTGACGGCCAGTTCAGGGGCCAGTTCCTCGGTCTCGCCGCTGCGGCGGTTGGCCAGTTCCACGATGCCGTTCTTCAGGCCGCGCGGACCGACGGTGATGCGCCACGGCAGGCCGATCAGATCCATGGTGGCGAACTTGGCCCCTGCCCGTTCGTCGCGGTCGTCGTAAAGCGGGTCCAGACCGGCGGCGGTCAGCGCCTTGTAAAGATCCTCGCAGGCCGCGTCGGTGCCGGCGTCGCCCTGACGCAGGTTGACGATGCCGCAATCGAAGGGGGTGACGCCCTCGGGCCAGATGATGCCATTGTCGTCGTGGCTGGCCTCGATAATGGCGCCCAGCAGGCGCGAGACGCCGATGCCGTGGCTGCCCATGTGCACGGGCACCCGCTCGCCCTGATCGTTGACGACGGTGGCGCCCATCGGTTCAGAGTATTTGGTGCCGAAATAGAAGATCTGCCCCACCTCGATGCCGCGGGACGTGCGCCGCCGCTCTTCGGGGATCTGCTGGAAGGCCGCGTCGTCGTGGGTCTCGTCGGTGCGGGCATAGGGCGTCGTCCATTCGGTGACGATCCCGGCGCATTGATCGCGGTCGTCGTAATCCACCGCCCGGTCGCCCAGCGCCAGATCGGTGATGGCGCTGTCATAGAAGACCTCGGACTCGCCGGTGTCGGCCAGCACCAGAAACTCATGCGTGTCTTCGCCGCCGATGGGCCCCGAGTCGGCCCGCATGGGGATCGCCTGCAGGCCCATCCGCTCGTAGGTCCGCAGGTAGCTGACCATGTGGCGGTTATAGGCGTGGATGGCGCTGTCGTGGTCGATGTCGAAGTTGTAGCCGTCCTTCATGTAGAACTCGCGGCCCCGCATCACGCCGAAGCGGGGGCGGATCTCGTCGCGGAACTTCCACTGGATGTGGTACAGGGTCAGCGGCAGGTCCTTGTAGCTGTTCACATGGCTGCGGAAGATGTCGGTGATCAGCTCTTCGTTGGTGGGACCGTACAGCATGTCGCGCCCGTGGCGGTCGGTGACGCGCAGCATCTCGTCGCCGTAGTCGTCATAACGCCCGCTTTCGCGCCACAGGTCCGCCGATTGCAGGGTCGGCATCAGCAGGGGGATGTGGCCCGCACGCTGCTGCTCTTCGTGGACGATGGCCTCGATCTTGCGCAGCACGCGCAGGCCCAGCGGCAGCCACGAATAGATGCCGGCGGCGGCCTGTTTGATCATGCCCGCCCGCAACATCAGACGGTGCGAGACGATCTGCGCCTCGGCGGGGTTTTCCTTGAGAACGGGCAGGAAGTAGCGGGAGAGGCGCATCGCGCGGACCTTTCGACATCAAAAGCGGTTGCGCCGGTCTAGGGCATCGCCGCGTGCCAGACAAGAACCCGCGTCGGGGCCCCGGACGCAGTCCAATGCGATCCGCACCGCGAGACGGGACCGCCGCGCTTGCAACCGCGCCCCGCATAGGCGAATTATCGTTTTCAACGAATGCGCGAATGCAAAGGGGCGCCGCATGGGTCTGCCGGTCCGCGAACAGACGTATTACTGGGGGATCGCCGCGGCGGTGCTGTTCGTGCTGCTATGGATACTGGGCGACGTCATCCTGCCTTTCCTGCTGGGCGGCGCGATTGCCTATTTCCTCGACCCCCTCGCCGACCGGCTGGAACGTCTGGGCCTAAGCCGCGCCGCCGCGACCGCCGTGATCACGGTCGTGGCCCTCGTGGGCTTCGTGCTGCTGGCGGTGCTGGTGCTGCCCCTTCTGATCGAGCAAACCAAAGCCTTGGTGCAGATGGCCCCGACGCTGGCCGAGAACCTGCGCGCCTTCCTGACCGAGCGTTTCCCCTCGGTCATGGACAACACTTCGCCGGTGCATCAAAGCCTGCTGACGTTAAGCGACACCCTGCGCTCCAAAGGGGCGGCACTGGCCGAGGGGATCTTGTCGTCGGCCCTTAGCCTGATCAACGTGCTGGTCTTGCTGGTGATCGTGCCGGTTGTGGCCTTCTATCTGCTGCTGGACTGGGACCGGATGGTCGCCCGGATCGACGCGCTGCTGCCGCGCGATCATGCGCCGGTGATCCGCGATCTGGCGCGGCAGATCGACCGCACGCTGGCCTCGTTCATCCGCGGGCAAGGCACGGTCTGCCTGATCCTTGGCACCTATTACGCCGTGGCGCTGATGGCCGTGGGGCTGCAATTCGGGCTGGTGGTGGGGGCCATCGCGGGGCTGTTGACCTTTATCCCCTACGTGGGCGCGCTGGTGGGTGGCGGTCTGGCCATCGGTCTGGCGCTGTTCCAGTTCTGGGGCGACTGGCTCTGGATCGTCGCCGTCGCGGTAATCTTTCAGGCCGGACAATTGATCGAGGGCAATGTGCTGACGCCCAAGCTTGTCGGCTCGTCCGTGGGTCTGCACCCGGTCTGGCTGATCTTTGCGCTGTCGGTGTTCGGGGCGCTCTTTGGCTTTGTCGGCATGCTGGTCGCGGTGCCGGTGGCGGCGGCCATCGGCGTGCTGGCCCGCTTCGCGACCGAGAAATATCAGGAAAGCATGCTGTATCAGGGCACGTCGGACACGGTGCCGCTGAGCCCCGCCGCCGCGCTGTCGCCCGCGCAGGTCGCCGACGTTGATCCCGCCCCAGTACCTGCCCCAGTTTCCGCCCCTGTGCCCAATCCCACCGGGACGCGTCCCTGACATGGCCCATCAGCTGCGCTTTCCCCTGCCACGGATAACGGCGCGGGGCCGCGAGGATTTCTTTGTCTCGCCCGCCAATGCCCTGGCCCATGACACCGTGCTTGCCCCGCAGGACTGGCCGCTGGGCAAGATGGTGCTGACCGGCCCCGCAGGCTCGGGCAAGTCCCATCTGGCCGAAATCTGGCTGCGCGAACATCACGCCCGCCGCCACACGGCAGCCGATCTGACCGACGAGGCCGTCGATCACCTGACCCGCGCCCGAAGCCCAAATGTGGTGATCGAGGATGCCTGTCAGCCGATGTCCGACGCCGCCCAGCGCGCCCTGTTCCACCTGCACAATCTGGTGGCCCAGCGCGGCGGGCTGCTGTTGCTGACCGCGCGTCAGGCGCCGTCCCGCTGGCCGGTGACGCTGCCGGATCTGGCCAGCCGCATGCAGGGCACCTCGGTGGTCGAGATCGCGGCCCCCGACGACCAGCTTCTGACCGCGCTTTTCGTCAAGCTGTTCCACGACCGGCAGATCCTGCCGCCGCCCGCGCTGATCGTCTGGCTGCTGCCCCGGATGGAGCGGTCCTATGCGGCGGTCGCGACCATCGTGTCGGAACTGGACCGACGGGCGCTGGCCGAAAAGCGCCCCATCGGCCAACGGCTTGCCGCCGACGTGCTGGACAAGATGGCCGCGGGCGGGCGATAACACGGGGGCAATCCTCTGTAATTCCGAAGGGCTCTCATGGGTCAGGCCGATTTCCTTCAGGCGGAGTTTCCCGCCCCCACCGCCTTGCCGGCCGAGGCCGTCGAAGGACCGGGCCGGTTCCTCAACCGCGAGTTGAGCTGGCTGGCCTTCAACTGGCGCGTGCTGGACGAGGCCTCGAACCCCCGGGTGCCGCTGCTGGAGCGGGTGCGCTTTCTGTCGATCTCGGCCACCAACCTTGACGAATTCTACACCGTCCGCGTCGCCGGCCTGCGCGAGCTTGCCCGCGCCGGCAACACCACGCCCGCCGCCGACGGGCTGACCCCGGCCGAACAGCTTGTGCTGATCGACGGCGAGGCGCGGCGCCTGATGGGGGCGCAACAGGCCGCCTGGAACGAGCTGCGCGCGGCGATGGAAGACGAAGACATCCACATCCTGACCCGCGACACCATCGGCAAGTCCGACCGCAAGGCGCTAGAAGCCGTCTTCATGGCGCAGGTCTTCCCGATACTGTCGCCGCTGGCCATCGACCCCGCCCACCCCTTTCCCTTCATCCCGAACGAAGGCTTCGCGCTGGCCCTGCAGATGGAGCGTAAGTCCGACGGTCGCGCCCTGCGGGCCCTGCTGCCGATCCCGCATCAGATCGACCGCTTCCTGCGTCTGCCGGCGGTCGACGGCAAGATCCGGTTTCTGCCGCTGGAAGAGCTGCTGTTGATGTATATTGGCTCGCTCTTTCCGGGCTACAAGCTGACCGGAAGCTGCGCCTTTCGCGTGCTGCGCGACAGCGATCTCGAGGTCGAGGACGAGGCCGAGGATCTGGTCCGCGAGTTCGAGGTCGCCCTGAAACGCCGCCGCCGCGGCGAAGTCATCCGCCTGAAGCTGTCCGCCGGTGCCCCCGGCCCGCTGCGCAAGCTGATCATGGACAACCTGAACATCACCCCCAACGAGGTGGTCGAGATACAGGGCCTGATCGGCGTCGGCGCCCTGCGCGAACTGGTGCTGGATGAACGCCCCGCGCTGCTGTGGCCCTCGTTCACGCCGCGGGTGCCCGAACGGGTGCAGGACCACGAAGGCGACATGTTCGCCGCCATCCGCCAAAAGGACATGCTGCTGCATCACCCCTATGAGACGTTCGATATGGTGGTGCGTTTTCTGGAACAGGCCGCCCGCGACCCCGACGTCGTCGCCATCCGCCAGACGCTGTATCGCACCTCGAACGAAAGCCCCATCGTGGCCGCCCTGTGCGATGCCGCCGAGTCGGGCAAATCCGTCACCGCGCTGGTCGAACTGAAGGCCCGTTTCGACGAGGCCGCCAACATCCGCCAGTCGCGCCGTCTGGAACGCGCCGGCGCCCATGTGGTTTACGGCTTCATCAACTACAAGACCCACGCCAAGATCAGCGTCGTCGTCCGCCGCGAGGGCGATCAGCTTGTGACCTATACCCATTTCGGCACCGGCAACTACCACCCGATCACCGCGCGGATCTATACCGACCTGAGCCTGTTCACCTGCGACGCCAAGCTGGGCCGGGATGCGACGCGGGTCTTCAACTATGTCGGCGGCTACGCCCAGCCCGACGTGCTGGAGAATCTGGCGATCTCGCCTCTGACGCTGAAAACCTCGTTGCTGGAACAGATCTCGGCCGAGAAAGCCCATGCCGCCAACGGCAAACCCGCCGAGATCTGGGCCAAGATGAACGCCATCACCGACCCCGACATGATCGACGCGCTTTACTCGGCCAGTCAGGCGGGGGTGAAGATCAATCTGGTGGTGCGCGGCATCTGCGGGCTGCGCCCCGGCATCAAGGGTTTGTCCGAGAATATCCGCGTCAAATCCATCGTCGGGCGGTTTCTGGAACATTCGCGCATCGTCTGTTTCGGCAACGGCCACGGGCTGCCGGCCAAGAAGGCCAAGGTCTATATTTCGTCCGCCGATCTGATGGAACGCAACCTGCTGCACCGGGTTGAGACGCTGGTAGAGATTACCAATGCGACCGTGAAGGCACAGATCATGAACCAGATCATGGCGGCCAATCTGGCCGACGAGGCGCAAAGCTGGGTGATGGACGGCCTTGGCCGTTTCACCCGTCGTGCCCCCGAGGATGGCGAGTATCTGTTCAGTTGTCATCGCTTCTTCACCGAGAACCCCTCGCTGTCGGGTCGCGGCTCGGCCGGGGCGGCGGATGTGCCGGCGCTGACCCATTCGAAGGATTAGGCGGGACACTGGCTGCCCTGCGGTCCTATGGGATTGATTGGCCCGGATCGATTGACCCGTATTGACTGCCGGGCACGCGGACGGGCAAGGTCCGGCAACGACGAAAGGGAACGCGGATGGACAGCGTCACCGACAAGGCCCCTGCGAAGACTTCGCCCCAGCCCCCCAAGGGCGAAGGCGCGAAGACCGACTCTGGCCCGGATGCGAATGCCGGTTCGGGCACAGCCCCGGACAAAGTCCCGCAAACCGACACCTCCCCCACGGCCGAGCAACTGACCGATTGGGGCCCCTTCGGTCGCCCGCTTTTCGATGATCCGTCCGCCAAGGCGCTGAAACGGGTGGGCGTGCTGGACGTGGGCTCGAACTCGGTCCGGATGGTGGTCTTCGACGGTGCCGCCCGCTCGCCCGCCTATTTCTACAACGAAAAGCTGCTGTGCGGTCTGGGTGCCGGTCTGAACGAAACCGGCCGCCTGAACCCCGAAGGCCGCCGCCGGGCGCTGGCCGCGATCAAGCGGTTCGACATTCTGGCGGCCTCGATGGGCGTCTCGCCCCTGTCCGCCGTCGCCACCGCCGCCGTCCGCGACGCCGAGGACGGCCCCGAGTTCCGCGCCGAGGTCGAGCGCGAGACCAACATCAAGCTCTGGGTCATCGACGGCGCCGAAGAGGCCCGCCTGTCCGCCCAAGGCGTCATGCTGGGCTGGCCCGGCGCCAACGGCATCGTCTGCGACATCGGCGGCTCGTCGATGGAACTGGCCGAGGTGGGCGACGGGCGCGTGGGCCGCCGGGTCACCTCGCCGCTGGGACCGTTGAAGCTGCGCGACATCAAGGGCGGCAAGAAGGCGGTCAACGCCCATATCCGGCAGGTAATGACCGGTCTGTGCGAGGAAATGGGCCGCAAGCCCAAGCGGCTGTATCTGGTCGGCGGCTCGTGGCGGGCCATCGCGCGGCTGGACATGGAACGCCGGGGCTACCCACTGAAGGTGCTGCACGAATACGCCATGACCCCCAAGGCCGTTCGCGAAACGGTCGAATGGATCGCCAAAAGCGACGCCGAGGAGATCCGCCAGCTTTCGGGCACCTCGGCCGAGCGTATGGCGCTGGTGCCGCTGGCCAGCCGGGTGCTGCGCGAATTGGTCCGGCAGTTCGGCCCGAAAGAGATCTACGTCTCAAGCTACGGCATCCGCGAGGGGCTGCTTTACGAACAGATGCCCGAAAAGCTGCGCCGCCGCGATCCGCTGATCGAAGCCGCCCGCTTTGCCGAGGCCAAGGACGCCCGCCGCCCCGGTTTCGGCAAGCAGCTTTATGAATTCCTGCTGCCGATCTTTCGCAACGCCAACCACGAAAAGAAACGGTTGGTCCGCGCCGCCTGCCTTTTGCATGACGTCAGCTGGCGCGCCCATCCCGATTACCGCCACGAGGTCTGTTTCGACAATGCCACCCGCGCCAACCTTGGCGGGCTGGACCATCAAGGCCGGGTGTTTCTGGGGCTGGCGCTGCTGCACCGCTACAAGAACTCGCGCAGCGGCTCGCGGCTGGAGCCTCTGCTGGGCCTCTTGGGCGACGCCGAGATCGCCGAGGCCGAAGCCCTTGGCAAGGCCATGCGCTTCGGCGCCATGTTCTCGGTCGACGATCCGGACCGCATGGGACGGCTGGAATGGTTTCCCAAAAAGCGCCTGCTGCGGATGATCGTGGACCGCACCAGCCGGGATCTTTTCGGCGAGGTGGCCGAGACGCGCCTTAGAGCGCTGGCCTCGGCACTGGACGCCGAGGTCGACGTGAAGTTCGCCAAGTAGGGTTGGAGCCGGGTTTATAGTGAGACCGCCCGCTCGCCGAGGCTGTTTGACCACCCGACGCATCTTGAAAAGCCGACGGCGTTCGTAAAGTTAGCGGACGCCACCTGCACGCGACGTCCGCTTCCCTGGCCAAAGACGGCAGCCCGTCAGGAGGGCACCTTGGCATCCGAAAGCAGGGTGTTGGCATAGGCTTCCAGTTGCGTGGCGACCGTACCCCAACCGCCGTGAAATCCCATATCCTCGTGCCGCTGCCGCGCGTCGGCGGACCGGTGCCGCGCAGTGGCCGTGTAGGTCGTGCCGCCGTCTGGATGGTCCTCGAAATCGATGATCGCGGTCATGAAGGGGTCGGCAGCCGGCTTCCAGTCTTCGGTATATGCATCGGTAAAGACAAGGCGGCGCCCGTCGACAACCTCTAGGCAAACGCCGTCGTTGCGCATTTCTTTACCGTCAACCTTGAATGTGGTGTTGAACCGCCCGCCGGGGCGCAGGTCGATCTGGCAATCTGTGACCTGATGCGGCTTTGGAACGAAGAAATGCTTGATGTGCTCGGGCGTCGTCCAGCATTCCCAAAGCAACGCACGAGGCGCAGCAATTTTCCGGGTGAACGTAAGATCGGTTGAGGGGTCGAGTTTCATGGGTTTCGCTCCTTCATCAGATTGGTGACATAGTCGTCAAAGCGGTCCAGTCTGCTGTCCCAGATCGCCCTTTGCTCGCCCAGCCAGTCCTGCACCGGGGCGAACGCATCCGGCGTCAACGCGCAACTGCGCACCCGGCCTTCCTTGACAGTAATGATCAGGCCGGCGTCTTCGAGCTTTCTCAAGTGCCCCAGAAACGACGGCAGGGCCATGTCGTGGGGGGCGGCCAACTCGCTTACGCTTGCCCCGCCCCTCGCAAGACGGGACAGGATGGCACGGCGTGTCGGGTCACCGAGCGCTGTGAAAAGAAGATCGAGTTGCGGATCATACTTAGCCATGCAGCTAAGTAATCACCGTAAGGCACATAACGCAAGAAAAAGTTAGGTATTTGCCTAAGTTTATACTTTCAAGCGCGGCGAGGAGCGAAGTCTTTTGACCTCGCCTCACACTAAAATGTCTTAGATTTCAATCCGGTAGGCGCGGCCCGCGGCCTACAGTTCGACCTCACCGTCGGGACCGACGCTGTCGGGACCACCGCGATTGGGGCCCATCCCACCCGGCGGCAATTGATCGGGCGCCATGCGGCGGCGGATCAGGATGTCGCCGTTCGGCAGGACCTCGGGCGGGTGATAGGCGTTCAAATCGTCGACCTTGCCGCGCAGATCCTCCAGCAGCGGCTGCACCTCGGACAGAAGGCCGCGCAGGATCATGCGGGTGCCCTCGCCCAGCAGATCCATGCCACGGCCCATGTCCTCATCCTTCGGATCGCCTCTGCCGTCGGGCGGCATGGACTCGGGCCGCACGGTCTCGGACGGGTCCGCGTCGTCTGACGGGTCCTTCGGCAGATGCTGCGCCGCGCGGCGCGGCAGGCCCTTGGCCATCCCCGCAGACGTTTGGGCGGGTGCGGCCACCGGCGCGCTGCGGGCCTTGCCCCAGCCGAAATGAGACGCGACAAGCGAGCTGCCGAGCGGCACCACCAGAGTGGCCGACAGGACGACGGGCAGAAGGATGCGGCGAAGCTGTATCATGGCGCGATCATACCGCAGTTCGCGCCGTCCGAGAACAGCCTCGGCGGGCTATGGGCTGAAATCCACCGTCACCGGAAAATGGTCCGAGGCCGTCAGCAACGCCTGCCGCAACTCGGCGTTGGCATAGCAGGCCGGATCGTCGAACGGATGCCAGATGCGCCACACCGGATCGCGGGCGGCGATGTCGGGGCTGACCATGATATAGTCCAGCAGAGCCGACAGATACCGCTGCTGTTCGGCGATGTAGAACCGAGAGCTGACGGGCGCCGCCACCTGCCCCTGCCCCAGTCCCTGCTCCGGCCCCCGCCCCTGCGCCTGCCCAAGGACCTGCGCTGCATGGGGGTCGAACAGACGCAGGTCGGCAGCGGCATCCTCGCCCATCACGATCTCGATCGACGAGCGCCCGAACAGGCGTTCGTATTCGTCCAGCCCCGGACCGTCGTTGAAATCGCCCAGAACCACCAGCGGCTCGTCCCGTTGCAGATGCCACGCAACCCGGTGACGCAGCCAGATGCATTGCGCCAACTGCTTGCGACGGTTCGCGATGGCCAGCCGCATCGCCTCGGCCGGGGTCGTGGCGCCGCGCGGGGCCTTGGACTTGGCGTGCACGCCGATCATGCGGAACGCGAAATCGCCCGAGCGGGCGGCGATCTCCAACGGCGGCTTGGACCACTGGATGGGGTCCGGGTGCATGTCCAGATCGGTGTCCATGTGGAACAGGGTGTCGAAACGCGGGCCGGGGTCATCCGCCGCCCCGTGGACGAAATCGGGGGTGTCAGCGGCCCCCTCGGGCGTCCCCCCTGCCTGACCCACGGGGTCGTGGCGGGCGCGGATGACGTCGGGGTCGAACAGCAGCATGATTTCCTGCTGCGTGTGGTTGGCGAAACCCAGCAGCGCCTGCCGCGCGCGCAGACCGGCGAAGTCCGAGAATTCCTGCAATGCCACCCGCGCGTTGCGCCGGCGGCTGTCGTCGGGCGCCTCGACCACAAGGATGGCGTCGGCGTCCAGCGCCGCGAACACCCGCGCCAGCGCCGCAAGCTGGGCGCGGCGGGTCACATCGTGGCGGCGCGACCAACGGTCATCGGGCACGGGCTTGCCATCATCGTCGAACAGGCTGTCGAACCATTCGACGTTGTAGGTGGCCAGCCTCATGGCTTCGAGGTCGCGCCCAGATCGGGGTCCGCGCCGGGCGGATGCGGCTTGGTGGACTGACCGGGGGCCTGCCTGGAGGCCTGCCCGGGAGCCTTAGCCTCCGGGTTCAGCCGCTCCCACGCACGGTTGACGGCAATCAGCCGGTTTTCCGCCAGCTTGACCGCCTCGGACGGCAGGCCGCGTGCGATCAGACGGTCGGGGTGGGACGCGCGGACCATTGCCCGCCACGCGGCCCGGATCTGTTTGGGCGTGGCGTCGGGCGAGACGCCCAGAACATCATAGGGGTCCGGCTCGCACCCCGGCACGAAACGCCCGCGCAGACGGTCGAAGACGGTCCGCTCGATCCCGAAGATTTCCGAGACGCGCTGCAGGAAATCATCCTCGCACGGGTGGTATTCGCCATCCGCCAGCGCGATGTGGAAAAGCCCCTCCATCAGGTCGACCAGAACCTCGGGGTTGGCGTGGAACATGCGGGCGATGCGGCGGGCGTAATCCTCGTAGCCGGCGACGTCCTGACGGGCCAGATTGAACAGACGGGCGGCGTTGCCCTCTTCCTCGGGGGGGATGTGGAAGACCTCGCGGAAGGCCGTCACCTCGTCGCGGGTCACCTGCCCGTCGGCCTTGGCCATCTTGGCGCCCAGCGCGATCACGGCGATGGCAAAGGCCACCGTGCGTTCCGGCGGGGTGCGGAAGCGGTCGAAGACGTCGCCCAGCCCCTCGCCCGAGGCAAGGGCCGAGATCGCGTCGGCAATGCGGGTCCAGATCGACATCGTATCAAAGCATCTTCTGCATCAGGACAAGATCAAGGTAGCGGCCCCGCTTGAACCCGACATCGCGCAGACGCGCCACCTCGGCGTAGCCGACTGCGGCGTGAAACCGCAGCCCCGAGGGGTTCTCGGCGCTGACACCGGCCATCATCGAATGGCCGCCCCCGGCGCGGGCGTGATCCTCAAGCCGCTGCATCAGCGCGCGGCCCAACCCCTTGCCCTGCGCACCCTCGTCCAGCACGACCGAATGTTCCAGCGTGCGGGCATAGCCCACCCCGCCGCGGAACTGACCGTAGGTCGCAAAGCCCAAGATCGCGGCGGGCGACGTCGGATCGGCGGCAACGATGAAGCCGTGGCCGTCGGCATGCCGGGCCGCCATCAGATCGCGCACCAGGGCCGGCGTCTTGAGGGTCGACGTAAAGGTCGCCAGCGTCTGCTGGATCATCCGGTTCCAGATCCGCGCCACCTGCTCGGCATCCGACGCAGAGGCGTCGCGAAGCCGCGGCGCTGCCAGATCGGCGCGGCCCGGCGCAAGCGCGGGCGTGCCCTGCCGGGAAGGGGGTCGCATGGGGCTGGTCATCGGCATCCTTGAGGCGGCTGAAACGGCAAGCGGGCCCGGATCGCGGGCAAAGAGCGGGCGGCCCGGAACGCGCCGCCAAACCGAGGCACGCGGCACCGCACAAGCTTAGGCCATGCGCAGCCAAGCGCAATCCCCCGAGGCGTCGACTATCCCGATGCCACGCCCGACCCCGATGCATGGCCCGATACCCTGCCCGATGCTTTGCACCATCCCTGTGCTTTGCCTGACACCCGTCGCCATCTATCCTGTCGGCACGGACCCCTGCGACCAAAGTGCCCGAACGTCCCCTCGGCGTTGCTTTTTGGGCGCCCCGACCCATCTTGATTGCAACGTATACGCGAATTCGGAGACCCTCATGTCCTTGCGCCGACATATCGACAAGTTTTTTGACGGCGACGCCGCCGGTGGCATCCTGCTGATGATCTCGGCAGCTTTGGCAATGATGGTCGCCAACTCGTCGTTGGCGCCGCTTTATCAAGAGACTTTAGCGTCGAAGCTGGCCTTCACCTTCAACGGCGAGGGGCTGGAGAAACCGCTGATCCTGTGGATCAACGACGGGCTGATGGCGGTCTTCTTCCTGCTGGTGGGTCTGGAGCTGAAGCGCGAACTGGTCGAGGGCAAGCTGTCGCGGCCCTCGGACGTGGTTCTGCCGGGGCTGGCGGCCGTGGGCGGCATGGTGGTGCCGGCGCTGATCTATGCGGGGATCAATTGGGGAAATCCCGAGACCATGCGCGGCTGGGCCATCCCTGCCGCCACCGACATCGCCTTTGCGCTTGGCATTCTGGCGCTGGTGGGCACGCGGGCCCCGGCCTCGCTGAAGATCTTCCTGCTGACGCTGGCGATTCTGGACGATCTGGGCGCCATTCTGATCATCGCGCTGTTTTATACCCATGAAATGAAGGTGGACTATCTGTTCATCGCAGTGCTGCCGCTTCTGGGACTGTTGTGGCTGAACCGTCGTGGCACGCACCGGCTGGCGCCTGCGCTGATCCTTGGTGTGGTGCTGTGGACGCTGATCCTGAAATCGGGCGTTCACGCCACGCTGGCGGGCGTGATCACCGCGTTCTGCATTCCCATAAAGGACCGCTTCGGCAAGTCGCCGTTGCATTCGCTTGAAAACGGGCTGTCGCCTTATGTGCTGTTCCTGATCATCCCGATCTTTGCCTTTGCCAATGCCGGCGTGGTGCTGGGCGGGCTGTCGCTTGCGGACCTGATGGCGCCGGTGCCTCTGGGCGTGGCGGCGGGGCTGTTTTTCGGCAAGCAACTGGGCGTGCTGGGCGTGACATGGGTGTTGGTGCGGATGGGCTGGGCCAAGCTGCCGTCGATGGCCGGATGGTGGCAGATCTATGGGATCGCCTGTCTTGCGGGCATCGGCTTTACGATGTCGCTGTTCATCGGCGGGCTGAGCTTTGGCGACTCGGAACTGATGAACGGCGTGCGGCTCGGCGTTCTGGTCGGCTCGGTGCTGTCGGCGGTGGTGGGATATGGCGTGCTGATGGCGGTCGGTGGCAAGACCGCCCAGCACGCAGGCACCGCGCAGCCATCCGAGAAGCCGACGCTGTCGGCGTGATCTAGTTTCGGGCGGAGGGGCCTGGGTGGTCTCCCGTCTGCGGCGGATGTTCCGAGAAGCGCAGGTCGATCAGCCGCGCCCGCCCGGTGCCCAGCGAGAAAAGCTGCCGTGGCAGGCGGTTCACCTCGAACCAGCCCCGGCGCAGTTTGCGCCAGCGCAGGCGCCAGCCCTTGGGCCGCGCCGCCTTGCCCCATGACGCGATGTCCGAATTATAGGCCCAGTTGCGCTGTGTCGCCATCGCCGGCACGACCACAACGGGTGGGTGCTTTCGAGCGAAATTCGACAGGTTGGCGTTGAACAGCATATGGTCGATGGGGACCCGCGCCCGCCCTTTCATGGCCAGCGCCTGCCGGGCCGCGTGACGCGACAGGATATAGGCCCCGCCCCCCACATGGCGCGACATCAGGCGGTAAAGCTGCCGTCCGCCGGGCAGATCCGCAACCGGACCGCCCAGCAAAAGGCGCGAGGCGCCGTCGCCGAATTTCTCAAGCTTGATGACGTCGCAGCCCGCCGGAATCCAGTCGGTGCCGGACAGCAGCCGCGCGGTGTCGGCGGCCAGATAGACATCGTCTTCCAGAAACAGCGCGTGGCTGGCACTGCCCGCCAGAAACTCGGCCCACGCCTGAAAATGCGAGGCGGTGCAGGCCCGGTCGCCGTTGCCCAGCGCACCCAAAGGCCCCGAGGGCGAGATGACCGCATCCAGAACCGCCGGCGTCACCGATGCCGCGTCCACGGCGTCCGTGCGCTGCCACTCCAGCCCGCGTTCGGTCAGATGTTCGGCCAGACGCTCCATCCGGTCGGGACGGCGGGCAAGATTGATCACGTGGATGGGAATGGCTTGGGTCATGCCCGAGGTTCTGCCACGCAGCCGCGCGGCACGCCAGTGTCTTGCGCACTGGACGGCGTCCGGCAAGGCGGGTGGGACATGGCCGCCTCCGGCGGGGATATTTGCACGACGCTAAAGCCGGGGCGCGGTGTCGGCGTCGTGCCTTTGGTCAGGGCTGATCGGGGCGAGCTTCGCGGATCAGTTTGAGGATCCGCTGCGCGGCCTCGGGGATATTGGTGCCGGGACCGAAGATCGCCTGCACCCCGTGGTCGTACAGATACTGGTAATCCTGCTGCGGGATGACGCCGCCGCAGATCACCAGAATCTCGCCCGCGCCCTGATCGCGCAGGGCCTGCACCAGCTTGGGCGCCAGCGTCTTGTGCCCCGCCGCCTGCGACGAGATGCCGATCACATGCACGTCGTTGTCGATGGCGTCCTGCGCGGCCTCTTCCGGGGTCTGGAACAGGGGGCCCACATCGACGTCAAAGCCGATGTCGGCGAAGGCCGTGGCGATGACCTTGGCGCCGCGGTCGTGACCGTCCTGCCCCATCTTGACCACCAGCATGCGGGGGCGGCGGCCTTCAGCTTGGGCGAATTCCTCGATGCTTTTCTGGATCTTGGCGAAACCTTCGTCGCCCTCGTAGGCCGAGCCGTAGACGCCCGCGAGGGTCTTCACCTCGGCGCGGTGGCGGCCGAACGTGCGTTCCATTGCCATGCTGATCTCTCCTACGGTGGCGCGGGCGCGGGCGGCTTCGATGGCGGCTTCCAGCAGGTTGCCCTTGCCTGCGGCGACGCGGGACAGGGTGTCGAGCGCGCTGGTGCAGGCGTCCTCGTCCCGCGTGGCGCGGATCTGTTCCAGACGCGCGACCTGACTGTCGCGCACCTTCTCGTTGTCGATGTCGAGGATGTCGATCGGATCCTCTTTCTCCAGCCGGTACTTGTTGACGCCGACGATCACGTCGTCGCCCCGGTCGATGGCGGCCTGACGGCGGGCGGCGCTTTCTTCGATCCGAAGTTTCGGCATGCCGGATTCGACGGCGCGGGTCATGCCGCCAAGCTCTTCGACCTCTTGGATCAGGGCCCAAGCCTGATCGACCAGATCGGCGGTCAGCTTTTCGACGTAATAGCTGCCGGCAAGCGGGTCGACGACGTTGGTGACACCCGTTTCCTCTTGCAGGATCAGCTGGGTGTTGCGGGCGATACGGGACGAGAATTCCGTAGGCAGCGCAATGGCTTCGTCGAAAGAGTTCGTGTGCAGCGACTGGGTGCCGCCCAGAACCGCGCTCATCGCCTCGAACGCGGTGCGGACGACATTGTTATAGGGGTCCTGTTCCTGCAGCGACACGCCCGAGGTCTGGCAGTGGGTACGCAGCATCGAGGATTTGGGGTTCTTCGGTTCAAACTCCTCCATGATGCGGTGCCACAGCAGGCGGGCGGCGCGCAGCTTGGCGGCCTCCATGAAGAAGTTCATGCCGATGGCGAAGAAGAACGACAGCCGCCCGGCGAACTTGTCCACGTCCATGCCCCGCGCGATGGCGGTGCGGACGTATTCGCGCCCGTCGGCAAGGGTGAAGGCCAGTTCTTGCACAAGGTTCGCGCCGGCTTCCTGCATGTGGTAGCCCGAGATCGAGATCGAGTTGAAGCGCGGCATCTCGGCGGCGGTGTATTCGATGATGTCGGCCACGATCCGCATCGAAGGCTCGGGCGGGTAGATGTAGGTGTTGCGGACCATGAACTCTTTCAGGATGTCGTTCTGGATCGTGCCCGACAGCTTGGCGCGGTCCACGCCCTGTTCTTCCCCGGCGACGATGAAACTGGCCAGCACCGGGATCACCGCGCCGTTCATCGTCATCGAAACCGAGACCTGATCCAGCGGGATGCCGTCGAACAGGATCTTCATATCCTCGACCGAGTCGATGGCCACGCCCGCCTTGCCCACATCGCCCACCACCCGCGGATGGTCCGAATCGTAGCCACGGTGGGTCGCCAGATCAAACGCGACCGAGACGCCCTGCTGGCCGGCCGCCAAGGCCCGACGGTAAAAGCGGTTCGATTCCTCGGCGGTGGAAAAGCCTGCGTATTGGCGGATCGTCCAAGGCCTGCCGGCATACATGGTCGCCTTGACGCCACGGGTGAACGGGGCCTCGCCGGGGATATGGCCGGTGTGGTCAAGCCCCTCGGCATCCTCGGGGAAATAGACCGGTTTGACCTTGATCCCTTCAAGGGTGTTCCAGGTCAGATCCTCCAGGGGTCGTCCGCGCAGCTCATCCTTGGCCCGCGTATCCCACGCCTTCTTCCTGTCCGTCATTGCGGTATCCTTCCTCGGGTCCTGTCATCCGGATCGGCGGCCCTGGGGGCCAGCCTGCCGGGGTGGGCCGGTTCGGTGCCGGCGCTTCGTGAAATCGTGCAAGCCCGTCCGCGCCGTGGCGCAGCCAGTGCAGATCGTCCTGATACTGGGCGCCCATCTCGGTCAGTTGCGCCGAGGTAAAGGGGCGCCAGGGGGCGGGCCGTGTCTGTGTGGCCGTCGCGGTTTGCGCACCGGGCGGGGCCGCGCCCGGCCGCTGCGCCAGCGCGTGGCGCAAAGCGGTCATGTCGGGCGAGCGGTTGTGCCAGCCGCCGCTTGTCACCAGCCCTGCCGGCAGCGGACGGTCCATCGCCAGCGCCAGACGGGCACCGGGACGGTGGGCGAACCCCTCGAAGGCGGCGACGCTGACCCGCGCCGCCGGAAAGGCCATCGCGATTTCCTGCACCACATGCCGCCAGCGGCGCGGCTGTCGCACCAGCCGGTCCATCGCGCCCGCATCCGGCATCGCCTGCCCCTGCCCCATGGCAAAGGCCAGAACCGAGGGCCACCAACTGCGGTAGTCGCGCACCGACAGCAGCACCGTCGTGCAGCGTTCGGCAAAGCCCGGCGCAAAGCGGGCCAGCCGCGCGCCCGCATCGGGGTAAAGCGCCGTGCGGCTCAGCATATGCGGCATCGCGCCCAACATATTCTCGTCGCTGACCAAAAGCGCCTCGCGGCCTGCGTGGGCCAGACGCTCGACCTCGATCCGGATGCGGCCGCAGGACCGGTCGCCAAGGCGCCGCGTCTCGTCGGTCAAAGCCTCTTGCCGCCGGATCAGCCCGGCGAACATGCCGCGCCGTGTGCGGTCGGGCCCCCAGAATTCCATGCCCTGCGCCTTCAGCCCGGGCGCATGTTTCGTCATCGCGCGTTGAAAGGTCGTTGTGCCGGTGCGATGTGCGCCGACATGAAGTATAACGTCCATGATCCACTGCCCCCAGGAGCGCGGTTCGGGCGACCATCGCCCGACTCTGTCGGTCCTGGGGTGACATTAGAAAGGGCTCCTTTGGCCGGGATTAATCCGCGCGACGTCCGGCACAGATCGGCGCGGGCACGCATTACGGGCGAAATCAGCGACACGGCCTGTCGCAATTCGCGGAAACTGGATTATATCCAAGGGGCAAGGAGACATGATGATCAAGCCACTGCGCTTTGTATTCGCTAGCTTATTCGTTCTCGGCACAATGGCCGTGACGGTGGGCGAAGAGCCCGTGATACCCACCCCCGCCGAGATGTGGGACGAGGATCGCACCCGGCAATTCGACGCAATTGATTTGAATCTGGAGGACTTTGTCTGGGTGGCGCGGCCTGTCGTGGTCTTCGCCAACTCGGCCGCGGACCCCGCGTTCCAGCGCCAGATCGAGCTTTTGACCGAGCGGTTCGAGCAGTTGTCCGAGCGTGACGTCGTTCTGATTGTCGACACCGATCCCGCCGGTGAAAGCCCGTTGCGCCAGAAGCTGCGCCCCCGGGGCTTCATGCTGGTGCTGATCGGCAAGGACGGCGGCGTCAAGCTGCGCAAGCCGTTTCCCTGGGACGTGCGCGAACTGACCCGCGTGATCGACAAATCCCCCATCCGCCAGCAAGAAGTCCGCGACCGGCGTAACCTGAACCAATAGCGCCGCCCGCCCCCGTCGGGGGTCTTGGGCGGCGTCATGGCCGGGATGTCACGCGCACGGCGGGTCATGGGATCAGTCGAACTCCATGATGGTGGCGTCGACGGCCAGACTGTCGCCGGCCTCGGCGTTGATCTTGGCCACGGTGCCCTTGCGCTCGGCCCGCAGGATGTTTTCCATCTTCATCGCCTCGATGGTGCAAAGGGCTTGGCCTTCCTGCACCTCCTGCCCTTCCTCGACGTCGATCTTCACCACCAGACCCGGCATCGGGCACAGCAGCAGTTTGGAGGTGTCGGGCGCCTGTTTCTCGGGCATGAGCTTGGCCAGTTCGGCCTGTCGTGGGGTGCGTACATGCACCTTCAGATCGGCGCCGCGCGATCGGACCCGGAAGCCGCCAGAGATCTTGGCGACCTTCAGCACCAAGGGCGCGCCGCCCACATCCAGCATCGCCAGCGGCTGGCCGGGGTGCCAGTCGGAACTGACGCGCAGGCTGTCGCCGCCGTCGAAGATCACGGTGGCCCCGTCGCGATCGGCCTCGACCGCCACGGCGAAGTCGTGTCCCTGAAGGCTGACCACCCAGTCGCGGCCCACGTGGCGTTCGTGGTTGCTCATCCGGCCCGAGATGCGGGTGCGCCGGATCTCGGCCATGCGGTTCATGGCGGCGGTGGCGGCGGCGATGCGGCGCAGCTCGTCCTCGGGCAGGGTCGCGCCCTCGAACCCGTCGGGATATTCCTCTTCGATGAAGGCGGTGGTGATGTTGCCCGACACGAAGCGCGGATGGTCCATCACGGCGCTGAGGAAGGGAAGGTTGTTGCCGATCCCCTCAACCTCGAAGCTGTCCAGCGCCACGCGCATCGCCTCGATCGCCTCAAGGCGCGAGGGTGCCCATGTGCACAGTTTGGCGATCATCGGGTCGTAGTACATCGAGATCTCGCCGCCCTCGTAGACGCCGGTATCGTTGCGCACCACATGGGTGTCGCGCACGACCTCTTCGGGCGGGCGATAGCGGGTCATCCGCCCGATGGAGGGCAGGAAGTTGCGATAGGGATCTTCGGCATAAAGCCGGCTTTCCATGGCCCAGCCGTTCAGCTTGATGTCAGACTGCGCCAGCGTCAGCGCCTGACCATCGGCCACGCGGATCATCTGTTCGACCAGATCGATGCCGGTGATCAGCTCGGTCACCGGGTGTTCCACCTGAAGGCGGGTGTTCATTTCGAGGAAATAGAAGTTCCGGTCGCCATCGACGATGAATTCCACGGTGCCCGCACTGGTGTAGCCCACGGCCTGAGCCAATGCGACGGACTGCTCGCCCATCGCGCGGCGGGTGTCTTCGTCAAGAAAGGGGCTGGGGGCTTCTTCGATGACCTTCTGGTTGCGCCGCTGGATCGAGCATTCGCGTTCGCCCAGATACAGCGCGTTGCCGTGGGCGTCGGCCAGCACCTGAATTTCGATGTGCCGGGGCTGGGTCACGAATTTCTCGATGAAGATACGGTCGTCGCCGAAGCTGTTGGCGGCCTCGTTCTTCGAGGATTGGAACCCCTCGCGGGCCTCGTCGTCGTTCCACGCGATGCGCATGCCCTTGCCACCGCCGCCGGCGCTGGCCTTGATCATCACCGGATAGCCGATCTGGGTGGCGATCTTGGCGGCCTCGTCGGCATCGGCGATCAGACCCATGTGGCCCGGCACGGTGGAAACCCCGGCCTCCTGCGCGATTTTCTTCGATGTGATCTTGTCGCCCATCGCCTCGATCGCGCCCTTGGGCGGGCCGATAAAGGCGACGCCCTCGGCCTCCAGCGCCTCGGCGAATTTGGCGTTTTCGGACAGGAAGCCATAGCCAGGGTGCACGGCCTGCGCGCCTGTCTGGCGGATCGCCTCCATCACCTTGTCGATGACGATATAGGACTGGTTCGCCGGGGCCGGGCCGATGTGCACAGCCTCGTCGGCCATGCGCACATGCAGCGCGTTGCGGTCCGCGTCCGAATAGATCGCCACCGTCTTGATGCCCATGCGCCGCGCGGTCTTGATGACCCGGCAGGCGATTTCTCCGCGGTTGGCGATCAGGATCTTGTCGAACATCTGGGTTCCTTCGTGGTTCAGGCGGTGCGGGAAAGGGTGCGGGAAAAGGTGCGGGCGGGTTCGGTGGTGCCGGGCCGCAAGGTTCGGCGGATCTGGCATGGCGACAAACGAAAAGACCCCGCCCCCGCACAGTGGCGGGAACGGGGCCTGATCGAGATACTGCGACCCATGGCCGGGACCGGCCCCCCGAAGGAGACGCCGGGCCGACCGGTCAAACAGCCCTTAGCGGCGGCAGATGCCTGCGTCGTCGCAGAACACGCCTGCTGCGCCACCGATGATGGCGCCTTTGGTGCCGTCGTTGCCGGTTGCGTCGGCGATTGCGGCGCCGGCAGCGGCGCCCACGACGCCACGCTCGAGATCGTTGTTGACCGTGTCACAAGCGGCCAGCGTGCCAAGCAGAAGACCGGTAAGGGCGATTTTTTGGATAAACATAGATGTGCTCCTGAAGCTTTCGTGTTCGTCGATGGCGCGATGGCCGTGGCGACAGTTATGTCGTTACCCCGGCCCAACTCCGACTTGGCCGCAGCGGTTCCACAACCTTGCCGGACAAGGCGGAAGAATGCGTGGATTGCGGACAAAAAACGAGGTCCGTTCCGCATGGGAACGAACCTCGGAGAAGGGGAAGGGTAACGGTTTTGAACAAAGAGGGATACCGATGCCTGGGCACCAGCGCCCTCGGCAGCCACCGTGCCGCAACGCGCCGGCAGGACAAATCCGGAAATCGCCTTGGGCGGATTCTGGGCCGAAACCTGCTCAAATGCGGGATCGTGCGGCGACATCACGCTTAGTCCTCGTCGCTGTCGAAGGCGTCGATGGCGCCCGGACCAAAGGCATCGGGGAAGCTCGCGCGGGCGCGGGCCTCGTCGATGACCAGCAGGGCGTCATAGTCGGCATTGTCGAAAGGATCGGTGGCGGGCAGCACCTCGCGGCCGAAAAGCCAGCTTAGGCGACCGGCGTCCAGATTGCCGCGCTCGAACGGCTCATCGCCGAAATGCGCCCAGAGGCAGGCCATGAAAAACGCATCCGCCCTGCGGTCGGCGGGGCGCCGGTCGGCGAAGCGTTCGCGTTTGACCAGCGGCGTGGCGCCGGCCTTGTTGCTGCGGCGGATGACGAACTGAAAATCGGTGCCCGGAAGCCGCCCGGGAAAGCCGCGATGCTTGATCATGCCCGGGCCCCTTGTGCTGAGGCGCAGGGGGCTGCGGGGGCTACGGGGGCTACGGGGGCCGAGGCTACGGGGACTGCGGGGGCGGAACGGGCCCGCCCCCGTAGGGAATTACTTGTATTTGCCGGTGAAGACGGGCTCGGCCACAACGGTCTCGGGCTCGACGAACACGACTTCTTCCTGACGCGGGGTACATGCCGCGGCAAGGGCAACAAGGCCCAGCATGCTGGCAATCTTGACGTTTCGATACATCCTGCTCTCCTGTTCAAACCGGATCTGCGCGCGGCGCACCGCGAGGCTCTGACCCGGTAGTGGTTAAAGACCGCATTGTCGCAATCCATGCGGACGATACTCCAGACAGGCCTGAAAATACACGGATTCTCGCATGGCTCAAAGGGCTGTGTCGCGGCTGCATCAACCACTGGACCGATCCCGGTCCCGGACGCTAGATATTGTGACATCGCTAGAATGCCTCCCAGATGCAGCGGCCATTTTCGGGCCGATACAGGTTGTTGAATTGCGAGACCGAGGGGTCGGCGACCCCCCGTTCGACGGGGCGGTCCATCAGCGTGACCAGAATGCGATTCACCGCGTCCGGGCCAGAGGCGTCGCCCTCACGCGAAGCCCCGGCGGCATTGGTGGCGGCAGTGGCGGCGGCAGTGGCGGCGGCATTGGCAGCGGCGGCCAGACCCGAGGTGGCGCAAAGCGCGTCCATGTCGGGCTCTGCCAGATCGAAATCCACGGTGCGGGACGCGCGGGCGATGGCGGGCGCAAGGTAGCGCAGGACGACCTGATGGGTGTCGCCCCGGCGTTCCAACAGCACCTCGTGCAGCGTCACGGTCTGGCCCGACGGCACCGAGGGGTTGGGCGCAAGCCCCGCCGCCAGATCCGGTTCGCCGGAGGAGGTTAATGGCGTGGGCGCAGGCTCTGCCGGCGCTTGCGTGGCGGTGTCGGACGGCACGGTGATCACCCCGTTCCCGAGCACACGAGATGTCGCCTGCGAGACTGGCCGCGACCGCGGGGTGGTTTCCACCCCCTGCCCCGCGTCTGCTTTTGGCTCGACGGCGGCACTCTGACCGGCGCGGTCGGCGGCACCGTCGTCCTGCAAGAGCCACAGCGCAGATCCGCCAAGCACCACACCAAGCACCACGGCAAGCCCCGCCGCCAAGGCCAGCGGCCCGGCCTTGCGTGTCTTGCGGGTGGCGTCTGTCGTCTGCATCTGTCCGGCTCTCGTTCAAGGCGTGTCGGTGGGGGTTGGCGTTACGACTGGATTACAGCGGAATATTGTCGTGCTTTTTCCACGGGTTGGTCAGGTTCTTGTTGCGCAGCGAGGCAAAGGCCCGGCACACCCGGCGGCGGGTGGAATGGGGCATGATCACCTCGTCGATGAAGCCCTTTTCGGCGGCCACGAAGGGGTTGGCGAACCGGTCCTCGTAATCCTTGGTGCGGGCCGCGATCTTGTCGGGATCGCCCAGTTCCGAGCGATACAGGATCTCGGTCGCGCCCTTGGCGCCCATCACCGCGATCTCGGCGGTGGGCCAGGCATAGTTGAAATCCCCCCGCAGATGCTTCGAGGCCATCACGTCGTAGGCCCCGCCATAGGCCTTGCGGGTGATGACCGTGACCTTGGGCACCGTCGCCTCGCCATAGGCAAAGAGCAGCTTGGCGCCGTGTTTGATGACGCCGCCGTATTCCTGCCCGGTGCCCGGCAGAAAGCCCGGCACGTCGACCAGCGTCAGGATCGGAATCTCGAAGGCATCGCAGAACCGCACGAAGCGCGCGGCCTTGCGGGAGCTGTCGATATCCAGACAACCCGCCAGAACCATCGGCTGGTTCGCCACGACGCCCACGGTCGAGCCTTCAAGCCGGATGAAGCCGGTCAGGATGTTCTTGGCGAACTCTTCCTGAATCTCGTAAAAATCGCCCTCGTCGCCCAGCTTGGTGATCAACTCTTTCATGTCGTAGGGCGCGTTGGGGTTGTCGGGAATCAGCGTGTCCAGACTGTCCTCGATCCGGTTCACGTCGTCGAAAAAGGGGCGCACCGGCGGCTTGGCGCGGTTGTTCTGGGGCAGGAAGTCGACAAGGCGACGGACCTCGGCCAGCGCCTCGACATCGTTCTCGAAGGCGCCGTCGGCCACGCTGGACTTGCGGGTGTGGGTGCTGGCGCCGCCAAGCTCTTCGGCGGTGACGACCTCGTTCGTGACGGTCTTGACCACATCGGGGCCGGTCACGAACATGTAAGAGCTGTCCTTCACCATGAAGATGAAATCCGTCATCGCCGGCGAATAGACCGCGCCGCCCGCACAAGGCCCCATGATGACGCTGATCTGCGGCACCACGCCCGAGGCCATGATGTTGCGCTGGAACACGTCGGCATAGCCCGCAAGGCTGGCCACCCCTTCCTGAATCCGCGCCCCGCCCGAGTCGTTCAGCCCGATCACCGGCGCGCCGTTCTGCATGGCCATGTCCATGATCTTGCAGATCTTCTGGGCGTGGGTTTCCGAAAGAGAGCCGCCGAAGACGGTGAAATCCTGACTGAAGACATAGACCTGACGCCCGTTGATCGTGCCCCAGCCGGTCACGACGCCGTCGCCGGGGGGGCGGTCGCCCTCCATCCCGAAGTCGGTGCAGCGATGGGCGACGAACATGTCGAACTCTTCGAAGCTGCCTTCGTCCAGCAGCAGGTCGATGCGTTCGCGGGCGGTCAGCTTGCCCTTGGCATGCTGTGCGGCAATCCTGCGCTCGCCACCCCCCTTGCGGGCGGTTTCGCGGCGGCCTTCAAGTTCTTGCAGGATATCTTTCACGGCGTCTCTCCCAAGGTTGAGGTCGCCACACCCTACTCAGCGAGACGGGTGGTGAGAAGCCAATTCCGGCGAATTTGAAAACTCGCGCTGCGCCTCAGCTTGCGAAATGCAAATTTGCAAATTAACCGCCAGATACGGACGGCGTTGACCGCGTCCGGGGTTCCGCTACGTCACGGGCCGCGCAATCGCGCATCTGCGTAATCGAAGCGCAGATCACAGGTGACAGATCGTGATCGCAGTCCTAAATGCCGCAGATGCAAAATCAAGTTGCCGTACGCTTTCTGGACCGCACCAGCCCCCCGCACATCCTGACACTGGTTCTGGTGGCCGGTCTTGCGGCCATGAGCATGAGCGTCTTTCTGCCCTCGCTGCCCGGCATGACGGCGTATTTCGAGACCGATTATGCAGTGATGCAATTCGCCGTCTCGGGCTATCTGGCGACCACGGCCCTGTTGCAACTGTTCGTCGGCCCCGTGTCGGACCGGTTCGGACGGCGCCCGGTGATCATGGGGTCGATCCTGATCTTCATCCTTGCCACCATCGGCTGCCTGCTATCGACCTCGGTCGAGATGTTTCTGGTCTTTCGCATGATCCAGGGCGCCATCGCCACCGGCCTTGTGCTTAGCCGGGCGACGGTGCGCGACATGGTGGCCGAACGCGAGGCCGCCTCGATGATCGGCTATGTCACCATGGGCATGGCGCTGGTGCCGATGTTCGCGCCCATGATCGGCGGCGCGCTGGACGAGGCGTTCGGCTGGCAGGCGACCTTTGTCTTTCTGGTGCTGTCGGGGTCGCTGGTGCTGGCCCTCGTCTGGGCCGATCAGGGCGAGACATTGATCCGCACCGGCCAGAGCTTTCGCCAGCAAGTCGCTGATTACCCCGAACTTCTTCGATCTCGCCGGTTCTGGGGCTATGTCTTTGCCTCGGCCTTCGCGTCGGGCGCGTTCTTCGCCTATCTGGGCGGGGCGCCTTATGTGGCGACACAGGTCTTCAACCTTGCGCCCGGGCTGACCGGCATCCTGCTGGGCCTGCCAGCGCTGGGGTATGCGGCGGGCAACTTCCTGACCGGGCGCTACACCCTGCGTCACGGCATCGACCGGATGATCCTGTGGGGCACCATCATCTCGACCCTCGGCATGGCCCTGTCGATTGCCGTCACCTTCGCGGGCTTCGGCGGCGCCTATGCGTTCTTCGGGTTCTGCACCTTCATCGGTCTGGGCAACGGGATGGTGATGCCGAACAGCGCCTCGGGCATGTTGTCGGTGCGGCCTCATCTCGCGGGCACGGCCAGCGGGCTGGGCAGCGCGATCATGATCGGCGGCGGGGCGGCCATGTCGTCGGGCGCGGGCGCGCTTTTGGTGGGCAGCTCCAGCAGCCTGCCGTTACAGTGGATCATGTTCGCCACCTCGGCCGCGTCGATTCTGGCGATCCTGCATGTCATCCGGCGCAACCAGTCGCTGGTTGCCGAGGCCTGAGGCGCTTTCCGGCCCACCCCGCCCCCCCGCTTGCCCATATGATTTGCAAATGTAAGGATGCGCCCCGGTAAATCTGCGAAGTCCGGGGGCGCCTTATGGCCATTCAGAAGCTTTACGCCGGCGTCAAGCTGCGCGAGACGCGGGTGCGGCTGGGCCTGACCCAGAAGGCGTTCGCGGAAAAGCTGGGGGTCTCGCTGCCCTATCTCAACCAGATGGAGAACAACAACCGCCCCGTCAGCACCGGCGTCGTTCTGGCGCTGGCCAGCGAGTTCGGCTTTGACGTGACCGAGTTGAACGTCGGCGAGGCCGAGCGCATGGTCACCGACATGCGCGAGGCGCTGGCCGATCCGGCCTTCGGAGAGCTGGACCCGCCATTGGCCGACCTGCGGCTGACCGCCTCGAACGCGCCCAATCTGGCGCGGGCATTCCTGCACCTGCACCGGGCCTATCGTCAGACCCATGAACGGCTGGCCTCGCTGGACGAGGCTTTGGGCCGGCAGGACGCCCGCATCGCCGTCAGCCCCTGGGAAGAGGTGCGGGACTTTTTCCATTACTGTGACAATTATTTCGACGCCGTGGACCGCGCCGCCGAGCGTCTGGGGACCGAGCTTCTGTCTGGCCCCGACCCTTTTGCCACCGCCGCCCGCCTGTTCCGCGATCTGGGGTATGATGTCGTCACCGCCCCCGACGCGCCGCTGCGCGGGTATGACCCCGAACGCGGCCTGCTGACCCTGTCGTCGCGGGTCGAGCCACCGACGCGGCTGTTTCAACTGCTGCACCAGATGGCGCTGCTGACGCAGGATGATCTGCTGGACGCCACGCTGGATCTGGCGCGGTTCCAGACCACGCAGGCCCGTCAGATCGCGCGGATCGGCATGGCGAACTATTTCGCCGGCGCCGCGCTGATGCCCTATGGCGCCTTTCAGGCCGCGGCCCTTGAAACCCGCCACGATCTGGAGCGTCTGGCCGACCGGTTCGGCGCTTCGATCGAGCAGGTGGGCCACCGACTGTCCACCCTGCAACGCACCGGCGCCAAGGGCGTGCCGTTCTTCTTCGTCCGGGTCGATCAGGCCGGCACGATCACCAAGCGTCATTCCGCGACCCGGCTTCAATTCGCCCGCTACGGCGGCGCCTGCCCCCTGTGGAACGTCCACCGCGCGTTCGAGGCCCCGGGCCAGTTCCTGCGCCAGATGGCCGAGACCCCGGACGGGGTGCGCTATTTCTGTCTGGCGCGGGACGTGTCGAAACCCGGCGGCGCCTTCCGCGCCCCGGTGCGCCGCTATGCCATCGGGCTGGGATGCGAGCTGCGCCACGCCGACAAGCTGGTCTATGCCGACGATCTGGACACCTCGAAGGCGCAGGCGTTCGAGCCCATCGGAATCTCGTGCAGGATCTGCCCCCGGCACGACTGTCACCAACGCTCGGTCCCGCCGCTGGGCCACGCCCTGCGGGTCGATCACGACCGGCGGGGGGTCCTGCCCTATGATCTGGAGGGGTGAGCGGGGTCAGCCTTTGGGGAGAGAAGCCTCCGGCGGGGATATTTTCGCGACCCTAAAGCGGGGGTTGCCCCTGTTCGTTACCGCTGGCTGGTCTGCCAGTCGGGATTAATCCACGGACGCAGATTCTCGGGCGCAAGCGGGGTCCGGCCCAGCACGTGATCGGCGATCTTCTCGCCCACCATGATCGACGGCGCATTGAGGTTGCCGTTGGGGATGCGCGGGAAGATTGAGCTGTCGGCGACCCGCAGCCCCTCGGTGCCGATCACGCGGCCTTGGGGGTCGACCACGGCGTCCGGGTCGTCGGCGCGGCCCATCCGGCAGGTGCCGCAGGGGTGGTAGGCGCTTTCGGCGTGTTCACGGATGAAGCTGTCCAGCTCGTCGTCGGTCTGCAGGGCCGCGCCGGGCTGGATCTCGTGCTTGATGTAATCGGCGAAGGCGGGTTGGGCGAAGATCTCGCGCGTGAGGCGGAGGCAGGTGCGAAAATCCTCCCAGTCCGAGGGATCGGACATGTAGTTGAACTGGATGCGCGGCGGCTCGGCGGGGTCGGACGAACGCAGGGTGACGGCCCCGCGCGAGGCCGATCGCATCGGCCCGGTATGGGCCTGAAAGCCGTGGCCCTCGGCGGCTGCCTTGCCATCGTAGCGCACGGCGATGGGCAGGAAATGGTATTGAATATCAGGATATTCCACCCCGGCCTTCGAGCGGATGAAGGCAGCACTTTCGAACTGGTTCGACGCCCCCAGCCCGGTGCGTGACGCCAGCCACTGCGCCCCGATCAGCGCCTTCGAGACAAGGTTCCAATGCCGGTAGAGCGTGATCGGCTTCGAGGAGGCCATCTGCACATAGACCTCCAGATGGTCCTGCAGGTTGCGCCCCACGCCGGGGCGGTCGAGCAGCGGGGTAATGCCCAGATCCGCCAACTCCCCGGCGGGACCGATGCCCGACAGCAGCAGCAGTTTCGGCGAGTTGATCGACGAGGCCGACAGGATGACCTCGTGCCGGGCGCGGATCACTTGCGTGGTCTTGCCGCGCCGGATCTCGACCCCGCGGGCGCGGCGGGGGGTGTCAGTGTCGCCATCGGCCTCGTCGAAGACCACGCGGGTCGCCAGTCCGCGGATCACCGTGACCTGACTGCGTTTCTGAGCCGGGCGCAGGTAGGCGTTGGCGGCGGACCAGCGGCGGCCACGCCAGACGGTCTGCTCCATCGGGCCGAAGCCTTCCTGCTGCTCGCCGTTGTAATCCAGCGTGACGGGATAGCCCGCCTGCGCGCCGGCCTCGACAAAGGCGTGGAACAGCGGGTTGCGCCGAGGCCCGCGCGACACGTGCAGCGGCCCGTCGGTGCCGCGCCACGCCCGGTCGCCGCCGTGGGGTCCGGGGTGCCAGTGTTCCTGCCTGCGGAAATAGGGCAGCACGTCGGCATAGGACCAGCCGTCGGCACCCATCTCGGCCCAATGGTCGAAGTCGCGGGCGTGGCCGCGCACATAGACCATCCCGTTGATCGAGGAGGACCCGCCGATCACCTTGCCCCGCGGCGTGGCCAGACGGCGCCCGCCCAGATGCGGCTCGGGTTCGGTCCGGTAGCCCCAGTCATAGCGGGCCATGTTCATCGGATAGGACAGGGCCGCAGGCATCTGAATGAAGGGGCCCGCGTCGGTGCCGCCGTATTCGATGACCAGCACCTTGTGGCCGGCCTCGCCCAGCCGGTAGGCCATTGCGCAGCCGGCCGAGCCCGCGCCCACGATCACATAGTCCGCTTCCATCAGTTCCATTCCTTTTCGGCGACCGGGTGCCTGCGATTGCCGCCCCGTGACAGAGCCATCAGCGAGGGGGCCATCAGCGAGGGGCCATCAGTAAGGCGCGTCGACCGCGCCCATGCCGACGTAGACGCTTTTCAGCTGGGTATAATGTTCGATCGCGGCACGGGAATTTTCACGCCCCACCCCCGACAGCTTGGCCCCGCCGAACGAGGCCTCGACCGGCGTCAGGTTATAGGCGTTGATGAAGCACGAGCCCGCGTCCAGCGCCGCGATCACCCGGTGCCCGCGCCGCAGATCGGCGGTGAAGACCCCGGCGGCCAGACCGTAGGGCGTGTCGTTGGCCCGGGCGATGGCCTCGGCCTCGGTCTCGAAGCTCAGGACCGACAGGACGGGGCCGAAGATTTCGTCGCGGGCGATGGTCATGTCGTCGGTGACATCGGCAAAGACCGTGGGCTGCATGTAAAAGCCCGGCCGGTCCAGCCGCTGGCCGCCGGTGACAAGGCGCGCGCCCTCGTCCTGACCGGTCTGCACGAAGCCCATGACCGTGTCGATCTGCTGCTGGCTGACCAGCGGGCCGAAGCTGGTGACCGGGTCCAGCGGATCGCCGATCACCGCATTGGCCAGCCGCTGGGTCAGCCGGTCGAGGAACGCCGGCAGGATGCCCTTTTGCACGAAGACCCGCGTGCCGTTCGAACAGATCTGACCCGAGGAGTAGAAGTTGCCAAGGATCGCGCCGCCCACGGCGTCGTCAAGATCCGCGTCGTCGAAGATCAGCATGGGGGACTTGCCGCCCAGTTCCATCGTCACATGGCGGATGCCCTCGGCGGCGGCGGCATAGACCTTGCGCCCCGTCGGCACCGAGCCGGTCAGCGAGACCTTGGCCACCCGCGCATCGCCCACCAGCGCCGCGCCCACCGCGCCGTCGCCCTGCACCACGTTGAAGACGCCGTCGGGCAAGCCGGCTTCGGACAGAATCTCGGCCAGTTTCAGCGCCGACAGCGGCGTGGCTTCCGAGGGTTTGAACACCATGGTATTGCCGCAGGCCAACGCGGGCGCGGCCTTCCAGCAGGCGATCTGCATCGGGTAATTCCACGCGCCGATGCCGACGCAGACCCCAAGGGGCCGGCGGACGGAATAGACGAAGTCGTCGCCAAGCTGCACATGCTCGCCGGTGATCGAGGCCGCGATTCCGCCGAAATATTCCAGCGCGTCGGCCCCGCTGGTGGCGTCGGCGACCACGGTTTCCTGATAGGGCTTGCCGGTGTCCAGCGTCTCAAGGCGGCTCAACTCGTCATTGCGGGCGCGGATGATGTCGGCGGCGCGGCGCAGGATGCGCCCGCGCTCGGTGCCGGTCATGGCGGCCCATGCGGGCTGGGCGCGGGTGGCGGCCTCCAGCGCCTGATCGACCTGATCGGTGGTGGCGTGGTGCAGCGTGGCGATGGTGCTGCCGTCGGCGGGATAGATCACCGGCAGCGGGCGCGCGCCGGGATCGCTGGCGAAGGCGCCGTCGATGTAATGGCTGCCCTGCGGTTGGGTCTGCGGACGCGAAAGCAGGGTCTGGTCGGTGTTGGACATAAGGGAGCCTTTATCAAACGGTAGGTGGTCTGGCGGTTCGCGACGGTTGGTTGTCCTGCCGGTCAGCGGCGGGCCTATGGGCGCGTCATGCCCGGTGCCCGATCAACAGATCGGCGGTCTCGATCACCCGGGCGGCGGCGATTTCGGCAGCCTGAGCCGCATGATCAGGGGCAGGATCGGCGCCCTGCCCTTCTGGCACCGAAAGCGCCGCGAAGCGTTCGGGCGACAAGGCCGCGCGGATGTAGATGCCGTCGATCAGGGCGGCCAGCGTGTCCGCGATCATGCCGGCCCGGTCACCGGCCAAGGGCCTGAGCCCCACCAGAAGGTTCGAGCGCAGCCTGCGCTGATAGACCGTCAACAGCCGCCGGGCGGGCGTGCTGCCCTGTGCCTGAACATAAAAGTTCAGCCACGCGCCCACGACCTCGGGGCGGAATTGTTCGGCGTTGAAACTGGCGGTGGCGATGGCGGCCAGCCGGTCCCGCGGGCTGCTGGCCCCGGCCAGCGCCTGACGCACCGCGACCCCGTATTGGCTGAGGATATGGCGCATCGCCGCCAGCAAAATCTGCTCTTTCCCGCCGAAATAATGGTGCGCCAGCGCCGACGAGACCCCTGCCCGCCGAGCGATCTGCGTGACGGTCACGTCAAGCGTTCCGGCGCGCCCGATCTCTTCGATGGTCGCGTTGACCAAAGCCGCGCGCCTGATAGGTTCCATTCCAAGTTTCGGCACTGTGACCTCTTTACCGGGTTGCACAGACGAACTTGATCGTTTTTAATTGACGCGTCAATCAAGAAAAACCTCGGGGAGCCTACCATGATCTTAAAGACCTCCGCTTCGGCCGCAGCCCTTGTCGCGCTGTCCGTGCCCGCCTTTGCCGCCTGCGAGTCCGTCACCTTTGCCGATGTCGGCTGGACCGACATCACCGCAACCACCGCCACCACGACCGTCGTGCTCGAGGCGTTGGGCTACGAGACCGAGACCAAGGTGCTGTCGGTGCCGGTCACCTATACCTCGCTGTCCAAGAAGGACATCGACGTCTTTCTGGGCAACTGGATGCCCTCGATGGAGGCCGACATCGCGCCTTATCTGGAAGACGGCACCGTCGAGTCGCTGCGCGCCAACCTTGAGGGGGCCAAATACACGCTGGCCGTCAACAAGGCCGCCGCCGACATGGGGCTGACCAGCTTTGACGCCATCGCGCAGCACAAGGACGTGCTGGACGGCAAGATCTACGGGATCGAGCCCGGCAACGACGGCAACCGTCTGATCCAGTCGATGATCGATCAGGACGCCTTCGGCCTGAAGGGGTTCGAGGTTGCCGAAAGCTCGGAACAGGGCATGCTGGCGCAGGTCGCCCGCGCCGACCGCAAGGGCGAGCCCGTGGTCTTTCTGGGCTGGGAGCCGCATCCCATGAACGCGGCCTTCGACATGACCTACCTTGAGGGCGGCGACGACTTCTTCGGCCCCAATCTGGGCGGCGCCACCGTGCACACCAACACATGGACCGGCTTTTCCGAAGAATGCCCGAACGTCGGCAAGCTGCTGAACAACCTCGAATTCTCGCTGACGATGGAGAATGAGATCATGGGCGCGATCCTGAACGACAACGCCGATCCGGAAAAGGCCGCCACCGACTGGCTGACGGCCAATCCCGACGTGCTGGCCGGCTGGCTGGAGGGCGTCGAGACCAAGGATGGCGACGATGCGCTGAAGGCGGTCGAGGCGTCGCTGGGTCTCTGATCCCGACCGGGGGCGGCCTCGACCGCCCCCCCTTGATGCGCGGCCTTCGCAGCCCCGCCCCACGACACGGCCGTCGCCGCCCGCACCGGATGGCGACGCGCCCCCCTAAACTCTCATAGAATACTCGCCGAAGACCCGCCCGACCCCCGGACCGGGCCCAGCAGGAGCCCCGTCATGGAGTGGCTGACCGACACCAAGATCCCCATCGGGCTGACCGCCCGCACCGTCTTTGACTGGCTGCAAATCAACGGCGCGTGGTTCTTCGACGGGCTGGGCGACCTGATGGAGCAGATGATCGACGCCTTCCTGTGGGTCTTCCAGACGCCCCACCCCTTCTACGTCATCGCCGCCTTCGCCGCCTTCACCTATGCGCTGCAACGGTCGTGGAAAACGTCGCTGTTCGTGGTGTTGGGGTTCCTGTTCATCCTGAATCAGGGCTACTGGGAAGAGACCACCGAAAGCCTGACGCTGGTGCTGTCGGCCTGCGTGGTCTGCATGGCCATCGGCGTGCCCATCGGCATCGCCACCGCCCACCGGCCCCGGCTTTACGCCACCATGCGCCCGGTGCTGGACCTGATGCAGACCCTGCCGACATTCGTCTATCTCATTCCGGCAATTGTGTTTTTCGGCATCGGCATGGTGCCCGGTCTGATCGCCACGGTGATCTTCGTGTTGCCCGCGCCGATCCGGCTGACCCATCTGGGCGTGGTCTCGACGCCGATGCCGCTGTTGGAAGCCGCCCGCGCTTTCGGCGCCACCCGCCGCCAGACCCTGTGGAAGGTCGAACTGCCCTACGCCCTACCCCAGATCATGGCCGGGCTGAACCAGACCATCATGCTGTCGCTGTCGATGGTGGTGATCGCGGCGCTGGTGGGTGCCGACGGGCTGGGCGTGCCGGTGGTGCGCGCCCTCAACACCGTCAACACCGCTTTGGGGTTTGAAAGCGGCATTATCATCGTGGTCGTGGCTATCATGCTGGACCGCATGCTTCGGGTGGGCAAATCATGAGCGCGGTTCTTTTCGACAACGTCTCGATCGTATTCGGCGACCATGCGGATCGCGCCCTGCCGCTGATGGATCAGGGCCTGTCGCGGGCCGAAATTCAGGAAGCCACCGGGCAGGTTCTTGGCGTGCATGATTGCAGCCTCGAAGTCGCAGAGGGCGAGATCTTGGTGCTGATGGGCCTTTCGGGTTCGGGCAAATCCACGCTGTTGCGCGCCGTGAACGGGCTGAACCCCGTGGCCCGCGGCGAGGTCAAGGTGCAGCGCGACGGCCAGATGGTCTCGGTCACCCATGCCGACCGCAACACCCTGCGCGACCTGCGCCTGTCGCACATCGCGATGGTCTTCCAGCAGTTCGGTCTGCTGCCGTGGCGCAGCGTGCGCGAAAACGTCGGGCTGGGGCTGGAACTGGGCGGCCAGACCCGCCGCCAGCGCAATGGACAGGTCGAACATCAGCTTGAACTGGTCGGTCTGGCCGACTGGGCCGACCACAAGGTCGGAGAGCTGTCGGGCGGCATGCAGCAACGCGTGGGTCTGGCCCGCGCCTTTGCCACCGACGCGCCGATCCTGCTGATGGACGAGCCGTTTTCGGCCCTCGACCCGTTGATCCGCACCCGGTTGCAGGACGAGCTGCTGGAGCTGCAGCAAAAGCTGAACCGCACCATCGTCTTCGTCAGTCACGATCTGGACGAGGCCTTCAAACTGGGCAACCGCATCGCCATCATGGAGGGCGGGCGGATCGTGCAATGCGGCACGCCGCAACAGATCTTCTCGGACCCAGCCAGCGACTATGTGGCTGATTTCGTGGCCCATATGAACCCGCTGGGGGTGCTTTGCGCCCGCGACGTGATGGAGCCTGCGGCAGGAACCCCCGCCGTCACCGTCCCCCCGATGGAGGACATCCGCAGCGTGATGGAGCAGGTCACCGCCACCGGCGCCCCCGTCGGCGTGGTCGAGGATGGTCGCCTGCTGGGCCAGATCACCCGCGACACGGTCCTGAACCGCATTCTGGACCCGCGCAACGGCTGACCCCCTGCCCGGTGCGTCCTAACGCGGCGCAGGCTGTGTGATCACACCTTGGTCTGCAGCGATCCGGGCGTGATCTGACGGCGTTTCAGAACCGCCTCGCGCCATGTGATGAAGCTGACCGAGGCCAGGATCATGCCGCCCCCCGTCAGCACGAAGGGATCGGCGGCCTCGCCAAAGAAGATGATGCCGATGGCCGTGGCCCAGATCAGTTGCAGGAACGTCAGCGGCTGCGTCACCGTCAGCGGTGCCGCGCGAAATGCCAGCGTCATGGTCAGATGCCCCGCCGTGGCGAAACAGGCGACAAGGAACATCCACCCCACCACCGCCAGACTGGGGGGCGTCCAGACGGACCAGGCAAAGGGCGCAAGCCCGATGGTCACCCCGACCGACAGCATGGTCACGACCACCATCGGCTCGACCCGGGCGCTCATGATCTTGGCGATCAGATAGGACAGCGCGAACAACAGCGCGGTGCCCAGCATCGCCAGATGCCCGGCCTGCACCTCGCGGATGCCGGGGCGCAGGATGACAAAGGCCCCCAACAGCGCCACGACCACCGCCATGATGCGCCGCAGGGCCAGTTTTTCGCCCAGAAACACCACGGCCAGCAGCGTCACATAGACCGGCGAAAGGTAGTTCATCGCCGTCACCTCGGCGATCGAGATCTGGGTCATCGCGAAGAACCACAGCATGACGCCGATGCTATGCGCAGCCCCCCGCAGCGCGAAAAGGCCATAGCCTCTGGCCCCGATCCGCGCGCGCATCATCGGCCTGATCGCGGGCACCAGCAGGATCAGCCCCAAGGCATAGCGCAGGAAAGCCGATTCCGCCGCCGGCACCGCGTCGCCCACATGTTTCACCACCGCCGTCACGCAGACGAACAACACGCCCGTCAGCACCATCCATAACGCGCCCGCCAGCGGGTTTGACTGTCCGGTGCCGCCGTCGGGCCGCCGTTCGGGCGTCTTGGTCGCGTGGCCCGCCTTGTCCACCGCAGTAGGGGGGTCCGGGCGTCGAGCTTTGGCCTGACCGGCCAGCGTCGGCACGCCATCGGCGCTGGCGACGGGGCCCGAGGGCATGGGCTTTTCGCCCATATTCGATGGCGCATCCGAGGGCACATCCGGGAGCGCATCCGAGGGCGCATCCGAGGACGCATCCGGGGTGGCCTCCGACGCCGTCACGGTCTCGTCTGCCGGGGTCGCGCCGGTTTCGTGCCGCTCTCGATTGGGATCAAATTCGCTCATGACCCAGCATGTGATGGCAGCGCCTTGGGAATGGCAAGTCCCCCGCCCCGGCAAACGCGCTTCTGCATCGGCGCTTCAGACCGTCACGGATCGGCCACCCCGGACGCGCCCCCCGGATTGACCGACCTGCCCGCCACGCGGACATCATGGATGGCGCGGTCGTCGCCCATCATGATCGTGGGAAACAGCGCTTGCCAGAAATCCTCGGCGCGGGCGGAGCGCTGGGCGATTGCGGGGGTCGAGGCCAGATCCACCACGACCAGATCCGCCTCCGCGCCGACGCACAGCCGACCGACCTGCGGCGCGTGCAGGACGTCGGCAGCGCCGCCGGTCGCCATCCACCACAGCTCGGCCGGGTGCAGGGGGGCGCCGGCAAGCTGGCTGATTTCATAGGCCGCGGCCATCGTGCGCAGCATCGAGAATGACGACCCCGCGCCCGTGTCCGTGGCCAGCCCCATCCGGATGCCGCGCCCGCGCAGTCCGGCGGCCTGAAACAGGCCCGATCCGATGAACGCGTTCGAGGTTGGGCAATGCACCAGCCCCGCGCCCACCTCGGCCAGACGGTCAACCTCTCGGTCCGACAGATGAATCGCGTGGCCATAGACCCCGCGTGCGCCCAGCAGGCCATGCCGGTCGTAGATGTCCAAATAGTCTCGCGCGCCGGGATGCACGCGGTCGACCCAGGCCAGTTCCTCGGCCTGTTCGCTAAGATGGGTCTGCATCAGACAATCCGGACGCTCGGCCCATAAGGCGCCCAGCGCCTCCATCTGGGGGGCGCTGCTGGTGGGGGCGAAGCGCGGCGTGATCACATAATGGTTGCGCCCCTGCCCGTGCCAGCGATCCGCCAGCGCACGACTGTCGTCATAGGCGGATTGCGGCGTGTCGCGCAGTCCCTCGGGGGCGTTCTGATCCATGCAGGTCTTGCCCGCCCAGACCCGCATGCCGCGCTGACTGGCGGCTTGAAAGAACGCCTCCACGCTGCCGGGATGCACGGTGCAATAGCTGGCGACCGAGGTGGTGCCGTTAACCAAGGCCAGATCCAGATAGAGCGCTGCGGTCTCGGCGGCATGGGCCGGATCGGCAAAGCGCATCTCTTCGGGAAAGGTGTAATGCTCCAGCCAGTCGATCAGCCGCCGGCCCCAACTGGCGACGATGCCGGTCTGGGGATAATGGACGTGGGCGTCGATGAACCCGGCCGAGATCAGACGCGCGCCGTAGTCCCGGCGCGGCACCTGCGGATGCGCCGGGATCAGATCGTCGGCCTCGCCCAGATCGGCGATGCGTCCCCCGTCGATCAGCACCGCGCCCCGGCGCCGGTGCCGGGCGCCCGGATCCTGCGGCCCGGGGGCGCGGGCGAATTCCAATGTCTGGCCAAGCAGCAGTTCGGGCATGTGCGGTCCTCCGCCGGCAAGGGTATTGTGCGGGCGTTTCAAGGTAAATCACCACAATGGCCCCTGTCGCCCCCAGAACCAGTTGTCTATGGTGGCCCAAACCGGCAGGAGGACAGGCGCATGACAGACAGCAGCCCCGATCTGGAAGATCGCGACGACGCCGGCTATGCCCTTGATACCGCGACCGTTGTAGCGATCCACGCGGCGCTGCAATCGGATGATGACGACAGCCTGCGGGCGCTGATCGATCCGCTGCACCCCGCCGACGTCGCCGACCTTCTGGAGCAGATCAGCGGGGCCGAACGGCGCCAGCTTCTGACCCGTTGGTCAGGCTCGATGGACGGCGAGATCCTGTCGGAAATCGACGAGAGCCTGCGCGAAGAGATCATCCAGTATCTCGAACCCGGCATTCTGGCCGAGGCCGTCCGCGAGTTGGACAGCGACGACGTGGTCGATCTGGTCGAGGATCTGGATCAGGGGCAGCAGGACCTGATTCTGGACTCGCTGTCGGACGCCGACCGGGTCGCGGTCGAACTGTCCCTGACCTACCCCGAGGAATCGGCTGGCCGTCTGATGCAGCGCGAGGTCGTGCGCGTCCCCGAGGATTGGACCGTGGGCGAGACCATCGATTTCCTGCGCCGCGAAAGCCGGCTGCCCGAACAGTTCTACCATGTGATTCTGGTCGATCCGCGCATGCGCCCGACCGGCTATGTGACCCTTGGCAAGCTTCTGGGCTCGCCGCGCACCGTGCCGCTGTTAAGCATAATCGAGGACAGTTTCCGCACCATCCCCGTCTCGCAGAACGAAGCCGACGTGGCCTATGCCTTCAACCAGTATCACCTGATCTCGGCCCCCGTGGTGGATCAGAACGACCGGTTGGTGGGTGTGATCACAATCGACGACGCCATGGCCGTTCTGGATGAAGAGGCTGAAGAGGATATCCTGCGACTGGCTGGTGTCGGCGACGAAAGCGTCAGCGACCGGACGTGGAAAATCGCGCGGCAGCGGTTTCCGTGGCTGTTCGTCAATCTGACCACGGCGATCCTTGCCTCGCTGGTGATTTCGCAGTTCGAGGCCGCCTTGACCCAGATCGTCGCACTGGCGGTCCTGATGCCGATCGTGGCCTCGATGGGCGGCAATGCGGGCACCCAGTCGCTGACCGTCGCGGTGCGGGCGCTGGCCACCCGCGACCTGACCGGCTCGAACGCGCTGCGGGTCTTGACACGCGAGGCGGTCGCGGGCCTGCTGAACGGTGCGGCTTTTGCCCTGATCATGGGGGTGATCGCGATCTTCTGGTTCGGCACGCCGATCCTGGGGCTGGTGATCGCGGTGTCGATGGTGGTCAATCTGGTGGTGGCCGCGCTGGCCGGCATTCTGGTGCCGCTGACGCTGGAACGCGCAGGCGTCGACCCGGCGCTGGCCTCGGGGGCCTTTGTCACCACCGTCACCGACGTCGTAGGCTTTTTCGTCTTCTTGGGCCTTGCGGTCCTGTTGATGTTTTAAAGGCAGGAGCGTCCGTCATGGCCGACACACCCAACCCCGACACACCCAACCCCGATGCGCTGAAGGCGATCAAGGATGCCGCCCGACGCGACGCATTCGCCCGGCGTGCCGAGTTCACCGCTGACGCCGCCCGCGCCGCGGATGCCGTGCGCGATGCCAACCGCCATCTGGCGGTGACGCTTGCCAGCCGCTCGGACCTGCCGCTGTCGGGCTTTCTGCCGATGGGGACCGAGATTGATCCCCGCCCCACCATGTCCGCGTGGGCCGGGGCCGCCGTCGGTGTTCCCTTGATCGCGGCAAAGGCGCAGCCGCTGGATTTTGCCGTCTGGACGCCCGAGACGCCCCTGATCGACGGCCCTTTGGGCACGCAGGCCCCGGCTGATCCGGTTCGCATGGTGCCACAGGTCTTGATCGTGCCGCTGCTGGCCTTTGACCGGCGCGGTTATCGCTTGGGCTATGGCGGTGGGTTTTACGACCGCACATTGGAAGAGCTGCGCCGCAACCGCCCCACCTTCGCCCTAGGCTTCGCCTTTGCCGCGCAAGAGGCCGCCTCTGTCCCGATCGAGGCCACCGACCAGCCGCTTGATCTGATCGTCACCGAGGCGGGCCCCATCCAGCCCGTCACCTGACGCGTCCCTTACCGCATCGCACATACCTTTCCGTTGCTGGGCCGGCCCAGCGGACGCCGCCAGCCGCTTGCGCTTTTCGCGCCACCGGTCTAGCCCGGTTCTATGAAAATTCTGTTTCTGGGCGACGTCGTCGGACGCGCCGGCCGCAAGGCGGTCACCGAAAACCTGAAATCGCTGCGCGAGGCGTGGAAGCTGGATTTCGTCGTGGTGAACGGCGAAAACGCGACCGGCGGCGCGGGTCTGAGTGCGGCGCACGCCAAGTCGCTGCTGGACGCGGGCGCCGATTGCCTGACGCTGGGCGATCATGCCTTCGATCAACGCGACATGCTGGGCTTTGTCGAGCAGGAACCGCGCGTGCTGCGCCCGCTCAACTTCGCCAAGAACGCGCCGGGTAAGGGGTTTCGGCTGTTCAACGCCACGGGCGGGCGCAAGATCCTTGTGACGCAGGTGCTGGGCAACGTCTTCATGAAACGCGCCTTCGACGATCCCTTTTCCGCTGTCGAGGCGGTCCTGAAAGCCCATCCGCTGGGCGGCATGGCGCAGGCTATCTTGGTCGATGTGCACTGCGAGGCGACGTCGGAGAAGATGGGCATGGGGCATTGGTGCGACGGGCGGGCCTCGGTCGTGGTGGGCACCCATACCCATGTGCCCACCGCCGACGCGCAGATCCTGCCGCGCGGCACCGCCTTTCAGGCCGACGCGGGCATGTGCGGCGATTACAACTCGGTGATCGGCATGGAAAAAGACGAACCCATGCGCCGCTTTGTGACCGGCATGGGCAAGGGCCGGTTCACGCCCGCAATGGGCGAGGCCACCCTGTCGGGTCTGATGGTCGAGACCGACGACCGCACCGGGCTGGCCAAATCCGTCCGCATGATCCGCCACGGCGGGCGGCTGGAGTCTGCGGCCCCATGAAGCGCGCAAGCAGGCGCGGCGCTGGCTCTAGCGGCCCCGTCCTCCAGCGGGCTGTCCGATGACCGACATCAGGCAAAATGGTCTGGCGATGCGGATGATGCCGGTGGCGGTTCTGCTGATCCTGGGCGCGGCCTGGGCGATGACCCAGCCGATGACGCGGATCGCTGTCAGCACCGGGCATCTGCCGCTGGGCCTGCTGGTCTGGCAATTGGTGATCTCGGTCCTGATGCTGGGGGGCTGGAGCTTTTGGCGACGCTCTCCCCTGCCCGTGACGCCGCGCACGCTGATCCTGTTCGCAGCCGTGGCGCTGCTGGGCACGGTGCTGCCGAACACCGCGAATTACCGGGCCGCGGCCTTCCTGCCCTCGGGGATCATGTCGATCATCATCTCGACGGTGGCGATGTTCACCTTCCCGATGGCCATCGCAATGGGGATCGACCGGTTCTCGTGGGGGCGGATGGCCGGGCTGGCGCTTGGCCTGCTGGGCATCGTCCTGATCGCCGCCCCCGACACCAGCCTGCCCGACCCCGGCGCGGCCCCCTATGTCTGGCTGGCGCTGTTCGGATCGCTTTGCTACGCCGCCGAGGGCGTCTATCTGGGCCGCCGCGGAACCGAGGGGCTGGGCGCCGTCGGCGTGCTGTTGGGCGCCTCGCTGATGGCGCTGGTTCTGGCCGTGCCGCTGGCCTGGGCCACGGGTCAGTTGATCAACCCGTTCCAACCGTGGGGGCCCCCCGAGTACGCCATCACCCTGTCGTCGGTGCTGCATGTGGTGGCCTATCTGGGGTATATCTGGCTGGTCGGGTTCTCGGGCGCGGTCTTTGCGGCGCAGCTTGCCTATCTGGTGACGGGCTTCGGCGTGCTGTGGGCGATCCTGCTGCTGGACGAGGCCTATAGCGGGCCGGTCTGGGCGGCTTTGTTGGTGATGATGGTGGGACTGGCGCTGGTGCAGCCCCGCCCCGGCAAGGGCCCGGATTAGGGGCTGGACTAGGGGGCCAGACGAGGTGCCAATGGCCCTGATCCAGCGGCCCGCATGCGCCAATCACCGCAGCCGGTCCAAATCCTGTTGTGCCGCCACTGGCAACGCCCCACAATACGCCCGAAACGCATGGCCGGGGACCAAAGCTGACATGATTGAACTGGCGCTGCCGCCCTTGGCACAGGCCCTCGCCACGCTGGCCGTCGTCGTGGTCATGTTCGTGCTGTTCCTGCGCGAGACCTATCCGACCGAGGTTGTCGCCATCGCCGGCACCGCCGTCATGCTGGTCACGGGCCTGCTGCCCTATGAGGACGCCCTGCGCGTCTTCTCGAACCCCGCGCCGTGGACCATTGCGGCGATGTTCATCGTGATGGGCGCGCTGGTGCGCACCGGCGGGCTGGACTGGTTCACGCAGGCGGCCGAACGGACGGCCCGCGGGCGCCCGGCGCTGGCGATGGCGGGGCTGCTTTTGTTCGTGGTGCTGGCCTCGGCCATCGTGTCGAACACGCCGGTGGTGGTGGTGATGATCCCGGTCTTCATGCAACTGGCCAAGACGCTGGGGGTCTCGGGGTCGAAGATCCTGATACCGCTGAGCTATGCGGCGATTCTGGGGGGCACGCTGACGCTGATCGGCACCTCGACCAACCTGCTGGTGGACGGTGTCGCCCGCGATCAGGGGCTGGCGCCCTTCGGTATCCTCGAGGTGACGCCCCTTGGCATCGTGCTGGTGATCTGGGGCATGATCTACCTGCGGTTCATTGCGCCCCGCCTGCTGCCCGAACGCGACAGCCTTGCCTCGCTGATCTCGGACAAGTCCAAGATGAAATTCTTTACCGAGGTCGCCATCCCCGAAGACAGCGACCTGATCGGCCAGATGGTGCAAGAGGTGGATCTGTTCCGCCGCGAGGGCGTGCGGCTGATCGATGTGCTGCGCGGCGATGCCTCGCTGCGCCGGGACATGTCGTCGGTCATGCTGGAATCCGGCGACCGCGTGGTCCTGCGCACCGAGATGGCCGAACTGATGGGCCTGCAGCAAAACCCGCTGGTGCGCCCGGTGGACAAGCTGTCCTCGGTGCAGACCACCACGGTCGAGGTCCTGATCACGCCGGGCTGCCGCATGGTCGGACGCAACCTTGGCGCCATGCGGCTGCGCCGCAGGTTCGGCGTCTATCCCCTTGCCGTCCATCGCAGAAACCAGAACATCGGACGTCAGCTTGACGATCTGGACGTGCGCGTCGGCGACACGCTTTTGCTGGAGGGCGCCGCCGAGGATATCCAGCGCCTAGCCTTGGAGATGCGGCTGCTGGACGTGGCAAAACCCTCGGCGCAGGCCTACCGGCGCAACCACGCGCCCATCGCCATCGCGGCCCTGCTGGGGGTCGTGGTGCTGGCGGCCTTTGGCGTCGCACCCATTTTCCTGCTGGCGGCGGTCTCGGTGGCGGTCGTGCTGATCACCCGCTGCATCGACGCCGAAGAGGCCTTTGCCTTTGTCGATGGCCGCCTGCTGGCGCTGATCTTCTCGATGCTGGCGATCGGCGTGGCGTTGGAGTCGTCGGGCGCGGTGCGGCTGATCGTGCAGGCGCTGGCCCCGGCGTTGGGCAACCTGCCGCCCTTCTTGATCATCTGGGCGATCTACCTGCTGACCTCGGTGCTGACGGAACTGGTGTCCAACAACGCCGTGGCCGTCGTCGTCACCCCGGTCGCCATCGGGCTGGCCCAATCGCTGGGCATCGACCCGCGTCCGTTGGTGGTGGCGGTGATGGTGGCGGCCTCGGCCAGCTTTGCCACGCCCATCGGCTATCAGACCAACATGCTGGTCTACGGACCGGGCGGCTACCGGTTCACCGATTTCATGAAGGTGGGCATCCCGCTGAACCTTAGCGTCGGGCTGCTGGCCTCGGCCATCATCCCGTTCCTGTGGCCGCTATGACCGTGCTCCGCCCGACCCTGACGTTGCTGACCCTGACGTTGCCAATTCTGGCGCTGCTGGCCGCCTGCGGCGCGCCCCGGGGTGCCCCCCTGTCACCACCTGCGCAGGACGCCGCCAACCAGCCGCCGCGGATGGTGCTGCTTTATCGCGATACGCTGACCGTGACCCGCACGGATGGCAGCCTGTGCACCGGGGCCAGCGGCAAGACCGCCGCCACTGCCGGCTGGTCGGGCCAGATGGGGGGCTGCCTTCAGCCGCCCGGCTACCGGGTCGCGCCGGGGGCGGCCCCGCGTGGCAAGCCGCGCCTGCAGCTTCAGCGCAGCACCGACACCGCCGCCCCGGTCAGCCTGAGCCTGCCGGACCAGACCACGCTGTTCTACGGGCCCTGACACCCCATCTGACCGTCCCCGCTTTAGGGTCGCGAAAATATCCCCGCCGGAGGCATCCCTACAGCGGCCAGAACACCAGAATCGCCGGGATCGAGACCGCGATCACGATGATCTCTAACGGCAGACCCATCCGCCAGTAATCGCCAAAGGCATAGCCCCCCGGCCCCAGAATCAGCGTATTGTTCTTATGTCCGATGGGCGTCAGGAACGCAGACGAGGCCGCCACGGCCACCGCCATCAGGAACGGGTCGGGATTGACCCCCAGCGTCGCCGCCATCTGGATGCCGACCGGGGCCGCGACGATGGTGGTGGCGGTGTTGTTGAGCACGTCGCTCAGGCTCATCGTCACCACCATCAGCACCGTCAGCGTCACCCAGGCGGGCATGTCGCCGGTCAGATCGGTCAGCCCGTCGGCGATCAGCTGCGTGCCGCCCGTCGTTTCCAGCGCCGCCCCCAGCGGGATCATCGAGCCCAGCAGAACCACCACCGGCCATTCCACATGATCGTAGATCTCGCGCACGGGAAGGATCTTCACCAGCACATAGGACACCACCACCAGACCCAGCGCGATCGGCAGGTAGAGCAGCCCGAGACTGGCCGCCGCCACCGCGCCGAAGAACAGGCCGATGGCCAGCCATGTCTTGGTGTTCTGGGTCACGGCCAGACCCCGGTCGGCCAGCGGCAGCGTGCCCAGCCAGTCGACCACGTCGGCCTGCGTGTCGGATGGCACCAGCAGCAACAGCACGTCGCCGCTGCGAATCCGGGTCTTGCGGACCTGCCGCGTGATCCGCTGCCCGCCGCGCGAAATGCCCAGCAGGATCGTGCGCCGCCGCCACGCCAGACCGACCTCTTGCGCGGTGCGCCCGTCCAGACGGGACCGGTCGGTCACCACCACCTCGGCCAAGGTCATCCCGGCCCCGGCGGCCTCGATATACCCCTGCCGGGTCGGGTCCGCGAAATCCAGCGACAGGGTCGAGCGGAATTCATCCAGCGCCTCGGGTGTGGCCTCCAGCACCAGCGCGTCGCCGGGCTCGATGTTGATGTTGCGGGCGGTGCCGTAAAGCCGCTCGCCGCCGCGCACGATGCCCAGAACCGCCACGTCGGCCTTGTCGGCCTCGGGCTTCAGCTCGGCCAGACGCTGTCCGATCAGGGACGAGCCGTCGGGCACCGTCAGCTCGGCGATATAGCTTTTGATCTCGGCCATGGCGCCTTGGCCCGGGTCGGCCTCGGACGCGGGGATCAGACGCCAGCCCACCAGCGCCACGAACACCAGCCCCGCCAGCGCCGCAATGCCGCCCACCGGGGCGAAGTCGAACATGCGGAACGGGCTGCCCAAGGTTTCCTGCCGGATCGAGGCGATGATGATGTTGGGCGGCGTGCCGATCAGCGTCACCATGCCGCCAAGGATGGTGGCAAAGCTTAGCGGCATCAGCGACAGGCGCGGCGACCGCCCGGCCTTGCGCGCGGTCTGGATGTCCACCGGCATCAGCAGCGCCAGCGCCGCCACGTTGTTCATAAAGCCCGACAGCGCCGCCGCGACGCCGCCCATGATGGCGATATGCGCGCCGAGCGCCCGGGTGCTGTCGACCAGCGTCCGGGTGATCAGATAGACCGCCCCCGACCGCACCAGCCCCGCCGAGACGATCAGCACCAGCGCCACCACCAGCGTCGCGGGATGGCCGAAGCCGGTGAAGGCCTGATCGGTCGGCACCACCCCCAGCACCACGCCCGCCATCAGCGCGGCGAAGGCCACCAGATCATAGCGCCATTTGCCCCACACCAGCAGGGCGAAGACGGCCGCGAACAGCCCGAAGATGATCATCTGTTCCTGTGTCATCCCTTGGATGTAGCGGGCCGGTGCGGCCCCGTCACCCTTATGCTTGTGATCTTTGCCGAATTGGGGCGTTGCCACCCGATCCGGGTCCGGTATGGGGCCTTGGGATTGCGCGGCCCCGCCGCCTTGCCGTATAGACGGGCCGACGGAATTCAAAGGACGGGGAAAGTCCAATGGCAGGCCATTCAAAATGGGCAAACATTCAGCACCGCAAGGGGCGTCAGGACAAGCTGCGCTCGAAGCTCTTCTCGAAACTGTCCAAGGAGATCACGGTCGCCGCAAAGATGGGCGATCCGGATCCTGACAAGAACCCGCGTCTGCGGATGGCCGTCAAGGAGGCCAAGTCGCAGTCCGTCCCCAAGGACGTGATCGACCGCGCGATCAAGAAATCCCAAGCCGGCGACGCCGAGAACTACGACGAGATCCGCTATGAGGGCTATGGCCCTGGCGGCGTCGCCGTCATCGTCGAGGCGATGACCGACAACCGCAACCGCACCGCCTCGTCCGTGCGCTCGACCTTTACCAAGAACGGCGGCAATCTGGGCGAGACCGGCTCGGTCAGCTTCATGTTCGAACGCAAGGGTCAGGTCACCTACCCCGCCGACGCGGGCGACGAGGACACGATCATGATGGCCGCCATCGAGGCGGGCGCCGAGAACGCCGAAAGCACCGAAGAGGGCCACGTCATCATCTGCGCCGACACCGACCTGAACGAGGTGTCGACCGCGCTGGAAGCCGAGCTGGGCGAATCCGAATCCACCAAGCTGGTCTGGGTGCCCACCACCACGACCGAGCTGGATCTGGACGGCATGGAAAAGCTGATGAAGCTGATCGACGCGCTGGAGGATGACGACGACATCCAGAACGTCACCGCCAATTTCGAGGCCAGCGACGAGGTTCTCGCGCAGCTCTGAGCGGCCGTTTCGGACCAGAACGCAACGGATATACACAAGGCCCGGCGCACCCCGCCGGGCCTTTTTCGTGGTCGGGCGGAACTGATCCCGGGACGCCAAACCACGCGGACATTCCCGGCCAACGGTGATAGGCTGACGGTCTATCGAAAGGGCAGCAAATGGCCGTTAAACGCATCGTGTCGAATATCTCGACAAAGTCTGTCGTCGAGGTTCAGGCGTTTTACGCGGAGCTTTTTGGATTAAGGGTCGTGATGGATCATGGCTGGATCGTCACGCTGGCATCCGGCGAGTCTGCTCTGACCCAGGTCGCCATCGCATCGGAAGGCGGCTCGGGGACTGCCGTGCCTGACCTGTCGATAGAGGTGGACGATGTCGATGACGTTTACCAACGCGCCAAGGACCTGGGCCATGCAATCGAATACGAGTTGACCGACGAGCCTTGGGGCGTTCGCCGCTTCTACCTTCGCGACCCTGCGGGGAAACTTCTTAACATCCTGTCTCATTCACGCTGATCGAGTTCACGCTGATCGAAGGGATCAGCCGATGACGCTGTGCAACCGCTCCAGCGCCGCGTCGCGCAGGCGGGGGTTGGCGGCGGCCAGAATACGGCCCCCCGCGTGGGCCGGTCCGCCCTGCCAGTCGCAGACCACGCCGCCGGCGGCCTCGATCACGGCGATGGGGGCGGCGACGTCATAGGGCTGCAACCCCGCCTCGATCACCAGATCGATCTGGCCCAGGGCCAGCAGCGCATAGGCATAGCAATCCATCCCGTAGCGGGTCAGCCGACACTGCTGCGAGACGGCGGCAAAGGCGCGGCCCTCTTGCGGGCTGCCAACCTCGGGGAAGGTGGAGAACAGGGTCGCTTCGGCAAGGGTCCCGGTGGACCTTGTGGCCAGTGCCCCCGCCCCGCGCGGCCCGACGAAACGGGCGGTGCCGAAGCCGCCGTGAAACCGCTCGGCCGTGTAGGGCTGGTCGATGATGCCGTATAGCGGGCCCGTGTCGTTCGACAGCGCGACCAGAACGCCCCATGTCGGCGTGCCCGACATATACCCCCGCGTGCCGTCGATCGGATCCAGCACCCATGTCAGCCCCGAGGATGAGGCGACGGGGCCGAATTCCTCACCCAAAATACCGTCGTCGGGGCGCATCTCGGCCAGATAGGCGCGCATGGCGGCCTCGGCTTCACGGTCGGCGACGGTGACAGGGTCGAACCCCTGTTCAGCCTTGCTGATGGTGCCCAACGCATCGCTGCGGAACGGGCCCAGCGTGGCGGGCCGCGCGATATCGGCAAGCTGATGCGCCACGGCAATCAGTTGCGCCTGCAAGTCGGGGGTGGGGATCATCGAACGCTCCGGGCCTGTCTGGTGCCCGAGCGGTAGGGCTTGCCGCGCAGAGGGTCAAGCCGGGCGTCTGCCGAAGGGCAAGGCATGCCGCCGGGGTCCGTGCATCGGCAGGACCAAGGACTGCGCGGCCCGCTAGTTTGGCCGCCGCTCAGGCGAGGTCGAAAGCAATGTCGAGGCAGATGCCCTTGGCCGCGGCTTTCAGGCAGCGTCACTCAGCACGCGGGCCAGTTCGAACAGGCGGCGGCGCTGGTTCTCGGGGATGGCATAGTACGAACGGACAAGCTCCAGCGCTTCGCGGTCGGCAAGGATGTCGGCCGGCATGTCGCTGCCCGAGGCGCTTTCGGCTTTCGCAGGCTCGAGCCCCTCGAAGAAAAAGGCGATGGTGGTGCCCAACGCGTCCGAAATCTCCCACAGGCGCGAGGCGCTGATACGGTTCATCCCGGTTTCGTACTTTTGAATCTGCTGGAACTTAATACCGACTTTTTCGGCAAGCTGTTGCTGGGTCATCCCCAGCACCCACCGGCGGTGCCGAACGCGCTTGCCGACGTGAACATCTACGTGGTGCTTCATGTTACCCTCTCGCCGCCTTCTAATAAACTGGCGGTTGAACCAGACAACCCTGCCTTGTGCAATTCCGCAAATGTTGCCGGGGCCGCGGTGGTTTATCAAAGGATATCTTCGTGAGGTCTGAAAAATCGGGATTGCGAAAGCGCAATCATAGCAAAATACAATGGTTTGGCGGCAATCTTCGCATTTTGCAATTGTACTTTGCAAAGCATTTACCGAGGCTTCACAGGGCCTTCACGCTTGCGGCATCTCGCTTCAAGATTGCAAACGATTCTGGTCGGCGGCAAGCTTGTCGTGACTTGACCTGACGTCACAGCGAATAGGGGAATACAATTTATGCGTGCACTGCAGGTGTTTGAACACGGCCAGCCCCCGCGGCTGTCCGACATCCCGAAACCGGCCCCCGAGGCGGGGCAGATCCTGCTGCGCATCGGGGCCTGCGGTGTGAATTTCGCCGATCTTCTGATGATCAAGGGCACCTATCAGGAACGCCCGCCCCTGCCCTTCACCCTTGGGTTGGAAGTCGCGGGCGAGGTGGCCGCCGTCGGCGCCGGGGTCACGCGCTTTGCCGTGGGCGACCGGGTGGCGGTGGCCGGGGGCGGCGCCGGGATGGCGGACTATGGGGTCTATGACGCGGCTCAGGCCGTGCCCCTGCCGGACAGCATGCACGTGACCGAGGCGGCGGCCTTTCAGATTGCCTATGGCACCAGCCATGTGGCGCTGGACCACCGCGCCCGCCTGCAACCCGGCGAGACGCTTCTGGTGCTGGGGGCGGCGGGCGGCGTCGGGCTGACGGCGGTCGAGCTGGGCAAGCTGATGGGCGCCAAGGTCATCGCCTGCGCCCGCGGCGCCGACCGGCTGGAGGCCTGCCGCGCGGCGGGGGCCGACCATCTGATCGACAGCGAGACCGACGACATCCGCACCGCCGTCAAGGCGTTGGGGGGTGCCGACGTGGTCTATGACCCGGTCGGAGGCGATCAGTTCAACGCCGCCCTGCGCACCTGCAACCCCGAGGCCCGGATACTGGTGATCGGCTTTGCCTCGGGCGAGGTGCCTCCGGTTCCGGCCAACATCCTGCTGGTCAAGAACATCAGCGTGCTGGGTCTTTACTGGGGCGCCTATCGCAGCTTCCGCCCGCAGGTGGTGCGCGACAGTCTCGCCACGCTGTTCGATTGGGCCGACAAGGGACGCCTGACACCCCACGTCAGCCACGCCATCCCGCTGGAACGCGCGACCGAGGCATTCGATCTGCTGCGCGAACGTCGGGCCACGGGCAAGGTTGTGATCACGATGGAGGATCAGGAGCGGTAGCGCTGACGGCAACTCACGGCGCGATCAGGAAGCCAGGGCGCGATAGGACGTCACGGCACGATGGGATGCGGCCCGAACCGGCACCGTCGGCCCCTGCGCAACAGCGCTTCAGATCGTCTCGAACCCCTGACGGATGAACTCTTTGAGCGTGCCCATCACGTCGGACCGCGCCGCGCCCGCGCCGTAGAGGTTGATCCGCTGGCTGCCCAGATTGGGCAGGCCGCAGCCCGGCGGCAGCAGCGCCAGATGGCGGGGCTCGGTCCCTTCCAGCATGGTGGTGATGGCCAGATCGGCGCTGACCGTGGCTTCGATGGTGCGGTCGGAATCCGATTCCACCGCCATCACCCACGGCATATGCGCCGCGTCCAGCCGGTCGCGTACGCTGGAGCGGAAGGTGCAGTACCGGCAATGGGCCAGCGGCAGCGGACGGTCGCGCCACGCCTGCCCCTCGGGCGCGCCGACCCAGCGCAGGGGCACATCCGTCAAGGTCTCGCCGCCCTTGTCCAGACCGGCCTCGGTGGTCAGGATCAGATCGACCTCGCCCCGGGCGAACATCTCTTTCAGCACGGATGTGAACAGCGACAACAGCTGCACCCGCATGCGCGGAAACTCGGCGTTGAACCGTTGCAGGACCCGCGGGATGACCGGGTAGACGATGTCGTTGGGCACGCCCAGAATGATCTCTCCCTCGTAGCCTTGGTCGGTCATGCGCTGGAACGCCTCGTCGTTCATCTCGACCATGCGGCGGGCATAGGCCAGTAGCTGGTCGCCCGCGGCGGTCAGGGCGACGCGCCTGCCGCTGCGGTCGATCAGGTCCAGCCCCATCGACTCTTCCAGCCGTTTGAGCTGCATCGAGACCGCCGATTGGGTCAGGTTCAGATAGCCGGCCGCGCGGGTGACGCCGCCAGTCTCGGCCACCGCCACGAACGAGCGCAGCACCCCCAGATCAAGATTTCGCATTCCGGTTCCTCTTGCCGTCCTGCTATCATCACCATTCGTGATGCAGGACTTAATGAACATTCGTTTTACTAATATCGCCCCAACGACGATATATCAATCATCGAGATACAAACGACTTTAAGCATCAAGAAACTGAAAGGCTGTCCCCATGTTGTTCCTGTCCGCACCCGCCCGCTTTCTAGCCCCCCTTCTGGCATTCGCGCGGCACCGTCCGGGGCGTCTTTCGCTGCTTCAGACGCTGGTGAAGCTGGACAGCGCCTTCCGCGAGCGTCAGCGCATGTCCCGGCTGGATCCGGAGCAGCTTCGCGACATCGGGATCGACCCCGGAACCAAGCAGACGCGCACGAAATGGGACGCGCCGCGTCACTGGCGGCGCTAGACGTCCGCACCCCAACAGGCGTGCACAAACCCCGAGCCCGCCTGAACACAAGGCCAACCATCCGGCACGGCACAGGATTTCCGCCCGCCGGATCCGGTTCACTTTGTCTCATGCGGCACTGCCAGCCCCTTGAAAAACCCGACCAACCTGCCAATATTCCCCACAAAGGCCGTGGTATGTCACGGCCCCACAAGATCAGCCTTTTCTGGAGGGATAAGATGGCCGAATTTGACACGATCCGCAGCACCGGACAAACCGCCGGCGCGACCCGGATCGACGAGGGGCTTCGCGCCCACATGAACAAGGTCTACGCGACCATGTCGATCGGCATGGCCGTGACCGGTCTGGTCGCCTATTTCGTCGGCACCAACGAGCAGTTGCTGGCCGCCATCTTCGGCACCGGCTTGAAGTGGGTCGTAATGTTCGCCCCGCTGGTCGTGGTCTTCGCCTTCGGCGCTGCGATCAACAAGCTGTCCGCCGCCGCCGCGACCGCCGTGTTCTACGGCTTTGCCGCGCTGATGGGCCTGTCGATCAGCTTCATCTTCGCGGTCTATACCGGCGTGTCGATTGCGCAGACCTTCCTTGTGACCTCGATCGCCTTCGCGGGTCTCAGCCTTTACGGCTATACCACCAAGCGCGACATCTCGGGCTGGGGATCGTTCCTGATCATGGGCGTGATCGGCCTGATCGTGGCCTCGATCGTCAACATCTTCATGGCGTCCGAGGCGCTGAACTTCGCGATCTCGGTCATCGGTGTTCTGATCTTCGCAGGCTTGACGGCCTATGACACCCAGCGGATCAAGACCACCTACATCCAGATGGCCGGTCAGGGTGACAGCGAGTGGATGCACAAGTCCGCGATCATGGGCGCCCTGTCGCTGTATCTGGACTTCATCAACATGTTCATGTTCCTGCTGCAGTTCATGGGCAACCGCGAATAAACATTCGATCATCGCGATTGGAAAAGGGCCCTTCGGGGCCCTTTTTTGTTGGCCACAGACGGGAGCAACACAGACGGGGGCCGCACAGCCAGGGGGCGCACACACAAGAGCTGATAGCCCACCCTGCCCCCTGCGCCCTTCCGATGTCCCAACGAAAAAGGCCGCCCCCGATGTCGGAGACGGCCCTGTTCACAGATCCGAAGAAGGTCTTACTTGATCTTGCCTTCTTTGTACTCGACATGCTTGCGCACAACCGGGTCATATTTCTTGATGACCATCTTCTCGGTCATGGTGCGGGCGTTCTTCTTGGTCACGTAGAAGTGGCCGGTGCCAGCGGACGAGTTCAGGCGGATCTTGATCGTGGTTGGCTTCGCCATGGGTCTTTGCTCCGGTCAGCTAGGGCGCAAACGCAGGGCGCCTCATAAATCTCTTGAAGCCCGCCTTTTACCTATGAGCGGGGCCGAGTCAACCGCAATCGCCGGTCAAACCGTGGTCAAATCGCACCCGTGGCGAATGACCACGCAATTCCGCCCAGACTGGAGACGGCCAGCACCGCCAACAGCGACCAGTGCCGCACCAGCAGCAAATAGCCCGCCAGCACCGCCAGCGCGATCGCGGCGGGCTGGACGGTGGCAAGCTCGGGCCAGGCGAAGCTTACGGGGCCCAGTTCGGCCTGCCCCACCTCGGCAAAGAACACATGCATGGCGAACCACAGCGACAGGTTGCCGATCACGCCCACCACGGCGGCCATGATCCCCGTCAGCGCCCCCTTCAGCCGGGGCTGCGCGGTGATCCACTGGATGTAGGGAGCCCCGGTGAAGATCCACAAAAAGCACGGCACGAAGGTCACCCACAGGGTCAGCACAGCGCCTGCAACCGCCAGCAGCGGCCCGCCGGCCTTGGCTGCTGCAAGGTAGCCCACGAACTCGGTCACAAGGATCAGGGGGCCGGGCGTGGTCTCAGCCAGACCCAGACCGTCCAGCATCTCGGACGCCTCGAGCCAGCCGTAAGAGGTGACGACATCCTGCGCCATATAGGTCAGCACCGCATAGGCGCCGCCGAAGGTGACGACCGCCAGCTTTGAAAAGAACAGCCCAATGTCCAGCAACAGCCCGCCCGGATCGACAAGCGCCAGCACCGCCAGAGGCGCCGCCCAGATGGCGCCCCACAGCAGGATGGTCAGCGCGGTCTGGCGCAGGGGCACGCCGGTGACCGGCGCGATGGGCGCGTCGCTGGCCCGGTCGTAGACCACGAAGCCGTATATCGCCGAGGCCAGCACGATCAGCGGATAAGGCAGTGCAAAGACGAAGATCGCCACGAAGGCCAGCGCCGCCACCACCCAGCGGTCGGCCGAGCCCAATGCGCGGTTGGCGACGCGCAAAAGCGCCTCGATCACGATCACGACGACGGCGGCCTTGATGCCCAGAAAGACCGCCTGAAACCACGGCACCGATCCCAGCGCCGCGTAAAGCGCCGCCAGCGCCAGAATGATCGCGGCCCCCGGCAGCACGAATAGCCCGCCCGCGATCAGCCCGCCCTGCCAGCCCCGGCTGCGCCATCCGGCGTAGGTGGCGATCTGCGTGGCCTCGGGGCCGGGCAGCAGCATGCAGAAGCTGACGGCGTTGAGGTATTGCGCCTCGGTCAGCCAGCCGCGTTTGTCGACGATCTCGCGGTGCATCAGGGCGATCTGGCCCGCCGGGCCGCCAAAGGACAGCAGGCCGATGCGGGTCCAGACGCGGACAAGCTCGGCCAGCGGGACTGGCGGTGGTTCGGGCGGGTTCGTCTGGTCCAGAGCGGTCTGCGGGCCGGCGGAGGGATCGGTCATGGACAGGCCCGAACGTTGAGGCCCGGCGGGGATCGCGGGGCGCGTGGGTCAATGCTTGGCAGGTTGCGCGGGGCAGTTCAACAGGACCGGGAGTGGGCGCTGGCCGAGCGCGCGGACATGGATATTTTCACGACACCAAAGCGGATGCGTGCGGCGCGGGGGGCGGCCCATGCGCGGGAAGGACCCGGCGGGATCTTTCGGCAAGGGCATCATGCGCGGATGGCCTGTAAGCCGGATTCTGTTCCGGGCCTTGCGGCCCTTCGATGACCATTCATCTGCGCGCCGGATTGCCCCGGCGCTTTAGCTGCCAACCCGAACCTCCGGGCTGAGACGGCCCTGGGGACATGCCCCGCGAGGTTCCTATTTGGCATTGCTCCCGGTGGGGCTTGCCGTGCCGGTCCGGTTGCCCGTCCCGCGGTGGGCTCTTACCCCACCGTTTCACCCTTACCCGCAGCGCGAGGCCGGGGGCGGTCTGTTTTCTGTGGCGCTTTCCCTCGGGTTTCCCCGGCCGGGCGTTACCCGGCACCGTTGTCTCATGGAGTCCGGACTTTCCTCGCACCGTCCCGAAGGGCGACACGCGGCCATCCGGCCATCCGCGCAGGGCTGCGTTACGCCGTGGGCGGCGTGCGGTCAAGCTTGGTCGGGTCGGCTTGGTTCGGGTTTAGACGGGCTGGGGAGGAAGGGGTAGCGGGTGGCCAGATCCTGAGCGGCGGCCAGATCGGCGACGTGAAGGGGCCCCACGGCCCAGGGGCGGAAGCGCTGGCGGAAGGCTTCCAGCAGGTCTGCGTCGGGGACATCGGGATAGCCGACGCACCGGGCGGCGGCCCGGAAGGCGCAAGGATCGGCCGGTTGGCAGACGCCGCCATCGTCGGCGGGCGTCTCGGGCCAGACCGACAGCCCCATCAGCGCCAGCCGCCGCCAGTCGAACCGTCGGCCCGGGTCGTCCTTGCGTCCGGGCGCCAGATCCGAATGGCCGATGACGTTGCGCGGCACAATGGAATGCCGTGCGACGATCTCGGCCAGCAACCCGGTCAGCGCCTGGATCTGCGCATGGGCAAAGGGGTGGGTGCCGCGATTGGCGATCTCGATCCCGATCGAGCGCGAGTTCACGTCCGTCACGTCGCCCCACTGGCCGACGCCTGCATGCCACGCACGCCGGGCCTCGGGGACCAACTGCAACAGGGTGCCGTCCTCGGCGAGCAGATAGTGGGACGAGACCTGCGCCCCCGGATCGCACAGCCGCGCCAGCGCCGCCTTGGTGCTTTGCATCGCGGTGAAGTGCAGAACCACCATGTCGGGCTGCACGCCGCCCCGCCGCGCCCCGTGGTTGGGCGAAGGGCACCGCTGGGGGGCCGATTGCTGGAGAAGGCTACTCATGATGCGCAGGCCCGTGGCAGGGCGGCGGCGCGCCTGCACGTCGGGCTTCGGCCGGGGCCGGGCACGCGCCCTGCCCTAGCGGTTGACGGCACGGCGGAACGGGCTGGGATCCCAGCCGCAGGCGAAGCCGTCGCCGTCGGGGTCCAGATTTTCGCGGTCTTTCTGCGGGCCGCCATTGGACAACAGAGCCTCTTGCGCGATGTCGGCAGAGCCGTATTTGGCGCAGTTGCGCTGGTTCGACGCGGCGGTGACCCAGCGCGACCGGCGGAACATGGGCGTGCCCGGCTGATGGGTGGTCGACAGGGCAAATTGCACGATGTTCGGACCACTTGATGCCGTGCGCTGGGGCACGGGCTTGGGCTGGATCACCTGATATTGCTCGCGCTGTGCCATGATGCGCTGACGGTCGCTTTCGATGGTCTCACGCGCGGCGACGGCGCTGAAGTTCTGCTCGTCCGAGATGCCGGCCCCCTGCCCCGAGGGGGCCCCGGCAGCGGTGGCCGCCGCAGACGGCGGTGCGCCGCGGGGACGGGCCCCGCCGGTCGACACCGCAGGCGCGGCAGAGGTGGCGGCAGGCGCGGCGGCAGAGCTGCCCGAGGGCGCGGTTTGCACAGTGGCAACCGTGCCCGACCCGGCCAGCGTCCTGTCGCGTTCGGCGCGGCGCTGTTGGTATTCATTATAGTTCTGAAAGCCGACCCCGGCGCCCGAATCCGGGACCTGAGGCGCGCAGGCGCTCAGCCCCGTTACGATGACGAATGCTGCAATGCCGCGCATGGAACCCCTGCCCTGTCTATGATCTTCGAAGCCGTGTTTTGCGGCTGTTTACCACCATTTGGCGGGCTTGGAAACAAACCCGGCCGATGTCTCAAGGGCGTAGGCAGCATTCAGCAACTCGCCCTCTTCCCACGGACGTCCGATCAGTTGCAGCCCCAACGGCAAGCCCTTGGCGTCAAGCCCCGTCGGCACCGCGATCCCCGGCAGGCCCGCCAGATTGACCGTCACGGTGAAGACGTCGTTGAGATACATCGCCACGGGGTCGGCTTCGGTCATCTCGCCCAGACCGAAAGCGGCCGAGGGGGTGGTGGGCGTCAGGATCGCGTCAACCCCGGCCTCGAACGCCTGATCGAAGTCGCGCTTGATCAGGGCGCGGACCTTGCGGGCGCGGTTGTAATAGGCGTCGTAAAAGCCCGCCGACAGCACGTAGGTGCCGACCATGACGCGGCGCTGCACCTCGGGGCCGAAGCCTTCGGCACGGGTCTTTTCGTACATTTCGGTGATGCCGTCGCCTTGGGCCAGCGTGGCGCGGTGGCCGTAGCGGACCCCGTCGTAGCGCGCCAGATTGGACGAGGCTTCGGCGGGGGCGATCACGTAATAGGCGGGCAGCGCGTATTTGGTGTGTGGCAGGCTGATGTCGCGGATCTCGGCGCCCGCGTCGCGCAGCATGTCGGCACCGTCGGCCCAGAGCTTGTCGATCTCGGCGGGCATGCCGTCCATGCGGTATTCGCGCGGCAGGCCGATGACCTTGCCCTTGATGTCGCCGGTCAGCATCGCCTCGAAATCCGGCACGGCCAGATCGGCGCTGGTGCTGTCCTTGGGGTCGTGCCCGGCCATGGCGCCGAACATGATGGCGGCGTCGCGGACCGTCTTGGTCATGGGCCCCGCCTGATCCAGCGACGAGGCAAAGGCCACGACGCCCCAGCGCGAACAGCGCCCGTAGGTCGGTTTCAGCCCGGTGATGCCGGTGAAGGCGGCGGGCTGGCGGATCGACCCGCCCGTATCGGTGCCGGTGGCGCCCAGACACAGATCGGCCGCCACGGCGCTGGCCGAGCCCCCCGACGAGCCGCCGGGCGTCAGCGCGGTGTCGTCGCCGTCGCGGCGCCACGGGTTGACGGCGCTGCCATAGACCGAGGTTTCATTCGACGAGCCCATCGCGAACTCGTCCATGTTCAGCTTGCCCAGCATGACCGAGCCCGCGTCCCGCAGCTTGGCCGAGACGGTGGATTCGTATTGCGGCATAAAGCCTTCGAGAATGCGCGAGGCGGCTTGGCTGGCCACGCCCTCGGTACAGAACAGATCCTTGATGCCCAGCGGGATGCCGCACATGTCCGGCGCGTCGCCCTTGGCCAGACGGGCGTCGGCGGCGTCGGCACGTTCCAGCGCGATCTCGGGGGTCTTGTGGACGAAGGCGCCCAGCGCGTCGGCGGCATCGATGCGCTCCAGACAGGCCTGCGTCAGCTCGCGCGAGGTCACGTCGCCGGCGCGCAGGGCGTCGCGGGCCTGGGCGATGGTCAGGGTGGGCAGGTCGGATTTGGCGGTGGAAACGGGACCGGACATGGGCTTACTCCACCACTTTGGGGACGGCGAAGAAGCCTTCGCGGGCGTCGGGCGCATTGGCCAGAATCTTGTCGGGCATGCCGCCGTCGGTCACCTGATCCACCCGGCGTTTCAGGCGCATGGGCGTGACCGAGGTCATGGGCTCGACCCCGTCGACATCGACCTCGTTCAGCTGCTCGATGAAGCCAAGGATATTGTTGAACTCCTGCGCAAGCTCGGGCAGGTGGTCATCCTCGACCTTGATGCGGGCCAGCTTGGCGACGCGGCGGGCGGTTTCGATATCAATGCTCATGCGGGACATCCCTCATTTGGTCAGGGGTCCGTTTAGCGCCCCCTCTGCCGACCCGCAAGCCCGTGACACAAAGGCCGCGGCTGCTATGTTCAGCCAGACCAAGCCCCACGTTCGCAACAACGGAGACCCCCATGAAACTGACATGGCTCGGCCACGCCTCTTTCCGCCTTGAGATCGAGGATCAGATCCTGCTGATCGACCCCTGGCTTGGCGGCAACCCCGCCCTGCCCGAGGGGCACGAGGACGACATCACCAAGGGGGCGACCCATATCCTTGTCACCCACGGCCACGGCGATCATGCCACCGACGCCCCCGATCTGGCGCGAAAGCTGGGCATCCCGGCGGTCGGCATCTTCGATCTGATGAGCTGGTGGGAAGGCAAGCACGACATCCAGACCGTGGGCTTCAACAAGGGCGGCACCGTCAGCCTTGGCAAGGTCCGGGTGACGATGGTGAACGCGGTGCACTCCTCGTCGATCAGCAGCGACGACGGGCCGGTCTATGCGGGCGCCGAAGCGGGCTATATGATCGAGGGCGAGGGCCACACGATCTATCTCAGCGGCGACACCGATATCATGGCCGACATGGAGTGGATGGGCGATCTGCACAAACCCGACATCGGCATCCTGTGCGCCGGCGGCCATTTCACCATGGACATGAAACGCGCGGCCTATGCGGCCAAACGCTATTTCGACTTCAAGACCGTGATCCCCTGCCACTATGGCACCTTTCCGTTGCTGGAACAGTCCGCCGACGCGCTGGTCAAGGCCTTGCCAGACGTCGACGTGCGCACGCCCGACATTCTGGAAACCATCGAGATCTGATGCCAGGCCCCGCCTCCGCGCCTGCCCCCGCGCCAGCCTCCGGCGGGGATATTTACGCGACCCTAAAGCCCCGCGTCCGGCGCCCCGAGTTTAGGGTCGCTCAAATATCCCCGCCGGAGGCGGCGGCGGCGCGACGGTCTTGGAAGAACGCCCTCAGCAGGGCCTCGGACTGGGCCTCGGCGATGCCGCCGTAGACCTCGGGGGCGTGGTGGGCCTGAGGATGCTCGTAAATCCGGGGGCCTTGGGCCACGCCGCCGGACTTTGGATCGGCGGCGCCGTAATAAAGCCGTCTGATCCGCGCGAACGAGATGGCGGCGGCGCACATCGGGCACGGTTCCAGCGTGACGTAAAGGTCGTGGCCCGGCAACCGCTCGGACCCAGCCTCGGCGCAGGCTGCGCGCAGGGCAAGGATCTCGGCGTGCGCGGTGGGGTCGCTGTGTTCACGGGTGCGGTTGCCCGCAACGCTGACCACGCGCCCCGAGGGCGCCACGATCACCGCGCCCACCGGCACCTCGCCGCGCGTTGCGGCGTCGCGGGCGGCTTCTAGGGCGGTCTGCATGTGGCTTGTGAACTCCATCGCGCCATTTTCCCCAGTCCCGCCCCCGCTGCAAGGGCCCGCCGCAAGGTCTTTGCATCAAGGTCTTTGCGTCAAGCCGCTTTCCCTGCGACACGGGTCGCTGTAAAGCGTCGGACATGACAGATCAGGAAAAACAGGGCGACCGGATCGCCAAGGTGCTGGCGCGGGCCGGCGTGGCCAGCCGCCGCGAGGCCGAGAAGATGATTGTGGACGGGCGCGTCAAGGTCGACGGCAAGCGCATCGACAGCCCGGCGCTGAACGTCACGGGCCGCGAGCGGATCGTCGTGGACGGGGTCGAGCTGTCGCCGCCCGAGCCCGAGCGTCTGTGGCTTTACCACAAGCCGCTGGGCTTGGTCACCACCGAGCGCGACGAGAAGGGCCGCACCACGGTCTTCGACTCGCTGCCCGACGACATGCCCCGGGTGATGTCGGTGGGCCGGCTTGACCTGAATTCCGAAGGTTTGCTGCTGCTGACCAACGACGGCGGCATCAAGCGCAAGCTTGAACTGCCCTCGACCGGGTGGCTGCGCAAATACCGCGTCCGGGTCAAGGGCACCCCCGAGGACGCCACGCTGGAGCCGCTGCGCAAGGGTCTGGTCGTCGAGGGCGAGAAGTTTCAGGGCATGATTGTGCAACTGGACCGCCAGCAGGGCGCCAACGCATGGCTGACCGTCGGCATCCGCGAGGGCCGCAACCGCGAGATCCGCCGCGCGATGGAGGCCGTGGGCCTAAGCGTCAACCGCCTGATCCGCGTCAGCTACGGCCCCTTCCAGTTGGGCGATCTGAAGCCCGGCGAAGTCTCCGAGATCAAGGGCCGCGTGATGCGCGACCAATTGGGGATCGAGGCCGCAGAGCCCGTCACCGGCACCGCCAAGAAAGGCGCGCGCAAGCCGGGTCACAAGGGCCCGCGCAAGCCCGGCGGCCCCGGGGCTCAGGCCAAGCCCGCGGGCCGGCTGGACGGCAAGATCGTCCGTCGCGCCCCGCGCCGCACCTCCGATGACCGGGCCGAGGCCGGGGACAGGCCCCACGGCAAGCCCGTCCGCAAGCAGGATGACCGGCGTGGGGGGCCGCGCAAACCGGGGGGTGGCCCGCGTCGCTGACAAGACCGCGTCGCTGAGGCACGTCCCCGCGGTTCTGGTCAGGCACGCGCGGATGACACCGGTGCGGGTTCCCGCCGAACCCGCAGATCCGCGGCCCGGGCGCATCGGACGGGCCCGCCCGCACCCCGCGCTGCAAGCGTCCGGACAGAAAATCTGCTTTTGTCACGAACTGTTGGGCATCCGCCGCGTTGGCGCTAGGATGTAGTTGACAATCATGTGACCGGAGCGCGCAATGGCGGACCTTCTGACCCTCGAAAACATGGGCAACCTTTTGGTGCTGCTCTTCCTGCAGGCGGTATTGGGGTTCGACAACCTTCTCTACATCTCGATCGAAAGTCAGCGCGCGCCGCTGGCCCAGCAGAAGTCAGTCCGCTTCTGGGGCATCATCATCGCTGTCGGCCTGCGCGTCGTGCTGCTGTTCGCGATGATCGAGCTTCTGGACCTGCTGAAAGAGCCGTTCTTCATCATGCCGTGGGAGGGTATTCTGGAAGGCGGGGTGAACTTCGCCACCGTGGTCTTCATCGTCGGCGGCGTGTTCATCATGTACACGGCGGTGAAAGAGATCAGCCACATGCTGTCGATCGAACATCTGAACAGCGACATCGACATCGACATGAAATCCGGCAAGTCGGCGTTTCAGGTGATCATGCTGATCGTCTTCATGAACCTGATCTTCAGCTTCGACTCGGTGCTGTCGGCGCTGGCCATCACGGATGTCTTCTTCGTGCTGGCAACGGCGATCATCGTGTCGGGTCTGGCGATGCTGCTTCTGGCCGACGGGGTCACGGCGTTTCTGGAAAAGAACCGCATGTACGAGGTGCTGGGCCTGTTCATCCTGCTGATCGTCGGCGTCGTCCTGCTGGGCGAAAGCGGCCCGGCGGCGGCCCATGCGATGCATGACGACGCGTTGCTGATCAAGGTCTTCGGCTATGACATCGTGCCGATGTCCAAGACGACCTTCTACTTCTCGGTCGTCGTTCTGGTTCTGGTCGAGGCGGTGCAGTCCGGCTACCAGCGCAAGCTTGCGCTGGAGCGCAAGGCCTCGCAGCGCCGGTCCTGACCAAGGCGGGCCCACGCGATGGCCCGCGAAACCACCGCGCAACAAGGGCGCAACAAGGGCGCAACAAGCAAGAAGACCGGCCCGACGCCACTGGCACGAACGGCCCGGCTGGCGTATATTGAACGGAGTGAGCGTGAATAATCGGGTGGTGTCGGATGAGCGGTGAGGGCCTGCGCAAGATCGCCTATGTCGTGCTGGTCCTGTTGCTGGCGGGTGTGACGACCGGCGTGCTGGGGGGGTTGTGATGGCTCGGCAGTATGGCGGTCGCTTTTCGCCCTCGCAGAATTCGGACAGCTCGGGGCGCACGCGCCCAGAGACGCCGGACAGCCCGGACGCAACCTCCCCCGGACCCACGACCGGACCCTCGACAGGCCCCTCGACAGAACCGCGCGGCGGTAACGCCCGCCCGTTCGAGGGGCGCGTGCCCGATATCTCGACCGCCCGGCCCAATTTCCTGTTCCTGACGGCGGTGCCTTTGCTGTTCACCGCCTTCGGACAGGGGGCTGCCGGAATGGCCGTGGATCTGACGGCGTTCGCGACGCTGGTGCTGGCCTTCTGGCTGCTGCGCGAGGGGCTGCGCGCCGAGATGGCGTATCAGTCTCGCACCGTCGCCCGGCGCCCCGCCCTGCCCCGCAAGGCATTCTCGACCGTGCTGACCGCGCTTGGCGCCGGACTGGCCGCGTGGGACCCCGCGACCGCCGGCGGGCTTGGACAGGCGGCGATCTTCGCGGTTCTGGCCGGGGTTCTGCATTTCACGGCCTTCGGGCTGGACCCCATGCGCGACAAGGGCATGGCCGGAATCGATCCGCTGGCCACGGGCCGTGTCGCCGATGCCGTCGATCAGGCCGAGGCCCATCTGGCCGCCATGTCCGACGCCATCCTGCGCACCCGCGACCGCGACCTTCAGGCCCGGGTCGAGGATTTCTGCGCCACCGCGCGACGCATGTTCCGCCGGGTCGAGGAAGACCCCCGCGACCTGCGCGCCGCCCGGAAGTATCTGGGCGTCTACCTGCTGGGCGCCCGCGACGCGACGATCAAGTTCGCCGATCTTTACGCCCGCACCCGCGACAGCGACGACCGCGCCCGCTATGTCGCCCTGCTGGACGATCTGAACGGCAATTTCGCCGCCCGCTCGGACCGGCTTTTGCTGGACGACCGATCTGATATGGATATCGAAATCGACGTGCTGCGCGACCGTCTCAAACGAGAAATGGTCTGAAACCAGACGCCGTCACCGTCAACAAAGCCCAGGGAAGGATACAACGCATGTCGGAAACCACCCGCCGCAAGGCCGAGGCCACAATCGCCGAAGTCGACGAGGTCAGCCGCACCGTTTTGCCCGACCCCTCGACCGAACTGGTGCCGATGGCCACCGCCGAGCCGCCCGTTCAGCAAGACATCCGCCGCCGCATGGACGAGTTGGACCTGACCGACACCGGCTCGATCGTGCGCTTCGGCTCGGGCGCGCAGGCCGAATTGCAGCAGATCAGCCAGTCGATGCTGGCCGATGTCCGCAACAAGGACGTGGGGCCCGCGGGCGACAGCCTGCGCAACATCGTCTCGACCATCCGGGGCTTTTCGATCAGCGAGCTGGACGTGCGTCGCAAACGCTCGTGGTGGGAAAAGCTGACCGGGCAGATCGCACCGATGGCCAAGTTCGCGGCCCGGTTCGAAAAGGTGCAGGACCAGATCGACAAGGTGACAGATGACCTGCTGGGGCATGAGCATCAGCTTCTGAAAGACATCAAGTCGCTGGACCGGCTTTACGGCAAGACGCTGGAATTCTATGACGAACTGGCGGTCTACATCGCCGCGGGCGAGGAAAAGCTGGCCGAGCTGGACCGCGACACCATCCCCGCCAAGGAACGCGAGGCCGAGGCCGCGCCCGAGGATCAGCAGATGCTGCAAGCGCAAGAGTTGCGCGATCTGCGGGCTGCCCGCGACGATCTGGAACGCCGGGTGCACGACCTGAAACTGACGCGGCAGGTGACGATGCAGTCCCTGCCCTCGATCCGGCTGGTGCAGGAGAATGACAAGAGCCTCGTGACCAAGATCAACTCGACCTTGGTGAACACGGTGCCCTTGTGGGAAACCCAACTGGCGCAGGCCGTCACCATCCAGCGGTCGCGCGAAGCCGCCGAAGCTGTACGCGGCGCCAACGATCTGACCAACGATCTGTTGACCTCGAACGCCGAGAACCTGCGCGAGGCCAACGCCGAGATCCGACAGGAGATGGAGCGCGGCGTCTTCGACATCGAGGCCGTCAAACACGCCAACGCCGAGCTGATCGCCACGATCGAGGAAAGCCTTCAAATCGCAGACGAGGGCAAGGCCCGCCGCGCCGCCGCCGAGATCGAGCTGAAGCGCATGGAAACCGAACTGAAAGACACACTGTCGGCCGCCAAGTCCCGCAAGGATGGCACCGGGCACAACATGGGCACCGCCGTGCCCGAGAACGGATGACATGACCCTTAAAAGCCTGACCCGCGCGGCGCTTCCGGCGCTTTTCCTTCTTGCCGCCTGCGAACAGGCGCCGGTGCCCAGCGCACCGCCGCCCGCGCCGCCCGCCGAGACGCCGGAAAAGACGCCCCCCAAGGCCGCCGAGCCCTCGGCCCGCAGCCTTGAATTTGCCCGCTACTACGCCCGCTCGCAGTCGCGGCTAAAGGGTCAGGGGCTGCTGCGCACCGACGGCGGCGGCGTCGATGTGCCGTTCTCGCGCCGGATGCTGGTGGAGAACTTCGTCAAGATCGCGCTTTACGATGAATACACGGTCCGCGGCGGGCGGTTCGTGGCGCAGCAGACCCCAAGCGCCCTGCGCCGCTGGGAAGATCCGGTGCGGGTGAAACTGGAATTCGGCCCCTCGGTCAGCGCCTCGCAGCGCAAGCGCGATCAGGCCATGACGCGCCAGTATATCCAGCGGCTGGCCCGTCTGACCGGCGCCGACATCCGCATGACCGACGGGCGTGCCAACTACCACGTTCTGGTGATGAACACCGACGAGCTTGCGGACTCGGGCGATCAGCTCAACCGGCTGGTGCCGGGCATCGGGCGGCCCACCCTGAACGAGATCGCGCGCCTGCCGCGCTATACGTTCTGCTCGGTCTACGCCTTCTCGGAACAGGGCAACGACAACCGCTACTCCGCCGCCGTCGCCGTCATCCGGGCCGAGCATCCGCCCCTGTTGCGCCAATCCTGTCTGCACGAGGAACTGGCGCAGGGTCTGGGTCTGGCCAACGACAGCCCCGCCGCGCGGCCCTCGATCTTCAACGACGACGAGGAGTTCGCCCTGCTGACCCGCCATGACGAGCTGTTGCTGAAGATCCTCTATGATCGCCGGCTCAAGCTGGGCATGACCCCCGCCACCGCTCGGCCCATCGTCGAACAGATCGTGGCCGAGTTGATCCCCGGCGAAAGCTGAGGCTCGCCCAACTGGCCCCGAATCGGCCCCCGAATCGGCCCCCGAATTGGCCCTAAATCCGAATCTGAAGGACACGCATCATGGGTATTTTCGACTTTCTGACCGGCGAGTTCATCGACGTCATCCACTGGACCGACGACACCCGCGACACCATGGTCTGGCGCTTCCAGCGCGAGGGTCACGCCATCAAATACGGCGCCAAGCTGACGGTGCGCGAAGGTCAGGCAGCCGTCTTCGTCCACGAGGGCCAGTTGGCCGATGTCTTCACCCCCGGTCTTTATCTGCTTGAAACCAACAACATGCCGGTGATGACCACCCTGCAACATTGGGACCACGGGTTTCAGTCGCCGTTCAAGTCCGAGATCTATTTCGTCAACACCACCCGGTTCAACGATCTGAAATGGGGCACCAAGAACCCGATCATGCTGCGCGACCCCGAGTTCGGCCCGACCCGCATCCGGGCCTTTGGCACCTATTCGGTCCGCGTCACCGACCCCGCCCGGTTCCTGACCGAGATCGTCGGCACCGACGGCGAATTCACCATGGACGAGATCAGCTTCCAGATCCGCAACATCATCGTGCAGGAATTCAGCCGGGTTGTGGCTCAAAGTGGCATTCCGGTGCTGGACATGGCCGCCAACACCGCCGATCTGGGCCGGTTGGTGGCCGCCGAGATCACCAGCACGCTGGAAAGCTACGGCGTCTCGATGCCCGAGCTTTACATCGAGAATATCTCGCTGCCGCCCGCCGTCGAAGAGGCGCTGGACAAGCGGACCTCGATGGGGCTGGCGGGCGATTTGGGCCGCTTCACCCAGTATTCCGCGGCCGAGGCCATGACACAGGCCGCCAGCAACCCCGGCGGCGGCATGGGCGCCGGGTTGGGTGCCGGAATGGGGATGGGCATGGGCATGGGCATGGCGATGGGCGGTCAGATGGCCCAAGGCCAGTCGGGTCAGGCAGGTCCTTGGGGCCGTGCCCCTGCGCCGGCACAGCAACAAGCGGCGGCGCAGCCCGGCCCTCAGTCGGCCACGCCCCCTCCGCCCCCGCCGGTCGAGAAGACGTGGCACATCGCCGAAAACGGCGAGACGCGTGGCCCCTATTCCCGCGCCAGTCTGGGCCGCATGGTCCGCGATGGCAGCCTGCAACGCTCCAGCCACGTCTGGACCCAAGGGCAAGACGGCTGGAAGACCGCCGACGAGGTGGCCGAACTGGCGCAGTTGTTCACCGTGATGCCCCCGCCCCCGCCGGGCAGCTAGGCACTGCGGCCCGTCCGCCGGGCCTTTTGCCACGCGCTCACCCTCACCCCGCTCCTCGTCTTTGGACACGTCGATGCCCCGCAAGCCGCCTCCTGCTCCTCCGCCGTCCCCGGCTCCGTCCTCGGCCCCGGCTCAGTCCTCGGCCCCGGCTCAGTCCTCGGCCCCTGCCCCGGCCCCATGGGGCGAGGTCCCGCCCGAGCAGGCCGCCGGTGCGCAATCGGGCGCCGGGACGGACACGCCTCGCGACGATCTGCTGGTGCGCCCCGTCCCCGGTAACGCCCCCGCCACGCGCTTTCCCTGCGACAGTTGCGGCGCCGACATGCGCTTTTCCCCCGGCACCGGCGAGATGGTCTGCGATTTCTGCGGCAACCGCACCCCGATCGAGGGCACCACCCCCGAGGCCCGCGCCCAAGCCGTCACCGAGATGGATTTCGACCGCGTCCTGTCGGGGCTGGATCAGGCCGAGATGGAGGAAACCATCGTCCTGCCCTGCCCCAATTGCGGCGCGCAGGTCACCTTTGGCTCGGACGTGCATGCGATGGAATGTCCGTTCTGCGCGACCCCTCTGGTCGCCGGCACCGGCACGCACCGGCACATCAAACCCCGCGCCCTTCTGCCCTTCGAGTTGAACGAACGGCAGGCCCGTGCCGCGATGACCGACTGGCTGGGGGGGCTGTGGTTCGCCCCGAACGGGCTGCGGGCCTATGCCCGCAAGGGGCGCAAGATGTCGGGCATCTATGTGCCCTACTGGACCTATGACGCCGACACGGCCTCCAGCTACAGCGGGCAGCGGGGCACGATCTATTATGTGACCGAGACCGTCATGCGCAACGGCAAGCAGGCGCAGGTCCAGCGGCAGCGCATCCGCTGGCAGCCGGTGTCGGGACGGGTGGCGCGGTGGTTCGACGACGTGCTGGTGCTGGGCTCGACCTCGTTGCCGAAAAAGTTCACCGACGCGCTGGCGCCGTGGGATCTGGCCGCGTTGGAGCCCTATGCCCCGGAATATCTGGCGGGGTTCGTGTCCGAGGGCTACACCGTCGATCCGCAGGACGGCTTTACCGAGGCGCGCCAGATCATGGACGCCACCATCCGCCGCGACGTGCGTTTCGACATCGGCGGCGACCGCCAGCAGATCGCGCAGGTCCAGACCCGAGTCTCGGACGTGACCTTCAAGCATATCCTGCTGCCGGTCTGGCTGGCGGCCTATAAATATCAGGGCAAGACCTATCGTTTCGTGGTCAACGCGCGGACCGGCGCCGTGCAGGGCGAACGGCCCTATTCCGCGATCAAGATCGCCATCGCGGTGATCTTCGGGCTGATCGTGGCCGGGATCGCGGGATATTTCTATGCGCTGCAGCAAGGGGCCGTGTGATGCGGGCGCTGGTGCATCGGGTCAGCCGGGCCGAGGTCAGCATCCAAGGCGACACGGTGGGCCAGACCGGGCCGGGCCTGCTGATCCTTGTCTGCGCCATGGATGGCGACACGCCGGAAAACGCGACCAAGCTGGCCGCGAAAATCCACCGTCTGCGCATCTTCGCGGACGATCAGGGCCGGATGAACCGGGCGCTGGCGGATACGGGCGGCGGGGCGCTGGTGGTCAGCCAGTTCACCCTTGCCGCCGACACCTCACGCGGGAACCGCCCCGGCTTTTCCACCGCCGCCGCCCCCGATCAGGGCAAAGCGCTTTACGAGGGGTTCGCCCGCGATCTGGCCGCCCTTGGCGTCCCGGTCGAAACGGGGCGTTTTGGCGCCGACATGCAGGTCGCGTTGGTCAACGACGGCCCCGTGACGATCTGGCTGGAGGTCTGAGGCCACCCGCCTGACCTACCCCCCCCCGACGCTTCAGTCCTTGATAAACAGCCGGCGCGGCGTGTCGCACAGACACTCGCAGCCGTCGGCGGTGATCAGGATCGGCTCGGTGATCTCCAGCCCGCCATCGTTCAGCCAGAGCGCGGGCATGAAGTGGAAGGTCATGCCTTCTTTCAGCTCGGTCTTGTCGTCGCGGCGGAAGGACATGGTGCGCTCGCCCCAATCGGGCGGATAGCTGATGCCGATGGCATAGCCGCAGCGGCTGTCCTTCTCGAAGCCCCGCGCGTTCAGCGTGGCGTTGAAGGCGCGGGCGACATCCTCGCACAGCGCACCGGGGCGGGCGACTTCCAGACCGGCCTGAGTGGCCTCCAGCACCGCCTCTTCGGCCTCGAGGTAATGGGCGGGGGGCTGGCCGAAGAACAGCGTGCGGGACTGGGGGCATTGATAACGCCGATGCGCGCCCGCGATCTCGAAGAAGGTGCTTTCGCCCCGGCGCAACGGCTGGTCGTCCCACGTCAGATGCGGCGCGGTCGCGTCCAGCCCCGAGGGCGCCATCGGCACGATCGCCGGATAATCGCCCCAGTGCCCGTCGGCGCCCTCGATCGAGGTGGCGTAGATGCGGGCGACCAGATCGTTCTTGCGCATGCCCGGCTTGGCCTCGTCCAGAATGGTCTGGTGCATCCGCTCGACGATGCGGGCGGCGCGGCGCATATAGATGATCTCTTGCGGGCTTTTGACGGCGCGTTGCCAGTTGACCAGCCCGGTCGCATCCTCGAACCGGGCCTCGGGCAGGTGGGCGGCCAGCGACAGATGCGCGGCGGCGGAATAATAATAGTTGTCCAACTCGACCCCGACGCGGCCCTGATGCCAGCCGTTATAGCTGATCCAGCCGGCCAGTTCCGACATCGGATGCTTTTCGGGATTCTGCACGAAGCTGTCGTCATAGCCCAGAATGTGGTCGTAGGGCATGAAGACGGTCCGCTGTGCGCCCACGGTGTCCATCTCGCGGCCCCACCAGATCGGCAGCCCCTCGGCCCCCAGCAGCACGCATTGATGCACGTAGAACGACCAGCCGTCATAGCCGGTCAGCCACGACATGTTCGACGGATCGGAGACGACGATCAGATCCAGACCACGCTCGGCCATCACGGCTTGGGTGCGGCTGACGCGGTCCTGATATTCGGCGGTCGAGAAATTCGCCTCGGCGGTGGTCATGGGCGCGCCTTTCGTCGTGGATCGTGGCAGATGGGTGCGCCGCGCCGCGGGTTCCGACACACAAGCTGGCCCCCGACCCAGCCGGAACCGGGGCAGCTTTCGCCAAGTCGTCCGCCAATCCGGGCGCCTTTGCAAGAGCGAAGGCGCGGAAAATACGGAACTATCCGACAGTCCTCGGAATTTGCTAAGAAAGGGCAAAGGGGATACCGGATGACAGACAGCGCCGAGGCGGCCCGCCCGTTCACAGAACTGGGCAACTATGACTGGCCCGCGCTTCCGGCCGAAGAATCCGCCCGCCGCTGGTTCGAGCGGCTGCGCAGCCGTCTGCGCCCCAAGGACGAGGGCCCGCTGATCGCGCAGGAAAACCTGCAACGCGCCGGCGCCGACCGGCTGGATCAGCTTGTGCCCACCCCCCCAACGGGCCCGCTTGCCGACGATCTGGCGTTAAGCTTGCGCGATTGGTGGCCGGGCGACGCGGCCTCGGTCCGGGTGGTGGTGATGCCGCCGGGCGATCCCGACGATACCGTGGCCGACTGGGGCCGGCGCAACGGCGCCACCATGCCCGAGCCGCCCGAGCGGCTGCGCCTGCTGGATTCGGCGCGGCTTGCCCTGCCGGATCTGACGGCCTCGCTGATCGTGATCCCCCGGCTCGAGGACTGGTTTTTGCGCCACAGCGACGGCATGGATCTGGTCGAGCGGCTGCTGGCGGCGGTGGACGACGCGCCGGGCCGGGTGCTGATCGGCTGCAATAGCTGGGCGTGGCGCTATCTGTCGGCGGTGGCCGGCGCCGACGTCACCCTGCCCCGCCCGATGATCTTTCAGGCCTTCGATGACAAGCGGCTGGCGGGCTGGTTCCGACAGCTTGCCCGGCTGGACGACCCGGCAGCCCGCGAGGGGCAGATGGTCTTTCGCCGGGTCGACACCGGCGGCGACGTCTTTCTGGCTGACGAAGACGAAGACCGCCAAAGCGACTATTTCCGCAAGCTGGCCGCGCGAAGTCTGGGCATCCCCTGGGTCGCCTGGCACATCTGGCGGCAGGGTCTGCGCACGGGCCGCGACATCGCCGAGGCCGACGACGACGAGGGCCGCCCCGAGGCCGTCGAAAAGATGCGCGACGCCGATGAGACCACGGTCTGGGTCTCGGCGCTGGACGAGGGCTCTTTGCCGGCGCGAGGCGGTCAGGACATCCTGCTGGTGCTTCAGGCGCTGATGATCCACGGGCCTCTGGGGGCCGAGGCGCTGCGCCATACCCTGCCGCTGGTGGGCCGCTCGGTCGCCGCCCCCGCGCTGCTCAAGGCCGGGATGGTCACCAAGGACGCGCAGGGGCGGATCGCCGTCGCGCCCGAGGCCTACCCGACGATCCGGTCGGGTCTGCGCAACTCTGGCTTTCCGATGGACAAGCTGTGATGGGCGATATCACCAAGGAACGCGCCTCGAAGCTGCTGAACGATTTTCAGGATATCAGCTTCGTCAGCATCGCCCTGATCGTGCTGGGGGCATGGCTGGTCATCTATCTGTCGCGCCGCACGCTGCCCTATCTGGCCGAGCGTGGCCCCAGCCAGTTCCGCCTCTATCTGGTCGGCGCGGTCCCGGTGATCCGCCTGCTGACGCTGACCGTGGCGATCATCTGGATCATCCCGATCATCTTCAACATCACCATGCAGAACTTTCTGGTGATTGCCGGCGCCGCCAGCGTCGCCATCGGCTTTGCCTTCAAGGATCTGGCCAGCAGCGTGATCGCGGGCGTGGTCGCTGTGTTCGAACGCCCCTACCGCCCCGGCGACTGGGTGCGTATCGACAAGGACTACGGCGAGGTGATCTCGGTCGGGCTGCGCTCGCTGCAATTGCGCACCCCCGCCGACGACATCGTCACCGTGCCCCACGACCGGATCTGGGAAGACAACGTCGTCAATTCGAACGACGGCTCGCATACGCTGATGTGCGTGGTGGATTTCTACGTGGCGCCCGGCAACGATGCTGCCCGGCTGCGGGCGGGGCTGGACCGGGTTGCGGCGACCAGCGCCTTTCTGCATTACGACCGCCCGATCATCGTCATCGTGACCGAGCGCCCCTTTGCCACGCATTTCAAGCTGAAGGCCTATCCCTTCGACATGCGCGACCAGTTCCTGTTCATCAGCGATCTGACGGTGCGGGGCCAGATCGCCATCGCCGCCGCAGGCGCCCACGCGGTGGCGGCCCCGGTCTCGATCCCCGAGGACCGCGAGGGCTGACTTGTGTTCTGACGCCCCGCCCGACGGCCAGCTTTAGTGTCGCAAAAATATCCAGCCCGGCAAGCAGGCCCGCGCCGCTCGCCGGGAAGATGGATCACGGGCAGATAGATCAGCCGTCCGCGCGGACATTCTGACGCTGACGGCCCAAGCCTTCGATCCACAACTCCATGACGTCGCCGTCGCGCAGGTAGACCGGTGGCTTCATCCCCATGCCCACACCCGGAGGCGTGCCCGTCAGGATCACATCGCCCGGATGCAGGGTCATCAGTTCGGACAGATGGGCGACGATCTGCGCCACCGTGAAGATCATCGTGGCGCTGTTGCCGGTCTGCATGCGCTTGCCGTTGACGTCGACGCTCATGTCCAGATCCTGCGGGTCGCCGACCTCGTCGCGGGTCACCAGCCAAGGGCCGATGGGGCCGAAGGTGTCGCAGGATTTGCCCTTGGTCCATTGGCCCGACAGGTCCATCTGAAACGACCGCTCGCTGACGTCATTGGCCACGCAATAGCCCGCGACGTGGTCCAGCGCGTCCTCGGGGGTGACGTATTTGGCGGTCTTGCCGATGACGGCGGCCAGTTCGACCTCCCAATCGCCTTTCTGCGAGCCGCGCGGCAGCAGCACGTCATCATCCGGCCCGACGATGGCCGAGTTGGCCTTGAGGAACAGGATCGGGTGGTCGGGGATCGGCAGGCCGGTTTCCTCGGCGTGGTCGCGGTAGTTCAGGCCGATGCACAGCATCTTGCCGACCCCGCCGACGCAGGCGCCGATCCGGGGGGAGTCGTCCACCTGCGGCAGGCTGGCCGCGTCCAACGCCCGCAGCGCGTCAAGCCCTGCGTCGCCCAACACCTCGGCGCCCGCGATGTCGCGCACATGCGCCGACAGATCCCGGAGCGTCCCGTCGGCGTCGATCAGCCCCGGCTTTTCCTGCCCGTTTTCGCCATACCGCACCAGTTTCATTGAAATATCCTTTCCCTGTATCGCTTGGCCGCACCGGCCCACGGGCCGACACCACTTTGGGGAATGGGTAGCGTGACGCGGCGGCAAGGACCAGCCCTTGCCCGCCCGCGTCTCTGGCGCAGGGCGGGCCAAGCAAGCATTTGGGCCCGCCACCGGGGGTCGATAGAACCGAAGGGAGGGCCGGCCCAAGCCAGCCCCCTACCAACTCAGCGCAACGGCTCAGTGCAGGGACCGTCCCCCTGCCGCACGACGCCCCGGCCCGCGTCCGGTTGATGCGCGCGACTGGTGATCCCGGTCGTCGTCGCGCCCGCCTGCAGGGTCGGGTTCAAGCGCCGCGTCGGCGCTGCGCCCCGTGCCGGACCATCGCGCCACCCCTTCCAGCACGCCGTCGGCATAGGGCCGGCTGGCGCGATAGACGTTGGGCATGTCGATCAGGTGATCCAACTCGGTAGAGTGATTGCGCACCATGATCGACCGATGGCAGCTTTCCAGAAGATCGCTGTCGTTGCCGGAATCCCCGGCGGCCACGCATTGCGCCATACGCAGGCCGTGCTGGTTGGCGACCCAGCGCATGGCGGCGGCCTTGCCGGCCCCTTCGGGCAGGATATCAAGGAAGTTGCCGTGGGACAGGATCACCCGCGCTTTCAGACCGGCCTCGGCCAGCAGACGGCAGACCTGTTGGCGCGCCCCCGAGGTCAGGGTGTAATAGCTGACCTTGAAACGCCGCTGCTCGATATCCGCCTGCGGCACGATCGAGGGGCAGGCGCGCAGCAGGGCGCGGATGCGGTCCGGCTCCCACCCCGGCGACAGGTGATCGGCATAGTCGGCGTCAAAGGTCAGCCCCTGTTCGGACGCGCGGTAGATCTCGGACCCGACGCTGGCGATGAAAAGGTCAGGCTCGGGCAGACCCCAGCGCGACAGGGTGAACCGCGCCTCGGGCAGCGACCGCCCGGTGGCCACGGCGAACAGCCAGCCCCCCTGCCCGTAGCGCCAGTCGGCAAACCGGGCCGAGGCCCGCAAATCCCCGGTCAACGTGTTGTCGATATCGCTGAACAGCGACATGTCGGGCGTCGGCAGACGCAGCAGACGCGGACGGCGCACCAGACGGTTGGCGATGCGCAGATGCTCCAGCGCATAGCGCTTCCAGTTCCAGCGGCGCGAGTTGGTGCGGGCGGCCGACGCGGCCTCGTCGTGCTTTTCGGCGTTGTCGATCAACTCGCAGATCGCAGTCCCGAAGGCGGCGTGATCGGCGGGATCGGCGCAGGTGCCGTGGTGCAGAAGATCCACGATATCCACCGGGCCGCCATGGGCCGTCGCCACCACCGGCAGACCGTAAGAGGCCGCCTCCAGCAGGGTCAGGCCGAAGGGCTCGGTCAGGGCCGGGTTGACGAAGATGCCCCCGGTTTCCGAAGCCAGCGTATAGAGGGCGGCGATATCCTCGGGCTCGTGCTTCTTGGGATAGGCGACGCAGCCGTACAGGTTGTGCCGGTCGACGGCCTCGATCAGGGCGCGGTGGACGCGGCCCGACTCGGTGGTCTCGTCGCCGATCTCGTCGCGCAGACCGGCGACGATGGCCAGATTGGCCCGTTCGCGCAGACCGGGTGTTTCAGCGTAGATGTCGATCAGCGTCGGCAGGTTCTTCTTGGCGACGGGCCGGGCGATGGTCAGGATCAGCGGCTTGTCCATGGTGCGCAGGAAGGGGCGCAGCAAGCGGCGGGCGCGGCGGCTGTCGGTCTGCGCCGAGGCGCCGATGCCGGGCATGACCCGGTGGATACGTTCCTGCCGGGCCGAGGGATAGCACATCAACTGCCGCTCGGCCTCGTCGCGGGACGAGGCGATGATGGCGTCGGCCTGATCGATGGCGCGCCCCTCGCGCTTGATCCGCGCCTCGAGCGAGGGCGAGGACTGGCCCGTCACCTCGCGCTTGTCGATGGCCAGCGAATGGGCGGTATAGATGAACGGGATGCCAAGCTTGTCGCGGATGGCGATGGCCACCTCGGCGGCGTCGGCGAAATGGGCGTGGATCAGGTCGGGCTTACGCTCGCCCAGCGTGTCGAAATACTCCAGCACGGCTTGGGTGAACGACGGCAGTTCCGGGATCAGCGCGTCCTTTTCCAGATAGCGGCGATCCTCGGACCAGATCCGGGTCAGCCGGACGCCGTGGCCGACATCCTCGTGCATCTGCTCATAGCGGCTGCCCAAAGCCGGGTCCGAGAAGCGGCGGGTGATGATCTCGACCCCCCGCACTTGCGGCAGCTCGGCCTGCGCATGGGCCGCGTCCATAACATAGGCGATGTGACCGCCGGTATCTTCCGTAATTCCATATTCGATGGGCGGCGCGCGAAAGCACCCTCCCAGCGCGATGTGAAAAATCCTCATCGGGTCCACTCTCGAGTTTTTATGGGTGACTTCATTGTTTCCAAAACGCGCGAAACTCACAGAAGGTTTCGGAATTGTTACAGATCGCGTCAGGTCGGCGGGTCCCCACCGACCGGGCCCGAAAAGAAAGGAAAATTTCCGCGGCCCCACGGCGAAACCCGCACCATGCGGCGCCGCGTCGATTTCGCTGGAGTTGCGAACGATTCTCATGTAGCCCGACGACGGAACAAGGAGTGTCTGATGATTCCCCACCTGTCGACCCGACCGACGCCCGCCCACGCTGCCGCCACCGGAGGCACACATGCCTGAACTTTCCCCGATCGAACTGGGCTTTCTTGGAAGCCTCGCGGCTGGCCTGATGACCAGCGTCGGCGCCCTGCCTGTCCTGTTCGGGCGCATGCCGTCGCGGACCATGCGCGACACCTCGCTGGGCTTTGCGGCCGGCGTGATGCTGGCGGCCTCGTTCTTCTCGCTGATCATTCCCGCGCTTGACGCCGCCGAGATCCGCTTTGGCGAAAGCGTCTGGCCCGCGCTGATCGTCTGCGTCTCGATCCTGCTGGGGATGGGCATCGTGGCGCTGATGAACGAGCTTCTGCCCCACGAGCATTTCAAGACCGGGCGCGAGGGCCCCGAGGCCGCCTCGCTTCGCCGGATCTGGCTGTTTATCGTGGCGATCACCATCCACAACTTTCCCGAAGGGCTGGCCGTTGGCGTGGGCTTCGGCGCGGACGGGTTTGAAACCGGCCTGCCGCTGGCGATCGGGATCGGCCTGCAGAACGCCCCCGAGGGGCTGGCCGTCGCCGTGGCCCTGCTGGGCGAGCGCTATTCGAAATGGCGCGCCTTCGGCATCGCCGGGCTGACCGGGCTGGTCGAGCCTATCGGCGGCTTGCTGGGGGCCGCGGTGATCAGCGTCTCGCAGCCCTTGCTGCCTTGGGGTCTGGCCTTTGCCGCAGGTGCGATGCTGTACGTCATCAGCCACGAGATCATTCCCGAAACCCACCGATCGGGCCACCAGAACCACGCCACCGCCGGACTGGCCGTCGGCCTTGTGGTGATGCTGTTCCTGGACGTCTATCTGGCCTGAGAACGGCCCCTCCGGGCCAACTTTGGCCCGCGACACCCTCCCCGCCCAAGGTCGCCCCTTGGGCGGGATTTTCGTTTGCAGCCAGCGCCGCTGTGCAGACAAGGCTTGACCGAAGCGAAAAGCGCCCCTACCCCTTCCCCTACGTCAGGGGGGCTCCGACAAGGAGCTGAGAGGCTGATGGCACGGGGCCCGCCCCCTTGCAGCGCAGCGACCCTTTGAACCTGACCCAGTTAATGCTGGCGTAGGAAGACAAGGGATCGCGGCCCATGCCGCCCCCGGACCGTTCATCACCGGGCCTGCCCCGGCGAAAGCGATCCTTCCTCAGATGCAACTCGGGTCTTTTTGAGTGTGACACTTGAGGAGAACCACCTTGAACAAGCTGACCCCCACCATCACCGTGGGCGCCCTGCCCGCGTCCGCCAAGATCCATGTCGGCGGCACGATCCATCCCGACATCCGCGTGCCCATGCGCCGGATTGATCTGCACCCCTCGGCGGGCGAAGCGCCGGTTGTGGTCTACGATCCCTCGGGGCCCTATACCGACCCCGATGCGGTGACCGACATCGCCTCGGGCCTGCCGCCGCTGCGCCGGGACTGGGTGCAAGGGCGCGGCGATGTCGAGGAATACGACGGCCGCCGGATCGAGCCTGCCGACAATGGCTTTGCCGAGGGCAAGCGCCTGACCGCCGAGTTTCCCGTCAACCGCAAGCCCCTGCGCGCCCGCGACGGTCTGGCCGTGACCCAGTTGGCCTATGCCCGCGCCGGCATCATCACCCCCGAGATGGAGTTCGTCGCCATCCGCGAGAACCTTGGCCGCGACGCCGCCCGGCAGGCCGCCGAGCGCGACGGCGAAAGCTTCGGCGCCGCCATCCCTGACCACGTCACCCCCGAGTTCGTGCGCGACGAGGTGGCCCGGGGCCGCGCCATCATCCCCGCCAACATCAACCACCCCGAGGCCGAGCCGATGATCATCGGTCGCAACTTTCTGGTAAAGATCAACGCCAACATGGGCACCTCGGCGGTCACCTCCTCGATGGAGGAAGAGGTCGACAAGATGGTCTGGGCGATCCGCTGGGGCGCCGACACGGTGATGGATCTGTCCACCGGCAAGAACATCCACAACACCCGCGAATGGATCATTCGCAACAGCCCCGTGCCCATCGGCACCGTGCCGCTGTATCAGGCGCTGGAGAAGGTGAACGGCATCGCCGAGGATCTGACGTGGGAGGTCTATCGCGACACGCTGATCGAACAGGCCGAACAGGGGGTGGATTACTTCACCATCCATGCGGGCGTGCGCCTGCACTATATCCCGCTGACCGTGGAACGCGTCACCGGCATCGTCAGCCGCGGCGGCTCGATCATGGCCAAGTGGTGCCTGCACCATCACCGCGAAAGCTTTCTTTACGAGCATTTCGACGAGATCTGCGACATCTGCCGTGCCTATGACGTCAGCTTCTCGCTTGGCGACGGGCTGCGCCCCGGCGCGCTTGCCGATGCCAACGACGCCGCCCAGTTCGCCGAGTTGGAGACGCTGGGCGAGCTGACCCAGATCGCATGGGCCAAGGGCTGTCAGGTGATGATCGAGGGGCCGGGCCACGTCGCCATGCACAAGATCAAAGAGAACATGGACAAGCAACTTGAGGTCTGCGGCGAGGCTCCATTCTACACGCTCGGCCCGCTCACCACCGACATCGCGCCGGGCTACGACCATATCACCAGCGGCATCGGGGCCGCGATGATCGGATGGTACGGCACGGCGATGCTTTGCTATGTCACGCCCAAGGAACATCTGGGCCTGCCCGACCGGGACGACGTGAAAACCGGGGTGATCACCTACAAGATCGCGGCCCATGCCGCCGATTTGGCCAAGGGCCACCCGGCGGCGCAGATCCGCGACGACGCCCTGTCCCGCGCCCGGTTCGAATTCCGCTGGGAAGATCAGTTCAATCTGTCGCTGGACCCCGACACCGCGCGCGAGTTCCACGACCAGACCCTGCCGAAAGAGGCTCACAAGACGGCGCATTTCTGTTCCATGTGCGGGCCGAAGTTCTGTTCCATGCGGATCAGCCACGACATCCGCGCCGAGGCTCAGAAAGAGGGGATGGAGAAGATGGCCCAGAAGTTCCGTCAGGGTGGCGAGCTGTATCTGCCGCTGGACGGCGCAGACAAGACGTAGGCTTGCGCGGGGCGGCTGTGATCCGACGTCGGCGCACGGGGGCGGGACCGGTCCGCTGGCCGCCGGGCTCGCGCCCTGTGCAACCGGGCAAAGGGGCGACGGATGCGCGACAGCACCGGCGCCCCTTTTAGTCGCCGCGACGCCATTTGCGCAGAGCGATCCGCTTCAGCGCCATCATCTCGGGCAGCCGCGCCCCTGTGCAGACCAGCAAATAGACCGCCAGCAGCGCCGCGCCCATCCCAACCACTCCGGCCACGTCACCGGGGTTGAACACCCGCCCGACCGCAGCCGCCGCGCCGGCCCCCAGCATCGCCGCGCCGAACATCGTGGCAAGGGCGCGCTGATCGTGCGGTCGGAACAGACGCCCGCGAAAGCGCGACAGCGCCACCCCCAGCACCGTGGCTCCGGCCACCGACGACAGGATGATGGCCAATGCCAGCCCGGCAAGCCCTCCGACCGGCACCAGAACCAGCCCCAGCAGCAGGCGCAGCCCCAGCGTGACGCTGGCAAAGCACAGGAACACCCGCACCAGCGGCAGTCGCGCATCCGCCAGTGTCGCGGTCACGAACGCCGCCAGCACCGCGTTGATCAGCAAAACGGGCGACAAAAAGCGCATCAGTTCGGCCGTGGCTTTCGTGTCGGCGGGGGTGAAGGCACCGCGTTCCAGCAACAGGCGGACCAGCGGTTCGGCCGCCAACAGGATGAACAGTGCCAGCGGCAGGACAACCAGCAGGCTGATACGCACGGCGGCGGCCACCTGCACCTTGGCGTCGCGGGCGGGATTTGGAAAGGGGCGTTTCCCTGTGTCCGACGCCCGATCCGAAGGCTGATCCGCCACCCAATCCGCCACTCGATCCAACGTGGCCGCGCCATGCGAATATTCGGTATAGAATACCGCCGTAACCGACGAGTTGACGGCCCCCGGCGCGGAACTCAGCAGCCGCTGCGCCACGAACAGCACCGTCACCGCCCCCACCCCCGCCATCGAGGCCAGCCCCGCGTCAAGCCACCCCATCGCCATCTGCGCCACGACGTTGATCCCGATTGCCCAAGCGCGGGCACGGGTGCGCTGGCGGGGGTCTTGGCGGGGGGCTTGGTGGCGCGCGACGAGGTGGGACGTGACGTGGGGGGCAACCTTTGAATTTGCCTCCGTGCCAGTGTCCGTGTCGATGTCTGTGTCCGTGTCCAACGCAACGGTTCTGGCGCCCTCGTCGCCCTCGGAGCCCTTGGTCGGGGACCCCGGCAGACGCGCCGCCTCGCGCAGGCTTGTCCACACCACGATTGCGGTCGAAACGGCCACCCCCGCCACCAGCGCCCACGACAGCGCGACTGGCCCCGCCGCGCCTGCCATCGTCAGCAACACCAGCACCAGCGCTATACGCGGCACCATCCGCGCGAGGGTGGTGATCCCGAACCGTCGGCGCGAGAAGTTGAAGGCCCCGGCCACCCCGCCAATCATCGACAGCGGCAGGCAGATCGCCACGATGCGCAGCAGGTGGACCGCCATCTCCGACCGCTCGGGGTCGAAGCCCGGGGCCAGCAGCGCCACCACCGCCGGGGCAAAGATGGCCACCGCGCCCGCGATCAGCACCGCGAGCGCGATCAGGGAAAGCCCCCCGCGCCCAATCACCTTTGGCGCCCAACTTGCCGCGCCAGTCCCGCCGATCCCGACGGTCGCGCCAGTCGCGCCAATCGCCCCAGTCGCGCCAGTCCTGCCAGTCGTAACGGTCCCGATCGCGGTGGACCGGCGGGCGAAATCGGGCACGAGCAACTGGTTGCTGGCCTCACCGGCCATATTGATCGCGGTCAGGATCAGTCGCCGGACAAGAAAATAGGCGTCTGCCATCGGTCCCGCGCCCAGCACCGCCGTCTGCAACATGATCAGCACCAAGCTAAGCAGCAGACCGGCGATCTTGAGCCCGGTCAGCAGAAAGATGTTTGTCACCGTGCGCGACATCTGTCCCCTTCCGGGCGCGTGCATGTGCCCGCGCCTGTGCCCGCGCCTGTGCCCGTGCCTGTGCCTGTGCCTGTAACCGTGCCCACAACAGCAATCCGTCGCCGGACCATGAAAGCCTCTGAGTGCTTAAGAAACCGTGTGCCACAGGGCAGTTTCTGGCGGAACAAGGCAGCGCTCCGGCTGCGGACGGCGCCGCGATCGCGGGACGTCTACCGGCTTTGGGACAGGCGCTGTGCGCGAGTGAATGTCAGGTGGAGCATGCGCAGATAAACCACTGCCGGACGGTCGTTGGAATTGGCGGTGACGCCGATCTGAAGCCGGTCCACCCCGGCCCGGGGCCGCGGAACGTCCGGCAGGTTGCGCCCGCGGTTGCGCAGAACCGCCTGACCGCCCAGCCGCACCAGCGACAGGGTCGGATCGCCGCCAAGTCCCAGTTGCAGGGTCCATGTGACCTCGACCCAGCGGCCTGCTGGCAGACGGGTGGCGTTGTCCAAGGCCCAGACGCGACGCTCTCCGATTTTCTTGCGATCGACGCGCAGTTGGCCGTCGCGCAGATGCAGCCTCACCCCCGGATTTCCCTTTTGCCCACAATACTTACACTCTACATCCATCAGGTGGAGCAAGCTTTGCGGCGCATCCTCTGGCACCATGATCTGGGCGCGTACCTCCAGCCGGTCGCCGGGGCGCAGGGTTTCGAACGGCAGGATCAGGGCGGCCTTGCCGACCTTGCCGCGTTTGGGTCCCGCCCTGAACCGATAGACGGGTTCCGCGTCGGGTGTCGTGCCCCGCAGCGGATCGTCGACCAGACGGATATCTCCGGATTGCCTTTGCTGCCCAAGCGGGTCGCGCTGTGAAAGCGCGCCGGCGTCGTCAAACCGTTCCAAGATCGTCTGACCCGCCGCCCGGACGCCCTGCCCCCATGCGGACACCAACACGGTCGCCGCAAGCGCCAGCATCAGCCAGCGCCCCCGGATCGGCGCGATCCGGCGCCGGGACCGCCGGGGCCATTGTTCGTAAGGACTTCCCATCACCGCATTGGTAACGGCACCGGGCTAAATCCTCCAAGCGGGAATGTCGCTGCCCCGTCGGTTCGTGCCCGGTCGATTCGTGCCCGGTCGATCCGTACCCGACCGGGGCTTGATTGACGCGCCGGGCACCGACCCCCGGCGATCTAGTTCAACCGAAGACCTTCCAGCGAGGCGCGAATCCGCGTGTCGGTGTCGTCGCTGTCGGCCGAAACGGCCAGCCCCATCAGCTTGCCGGGGGCCCCGCCGAACGCGCGGCGGTAGTCTGCGGCCAGATCGACCTTTTCCGCCGCCGCCCCCGTCCCCGAGCTGCGCAAGACGATCGTCACCCCGCGTTTGCCCATGTAGGGGCTGGGCAGGACCTGCCCCGCCGCGTGCTTGCCGCCGCGCACATAGACCAGCGCCCGCGAGGATGAATTCCCCAAGAGTTTCCGCAACCCGGCGGTTTCAAGCGAGGCTGCCTGATCCTCGGGCACGAAGACGAAATAAAGCGCCAGATCCCGGTCGTCTCCACCCTTGCGGGTCAGATCCGTGGGCGGCACGCCATCGGTCACGGCCCATTTCCACGCAGCAGAGGTGCTGTCGCGCTCCGAGGCCGACAGGCGTCGGTACAGCAGTGAGACCGACGCGTCCGAGGCGACGTCCAGACGCGCCCCTCCCTGCCGGTAGCTGTTGGCTTTGGTGAAGGGGAAGCCTTGCTCTTTCCATCCGCCGTCGAACAGGACTGGGCCTGCGTGGACGGCCCCGGCAGACATCAGGCCGAGGGCGACGCAGGCAACCCCCATGGCGTGGCGCAGGGCCGCCCGCCGCTTCGTATCGGCGCAGGCGGGGTCCGCCTCGCAAAGGACCGCGTGATCAAGGTCTGCACCGCGCATCGGAGCGGGGGTGGAAGGCGTCGGCTGGAAGATCGGGTTCATGGGCAGCGTACTCCGTCAGGTTGAAGATGCCGCCCCCCGCGTCTAGCCGCTTGCGGCCTGAGACTGGCTGGCCCCCTTGCCGACAGACTGATCGACATGGGCCGTAGCGGTTTCCGACCCCGCCGCCAGATCCGCAAGGATGGGGCAATCTGGACGGTGGTCGCCGGCGCAGGCCTCGACCAGATTGGACAGGGTGCGTCGCATCTCGGCCAATTCGGCCAGTTTCTGATCGATCTTGCGCAGATGTTCCTCGGCAAGGCATTTCACATCTGCGCTAGCGCGGGCCTTGTCGGCATAGAGCTGCATCAGCGTGCGGCAATCCTCGATCGTGAACCCAAGCGAGCGGGCCCGGCCCAGAAAGGTCAGCCGGTGCAGATCCGCCTGACGGAACCTGCGATAGCCGTTGGCATCCCGCAGGGGCTGCACCAGACCGATTTCTTCGTAGTAGCGGATCGTCTTTGCCGGAAGTCCGGACAGACGGGCTATTTCACCGATATTCACAGGGTCGTCTCCTTCTTGAAGTCTTGTCGTACCGCCCACGCCTTCAATGGGGTGCGCGACAGGCTCATTCCGCCGCCACCGGCTGCAGGGTGGTCTGCGCCGGGGGCACCGCCGTCTCTTCGGACAGGCGCGGTGCTACGAACCGCAGGCGCAGGGCGTTCGACAGCACGAAGACGCTGGACAGCGCCATCGCGCCCGCCGCCAGAACCGGCGACAGCAGGATGCCGAAGGCCGGGTACAGCACGCCTGCCGCCACCGGGATCAGCGCGGTGTTGTAGCCGAAGGCCCAGAACAGGTTTTGCCGGATGTTGCTCATGGTCCGGGTCGAGATGTCGAAGGCGTTGACCACGCCGCGCAGATCGCCCGACATCAGCACCACATCGGCGCTTTCGATGGCGACGTCGGTGCCGGTGCCGATGGCGATGCCCACATCCGCCGTGGCCAGCGCCGGCGCGTCGTTGATGCCGTCACCGACAAAGGCCAGCGTGCCGCCGTCCTTGCGCAGACTGGTCAGGGCATCGACCTTGCCTTCGGGCAGAACCTCGGCGACGACATGGTCGATCTTCAGATCCCGGGCGATGGCGTTGGCGGTGCCCTTGTTGTCACCGGTGATCATGGCGACCTTCAGCCCCAGATCGTGCAGCGCCGCGATGGCTTCGCGGGTGCCCGGCTTGACCGGGTCCGAGACCGCGACGACCGCCGCCGCCGCCCCGTCTATGGCGGCGTAAAGCGGGGTCTTGCCGTGATCGCCCAGCGCCTGACCGGCAGCGTGCAATGCACCAAGGTCGATCCCTTCGCGGGTCATCAGACGGTCGGCGCCGACAAGCACGTCATGGCCGTCGACCTGCGCCCTGACCCCGTAGCCGGTGATCGAGGTGAAGTCCGAGACCGGCGGCAGAGCCGCCCCCGCGCCCGTCCCGCCGGCCACCTCTTCGCCCGCGCGCACGATGGCCCGCGCGATCGGATGCTCGGAGTTCTGCTCGACCGCGGCGACCAGACGCAGGACAGTGTCCCGGTCGACCCCCGGAGCCGTCTGGAAATCGGTCAGTTCGGGTCGGCCCAGCGTCAGGGTGCCGGTCTTGTCCAGCGCCACGACATCCACGTCCTGAAGGCTTTGCAACGCGTCGCCCCGGCGGAACAGCACGCCCATCTCGGCCGCGCGTCCCGTCCCCACCATGATCGAGGTCGGCGTCGCCAGACCCATCGCGCAGGGACAGGCGATGATCAGAACGGCGACCCCGGCCACCAGCGCGTAGGTGATCGCGGGATCGGGACCGAAGACCAGCCAGACCCCCACGGTGATCAGCGCCAGCGCCATCACGACCGGCACGAACCACATGGTGATGCGGTCCACCAGCCCCTGAATGGGCAGCTTGGCGCCCTGCGCCTCTTCGACCATGCGGATGATCTGGGCCAGCATGGTGTCACCGCCGACCTTGGTGGCGCGGAAGGTAAAGGCGCCGGTGCCGTTGACGGTGCCTCCGACGACGCCAGCGCCTTCGGTTTTGGCCACGGGCACGGGCTCTCCGGTGATCATGCTTTCGTCGACGTAGCTGGTGCCGGTCAGCACCTCGCCATCGACGGCGATGCGTTCGCCGGGATGCACGCGCAGGGTATCGCCCGCGGCGATCTGGTCGATGGGCAGTTCGACAAAGGCGCCGTCGCGCTCGACGCTGGCGCTTTGCGGGCGCAGGCCGACAAGCTTGCGGATCGCCTGACCGGTCTGGCCCTTGGCGCGGGCTTCCAGAAAGCGGCCCAGCAGGATCAGCACAACGATGACCGCGGCGGCCTCATAGTAGACCGCGCGGGTGGCCGCAGGCAGCAGTCCGGGCAGGAACGTCGACACCACCGAATAGCCGTAAGCCGCCGTTGTGCCCAGCGCCACAAGGCTGTTCATGTCCGGCGCCCCGCGCAACAGCGCCGGGTAGCCCTTGGTGTAGAACTGGCGTCCGGGCCACGCCAGAACCAGCGTGGTCAGCACGAATTGCAGGATCCAGCTTGTCTGCTGGCCGATGCTGTCATTGATCAGCATGTGAAAGCCGGGGATCAGATGGCTGCCCATCTCTACCACGAAGACCGGAAGGGTCAGGACGGCGGCGATCACCGTCCGGCGGCGCTGGATGCGCATCTCTTCGCCCTTGCGTTCGGCGGCTTGGGTGGCGGCGTCGCCGACGGCGCTGTCATCGGCGCGCAGCGTGCCCGGATAGCCCGCCTGTGTCGCGACCTGCGCAAGCGCGTGGGGCGAGGTGGCCCCCTCGACATAGGTGACGGTCGCCGACTCGCTGGCCAGATTGACCGAGGCCTCCACAACGCCCGGCGCGGCGGCCAAGGCCCGTTCGACCCGGCCCACGCAAGAGGCGCAGCTCATATTGGCGATATCGAACGTCAGGGTGTCCGTGCGGGCCGGATAGCCGGTTTCGCTGAGGGTGCTGACGATATTGCCGGCCGACGCGGGCTGCTCGTAGTCCACGCTGACGGTTTCGGCGGCGAGGTTGACGGTGGCCGTGCGGACGCCCGGCATGGCCGTCAGGGCCCGCTCGACCCGGCCTACGCAAGACGCGCAGGACATGCCCTCGACGGGCAGTTTCATCGTTTGAAGATCGGACATGATGCGCCTTCATTCCTGTCTGGTTCGCACCCAAGATAGGGGTTCCAGTGACCGGAAGGTCAAGGGCGGGGCGTAAAAACCTTGTGACCCCTGCGCCGGATTGGATATTTTCCTCGGCAGCGCTCACCGGGGCAGGATCGCAAGGAAGCACGGGGCCGGCGCAGTGCCGGCCCCGCCAGAAGGGTCAGTCGATCGCCATGGTCTCGCTGGCCTCGGCCTCGGGGGCACGCGCGTCCGACAGCTTGGGCTTGCTGTCATCAACCTCCAGCAGATAGGTGGCCATCGCGGTCAGATCCTGTTGGCGCAGGAACGAGGTGCCGTTCTGGACCACCTCGGCCATGGTGCCGCCGAAGGCGTCGCCCTCGGGCGTCAGACCGGTTTGCAGCGCATAGGCAAGGTTCGGGACCGTCCAGCCCCGCTTGCGCAACGTCGCGGCCCTGATCGAGGGCGACTTGCCCCCGCCCGGCAGCGCCTTGCTGCCCATGAACCGTTCCTGCGGACTACGCGCACCGGCAAAGTTCCGGCCCGTGTGGCATGCCCCGCAATGGGCCGCGCCGTTCACCAGTTCCTTGCCCCGGTTCCATAGATCGGACCGCTGCGGGTCGGGCTTGGTGGCCGGTTTGCCCAGATACGAGGCCCGCCACAGCTTCAGCCCCCAACGCTGATCGAAGGGGAAGGACACTGCATGGTCGGGCGTGGGCTCGGCCACCGGGGCGACCGTGGCGAAGGCCGCGTAAAGATCCGCGATCTCCTGATCCGTGAAGTTGGCGTAGAACGGATAGGTGAAGGTCGGGTAATAAGGCTCTCCGTCTGGAGAGACCCCTTGGCGGACGGCCTTGGCGAAGTCCGCGCGACTCCAGTCCCCGATACCGTGGGTCGGATCGCTGGTCAGGTTGGGCGGGTAGAAGGTGCCGAAATCCGTCTTCAGCGGTGCCCCCCCGGCCAGCGGCGCGCCGCCCGCTTCGAAATTGGTGTGACAGGCGATACAGCCACTGGCACGGGCCAGATAGGCGCCCCGCTCCACATCGCCTTCAAGCGCGATGGGATCGGGCGGCTCGCCAATGGGCCAGACGACAAGGGCGGCGACCGCCGCCCCCGTCATCACGAGGGCGGCGGCACCTGTGCCGACAATAGCACGCCACATGCTATTTCGCCTCAAGCCGGTATTTGCCGTGACACGCCGCGCAGGTTTTGCCGACACCGGCAAAGACCTGATTGACGGGCAGCGCCGCCAGTTTCTCAAGCGAGGGTGCCGACGCGACACCGCCCATCATGCCCGAGGCCGCGCCGGATGCACCGCCCATCATCGACGATGTGCCCCCCGGATTGCCCGAGTTGCCCGTGTTGCCCGCGTTGCCCGAGCCGCCCATCATGGCGGACGCGCCGCCAGAGCCACCCATCATCGAGGATGCACCGCCGGTGCCCCCCATCATGGCGCCAGCTCCACCTGCGGCGCCACCGGCGCCCCCGGCGCCCATCGAGGGCGGGTTGTCGGCGGCCAAACCCAGCCCCTCGGCGTAGACCGCCAAGGTCTCGGCCAGTTCGGCGAACTCTTCGGGGCTGTTCCAGACGGCCGGGCTGACCACCGAGGGCATGTCGCCGGTGCCTTCGGGGAACAGGCGGACAAGCCCTTCCTGACCTGCGTGCTTCTGGATCACCGCGGCGCCTTCACGGACCTTGTCCGCGTTGTACTCCAACTCGCCGCGCATCATGGGCGCCAGCGATTTCATCACCTTGCCCATGTCACCCATGGCGACCATGCGTTCCTTGACGATGCCGGTGGCGCCGCTGTGGGCATTGGCCGTGGCTGCGGCTGCAACCACGATAGCGATGCCGACAGCGGTTTTTGCGGCGGTCATAGAGAAAGTCGTTTTCATATCATTTTCCTTGTCAGTCGTGCGTGGCCGGGATGCCTGTTCCCGGGTCTAATACGTCACGACCAATCCCGCGGAGGCGGTGGGTCCGATACCGGCCCCCGTCCCGCAAGCACCGGCGGGTGAACCGGACGGTTCCGGTTCTGACCCGTAAAGCTTCGCGTCACAAGGGGTTGGCGCAGCACCACGGCCTGGGAAAAGCAGTCCAGACCGGGGTGGCAGTGACCCGCGCTCTCGGACAGAGCGCCCGTATGGCCGTCGGTGTGGCCATCGGTGTGATCCTCTGTCTGATCCTCGGATGCCGACACGGCGTGCGGCTCTGCGGTGGCAGGCGATGCGGGCCTGTCATGCGAATGGTCGGACGCCGTGTCGGCATCCGCTATCGTCCGGGGGGGCCAGCTATCCGACTGGGATGCAACCTGCGGATAAGACGCCTCGGCCCCATGCAACTTATCCGATACCGGAGCCAGCGCCAGCATGGCCAGCGCCACGCACATCAGCGAGCGAAAGATCGCCCGCATCGCGGCATTCCGATATCGAGTTACGCGGTTCATCAGTTGATGCCGTTGGCCCTTTGAAGTTCGCGAACATAAGTGGCGATGTATTTCACATCGGCCTGTGTAATCCCCTTAACGGGAGGCATGTTGCCAAAGTTCCAATGATGCGACACGACGCCGTTCATCGCCGCGGCCATGAACGAGGCATCGCCGTGGTGGCTGGGCTCGTAGATCTTGTGCACCAAGGGCGGTGCCACGCCGTTCTGACCGGCGGCGTTGTCGTTGTGACAGGCGGCGCATTTCGCTTCAAACGCCCGCTTGCCGATCTGCGCGTTTGCCGACAGTTCGGCGGGCAGCTTCACTTCGATAATCGGCGCGCCCTGCGCCACGCCCGAGGTATCGGGCGGCGCCATGGAGTGGCCCGCTGTTTCGCCCGTCTGCTGAACGGCCTGCTGCGGGGTCAGAAGAAAGGCGATGCCTCCGCCCAGAACCAGCGCGCCCGCGGCGACCCAAATCATCTTGTTCATAGTAACCTTGCCTAGCCTGTCATACGTCAATGTAAGGGCCGAAATCTACGAGCCAAGTCTTAACTTGGCGCGCGCGGTCGGCCCGGATGCCTCGGAGGGTGTGTGGGGATGCCCGTCAGCCGGGTCAGCGTGACCGGGATGTCCAGCATGAGCGTCTGGCGGCAGTCCGCAATGATCCACTGATGCGGGTGTCCGGCAATCGGGTCGGCGTGCTCATGAAGAAACCTCGGATGATTCGCTGTGGCGCCCTTCTTGGCCGCCCTCCGGGGGGGGAAGGTCAAACCGTCCGCCGTCACAAAGGGGTGAGTTGTCCTGCGGCGATGTCCAGACGGTCCCGGTCCGGGTTATTGTGCGGGATCGCGGCTTAAGCTTCGACCGGGGGCGCGTTCGCGACCGGGCAACCGAGACGTAGTGAAACATTGCATCGCCCGGCTTTGATCGGCTGTGTAGTGACACAGGCGTGCCGACATGCTTGACCAAGACCAAGCATGGCCCGCGCTGGCCAGAAATATCACGAACATATCACGGACGGAGGCTTGCGATGACATTGGGAAACAGGCGGACGGGCGGACGCCCTGCGGCGGCGGTGGCCTTCGCGCTGGCGGCTGCCTTGGCCTTGCCGGGAATGCTGACCCCGGTGCCCGCAGGCGCCGCCCAGTCGGAAACCCACAGCAGCGTCGCCGCGCAAGCCAATATTATCACTGCGGAAAATGGCGTCGCACCCGACAGCAGCACGGTCTCGGCCGGGTTGGATGTGCGGCTGGGCGACGGGTGGAAGACCTATTGGAAATCACCCGGCGAGGTGGGCATCCCCCCATCCATCGACTGGTCTGGATCGCAGAACGTGGCCAGCGTCGATTTCCTGTGGCCCGCCCCCGACCGCTTCCGCGCCTTCGGCATCGAGAACTTCGGCTACAAGCACGAGGTGGTCTTTCCGTTAAGCGTCACGCTTGAAGATCCGGGCCAGCCGGTGCGGCTGAATGCCTCGGTCAACATGCTGGTCTGCTCGGACGTCTGCGTGCCCGAGAACTTCGACCTTGCGCTGGATCTGCCACAGGGCAGCGGCATCGACACCGCCTCGGCCAGCCGGATTGCCCAGTTCGCCAAGACCATCCCCGAAACCGGCCCGCAAAGCGGCCTGACCGTCGAGGCCGCTCATATCGACGCGGAGGCCACTGTCCTGACCGCAAGCCTGCGCTCGGACACCGCCTTCACCCAGCCCGACGTTTTCCCCATCATGGGCGAGCTTGCGTCGTTCGGCACGCCCGATATCCGTCTGGCCGACGACAACAAGCAGCTATGGGTCCAACTGCCGATCCTTGCCGCATCCGACGAAAGCCAGCCGCTGTCGCTGACCATGGTCGACGGAGAGCGGGCCGTGACGCTGGACGCCCCGCTGGGGGCCAATGCCCCCCCCGCCCCCTATTCCCGGACCCAGCAGGGCGCCAGTCTGGCCGAGCTTGCGTGGATCGCGCTGATCGCGCTGATCGGCGGCCTGATCTTGAACGTGATGCCCTGTGTGCTGCCGGTCCTGTCGATCAAGCTCAGCTCGGCGATCAAGGGTCAGGGGCAAAGCCTGTCGCGCATTCGCGGCGGGTTCCTGATGTCGGCGCTGGGGGTGTTGGCGTTCATGTGGGTGCTGGCCTCGGCCACGCTGTTCGCCCGCTCGATCGGCCTGTCGGTGGGCTGGGGCCTGCAATTCCAGAACCCGCTGTTCCTGACCGTGATGGTCGTCGTGCTGGTGCTGTTCGCCGCCAACCTCTTTGGCGTGTTCGAGATCAACCTGCCCTCGTCGTGGCAGACCCGCATGGCGCGGACCGACGGCTCGCCGGGCTATGGCGGCGACTTTGCCACCGGGGCCTTTGCCGCCGTGCTGGCAACGCCCTGTTCGGCGCCATTTCTGGGCACCGCCGTGGCCTTTGCCCTGTCGGGACGTCCGGTGGATATCTTCGTCATCTTCACCGCCCTTGGCTTGGGTCTGGCGCTGCCCTATTTCGCCGTGGCGCTGAAGCCGGGTCTGGTGCGCAAGATGCCGAAGCCGGGGCGCTGGATGCTGCTGGTCAAGCTGGTGCTTGGCGGGTTGCTGGCGCTGACGGCGGCGTGGCTGTTCTGGGTGCTGGCCGGGGTCGCTGGCCAACGCGCGGCGCTGACCGTGGGTCTGCTGCTGGCGCTGGCCGTGGGCGTCTTGCTGATGCACCGGCTGGGGGGCGCGCTGCGCTGGGGCCTTGTCGCGGTGCTGGCGGCGGCGGCGGTGGCCACGCCGCTGGCCATGCGCCCCGACCCGGTGCAGGTGGCCGAAAAGACCGACTGGGTCGCCTTTGACCGGGGCGACATCGCCCGCCGCGTCTCGGGCGGAGAGGTCATCTTTGTCGACGTCACCGCCGACTGGTGCCTGACCTGCAAGGCCAACAAGGCGCTGGTGATCGAACGCGACCCCGTCGCAAGCGCTTTGGCGCAGGACGGCATTACCCCGATGCAGGCCGACTGGACCCGGCCCGACCCCGCGATCTCGCGCTATCTGGAAGAGTTCGGGCGGTTCGGCATCCCCTTCAACGCGGTCTACGGCCCCGGCGCCCCCGAGGGCATCGCCCTGCCCGAACTGCTGTCCGCCGAGGCGGTGCTGGAGGCGCTGGACAAGGCCGGACGCAAACAGGTCGCGGCCTCGGGCGGGTAAGGCGCGGCGGCGCGGGCCGTTGGTATGAACATGCAAAAGGGCAGCCGGTGTGGCTGCCCTTTTTCGTATCGCGGATTGTCGTGGTCCCGGTCGGACCACCCGTCGGGCCACCCGTCGGGCGCCCGTTAAGCCACCGTCATCTGACCCATCATGCCGTTATCCTCATGCTCCAGAATATGGCAGTGGAACATGAAGGGCGCGTCGCGGCCCGCGGGGCGGTTGAAGGGCACCAGAATCTCGGCGCGTTGCTGGACCAGCACCGTGTCCTTGAAGCCGGTCGTGGCGAAATCTTTCGTTTGACCATCCACGCTGAGCACCTTGAACGAAGTGCCGTGAACGTGGAACGGGTGGGCCATGCCGTCGGTCACGATCTCCCACAACTCGGTGGTGTTCAGGCGGGCCTCGACGTCGATGCGGTTGGGATCGAACGGACGTCCGTTGATCGAGAAGGGCCCCGGCGCGTCGTCGTCCCCGCCGCCCATCATGCCACCGCCGCCGCCCATCATGCCGCCCATCATCTCAAGGCTGATGCGCCGCCGGGCGACGGGTTCGGGCAAATCGCCCGAGGGGGCGCCCGCGAAGCTGCGCGGCAGGGTGGTGCGGGCCGGTTTGCGGTCCGGGTCGATCTGGAACGACAGGATCTCGAACCCCTCGGCGCCGCGCACGTAATCGGGATCGTCGCCGCCCATCACGCTGGACATGAGCCCACCCATCATGCCGCCCATCATCGAGTTATTGTCGTTGGCCGACAGCAGCCGGGTGGCGCCTTTGGCGAAATCGACCACGATCTCGGCCCGCTCGCCGGGGGCCAGCGTCAGCCGGTTCAGCGCGACAGGCGCCATCAGCAGCCCGCCCTCGCTGGCGACTTGGTGAAAGCCGCGACCGTCTTCGAAGAACAGATGATAGATCCGCGCGTTCGACCCGTTCAGCAGGCGCAGCCGCACCAATCCGCCGGGCACGGTGGCGACGGGGCGCAGGGCGCCGTTAACGACGATGCCGTCCCCCTTGACGCCGTTCATCATCGCCATCCCGCCCGAGGAATAGCGGATCTCGCCGTTGCGGGTGAAGCTTTTGTCCTGAATGGCCAGCGGCAGGTCGTCGATGCCCAGTTCGGACGGCAGGCCGGGGTCCGGGGCGTCCGGATCCTCGATCAGGAAGAAGCTGGCCAGCCCCATATAGGCCTGCTCGGCGGTCTGGTGGTGGGTGTGGGTGTGATACCAGTAGGTGCCGGCGGGCTGGTCAATCTCCAACTCTTGCTCCAGCGTGCCGCCGGGCGTGACGAAGCTTTGCGGACCGCCATCCAGATGGCCCGGCACATGCAGCCCGTGCCAGTGCGAGGTGATGGGATCGCTGTGGCTGTTGCCAAGGGTGATCCGGGCCGAGGTGCCCCGGCGGGCGCGCAGCACGGGGCCCAGATAGTCAAGGCTGTAGCCCAGCGTGGCCCCTTTGGCGCCGCCTTCGTAGAAAGCATGCCGCCCGGCGCGTGCTTCGATCAAAGCGCCGCCGCCGGCGTCCAGATCCAGAACCGGAGGCAGCGGCAGCGGCTGGCCGCCCGTGGCCGTGGCCTGCGCCCGACCGATGATCAGGGCCCCTGCCCCGATACCTGTTGCTATGCCGGCCCCAGCCGACAGTTTCAGAAATCCGCGTCGTTTCATGGCAGCTCTCCTTCAGGTCTGGGACCGCGACGGGTCCCGGTTGTTCTGTTCCCGGCCCGGCCCGCCGTGACAGCCGGCCCGCCGTGACCGCTGGGCCGCCGGGCCGCTAGGCCGCTGGACCGCGCGCAAACCGCGCCTAGACCGCGTCCGAGCTTCGGCGGCTGCCGAAACTGTCGTCGTCGGCCGGTTGGGGCGTCGCCGGGACCGAGGGCCCCTGCATCCGCCCGTCGCCGCGCGCAAGCTCGCGGATCGCCTCGTGCTGGCTGAGGAAGACCTTGCCGGTCAACTCTTCCAGCAGATGGCTGCGTTGCAGACGGTCCATCACCGGGCCCTTCACCTCGGACAGATGGAAGCGCACGTCGCTTGCGGCCAGCCGGGCGTTGATCGCTTCGAGGGACTCGAGCGCGCTCAGATCCACCTCGTTCACCGCGGGGCACATCAGGATCACGTCGGTCAACTCGCTGCGTTTGGCCACCATGTCGTAAAGCTGATCCTCAAGGTATCGAGCGTTGGGAAAATACAGGCTCTCGTCCACCCGAAGGGTCAGCACATTGTCGTGTGTCAGCACGTCGTGGCGGCGCACGTTGCGGAAATGCTCGGTGCCCGGCACCTCGCCCACCACGGCCATATGCGGGTGCGAGGTGCGGTAAAGGTGGTTCAGCAGCGACAGCAGCACGCCGGCCATGACGCCGATTTCGACCCCGAAGATCAGGGTGGCGAGGATGGTGGTGGCGACGGCGGCGAAATCGGCGCGCGAATAGGTCCAGGCGCGGCGCAGGATCGAGAAATCCACAAGGCTCAGGACGGCCACGATGATGGTCGCGGCCAGCGTGGCCTTGGGCAGGAAATACAACAGCGGCGTCAGCAACAGCGCGGCCAGCGCCAGACCAACGGCCGTGTAGGCGCCGGCGGCAGGCGTCTCGGCGCCCGCGTCATAGTTCACGACCGAGCGCGAGAAGCCGCCCGTCACCGGAAAGCCACCCGTGAAGGCCGCGCCAAGGTTGGCCGCGCCAAGGCCGATCAGCTCTTGGTCCGGGTCGATGCGCTGGCGCTTCTTGGCCGCAAGCGTCTGCGCGACCGATATGGATTCCACGAAGCCGATGATCGAAATCAGCGCGGCGGGCAGCAGAAGCTGGCGGATCAGCGACGGATCGAACGACGGCAGGGTCAGCGGCGGCAGGCTTTGCGGCACCTCGCCCACGATCTTGACCCCCCTTGCCGGCAGGTCCAGCGCCCATGTCGCCGCCGTGGTTGCGGCGATTGCCGCCACGGGGCCGGTTTTGGCCAGAATGTCGGAACTGCGCGGCCCCAGCCCCGCCCGGCGCAGCATCGGCTTCAGCCCGCCCCGCACCCAATAAAGAAACGCCACCGTCGACGCCCCGATCAGCAGGGTCGGAATGTTGGTCTGGCCCAGATGCGTGGCAAGGCTTTCCAGCAGGCCGACCAGAGTGTGACCCTCGGCGCTGACGCCAAGCACGTGTTTGAGTTGGCTGGTGGCGATCAGGATGCCCGAGGCCGTGATGAACCCCGCCACCACGGGATGCGACAGGAAGTTGGCCAGAAAGCCCAGCCGGAACAGCCCCGTCAAAAGCAGCATCCCCCCC
>SWCD01011910.1_pt1 | contig 99239 bp, 93 predicted proteins | sample 4693011 | NCBI WGS metagenome assembly SWCD01 (sample SAMN10267278, study PRJNA491770) | bioreactor metagenome | isolation source: DHS bioreactor inoculated with marine | place: Japan: Omine Ridge, Nankai Trough | reverse complement strand
AAGGCAGTTCCAGGGTTGAGCCCTGGGATTTCACCTCTGACTGACTAATCCGCCTACGTGCGCTTTACGCCCAGTAATTCCGAACAACGCTAACCCCCTCCGTATTACCGCGGCTGCTGGCACGGAGTTAGCCGGGGTTTCTTTACTGGGTACCGTCATTATCTTCCCCAGCGAAAGAGTTTTACGACCCTAGGGCCTTCATCACTCACGCGGCATGGCTGGATCAGGGTTTCCCCCATTGTCCAAGATTCCCCACTGCTGCCTCCCGTAGGAGTCTGGGCCGTGTCTCAGTCCCAGTGTGGCTGATCATCCTCTCAAACCAGCTATGGATCGTCGGCTTGGTGAGCCATTACCTCACCAACTACCTAATCCAACGCGGGCCGATCTCTCTCCGATAAATCTTTCCCCCGAAGGGCGTATACGGTGTTAAACCCAGTTTCCCAGGGCTATTCCGTAGAGAAAGGCACGTTCCCACGCGTTACTCACCCGTCCGCCGCTAAGACCGAAGTCTTCGCTCGACTTGCATGTGTTAAGCCTGCCGCCAGCGTTCGTTCTGAGCCAGGATCAAACTCTCAAGTTGAAAACCGATTGCTCGGTTATCCTTGACGTTCGAACCTCTGCACATATCACGTCCCGACCGGCTAAGATCAGGACGAACTGTTTGTTGTGCTTAAGGTTTCATCAGAAACCGAAAGCCGTCCAAACAGTGAAGCTGACACTCCATGATCGGCCCCGATTTCTCGAGGTACCTAGGAGCGCGACATATGTGCAGTTGTTTGTTCATCGAATGAACCAAACCGCCCACATATCTCTTCAGTAACCAGCAATTTCAAAGAGCGCGAGACAAAAAACCAACCGGAGCGCCATATCCTCAGCGCCGCCGCCCGATCCTCATCTCTGTATTTTTCCGCCTCGCTTCCTCTGGAGCACCGCTCCGTCGTCCGTCTGGCGTCCCGTTGTGCGCCTCAGCGCCGCCGGTGAGGGGGTATTTACGGTTCGGGGCCGGGACCCGCAAGTGCTTTTTTGCAGAAACATGGCATTTTTTGTACCGAACCGTTTTTCTTCTTTGATAACAACCTACTAGGTGACGCGGAAAACTGACCCAAGCCCGCTTCGAACGAGAAAGCTCAGGCGCCGACACCCCGAACTCTGCGGCTCCGGGCGTCCTTCGTCATTCCCATATGGGGGCTCGGACCCTTATTTTAAAGGCCATCGCGCTGCAGCCCCCGATTCCGACCGAATCCACGCAGGAATCGGTTTGCCGAGTCGCCAGGGGCAGATTCGCCCGAGTCGGGCGCTTGTCCCCCGCCCGCGGCCTCCGGCAGCGGTCTTTCACCGAAGCCGCGGGCAGGAGGTGGTCCGCCCTGCCCCTGCCCTGTCGGCCGCGCGCCGTTGCGCGGCCGGCAAAGCCGCTCGCGACCGGCCTCAGATCGGGCAGCGCACCAGCGGTTCGATCTGCGCCCGGTAGATCCGGCGCAGCTTCGCATGCACATCCGCGCCCAGCGGTGCGAGATCCGAGACGGCAGCATTGCGCACGGCCTGCTCGGGGCGCGACACACCGGCGATCACCGCGCTCACCGCGTCGTGGTCGAGGATCCATCTCAGCGCGAAACCGGCGAGGCTCATCCCCTCCGGCACCAGCGGACGCATCAGGTCGAGCGCATCGACCGCCGCATCCAGCCCGATCCCCGAGAAGGTCTCGCCCACCGAAAAGGCCGCGCCGTCGGCATTGTAGTTGCGGTGGTCGCTCTCGGGGAACTTGTGCCCCTTTTCAAACTTCCCGGTGAGCACGCCCGACGCGAGCGGCAGGCGCACGATGATGCCGACGCCTTTTTTCTTCGCCGCGTCGAAGATCTCCCACCCGGCGTTCTGCCGGTAGAGGTTGAAGATGATCTGCAAGCTGGCGCAGCCCGTCTGCGCCATGCAGAGCTTCGCCTCGGCCAGGGTTTCGACGCTCGCCCCCCAATGCGCGCACAAACCCTCGGCCACCATCTCGTCCATGATGGCGAAGATCTCCCCGTCTTCCAGCACCGCGGGCGGCACGCAATGCAGCTGGACGAGGTCGAGCCGCTCGACCCCGAACCGCTGTGCCGAGGCCCGCAGGTGTTCGGCAATCGCGCCCCGCTCATAGCCGTCGGGATACAGCTCTGCCGTCCGCCCCACCTTGGTCGCCACGACCGAGCCGGCCCCCGCCCCTTTCAGGAAATGCCCGACCTGGGTCTCGGACCGCCCGCCGCCATAGACGTCGGCGGTATCAAAGAAGGTGATCCCGGCATCGTGCGCGGCTGTCAGCGCCTGCTGGCTCGTGGCGTCCTCGATCGGGCCGAAATCGCCGCCGAGCTGCCAGCACCCCATGCCGATCTCCGAAACCTGGTAGCCTGTCTTGCCGAGAATGCGGGTCTTCATGCTGTCCTCCTGTGTCTGCCGGCATCCTAGGCCTCCGCGCAGGCCTGTCCAGCGCGAGGCGGAGCGGGTGGCCCCGCCGATCCTGTGCAGGACGGGAAACAGACCGCCCGGCGCGCGGGTTCTGTCTTGAATCCTGAAACAATGCGCAGCATCGTGGCGCCGAGCGCGGGGCCCCGCGACTGTCGCCACTTCCGGCGCGGACGTGCGCCGACCCCGGAAACGAGTGGGGCCGATCCCGTGACCGCAGACCGCAAGGATGACATGGCGCGCTGCATGGGCGTCCGGGTGCCCGCGTCGCCCTTCCTGACCGAGACCCGGATCGCACGCATCAACGCCGGGCGCTACGAGGGCGACGAGATCGCCGGCGCCCTGACGGTGGTGCGCCCCGGCGACCGGGTGCTGGAGCTCGGAGCCGGTCTCGGGCTTGTCGGCGCGGTGGTCGCGAAGAACGCGCAGCCCGAAGCGGTGCTGTCCTTCGAGGCCAACCCGGAACTGATCGCGCCGATCCGCGCGCTGCACCGCGAGAACGGTCTCGAAGCGCGCATCGAGCTGCGCAACCAGGTCCTGGTCACGGCGCCGGACAGGCCCGATACCGCGACCTTCCATCTCCACACCTCCTTCCTCGGCTCGTCTCTGGTCGACACCCCGGCGCGCCGGACCCGGGCGATCGAGGTGCCGACGGTGGCCTACAGCGCCGTGGTCGAAGAGTTTCGCCCGACGGTGCTGATCGTCGATATCGAAGGCGGCGAGCTTGAGCTGCTGAGCCACGCCGATCTCTCCGGTCTCAGGGCCGTGGTCATCGAGTTTCACCCCGGCGTCTACGGCAAGGCCGGGATGCAGACCTGCAAGGATATCCTGCGGCGCGCCGGGTTCGAAAAGCGCGACGGCCCCTCGACCCGCCTGGTCTGGACCTGCACCCGCGCCGAACCGCCGGCCCGCCGCGCCGCGACCCCGCCGCGCGCCGACGGCGGCTGGTCGCACGGCATGCACACGCTTGCCGGCCCGATCGTGCAGGCGCCCAGGAGCAACCGCAAATACACCCCCTCCGGTGTCGTCGAGCACAACGGCGCGGATGTGCCCGAGGCGGCGGTCTGGCATGGCAAGCGGCGCACCAACGAACCGTTCGAACCACCCGAACCGGTGGCCGAAGAGATCCCCGGCACCTGGCTCTGGGGCGGCACGCTGTGGAGCTATTTCGCCCATTTCATCGTCGAAAGCTCCGGCCGGCTCTGGGCGCTCGATCACCTCGCGGCGCCGCCCGACGGCATTCTCTTCATCCCCCGCCGCGAAAACCCCGGGCCCGGGCTCAACCGTTTCCAGAGCGCATTCTTTTCCGCACTGGGGATCGACCTGCCGATCCGGGTGGTGACCGACAGCGCCCGCGTCGAGCGGCTGATCGTCCCCGGCCAGGGCTTTGGCCTCGGCGAGATCAGTGCCGGCACCCCGGCGTTTCGCGCCTTCATGCACAGCCGCTTCGGCCGCGACGTGGCCCCCGAAGGCGGCGACAGGCTCTATATCTCGCGCAGCCAGCTCGGTCGCAACCGCGGCAAGCTGCTCGGCGAAGAGCGGATCGAAGCCGAACTTGAACGGCAGGGCTACGAGATCTTCCACCCGCAGCGCCACGACATCCCCACCCAGCTCGCCCGCTACAAGGCAGCACGCAAGGTGGTGGCCTCCGAAGGGTCGGCCCTGCACGCCTTCGCATTCGTCGGCCGGGCCGACCAAGCCGTGGCGTTGATCCCGCGCCGCCGGTCGAAAGCGACCGCGCATATCCTCAGCCATCTTCAGAGCTTCACCGGCGCCGCGCCCACGGTGCTCAGGGTTCTGCGCGAGGTCTGGCAGCCGGTGGCCTCGAAGCGCCGCCGCCTGTCGGTGGGCGAACCGGACCTGCCGCTGCTTCAGGCGGGGCTGGTCGAGGCCGGGTTCATCGATCCGGGCCCGACCTGGGCGCCGCTCGACCGCGACGAGATCCGCGCCACCCTCGGCGAAGGTTTCGCAGCCACCGGCGAGACCTTGCTGCCCGACTGAGCGGCGCGGCGGTCAGACCGCTTTCACGCCCGCACCGTCCGGCGCAGGGTCGCCGCGCGCGGGATCAGCCGCAGCCCGAGCAGCAGCACAAAGAGGCCGAGATAGACCAGCGGCTCCACCTGCCAGCCCTTGCGCAACATCACGAAATGCACCGCGCCGAGCACCACCGCCGGGTAGACCGCCATGTGCAGCCGTCGCCAGCCCAGCGCCCCCAGCCGGCGGATCGAGGCGTTGTTGGAGGTGATCGCCAGCGGCACCAGCAGCACGAAGCCCGCCATGCCGATGGTGATATAGGGCCGTTTCACGATATCGGCCCAGATCGCGGCCGGGTCGCGCACATCGAGCACCAGCCAGGTCAGGAGATGCACACATATATAATAGAAGGCGAGCAGCCCCAGCATCCGGCGGAACCTGAGCAGGTTCAGCCCGGCAAACCGCCTCAGCGGCGTCACCATCAGCCCCGCGGCCAGCACCTGAAGCCCGAGCAGCCCCAGCCGGTGTTCGAGCTCCTTGATCGGCTCGACCCCGAGCCCGCCGGTGAACCCGAGGTACAGATACCAGCCCGGCACCAGCAGGCCGATCACATAGAACGGCCAGGTGGGCAGCTTGCGCAGCCCGGCATTGATCCGGTCGATCAGCGTCATCAGCCGGCCTCGCAGCACGAACCGCCGGCCTGTATCGGCGGGCATTTCACCGTCCCATAGGAACAAAACACGCAGCAATCTCCGGGCTTCGGCCGCAGCACCGCGCCGCAGCCCTTGCAGTCATAGAAATACTGGCAGGCATCCGTGGGCATCGTCTCGGTGCTCCGGTGCCCGCACTGCGGGCAGGTCAGGGTCGATTGCAGCTCGATCGCGGTCATGCGGGCGGGCTCAGTGATACTTCACCAGGTCCATCCCCTCGTAGAGATGCGCCACCTCGTCCTCGTAGCCGTTGAACATCAGCGTATCGATCTTCGGCGCGAAAAAGCCGTTGCCGATCACCCGTTCGGTCGCCTGGCTCCAGCGCGGATGGTCCACGTTCGGGTTCACATTGCTATAGAAGCCGTATTCGCGATCGCTGTACTTGTTCCACGCGGTCGGCGGCTCGTTTTCGGTGAGGGTGATCCGCACGATCGACTTGATCGACTTGTAGCCGTATTTCCACGGCACCACGATCCTGATCGGCGCTCCGTTCTGGTTCTTCAGCGACTCGCCGTAGATGCCGGTGGCGATCAGGGTCAGCGGATGCATCGCCTCGTCGAGCCGCAGCCCCTCGACATAGGGCCATTCGATCACCGGGTAGCGGACCCCGGGCATCTCGTCGGGGCGCAGTGCCGTCTCGAAGGCCACGTATTTCGCCCCCGCCTGCACCCCGACCCTTTCGAGCAGCTTGTTCAGCTCGAACCCGTTCCACGGCACGACCATCGACCAGCCCTCGACACAGCGCAGCCGGTAGATCCGTTCCTCGATATCCATGCCATCCATGATCTCGGCAAACGAATAGGTGCCGGGCTTGTCGACCAGCCCGTCGACCTGCACGCTCCAGGGATCGGTGGTGAGCATATGCGCGTTCTTGGCCGGGTCTTCCTTGCCGGTGCCGAATTCGTAGAAGTTGCAGTAGTTGGAGATCTGCTCGAGGGAGTTCGGCTCGCGCTCGATCGGCACCTCGGCAGCCCCCGGCCCGGCGATCGACCCGAGGCCCAGCCCGGCGGCCCCGGCCATGATCTGACGGCGGTTGAGATAGGCCTGTTTCGGCGTCACGTCCGCCCAGGTCAGCTTGCTTTTGAATGCCATCTGCAACTCCTTTTCTTGAGTTCCACCTAGCCCAGGCCGGCCGAAAATCCAAATGACGTCATTTCACGTGAGCGCGCGCGTTGTGTAACTTGGATAGATCTCGTTCATCGGCACCGAACGCCCGTCGGGCTGGACGATCCGCACGTGCCGGCGCCGCATCTGCCGCGGCTCGGACACCCCGACCGAATGGGCGATGGTCTCGACCTCGCGGATCAGGCTGCGGGCGAAATCCGCCACCCGCTCCGCCTTGTCCTGCGGCACCAGCCCCTTCTGCAGCCGCGGATCGTGGGTGGTGATGCCGGTCGGGCAGGTGTTGCGGTTGCACTTCAGCGCCTGGATGCAGCCGAGCGAAAACATGAAGCCGCGCGCCGAGGTGACGAAATCGGCGCCGGCGCAGATCGCCCAGGCAACGTCGGCGGGGTTGACCAGCTTGCCGCTGGCGATGATGCGGATGCGGTCGTTCAGCCCGCGCTGGTCGCGCAGGTCGACGATCCGCGGCAGTGCCTCGCGCACCGGCATGCCGACCAGGTCCATCAGCGGCATCGGCGCCGCCCCGGTGCCGCCCTCGCCGCCGTCGATGGTGATGAAATCGGGCGCCGATGCCGGGCCGCGGCGCAGGATCAGGTCGAACAGCTCGGCGAAGGGATCGATCCGGCCCACCGCCGCCTTGAACCCGACCGGTTTGCCGGTCACCTCGCGCACATGGGCGATCATGTCGAGCAGGTCGCCCCAATCGTCGACCTCCTCGTGCCGGTTGGGGCTGCGGCTCGCCTCGCCCGCCGGAATGCCGCGGATCTCGGCGATCTCCCTGGAGACCTTCGCCGCGGGCAGGATCCCGCCCTTGCCGGGTTTCGCCCCCTGGCTCAGCTTGATCTCGAACATCTTCACCTCGGGGTGCGCGGCGACCTCGGCGAGCTTCGCATCGGAAAGCGACCCGTCCGCGCCCCGCACGCCGTATTTCGCCGTGCCGATCTGAAAGACGATGTCGCAGCCGCCCTCGAGGTGAAACGGCGACAGGCCGCCCTCGCCGGTGTTCATCCAGATCCCGGCCTTGCGCGCACCGTGACTGAGCGCGCGCACGGCCGGGCGCGAGATCGCCCCGTAGCTCATGCCCGAGATGTTGAAGACCGATCCCGCGACGAAAGGGTCGCGCGCACCGGAACCGATCACCAGCGGCTCGGTCCTCGAGTATTGCGACCCCAGCGGCGGGAAGGCCGCGTTCATGAAGATCGTCGTGCCCGGCACCGAGAGCGACCGGGTCGAGCCGAAGGCCACCGTATTGTCGCGCCCCTCGGCGGCGCGGTAGATCCAGTCGCGCTGGGCGCGGTTGAACGGCATCTCCTCGCGGTCCATCGCAAAGAAATACTGCCGGAAAAACTCGCCGAGGCTGGTGAACAGCGCCCGGAACCGGCCGATCACCGGATAATTGCGCCGGACCGCATCGGCCGTCTGCAGCCGGTCGACGACATAGAGCACCGCGGCCGCGGCCAGCGCGACACCGAGCACCATGACGAACGCGAGCGCGAGCCATTCCAGCAGCCAGAACATCATGCCCATCGCGACCCTCCCCAATCCGTTCTCGGCATCCTAGAGCGTTTCGCGCAAAACTGAATCGTTCCTTTTCGAGAAACGCCCGCACGGTCGATATCTCGCGCGCCGCCGTCGCCTTGAACCGGCTTTGCAGGCAGGCGCACCGCTCCGGCCGATCTTGTAGCCGGGACACAAAAAATCGCGTGCACCGCCGCGGCGACCGCAAAGGGTGGTGTCGGCGGGAAAAGGCCCGCGCCGCCGACAGGGCATTTTCGGTGCCGACCCGCCGATTTCGCCCGCCGCGACAGGAGCGCCTCCGCCGGGTTCGATTCATGACACTTGTTGGGCATGAAACCGCGCGGCCCGAGGCCCCGAAACTGCGATCCGGCGCCCATTTTCACCGGTTCCGAATCCGCCCCGTGCAGCCCGGGTCCGGCCATGCCCAAGTGCTCCTGCGCAACGACGCAAAACCAAGACCCAACATAGGAGAGGAACCATGAAACTCATCAAAGCAGCGACCGCCGCCTTCGGCCTCCTGCTCGCCGCCTCGCCGGCTCTGTTCGCCCAGGACGCGGGCGCCGACGCCGACGGCGACGGGCTGGTCTCGATGGAAGAGTTCGCCGCCGCCTACCCGGATCTGGCGGAAGACACCTTCACCCTGGTCGATGCCAACGCCGACGGCGCGCTCGATGCCGACGAGATCGCCGCGGCGACCGACGCCGGGCTTCTGCCGATGTCCGAGACCTGATCGGTCCCCACCCTCGATCCCGCCGGTTGCGGCCGGCGGGATTTCTTCCCCCCGGAGGGTTTCGCGGGCGGGCTCCGGGCGCGTTTCGGCCCCTGTCCCCCACCATACCGAGCTGATGCCCGCCCGCACGACCTCCACATTCGTTTTTCGCGCCCGCAGCGGCCCCCGCTTGCGGCGCGCCCATCCAGGGAGCTTCCCGACATGAAACCCACATCCGCCACCCTTGTGATGCTGCTCGCCGGCACCACCACCGCCTATGCCCAGGAGGCGCTCGACGCCGATACCGACGGCGACGGCCTGGTCTCGCTCGCCGAATTGCAGGCGCTCTATGCCGATCTCCCCGAATCGCGCCTGACCGCCGATTTCGACCAGGTCGACATCGACGGCGACGGGCTGCTCAACGACGACGAAATCGCCCTGGCCCGCGAATCCGGTATCTTCCCTCCCGCCGGGTGAACGGCCCTTCGGGCCGGGCCACGCCTCCGCCGGGTCGTTTCGGCGGGGGCGATGATCTGGCCCCGGCCGCGGCATGTTTCAAGGGCAGGTTTCAAACCCCGGTCCCGGCCCGCGCCGCCCGCGAGCGCGGTTCCGCCGAGCCATCGGCCAAGCGGCGCCGAGCCCGGCAACCGGTTGGAAAAGCCCCCTTTTCTTTTTCCCCCGCCGCGCTCAAAACCAGCTCGCGCCGAAGCCTTCGGCGTAACCTTTTCGGGAGACCCCCCCAATGAAAACCGCCCGCTTCGCCCTCGCCGTGCTGCTCGCCGGTACCACCGCCAGCTTCGCCCAGGACGCGCTCGACACCGACGGCGACGGCCTGGTGTCCCTGGCCGAACTCCAGGCCGTCTATGCCGATTTCGCCGCGGAAGATTTCGCCCAGGTCGACATCGACGGCGACGGGTTGCTCAACGGCGACGAAATGGCGCTCGCCACCGAATCCGGCATGATCCCGACGCCGGAATAGGCCGGCCCGAAGCCGAAAAAATACCCCCGCCGGATCGCTCCGGCGGGGGTTTTCGTTGGTCACCGCAGACCGCGGCTCAATGCACCACGGCGTCGTCCGGCTTGGGCCTGTGCGACGCGCCGAGCCGGTCGCCGATCAGCAGCCCTTCGGTGCTCGCGTGCACCGGCACGACATCGCCGTCCAGCACCTCGCCCGCCAGCAGGCGCTCGGCCAGCGGGTCCTGCAGCGCGCGCTGGATCACCCGTTTCAGCGGCCGCGCGCCGTAGACCGGATCGTAGCCCTGATCCGCCAGCCAGGTCTTGGCCGGCTCGTCGAGCTGCAGCACGATGCCGCGTTTGGCCAACCGCTTCGCCAGCCGGGCAAGCTGGATATCGACGATCCCGTCCATGTCCTCGCGCGAGAGACGGTCGAAGATGATCGTCTCGTCGAGCCGGTTGAGAAACTCGGGCCGGAAATGCGCCCGCACCGCGTCCATCACGTCGCGCCGCGCCGCGCTCGCATCCGACCCCTCGGGCAACTGGCTCAGCGCCTGGCTGCCGAGGTTCGAGGTCAGCACGATCATCGTCTGCTTGAAGTCGACCCGGCGCCCGTGCCCGTCGGTCAGCACCCCGTCGTCGAGCACCTGCAACAGCACGTTGAACACGTCCGGGTGCGCCTTCTCGACCTCGTCGAACAGCACCACCTGGTAGGGCCGGCGCCGCACCGCCTCGGTCAGCGCCCCGCCCTCGTCGTAGCCGACATAGCCCGGCGGCGCCCCGATCAGCCGCGCGACCGAGTGCTTCTCCATGTATTCCGACATGTCGATGCGCACCATCGCGTTGTCGTCGTCGAACAGGAACTCGGCCACCGCCTTGGTCAGCTCGGTCTTGCCGACGCCGGTCGGCCCGAGGAACAGGAACGAGCCCAGCGGCCGGTTCTCGTCGTTGAGCCCGGCCCGGGCCCGCCGCACTGCGTTGGCCACCGCCCGCACCGCCTGGTCCTGGCCGATCACCCGCTTGTGCAGGCCCTCTTCCATCCGCAGGAGCTTGTCGCGCTCGCCTTCGAGCATCTTCGAGGTCGGAATACCGGTCCAGCGCTCGACCACCTGGGCGATCTGCTCAGGCCGCACCGCCTCTTCGACCATCATGTCGTCGCCCTGGGTCTCGGCCTCGGCCAGCTGTTTCTCGAGCCCCGGGATGATCCCGTAGCTGAGCTCACCGGCCCGCGCGAGATTGCCCTCGCGTTTGGCGGCATCGAGCTCGGCCCGGGCGCGGTCGAGCTGTTCCTTGAGCCCGCGTGCGCCTTCCAGCTTGTCGCGTTCGGCCTGCCACTTGGTGGTCAGCGCGTCGGATTTCTCCTGCAGCCCGGCGAGCTCTTCTTCGAGCTTCGCCAGCCGGTCGACCGAGGCCTTGTCGTCTTCCTTCTTCAGCGCCTCCGCCTCGATCTGCATCTGCAGGATCTGCCGGTCGAGCTGGTCGAGCTCTTCGGGCTTGCTGTCCACCTCCATCCGCAGCCGGCTCGCGGCCTCGTCCATGAGGTCGATCGCCTTGTCGGGCAGGAACCGGTCGGTGATGTAGCGGTGCGACAGCGTCGCCGCTGCCACCAGCGCCGCGTCGCTGATCCGCACCCCGTGGTGCAGCTCGTATTTCTCCTTGATGCCGCGCAGGATCGAGATCGTGTCTTCCACCGTCGGTTCTTCCACCAGCACTGGCTGGAACCGGCGGGCCAGGGCCGCGTCCTTCTCGACGTACTTGCGATACTCATCCAGGGTCGTCGCGCCCACGCAGTGCAGCTCACCGCGCGCAAGCGCCGGCTTGATGAGGTTGGCCGCGTCCATCGCGCCGTCGGCCTTGCCGGCACCCACCAGCGTGTGCATCTCGTCGATGAACAGCACGACCTCGCCGGCCGCCGCGGTGATCTCGTTGAGCACCGCCTTCAGCCGCTCCTCGAACTCGCCGCGATATTTCGCCCCGGCGATGAGCGCGCCCATGTCGAGTGCGAGCAGCTTCTTGTTCTTCAGGCTCTCGGGCACGTCGCCGTTGATGATCCGCAGCGCCAGGCCTTCCGCGATCGCGGTCTTGCCGGTGCCGGGTTCGCCGATCAGAACCGGGTTGTTCTTGGTCCGGCGCGACAACACCTGCATCGCCCGGCGGATCTCTTCGTCGCGGCCGATGATCGGGTCGATCTTGCCTTCCGCCGCCGCCTCGGTCAGGTCGCGGGTGTATTTCGACAGCGCCTCGTAGCTGTCCTCGGCGCTCGCCGAATCCGCCGTCCGCCCCTTGCGCACGTCTTCGATCGCGGCGTTGAGGTTCTGGGCGTTGATCCCGCCCGCCTCGAGCGCGGACTTGGCTTCCGATTTCACCAGCGCCAGCGCGGTCAGCAGCCGCTCGACCGGCACGAAACTGTCACCCGCCTTCTTGGCGATCTTCTCGGCCTCGTCCAGCACCCGGCCGGTGGCCGAGTCGAGATAGACCTGGCCGCCGTCGCCGGTCACCACCGGAATCCGGGCCACGGCGGCATCGACCGCCTCGACCACGCGGCGCGGATCTCCACCCGCCTTGCGGATGAGGCCCGCGGCCATCCCTTCCTCGTCGTCCATGAGGGCTTTGAGCATGTGCTCGGGCGACAGCCTCTGGTGGCTCTCGCGCATTGCGATCGTTTGCGCCGCCTGCACGAAGCCGCGCGACCGCTCGGTGAACTTCTCCAAGTTCATGGGTCTCTCCTTCAAAAAGCGCCCGTCATCCGGAATGCCCGCCATGCGGCACACTCCTTCGGGCCTCGAAACCCAGATGGGAACTTCGCCGCACCGGCGCAAGGTCCACCGCGGTCCGCGCGCACCGGATATCGGCCGATGTTTGCGATTTGTTCACATCACCATGCCAATCTGCCCGACAAGCACAGAAGGGCGGTAATGTGATGAAAGTCATCAGAATTGATATCGAAGACCTGGCCTACGACGATTTCGCCAAAGAGTTCGAGGGCCATGTTTCGCTGCTGATCGCCGAGCCGAACAGAGCGCGAACGGTCGAGCTGCATTTCATTTCGCGCGTCGGCCAGCCGAGGAACTGTCCCGGGTCCATCGTCACCTGCAGCCTGATCGCCGATGCCCTGCGCCAGGCCCGCCGGATGCCGGGCTTTCGCCGCGGCGAAGAACAGATCGAGGTCGTCGCGCCGACGCCGCGCATCGCTTCGCTCTCCGGCATGGATGGCCGGGCCAGCGCTTGACAGCCGGGCGCGGCGCGCAGCACAAGCGGGCAACCGAACGGAGCCCGCCGATGACCGACCAGACCGCCCCCCGGACGATGACCCAGACCGATGACCGGCTGATCGTGCCGCTCGATTTCCCCAATGCGCTTCTGGGCCTCGAGATGGCGCAGAAGATCGGGCCCGAGGTGGGGTTCTACAAGATCGGGCTCGAGATGCTGATGGGCGGGGGCCTCGCCCTCGCGCGCGAGCTGATCGACGAATACGGCAAGCGCATCTTCCTCGACATGAAACTGTTCGACATCCCGAACACGATCGAAGCCGCGGTGCGCGGTCTCAAGGATTACGGGCTCGATTTCCTCACCGTCCACGGCGACCCGCACGTGGTGCGCGCCGCCGTCGAGGGCAAGGCCGGGTCCGAGCTCAAGATCCTCGCCGTCACCATCCTCACCTCGCTCGACCGTGCCGATCTCGACGCCGCGCTGATCGTCCCGGGCGCGGTGGCCGACCTGGTGGTCGAGCGTGCCGCGCGCGCCCTCGCCGCCGGCGCCGACGGGGTGATCGCGAGCCCCCGCGAAGCCGCCCTCATCCGCGCCCTGCCCGAGGCGCGCGGCAAGCTCATCGTCACCCCGGGCGTGCGCCCCGCCGGCGCCGCCCTGGGCGACCAGAAGCGGGTGATGACCCCGGGCGAGGCCATTCGTGCCGGCGCCGATCACATCGTCGTCGGCCGCCCGATCACCCGCGCCGAATCGCCGCGCGACGCCGCCCGCGCTGTACTAATCGAACTTCCGTGATCGCCGCCGGCCGGCGGCCTTCCGCCGGTCGCGAACCAGACCCCTTTGCCTTCCCCCGATTGGCAACATTCCGCGAACGGTGCGCCACCTCCGGGGCGGTATTTCGCCGCCGGTTCCCCGCTGCCCCAATTGCGTCACATTCGCTCGCGAGCCTGCGCTAGCGACGGACGCAATCCCCGGGTGAAACCCGGGACCGGAAGAAAAACGAAAGACGGGGACCATGGCCAATCCGACATCAGGCACCACGGGCAGCGGGCTCGACACGATCATCGACGAAATCTGGGCCGATACCGGCCTGACCAGCAGCGTCTCCGAACAGGATATCATCGACGGCACCCGCGCCGCCAACCGGATGAACCAGTTCATCATGAACGCGATCGGCGCCTACAACCTGTTCGACGACGGCATGATCTCGATCGCCGACGTGCGCCAGATCAACGCCTATCTGCGCGCCAACCACTACGGCGGCTGGCTGAGGAACCACGGCGACGACGAGGGCGACGAGGAAACCGGATTTCACCTGATCCAGAACGACGGCGGCGCCGCGACCCTGGAGTACGAAGACCTCGTCGATACCGTGTTCGACGGCATCTATCACCTCGGCTTCCGGATCGTCGGCGACCGGGTCCAGAACGAGGACGGCAACGCCAACGCCACCCTCTCCGACCTCGCCCACTGGCTGACCTACTACCTGTCCGGCGGTGTCTCCTACTACTTCGGCACCGATGGCAACGACAGCGTGCGCGGCCATATCCTCGACGACACGCTGATCCTCGGCGCCGGCCACGACAGCGCCAGCGGCGATGACGGCGACGACATCATCCGCGGCGCCGGCGGCAACGACCGGATCTCCGGCGACGACGGCCACGACATCCTCAAGGGCCAGCAGGGCCACGACAGCCTCTCCGGCGGCAACGGCCACGACACCCTGTACGGCGGCAGCGGCAACGACGGGCTGTCGGGCAACGACGGCAACGACCTGCTCTACGGCATGACCGGCGACGACACGCTCTCCGGCGGCAACGGCAACGACCGGATGTTCGGCGGATCCGGCTTCGACCGGCTCTGGGCCGGGTTCGGCGACGACACCCTGTTCGGCGGCGCCGGCAACGACGAGTTGAGCGGCGACGAAGGCGACGACAGGCTCGACGGCGGCACCGGCAACGATCGTCTCTACGGCGACGACGACAATGATGTGCTGTTCGGCGGCACCGGCGACGACAGCCTCGGCGGCGGCGACGGCGACGACGTGATGCGCGGCGGCGCCGGCAACGACAGGCTCTGGGGCGGGTTCGGCAAGGACCGTATCATCGCCGGCAACGGCAACGATGAAATGAGCGGCGACGAGGGCGAGGATGCGCTGTTCGGCGGCAACGGCAACGACAGGCTCTGGGCCGGCGACGGCAACGACACCGCCGAGGGCGGCACCGGCAACGACACGCTCGCCGGCGGGCTCGGCAACGATCTGCTCGACGGCGGCGATGGCGACGATACGCTGTACGGCGAAGACGGCCGCGACGTGCTCTACGGTGGCGCCGGCGCAGACCACCTCGGCGGCGGCGATACCGCCGACAGGCTCTACGGCGGCGACGATGACGACAGGCTCTACGGCGAGCGTGGCAACGACCGGCTCGAGGGCGGCAACGGCAACGATCTGCTCTACGGCGGCGACCAGAACGACATCCTGATCGGCGGCGCCGGCAACGATACCCTCGATGGCGGCGACGGCCGCGACCGCTTCGTGTTCAACCTCGAAAGCCTCGGCGCCGACGAGATCAGGGATTTCGACCGCACCGAGGGCGACCAGATCGTGGTCGCAAGCGGGGTCACGGTGACCCTGGCGGAGGTCTCGGGCCACACCCAGCTCGTGTTCACCGATACCGGCACCGGCGATCTGCTCGGCACTGCGCTGGCGATGTGGACCGAGATCCGCAACGCCGACGTGATCGTCGATGATTCGCTCTTCGTCTGACCTTTGCTCCGCTGCGCCGCCGGTTCAGTCTTCGTTGATGTCGTGATCGAAGGTCTTGGTCTGTCCCTTGCGGGTGCCGAGCGCCCTCCGGAAGCCGACCCAGGCCAGCACCGAGACCACGGCGAAGACGACCAGCGCCCAGGGCAGCGACAGCGACACCCCGAGCGCGAACAGCACGCCCACGACCATCGCGCCGACGGCGAAGCCGACGAAGATGAACCCGGGCGCGAACAATTCGAGGATCGCCAGAACCAGGCCGAGCGCGACCCAGACCCACCAGATCTCCCAGATCATTTCTGCGACCCTTTCAGCAGGCCGAAGGCATCGGCAAAGGCGTCAAGCGCGTTCGACGGCAACAGCACCGTCTGCCGGCCATCCCCCGCGCCCATCTTGGCGATCGCCTCCACCTGTTTCAGCGCCACCTGGTACTGCGCCGCTTCCAGCCCGTTCTGGGCAATGGCCTCGGCCACGACACTGGTCGCATAGGCCTCGGCGTCGGCCGAGATCCGGCGCGCCTTGGCGGTCTGCTCGGCGGCATAGAGCTCGGCATCGGCATTGAGCTCGACGGCGCGCTTGGCACCTTCGGCCCGGGTCACCGCGGCGCGGCGTTCGCGCTCGGCGTTGAGCTGCTGCAGCATCGCATCGCGGGTCGCCTGGTCGAGGTTGACGTCGAGGATCTCCGCCCGCGTCACCTCGATGCCCCAGTCGTCGACCGCTTCGGCCACCTGTTGCTTGATCCGGTCGATCAGCTGCTGGCGGTTCGACTGGACCTCGTCGAGATCCATCTCGCCGATCCCCGAACGCACGATCCCCGCCACCGTGGTGGCAATCGCGGCATCGACGTCGCGGATCCGGTAGACCGTCTTTTCCGGCTCGAGAATGCGGTAGAACACCGAGGTATCGACCTGCACCAGCACGTTGTCCTTGGTGATCGCATCCTGGGTCGCGGTCGGCAGCTGGCGCTCGAGGATCGAGACGCGGTGCCGCACCCGGTCGAGGAACGGGATGATGAAGTTGATCCCCGGCCCGAGCACCGATTGCAACCGGCCGAAGCGCTCGACGACGAATTTCTGGCTCTGCGGCACGATCCGCACGCCGAGAAAGACCGAAATGATGATGAACAGGGCGACGAGCAGAAGAATGATGTTCGCCCCGAGAAATTGGCCGATCAGGTCTTCGGTGGACATGGGGTACCTCATGAAAATGGGTGGATTTTGCGCGCAGTATGATGTGGGAGGGGGTCGCTAACAACCCAAGATATGGGGCGGGCCGGCAATTGCGGCGGCCGCGCAAGACGGGTGCCATCGGGGCGTCGTTGGTGTTTTCGCCACGGCGAAACTCCCGAACTCCAGGGGTTTTCGCCGTGTTACCCCCGAAGTCCGTCATCGCCTTGGAGATAATGTGTTTTCATGATGGCAACAGTGGCGGGGCCCCGGGCAGGCTCGCGCCGCCTCCGCCCGCCCCCGCGGATCACCCCCGGGGTCCGCCGTCGCCCATCCCCATCGCCCGCAGGCCGGCCAGTCCCGCCCGCACCCGCGATTTGAAATGCGCGATCGCGCGCGGATGCGCGAGCCAGGCCTCGGGCGACATCAGCAGCCATCGCTGCCCCTCGTCGCCGAACACGATCTCCCGCTCTGCGCCCGCGGGCAGGCTTGCCGCGAACCAGACCGCCTGCCCGCCGGTGGTGGGGCTGGCAAACACCGCCCGCCAGACCAGCGCCGCCTCGGTCAGCTCCAGCCCGAATTCCTCGCGCGTTTCGCGCAGCACGCAGGCCTCGGGGCTCTCGCCCGCCTCGCGCCCGCCGCCGGGCATGTCCCACCAGCCCGGGTAGCTGATCGCGGGGATATCGTCGCGCAGCAGCGTCAGCAGCCTGCCGCCGATCAGAAGCACGATCTTGGCGCCGACGAAGTCCATCGCTACCCGCCCAGCGGCGGTCGGAGCGCATGGGCGAAAACCGAGATCACCAGGGCCAGCACCGCGACCACGCCGAAGGAGAACCGCACCGAGGTGGCCTCGGCGACGAAACCGATGATCGGCGGCCCCAGCAGCACGCCGCCGTAGCCCAGCGTCGCCACGCTGGCGATCGCCCGGCCCGGCTTCACATCGGGGTCGTTCGCCGCCCGGCTGAAGGCCAGCGGGATCACCAGCGCGTAGCCCGCTCCCATCAGCACGAAGCCGGCCAGCGCCACCGGAAAGGTGGCCACCATCACCGCGAGCCCGGCGCCGGTCGCGGCGCAGAGACCGGCGAGGCGCGCGGTCAGGACCGGGCCCAGCCGCGCCACCACCCTGCCGCCGAGCACCCGCACCGTGACCATGGCGAGCGCGAACACCGTGTAGCCGAGCGCCGCCGCGGCCTCGCCGGTCTCCACGACCCGGATCAGGAAGATCGCCCCCCAATCGGCGACGCTGCCCTCGCCGACGGCCGCCGCGAGCGCCACCGCGCCGACCACCAGAAGCGCGCCCCTGGGAAAGGCGAAGACCGGCGCGTTGCCGTCGTCCTCGTGGATGTCCGACACCCAGGCGCCCCGCGCCACCAGCAGCGCCGGCACCGCCCCAAGCGCGCTGACCACGATGAAGTGGATCGGGATGCCGAGGCCGAAGCTCACCGCGGCGAACCCCGTCGCCGCCCCCGTCGCCGCGCCGACGCTCCACAGCCCGTGGAACACCGACATGATCGGCCGGCCGGCGCGCTTTTCCACCTCGCCCGCCCAGGCGTTCATCGTCACGTCCATGCCGCCCTGCATCGTGCCGAAGGCAAACAGCGCCGGCGCCAGCACCCAGACATTCGGCGCCAGGGCGACCGGCACCATCACCGCCACGTGGCCCACCGCCAGCCACAGCGTCACCCGCGCCGCGCCCAGCCGGTCGGCAAACCGTCCCGCCAGCGGAAACGAGGTGATCGCACCGAGGCCGATCGCCAGCAGCACCAGCCCGAGCCCGCCGGGGCTGAGCCCGTAGCGGTCGGCCACCGCCGGCACCCGGCTCGCCCAGACCCCCAGAAACAGCCCGTTGAGCGCGAACATCGCGACCACGGCCCACCAGCCCCTGCGGATGTCATGCATCGCTCACCGTCCCCATTTCGCCGGGCCCCGAAGCCCGCCGTGTCCTCTTCACGCCCGCCTCGATACCCCAAACCGCCCCCCCGCGGTAGCCATCGCGTCGCCCGGGCGGCCGTCCCCCGCGCCGGTCCAAATGGTCGCAGCCCCGCGCCCCCGGCTTGACCCCCGCGCCCCCGCGCCTATCTCCCCCCGGATACGCCACAGGGAGGGCCCGATGCCCCGCAAGACCTACAGCCAGCTCGCCGCCGAGGCCGCCGCCCGCGTCACCGAGATCATGCCCTGGGACGTGCCGGATGTGCTCGCCGCCCGGCCCGACGCGCTGCTCGTCGACATCCGCGAGCGCGACGAGTTCGCCCGCGCCCATGTCCCAGGCTCCCTCAACGTGCCGCGCGGGATCCTCGAATCGGCCGCCGAATGGGATTACGCCGAGACCGAGCCGGCCCTTGTCACCGCGCGCAGCAAACCCGTGCTGATCATCTGCCGCTCCGGTCAGCGCTCCGCCTTCGCCGCCGAGCGCCTCGCCGAGATGGGCTTCGAAGACCCCCGCTCGGTCAAGCTCGGCATCAAGGGCTGGAACGACGCCGACCTGCCGCTGGTGGGCACCGGGGGCAGCGAGATCGACGGCGACGACGCCATCGCCCTGATCGAGCTGAAACCGCGCCCCGAGCAACGCGACCCCGCGCGCAGGTAAAGGGTTTCGTGACATCGCCCCTGCCGACAGGATCGCCCCGGTCCCGACCCCGCCCCGCGCGCGGCCGGGGTTGGGTGGCGCCGCGGGGTCTCGCAACGCTCCGGGCGCCCGCCCGGCCCACGTCGCCTTAACCTGTCGCGCGCAATACCGGCGCATGACCGAGATCCAATCCATCCCCACCGCCGAGATCGACGCCCACGCCCTGCCACGCGACCGTTCGGTGATCGACCCCGCCGCCCTCGACGAGCTCGCCGCCTCGATCCGCGCGAACGGCCTGCGCCTGCCCGTCGAGCTCTACCCCACCGCCGGGGGCTATGGCCTCGTCTCCGGCTACCGCCGCCTGATGGCGGTCCGCAGCCTCGAAGAGCGCCATGGCGCCGCCTTCGCGACGATCCCCGCCCTGGTCGGCCCGCCCGAAAGCCAGATCGACGGCTTCGCCCGCGTGGTCGAGGAAAACGACATCCGCCAGGGCCTCACCCCCTGGGACCGCGGCCGCACCCTGGTGGCCGCCCGCGAGATGGGCGCGGGCACCCTCGACGCGGCCCTCGCCCGGCTCTACCCCCACGCCGACCGCCGCAAACGCGCGCGGCTCAGGATATTGGCGGAAGTGGTCGACGCGATGGACGGCTGGATCGAGGCGCCCGAAGACTGGTCCGAAAACCGGCTTTTGCGGCTGGGGTCGGTGCTGCGCTCCGGCTGGGACAAACTCTTGTACGCCGCGTTGGACGACGCGGCGGCGGGTACCGAATGGGAGGCGATGCTGCCGCTCATCGAGGAGGCCGAAGCTTTGCCGGTGGAGAAACGTTGCACCCCCGACCGGCCGCGTCGGCTGGCGAAACTGCCGTTCGGCCTCACGATCCGGCGGGAGAAGACCAGGACGGGGTTCGTGCTGCACATCACCGGGCGGCGGGCGACGGATGCGGTGGTGGGCGAGGTGTTGGAGGAGATCGAGCGGATGTTTGAGGGGTGAGGGGAAATACTCCCAAATCCTTTCTCATGTCGCTAATAAAGACGCTGTCCAAAACGCGCTCTACCAGAGTGGTTGGTCTGGCGGATACCCTTCGAGAGGTTCGTGCCACTTAGTAATCGCGCCGCCGCTCACACGATCCACGATTATGGTGATGATCGAACTTGAACTAGCAAGGGCGAAGCAGGCGTCATGATAGAAGGAACGCCCTCGAACAAGATTGATTTTCCAATACCCGAGAGACATCATTTCCGCGTACACGGAACGCCCGGCCAAGATGTCAACGGAATCCGTCGCATCCAATCCGAGAAAAAAGGGTCGGACAGCCTCTGCGTAGTCAACAGACGCAAAAGTCTCATCCGTCGAAAACTTCGTTTCGAGCAAGGCTTGCCGCAAACTCTCCAAGTCCTTGAGCGGCTCCGGTGCTCCCCACATTCGCTCATCCACACCCAAAGGGTCCATGCTGAGCAGCATGCTTGCGACCTGTCGCCGGCAGGCGTGCTCAGCCCACCCAACGGGCGGTTGTAGGCGTTCGCCAGCAAGCGTGATTCCTAGTCCAATGATTTCATTGGGTGTGTCGATGACTTCGATCTCGGACGGCGCGATGTGAAACAGACTGGCAAGCAAGCCGGTGTCCCCAACACCCATTCGAAGCGCGAAATCCCTGATTACCGCGTTCATGTATCGGCCCAACTCCAAAGCATCATTCGTCGAGCCAAGGCCGTCTTTCGCCAGTTCGAACCCATGATAGCCGAGGTTTCCGCCCGGCTCGAGGAGGCGAAATCGTCCCGCAGACACGGCCCATTGTTTGGTCCCTCCAAGAAATGAAACCGCACACGCGCTCAGGCACGAACTGTCCCTGCCGACAAATGTGATGAGCTTGTGTTCTCGGAACGCCTCGCCAAGGCGCATTCCTTCGACCAGATTCCCCCCAGGCGAATCAAGGGAAATGGTCCAATCGAATCGGCCTTCTTCCGGCGGCAGTTGCCTAATGAACTGCACAAACCGGGCCGCATCACCCTCCTCAATTGCACCAGATCCCGAGATGTATTTGTCAGCCCCGACTTGCTCCGAGATCCGTCCGTTGACGACGGAAAAAGTCATGGCCGTGACCGTTTCCGGGAGAAACAGCGCGAAGGCCGCGAAAAATAACATAAGGGCGGATCCATACCGGGGAATCATTGAGGGGCTCCAACAAGCAAACGCAAATGAAGAAAACCAAATCTTTCGTGGACTAGCAATCGTAGGGTGGGTGCCAACCCACCAATCCTACGGCAAACCCGGGCACGGTGGGTTGAAACCCACCCTCCGGGGTCTATCTTCCCCACACCCTCGCCCCACAAGCGTAGGGTGCGCATTCATGCGCACCACGGTCAACACACGACACCTTCGCCCGCCCCTCGCCCAGTTAGCGCTAGCATCATAAAAATCAACACCTAACCCCCTGTCCGAGTTCGCCCACCCCTGCCAACCTGCCCCCATGCCCGCCCTCTGCCGCGATTGTCTGACCCCGTTCGATGCCGGACCCCGCTGCCCGGCCTGCCGGTCTCCGCACGTCCTCGACCATCCCGAGCTTTTCACCCTCTCCGTCGCCCACATGGAGTGCGACGCCGTCCAGGCCAGCGTCGAAAAGCGCGACGACCCCAGCCTCGCGGGCAAGCCCGTCATCATCGGCGGCTGCAAGTGCGGCGTGGTCGGGAAGGTGCCGGCGGAGATCGAGCGGATGTTCGAGGGGTGAGGGGATAGGCCCGTCCGCGGCACCGGGCAGAGACCTGAAGGTCAAGGTGCCGCGAACCGGGCCCCAGCTTCGCGGCGCCCCGATCACCAGAGCCTGTCGAGAGACACAAACCTCGGTCGTTCGGGCGCGGCGCGGTTGACGCCGATATCCTTGAGCCGATGTTCGCTGGTGTGGCAGAGATCGAGGCGGTTCTCGCGACGCGACCTGAAAAGAAACTTCACAAGGGCCGCGGGAAAGCGCAAGACCCCGGCGGGCGTGGAGGAAAGCGAAAGAGGTTGCGGCAGCGTCGGAAAATCGGTCATTGCGGGCGTCCTTGGTGAAGGTTTCGGGGGTGTCCGGTTGATGGATCCAGACTGACAGGGCGCGCCCGAGCCGTCCTGAAACGGTCCGGAAACGATCCGAAATCTTCTGAATTCCTGGAAACCCGGTCTCACCTGTCGTCCTGCAACGCGACGCGCCAATCACGCGTGGCCCGGGCGGCGTGGAGCCCCCGGTCAGGTTCAGTCAGCCAGGCTCCTGCTGGCGGCGGCTGCACGCGCATCGAGGTCTCGAACGAGGCGCTGAAAGCGTGGGATGCCGCGTAAAGTGTCGAGGTCGGTATCCTGCTTTGCCCAGACAGAGAAGGTGACGGGATCGACCCGCGGGAGGCAGGCTTCGAGCGTGTCGAGCGCGGTCTCTGTCTCGCCGAGCAGCGCCATTGCGCAAGCGATGTTGTAGTCGATGCTCAGATCATCGGGATCAACGGCCTTGACCCGCAGAGCCCATTGCTTGGCGCGTTCGGCTTCGCCCATTTTCGCAAATGCACCGACCCCGCTGATCAATGCATATGAATCTGACGAATTCTCCGACAATGCGCGTTCCGCCCGTGCAAGCGTGCGGCGGGCTGTATCCAGCGCCTTCTCGGGTTGGCCCGTTGCCTTGTAGCACATGGCGAGATGGGACGTGGCCGCCAAATCCGCTTCCGAAAGCTCGGATGCGCGTTCCCAGTGCACGATCGCGTCGGCGTGCCGCCCGGTCTGAAAACACGAACGGCCATAGAGAAAGCGCACATCATAGGAATTCGGGTCGAGCTGAAGTGAGCGTTCGTGAAGCTCGAAAGCTTCGTCGAAGCGACCAAGACCGGCGAGGACGAAGGCCTTGGCCGCAAGTGCCTCGGATAGATCCGGATTAAGCGCGAGGGCCCGCTCGGCGGCCTCCAATCCGTGATCGACCGACGCCGACAGGCCGTACAACCCGGTCTGGCTGATCGCCAGAAGCGCCCACGCCCGGTCATAATCAGGGTCGATCTCGAGCGCCTGCTGAGCCAGGCGCCTGGCAATTTCGAAGTTTCGCCTGTCCAAACGTGTGTGGTGATAGCGCGCTTGCAGGTAGATCTCATAGGCTTCGGGGTTGTCTGTCGGGCGCGACGAGATCGCCTCGCGCTCGGAGGGCACCAACCTGACCCTGAGCGCCGCGACGATGGCCTGGGTGATCTCGTCCTGGAGCGCGAAGATGTCGGTCAGGTCGCGGTCGAAGCGATCCGCCCAGATCGGGTGACCGGTCGCGCCATCGACGAGCTGGGCATTGATCCGCAGACGGCTGCCCGCCTTTCGGACACTGCCCTCGACCACGTGGCTGAGGCCCATGCGCTGGGCGACGTCCGCCACGTCGATCGCCCGGCCCTTGAAGGTGAACGCCGTGTTGCGGGCGACGACCGACAGCGCCGCGACCTTGGACAGATCGGTGATGACGTCTTCGGTGATCCCGTCGGAGAAATACTCCTGCTCGGGGTCGTTCGAGGTATTGGCGAAGGGAAGCACCAGGATTCTCGGGCCGGCATCGGCAGGCCTCTCCGAACCGGGCGGGGGCGCGGGCCTGCCCTCTTCCACGGCCAGCACGAACTGGTAGCCGCGCCCCGGTATCGTGACCAGCGCCTTGGGACCAAGCGCCTTGCGCAGGGCCGAGACCTGAACCGTGAGGTTGCTTTCTTCGACGGCAGTGTCTGGCCAGATCGCGTCGAGCATCTCGGCTTTGGTCAAGACACGGTGGCGGTTGGCGACGAGAAGAACCAGCAGGTCGAAAGCCCGCGCGCCCAGGGTCATGTCCGCCCCGTTCCGCAGCAGGCTGCGCTCCTCCGGCCGCAGGTCGAATTCGCCGAAACGGAACGAGGACAACGGGTTGTCTCCTGTAGTGGTTTGCAGATGCCCAAGACTTGCGGTTGCCGGAAAAGCTAAGGCCGGGCGGGGAAAAAAGATACCGGGTTATCCCGGCACCGCCCCCGGTCCCGGGCGCCCCGTGCAGGAGCCGGAACGGATGTTCGAGAGGTAGGACCGGCTTCCCGACCCCCCTTTCCCGTTCGAACGCCCAGCCCCGCCCCGTGCCGCCCTGTGCCGCCCGGTGCCGCGCCCCGCACCGCAAACCCGCCTGCGCGTTCCAATCACCCCGCAGATTTCGACAACGCCAACGGGAGCAACCAAATGACCACCATCGCCACCATCCAGACCATCACCCGGACCCTCAACCCGACCTCCGCGCCACGTCGCACCACCCCCCTCCTGCGCCGCGCCCTCACCTGGCTCGCCCAGCGCGACGCCGCCTACCGCCAGGCCCAAAAACTCCGCGCCATGCCCGACGAACGCCTCGACGACATGGGGCTAACCCGCGAGCAGGTGGAACGGTTGTTCTGAACGGCGGGGGCGGATAGGGCGCGGCGACGCCGCCTACCGCACGGGCCAAAAAATACGCGCCATGCCCGACGAACGGCTCGATGACAGGGGGATCACCCGCTCCTTATCGGTTGGTCACGCGTGGGATATCCCGATACTCCGGCGGCAACGCCTCTATGCAATACACACGCTTTCTCGAAGCCGTTTCTACGCAATCCACACGTCCTGGGACGGGGGAACTCGGAACACCGTCCACGAGGAAGATGTCCGGCAACGACTCATCGCGGTATTCCTTCGCCGAAACCTCAATACTTGAGACAATAGAGTCGCCCACGTATGCTGAATGCCGCAAGAAATGCCTGCCGTCACGCTCAGAAAGGTCAATTGTATGGGTGCACCGATAGGTTTCTTGCGTCCCGGTAAGGGTTTCTGACACAGAACAGAGCGCCGGTCGAACGGCCAGATTCTGCCGCCCAGTTCGAGCAGCTTCGTGTATATCTGTTTGTGGGTGGTATAGGGCATATGACGGGAAAGACTCGTAGAATCCGCTTTCGCAATTTCCGATTGTGGTATTCCAATTTGGGTCTTCGCCACAAATCTCTAATTCCGACCCATTCCACCGGACCTCGCAAGAGACGGGCAACACCCAGTACCTCAGTGCGTTCACTATGTTGCGTTCGGACGGGGAAAAGGGCTCTGCGCCGAAAACCGAGAAGAGCTGGTACTGCGAGGGACCGTCGATGGGCCTCAATTCAAAGACCTCATGCGTCATGAACCTGTTGTGCCCAGCATAGATTGTCGACGGCCTTTGGCCCTGGCTCGAAAGTGCGTTTTCACATGCCATCTGCATTTGTGCGCGGGTACCCGGCGCCCCCATATCCAGCCCCTTTAGTTCGATACCCCAAGAAAAAACCTGTTCAACGAGATTGACATGAAGGAGCGCGCTCGCGGGCGTCGCAATGGCGCTCTCCAATAGGTCGCCCTTGATCGCTGGATAATTCCTTCGGTACACCGGTTGCGTCGCCAGTCGCATCAATGACCAGACGCTTTCGACGCCAACCTGGAAGGCTTGCTGTAGCTCGATGTCTGTATGACCTACTGGTCCCAACACGATGTCCGGCCTGTGGAACGCGAGGCCTGCGCCGGCCTCAATCAGTCGGATCTCAGTTGCAGGCATCCAATTCACAGATCCCATCATGAATATGAAGGCACAGACAGAATAGCATACGTCGCCCGACTCGACTCGTGTTCTCATTTTGCTGTCATAGACAAACTGGGCGATGGCCATGCCTTCCGGCAAACTACCCCCAACGCTGTCCAGACAAAGCACGGGATCAACACCTAGGGCAGTGTCGGCCCATGACTGATCGTCTTCCTTGAAAGCGGAAAACTGATCCAAGTCGCCGCTCGATATCGGGCCGGAGATCTTTATGGCGCATTCCCCTTCACCTCCGGAGACGGTCGCGGCCGTCGAATAAAGCGGTAGTGCAGCCAGAAACAATGAAAGGATGATTGACCGAACACCAATCATCACCTCGCGGCAGCGCTTGTGTTCGCGGTCCTTACATCGAAGAAATCCACACTCTCCAATCATCGCGTTTGGAACTCCCTCAATGAACGTTGATCATCTCTGGTGAGTATGCCTAGAGCGTCGTGATCGGTTCAATAGCGGAACACGGCAAGCACTATCGTCTCAGCAAGCGTAGGGTGGGTTTCAACCCACCAATCCTGCGGCAAACCCGGACGTGGTGGGTCGAAACCCACCCTACATACCCCACCCAACCCACACCCTCGCCCACCTTCGCCCGCCCCTCGCGTAGTTAGCGCTATCATATTAAAAATCAACCACTTAATCCCCTGTCCGAGTTCGCCCACCCCTGCTATACTGCCGAAATGCCCGCCCTCTGCCGCGATTGTCTGACCCCCTTCGATGCCGGACCCCGCTGCCCGGCCTGCCGGTCTCCGCGCACCCTCAACCATCCCGAGCTCTTCACCCTCTCCGTCGCCCACATGGATTGCGACGCCTTCTATGCCAGCGTCGAAAAGCGCGACGATCCGACCCTTGCCGGCAAGCCCGTCATCATCGGCGGCGGCAGGCGGGGCGTCGTCTCCACCGCCTGCTACGTCGCCCGCATCCGCGGCGTCCACTCGGCGATGCCGATGTTCCAGGCCCTCAAGCTCTGCCCCGATGCCGTGGTGATCCGCCCCCGGATGAGCGAATACGTCGCCACCTCGAAAAAGATCCGCGCCTTCATGGACGACCTCACCCCGGCCATCGAACCGCTCTCGCTCGACGAAGCCTTCCTCGACATGACCGGCACCGAGCGCCTCCACCACGCGCCCCCTGCGGTGATGCTGGCGGGCCTGGTGAAGCGGATGGAGGACGAGCTCGGCCTCACCGGCTCCATCGGCCTCAGCCACAACAAGTTCCTCGCCAAGGTCGCCTCCGACCTCGACAAACCCCGCGGGTTCTCGGTGATCGGCCGCGAGGAAACCCCCCGTTTCCTCGCCGACAGGCCCGTGAGCCTGATCTGGGGTGTCGGCGCCGCCACGAGGGCCTCCCTCGAAAAGGCCGGCATCCGCACCTTCACCGACCTCCTGCGCTGGGACAAGACCGACCTCCACGCCAGGTTCGGCCACATGGGCGACCGGCTCTGGCACCTCGCCCGGGGGCAGGATTATCGCCGCGTCTCGGCCCATCACCCGGTGAAATCGATCTCCAACGAAACCACCTTCTTCGAAGACACCGCCGACCCCGACCTGCTCGACGGCCACCTCTGGCGCCTCTCCGAAAAGGTCGCCGACCGCGCCAAGGCCCGCGACATCGCCGGGAGGGTGGTCACCGTGAAGCTGAAACGCGCCGATTTCCGCGGCCTCACCCGCCGGCTCTCGCTCGACGACCTCACCCAGTCGGCCGACCGGATCTACCGCACCGCCCGCGGGCTGTTCGATACCGCCGCGCATGAAGGCCCCTTCCGCCTCATCGGCGTCGGCCTCTCCGAGCTCGGCCCGGCGCAGGCCGCCGACCTCTCCGGCGACCTGCTCGACCCCCAGGCCGTCCGACGCCAGGCCGCCGAGCGCGCAACCGATGCGATCCGCGCCCGGTTCGGCTCGGACGCGATTCTCAAGGGCCGCGCCATTCGGTGAATTTCCGCTCACTTCGCTGCGGCGGAAAAAAATCGTTGCGAGAGCAGCCTCACTTCATTTAAACATGTGCGAATGTCTGAATATGAGGCCTGAGCCATGAAGAACCACATACTGGTCCGGCAGATCGACGCTGTGCTGGCGTCGCATGCCAGCTGGCATCGAGAGATGGTAATCGAAATCAAGCGCGCGCCGAGAAACGTCTCGCGCGATCACCTGACCGACCACGGCAAACGCTGTTTCTTCCGCCACTGGCTGGAGGGCGACACGATCGACGCCGCAACCCGCAAGTCGGAGCCCTACAGCGTGGTGAGCTGGCTGCACGGCGAATGCCACAAGCTCATGGACGAGATCGTCGCGCTGGTCCGCGACGGACGCAAGGCGGATGCGATCGATCTGCTCGACGGCCATTGCCACGGGATGCACGGCACCCTGGAACGCGCGTTGATGGCCTGGCGCGAACAGGTGACCGCGCGCAAGACCGTGCCGCTCTACACCTCCTGACCCCGCGCCCCCGGCGCCCATGAGCCCTACTCGGCGGCGAGCGGCAGGCGCGCGGCGTCCGGCCGTCCGATCTCGGCCAGCTCGGCGATGATCCGCGACAGGCTGCGCTGCATCGACGCGAAGTTGCCGTTGGGGCGCAGCTCCTGTTCGTTCATGTAGAGCGACCGGTCGATCTCGATCTGCACCACGTGGCTGCCGCGCGACGGGCGACCGTAGGCCTGGGCGGTGTAGGCGCCGGCGAACGGCGTGTTGCGGGCCACCTTGAAGCCCTCGGCGCGAAACGCCGCCTCGATCCGCTCGACGATCTCGCCGTCCGCCGCCGCCCCGTAGCGGTCGCCGACGACGATCTCGGGCTTCTGGCTGCGGTGCCGGCACAGGCTCTCGATCGCCTCGTGCGGCATCGAATGGCAGTCGACCAGCAAGGCCCGGCCGAACAGCAGCCGCGCCTCCTCGATCAGCGCCTGCAGCCGCGCATGGTAGGGGTACCAGTGTTCCTCCAGCCGGGCGCGGGCTTCCCCCTGGCTGATCTTGCCGCGGTAGATCTCGCGCCCGCCCGCCACCACCCGGGGGATCACCCCGAGCCCGGAAGAAACCCGGGGGTTGTGCGCCGCGCGGCCCACGCCGCGGATCAGCGCCGGGTCGAGCTCCTCGGCGCCGCGGTTGACGTCGACAAAGGCGCGGGGCGCACGCGCCACCAGAAGCGGGGCGCCATGCGCCGGCGCGTCGCCCACCAGGAGATCGACAAAGGCATCTTCCGAGGAACGGATCACGTGCTGGTCGAGCACCGACCGACGCAGAAAAGCCCAGGGGTAGTCGCGGCCCGAATGGGGCGAGGCAAAGATCGTGCCTGTCGATCTCTGCCCCGGCATCGTCAGCTCGTAAGCCGGGTGCTGCATCTGTCCCTCCGGTTTCGCCCGGCCCCCACTATACGGGCAGAATGCGAGACGCCAATACCCCCTTGCGCGCCTCTCCGACTCCTTCTATAGACACGCGAACCGGCGCGGGGGTCCCCGCGTCTGTTTGTTTGGATGCACCCTCGCGGCGCATTCTGGCAGGCAAAACGGGCGATTAGCTCAGCGGTAGAGCACTTCGTTGACATCGAAGGGGTCACTGGTTCGATCCCAGTATCGCCCACCATCGCCGCCCGGAATCTCCGGGCATGAGGTTTCAAGAGGCGCTCCCGGCGCCGCGACATGAGGAGAAGGACCATGAAAGTCCGCAACTCGCTCCGCTCGCTGAAGTCCCGGCACCGCGACTGCCGCGTCGTGCGCCGCAAGGGCCGCGTCTACGTCATCAACAAGACGCAGCGCCGCTTCAAGGCCCGCCAGGGCTGAGCTTCGGCTGAAGAGTTACAGGGGCCGTCGGATCGCATCCGGCGGCCCCTTTTCTTTTGCGCAATGGTGCGTGTGAACACGAGCCCTACGGCACCGCCAGCAACCGCACCATGGTCGCCTGGGTCACGAAACCGGTGACCGGCAGCCCCTGATCGCGCTGGAACCGGCGGATCGCGCGACGTGTGGTCTTGTCGAACCGCCCGTCGATCGCCCCCGGATCCTGCCCCGCGGCCGCCAGCCGGTTTTCGACCAGCAACCGCAGCACACCGTTCGAGACGACCCGTGTCTCTTCGATCTTGGCCGCGGCGATCACCGCATCGGTATCTTCCGCCGTCAGGTCCGCGATCCGCGCCTTGGCATTGTCCGCGAACAGACCGCTCGGGTAGCGGTCGAGGTAGCGCTGGTAGTCGGCGGCAGTGTTCCTGGCGCGCACGTCATCCCAGAACGCCCGTTCCGTGGCCTCCGCCTCGGCCCGTTTCGCCGCCTCGATCTCGGCCAACTGCCCCTCGGCGATATCGGCATAGAGCCCGTCGGGATAGCGCGCGAGATAGGCCCGCAGGCCCGCTTCGGAGGCGCCGCGCCCGGTATCGCGCCAGTACTGCGTGTCGCGCCGCTCCTCTTCCGCCTTGCGCTGGGCCGCCTCGGCGGCAAGCTCCTCGGTGCGCCGCTTGGCGGCGGTTTCGAGCGAGCGCAGCTGCTGCGCGGTCAGGTAGCCGTTCGGTTCGTAGCCATTGGCGCGCTGCCAGGCCTGGATCGCGGCGCGCGAGCCGGGGCCGAAGATGCCGTCGACCCCACGCGGGTTGAAGCCGAGCAGCGACAGGTTGCGCTGGATGTTCTGCCGGTCGGTCCGCCCCAGCCCCAACGCCGCCTCGGCGGCCTGCGCCTGCGCCTCGGCGTCGAGCGACGCGCCGTCGATGGCGGCACGGGCGATATTGCGAAACTGCCCGCCCGGGTAGCGGTCGAGATAGGCCTGGTAGGCCGGCGGCGTATTCAGCTCGACGACGACGTTCCAGAAGGCGATTTCCATGTTGAGCTCGCGCGGCGGCTGCGACGGCGGCGGCCGCCCGACATCCGGCGCCGGCAGGAATGGCACGGCGTTCGACAGGAACCCGGTCACCTCGACCCCGCTCGGCGGCGGCTCCAGCGCCTGGCGCGGCTGGGTGCCCGGCCGCAGCAACACCTCGCGCGCGACCCGCACCAGTTGCAGCCCCGAGCCGGTCAGCAGGGTCACCCCCTGCGGCGCCTGCACCGCGGGCCCCGCACCGAGCCCCGGCCCGGCGATCTCGGCCTCGCTCGGCGCGAGCATCACCACGGCCTGGCCGGGATGCTCGGCCGCGATGTCGAAAAGCGGTCCGAGCGGCAGGGCCGTGGCGCCGATGGACACGTCGGAAAGCACCTGCGAATTGCGCGTCAGCAGCCAGCTGTCGCGCGCGCCGTGCACGATGTGGCCCGAGACCAGAATGAACACCCGGTCCGCCAATGCCGCGTCGTCGCGAAAGGCCTCGACCGCCGTCCAGGTGTCGATCGGGTTGGCGTCGGTCATCGACGTGACCCGGAAATTCGCCGCCTCGAGGGCGCGCTGGAGCGCGACGACATTCGGCGGATTGGCCGCGTCCTCGAGGTAGAAATAGTCTGCCCCGACCACGATCAGCGCCGCATCCCGTGCAACCGCCCAACCTGGCGTGAGCGCCAGAACCGCCGCCACCACGGCGCGCAACGTTTTCCTCATGGATACTCCCTCCTCCATCGACCGGGCCGATCCCAGCATCTGCCAGACACGGCCACACACCAAGCCGCTAGGCAATAACAGGCGCCTTCCTGCCGCCCCGGCCGGGTCTCTGGCCGCGGCACTCGGCGCCGGGCTCCACTGTGCCACCCAATCCGTCCGGAGGATACAACGATGACGGGGCTCGGCGGCGCTCCCGTTGCCTCGGGCCTGTGCCCTGCCACCGCCCGAAGCGGTTCGCGACGAGAGCGCGGCGCGGACCGATCTCGAAACCCGGGCGACGTCGGCGCCTGTCGCAGGCCCCCCCGGGACCCAGGTCTTGCCCGAGCGGCTTCAGGGCCCTGTGTCCTCGATCGGGTCATCTCCCGCGGGCCGATCGGGACGGGTGCGGCGCAAGCCACCCCTTTCCCAAACCGGGTTGGCAGGGTAGCACTCCGGCAACGAGCGAGGTGCCCGATGTCACAGATCACGCTGGTCCGCCACGGCCAGGCCAATTCCGCCGCGCAGGACGAAGCCGGATACGATGCGCTGTCCGGCCTCGGGGCCCGGCAATCGGCCTGGCTCGGCGAGTATTGGGACCGGATCGGCGAACGGTTCGACCGGGTCTATACCGGCGCGCTCAACCGCCACCGCGAGACGGCGCGGGCGATGAACGTCGCACGCTGGGCCGAACCGGTGGTCGATGCGCGGCTGAACGAGGTCGAGTATTTCGATCTCTCCAACCGGATGCACGCGCAGTTCGGCATTCCGCTGCCCACCGGCCGCGACGCGTTCATCGAGCACCTGCCGCTGGTCTTCACCGCCTGGCAGGACGGCAGGATCGAGGGCGCCAGCGAGAGCTTTCACGAATTTCAGGCGCGCATCGACGAGGTGCTGACCGAGATCGCGGCGGGTGAGGGCCGTGCCCTCGTGGTCACCTCCGGCGGGCTGATCGGCATGGCAATCCGGGTGGCGATGGGGCTCGAGCTTGGCGCCTTTGCCCGGCTGGCGCTCACCATCAAGAACACCTCCGTCCACCAGCTGCATCCTGTCGGCACCGGGCTGACCCTGACCCAGTTCAACGCCGTGCCGCACCTCGCCGACCCCGACCGGCAACACGCGCAGACCTATATCTGACGGCCAGGTCCCGTCGGTCTCCGGCAAGGGCCGCACAGGCGCCTTCACGCGCCCCGGCGCCGCAAAGCGGGTCCGCCTCCGGCCGCGCGCCGCGCGCTATTTCATATGCAGGTCGATATATTCCTCGGCGTCGTAGCCCAGCGCTTCGAGCCCCGACGCGAGATAATCCGACAGCAGCGGGATGCCGAGCAGGTAGTCCTCGGTCGGCGAGGTCCGCTCCTCGCGCGCCGTCTCGATGGCTTCGTCGAGATCCTCGGCCGAGAACGTTTCGCGGCCGATCCACATGATCGCGACCAGCGACGCCTGCTCGTCGCTGTTGAGATCGGAGATGTAGCTCCTGAGCTCGTCCTCGGTCGCATCCGAGGGCCGCGCTTCGAGGATGCTGTCCGCCTCGGCATCGTCCGCCGGCGTGTCCCAGCGCCCGGTCTTGGCGTCGATCTCGCGCGCACGGATGATGATTCGTGCCACCTTCGAGGGGCTGATATCGATCTCGGCCATCGCGCATCCTTTCCTGGCTCTCCCTCCAATGTAGGGTGTCACCAGAGGGTGCGGCAAGGGTGCTCAGGTCTTCGGCAGCGGCACGACGCGCGGCGCGACCACCTCCTCCGGCGCCAGTTCCTCGAAATCGAAATTGTCGAGCCGGGCCGCGCGTTTGCCGGCCCGTTCGGCGGCCACGCCGATGCCGTCGAGATCGGCGCGGGCCTGGGTGAAATGGGTGTCGAGCTTCTGCACCCGGTCGACCACCAGCTCGACGTCGCGGTGCAGCTGCTTGAGCGTCTTGCGGATCGCGCCCGCCTGCTCGCGCATCCGCGCATCCTTCAGGATCGCCCGCATGGTGTTGAGGGTCGCCATGCAGGTGGTCGGCGAGACGATCCAGACCCGCGCCTCGAACCCGTCGCGCACCACTTCGGGGAAATTCGCGTGCAGCTCGGCATAGACCGCTTCCGACGGCAGGAACATCAGCGCCCCGTCGGCGGTCTCGCCCTCGATGATGTATTTCTCCGAGATCGCCCGGATATGCGCGCGTACCGCCACCCGCAGCGCCTTGGCCGCCTCGTTCAGCTCATATTGCGTGTCGGCCCGCCGCAACGCCTCGTAGGCTTCGAGGGGAAACTTCGAATCGATCACGATCGGCCCCGGCGGGTTGGGCAGGTCGATCAGGCAGTCGGCACGCCGGCCGTTCGAGAGCGTCGCCTGCAGCGTGTAGCTGTCCTTGGGCAGCGCCTTCGAGACGATGTCGTTGAGCTGGATTTCCCCGAACGCGCCGCGGGTCTGCTTGTTCGACAGGATGTCCTGGAGCGACAGCACGTCGCCCGACAGCCTTGTGATGTTTTCCTGCGCCTTGTCGATGGTGGCGAGCCGTTCCTGGAGCTGGGTGAGCGATTGGGTCGTCTCGACCGACGAGCCCTTCAGCGTCTCGTTCATCCGCTCCTGCATCTCCGACAGTGCCCGCGCCGAGCGCATCGCGTTCTCGTGCAGCCGCTCCTGCAACTGCCGTTGCACTTCGGCGAGCCGCGCCTCCATCACCTGGACGGTCTGGGTCTGGGCACTCGCCTGGGTGTCGGACACGGTGCGCAGGCTGCCGGTGAGCTGGTCCTGGCCCTGCCCCAGCATCTGCACCGCCTGACCGATCCCGCCCATCTGCCGGGCCAGTGCCTCGGCATTGCGCACCGAGCGCCCGGCCCGCAGGAGGGTGACGATCAGCAGGATCACGATCAGCAGCACGACCGCGCCCGCGCCAAGCGCGGCGAGGACGAGCGGATCTTCCAGCGACAGCGGGGTTTCAAAGATCATGACCGGCCGAACAGCCTTTCGATATCGGCGAGCTTGAGCTCGACATAGGTGGGCCGGCCATGGTTGCACTGGCCCGAATGCGGCGTCGCCTCCATCTCGCGCAGCAGCGCGTTCATTTCAGGCGCCTGCAGCCGGCGGCCGCTGCGCACCGAGCCGTGACACGCCGCGGTCGACAGCACCGCCTCGATCCGCGCCTGCAGCGTGCCCGACGATCCGAGGTCGGCGAGCTCGTCGAGGATATCGCGCACCAGCGCGCCTGCATCCACCTGGCCGAGGATCGCCGGCGTCTCGCGCACCGCGATGGCGCCGCCGCCAAACGGTTCGATCCCGAGCCCGAGCCGGGTGAGCGCCTCCGACATCGACAGCAAGACCTGCGCCTCGGCCTCCGACAGCTCGACGATCTCGGGGATCAGCAGCGCCTGGGCGGCGACCCCGTTGGCCTCCATCTGGGCTTTCAGCTTCTCGTAGGTCAACCGCTCATGCGCCGCATGGGCATCGACGATCACCATGCCGTCGCCGGTCTGGGCGATGATGTAATTCTCATGCAGATGAGCGCGCGCGGCCCCGAGCGGCAGATGCTCTGCCGGGGCCTCGGCCGCCGGTTCGGAGGTTTCCCAGCGCGCCGACGGCTGGGTGAGCTCGGCAAACCCGGCGGCCTGCTCCGGGGCCTGCATTTCGTAGGCCATCCGCGCCAGCCCCGGCGAAGGCCGGTCCATCTGATACGACCGCGCCGCCGGGGCCTCGCGCCGGAACGCCCCCAGCGTCGCGCCTGCCACCGTGGTCGAGGCGCGGTGTCCGGCCTCGGCCAGCGCATGGCGCAGCCCCGACACGATCAGCCCGCGCGCAATACCCGGCTCGCGGAACCGTACCTCCGACTTCGCCGGGTGGACGTTGACGTCGACCAGGTGCGGATCGCAGGACAGAAACAGCGCCGCCGCCGGGTGCCGGTCGCGCGAGAGAAAGTCGAAATAGGCCGCACGGAGCGCCCCGGTCAGCAGCTTGTCGCGCACCGGGCGGGTGTTGACGAAGACAAACTGCGCCACCGCTGCGCCGCGTGAATAGGTCGGCAGGGCCGCGTAACCGGTGAGGTGCAGCCCCTCGCGCTCGGCATCGATCCTGAGCGCGTTCTCGGCGAAATCGCGCCCGAGCACCCGGGCGAGCCGGCCGTGCAGGGCATCGAACAGATCGCCGGTCTCGCGCGGGTATTGCGCCAGCACCCGGCCCTCGCCGCCGCCCGACACGTCGCGCAAGCTGAAGGCGACATGCGGCGCCGCCATCGCCAGGCGCTTGACCACGTCCGCGATCGCCTGCGCCTCGGCCCGGTCGCTGCGCAGAAACTTGAGCCGGGCAGGGGTCGCGTAGAACAGATCGCGCAGCTCGACCATCGTGCCGGCGGAGAGCGCCGCGGGCTTCACCGGCTCGACCGCGCCGCCCGCCACCCGGATCATCGCCGCCGCTTCGCCCGCCGCCCGCGAGGTGATCGACAGCCGCGACACGGCCCCCAGAGACGGCAGCGCCTCGCCGCGAAAGCCGAAGGTGTGGATGTCGAGCAGGTCGGAGCCGTCGATCTTCGACGTGGCATGGCGCGACAGCGCCAGCGGCAGCTCTGCGGACGCGATCCCCACCCCGTCGTCGGTCACCCGGATCAGCGTCTTGCCGCCATCCGCGTAGGCCACCTCGATCCGGCCGGCGCCTGCATCGACGGCGTTTTCCACCAGCTCCTTTACCGCGGAAGCGGGCCGTTCCACCACCTCGCCGGCCGCAATCCGGTTGATCGCGGCATCGTCGAGCTGGCGAATCACCGGGCGGTTATCCGCGCGCGATGGGCTCATATGGGGGGCGTCGTCAGGCATGGCGCTATACCTAGCATATGGGAGCCCGATTCTGCCAGCGGGCGCGGGACAGGCCCCCGCTATCGGGCAAAGTCTTCCCGGCGATATCCCTGCAGGTAAAGCAGCGCCGTCAGATCGCCGTGGTTCACCCGCAGCGCGCATTGCGCCGCGACAACCGGCTTGGCGTGCAGCGCCACCCCCATGCCCGCCATCCCCAACATGCCGAGATCGTTGGCACCGTCGCCGACCGCCAGCACCGCGTCATGGGTGACGCCGAGCCGGGCCGCGACCTCTTCCAGCGTCGCCACCTTGGCCGCGCGGCCCAGGATCGGTTCGGCCACGGTCCCGGTGAGCCGGCCGCCGGAGACCTCGAGCACATTCGCCCGCGCCTCGTCGAAGCCGAGCACCTCGGCGACCCGCGCGGCAAAGGCGGTGAAGCCGCCGGAGACCAGCACCGCCGTCGCCCCCTGCGCCTTCATGGTGGCGACCAGCGCCTTGCCGCCGGGCATATAGGTGATCCGGGTCGCGAGCACCCTGTCGATGGTCTCCGCCGGCAGCCCCCGAAGCAGCCCGACCCGCTCGCGCAGCGCGGCCTCGAAATCCAGCTCGCCGTTCATCGCCCGCGCGGTGATATCGGCGACCCGCGCGCCGACCCCGGCCTCGTCGGCCAGCTCGTCGATACATTCCTGCTGGATCATCGTCGAATCCATGTCGGCGATCAGCATCCGTTTGCGCCGCCCCTCGGCCGGCTGCACCGCGAGATCGACGCCGAGCGCCTGGACGTCTTCCCAGACCGACCAGAGATTGCCGGGCACCGCTGCCAGCGCGAACTCGGCCGCCTCGCCGCGCGCGAGCCAGCGCGCCTCGCCGCCGCCCCAGGCGTTGCGCAGGGTTTCCACCAGCGCGCCCTCGAGCGCGCCGGGTTTGGCGATGAGCGTGGCGGTGAACATGCGAAAGCCTCCCTGTCCCTCGCCCGGGCCTCTAGCCCAGCCCTCGACCAAAAGCCACCCTCGCTTTCTCCCCGGTCCGGATCCGCGTGCGCCCGCACCGCCCGGCGCGTGTTTCCGATCCGCTCCAGACGGTGCCGCTTTCGGGCGCCAAACCGACGCAACGAGGCCATTTTCGCGGTTGTGCGACCGCGTCCTTCGCCGTAAGAGCGGCGGCGGGACACCCCTCCCCAACGAGGGGCGTATATCTGGAAGGATACCAGCAATGGTCACCGAGCAACCGGCAGCGCGGCCGGCAAATCCGCGCTTTTCCTCTGGCCCCTGCGCCAAACCGCCGACGTTCTCCCTCGACAAACTGCAAGACGCCGCCCTCGGCCGCTCGCACCGGGCCGCCCTCGGCAAGGCGAAGCTGCAAGCCGCGATCGACGAGACCCGCGCGCTCCTCGGCGTGCCCGCCGATTATCGGATCGGCATCGTCCCCGCCTCCGACACCGGCGCGGTCGAGATGGCGCTCTGGTCGATGCTCGGCGCGCGCGGTGTCGAGATGCTGGTATGGGAGAGCTTCGGCGCCGGCTGGGCGACCGACGTGACCAAACAGCTCAAGCTTAAGGACGCGGTGGTGAAAACCGCCGACTACGGCAAGCTGCCCGATCTCGCCTCGGTCGATTTCACCAACGACGTCGTCTTCACCTGGAACGGCACCACCTCCGGCGTGCGGGTGCCCAATGGCGACTGGATCCCCGCCGACCGCGAAGGCCTGACGATCTGCGACGCCACCTCCGCCGCCTTCGCGATGGATCTGCCCTGGGACAAGCTCGACGTCACCACCTATTCCTGGCAGAAGGTGCTCGGCGGCGAGGCGGCGCACGGGATGATCATCCTCAGCCCCCGCGCCGTGGACCGGCTCGAGAGCTACACCCCCGCCTGGCCGCTGCCGAAGATCTTCCGGCTGACCAAGGGCGGCAAGCTGATCGAGGGCGTCTTCCGCGGCGAGACGATCAACACGCCGTCGATGCTGGCGGTCGAAGACTATCTCCAGGCGCTGGCCTGGGCGCGCTCGGTGGGCGGGCTCAAGGGCCTCATTACGCGCGCCAACGCCAACACCCGGGCGATCGCCGATTTCGTCGAGATGCGCGACTGGATCGACTTTCTCGCCCATGACCCGGCGACCCTGTCGACCACCTCGGTCTGCCTGAAGTTCACCGACGCCCGGATCAAGGACGGCGCGGCTTTCGCCAAGGCGGTGGCCAAGCGGCTCGAAGCCGAGGGCGTGGCCTGGGACATCGGCGCCTACCGCGACGCGCCGCCGGGCCTGCGGATCTGGTGCGGCGGTACGGTCGAGACCGCCGACATCGAGGCGATGCTGCCCTGGCTCGACTGGGCCTTCGAGACCGAAATCGCAACGGTGGGTTAACACCCACCCTACAGACGCGACCGTAGGGTGGGTGCCAACCCACCTTCACCACCCCATTTCCCACAAGGACCAGACCAATGGCCCCCAGAGTTCTCGTATCCGACAAGCTTTCCCAGACCGCCGTGCAGATCTTCCGCGATCGCGGCGTCGATGTCGATTTCCTGCCCGATGTGGGCAAGGACAAGGCGAAACTGCTCGACATCATCGGCGACTACGACGGGCTCGCGATCCGTTCCAACACCAAGGTCACCGCCGAGGTGCTCGAGCGTGCCACCAGGCTCAAGGTGATCGGCCGCGCCGGCATCGGTGTCGACAATGTCGACATCCCCGCCGCCTCGAAGCGGGGCGTGATCGTGATGAACACGCCGTTCGGCAACTCGATCACCACCGCCGAGCACGCGATCTCGATGCTGATGGCGGTGGCCCGCCAGATCCCCGCCGCCGATGCCTCGACCCATGCCGGCAAATGGGAGAAATCGAAGTTCATGGGCGTCGAGGTCACCGGCAAGACCCTGGGCGTGATCGGCGCCGGCAATATCGGCGGCATCGTCTGCGACCGCGCCCGCGGCCTCAAGATGAAGGTCATCGCCTACGATCCCTTCCTCTCCGAGGAGCGCGCCGACCATATGGGGGTCGACAAGGTCGACCTTGACACGCTCCTGAAGCGCGCCGATTTCATCACCCTGCACGTGCCGCTCACCGACAAGACCCGCAATATCCTCTCGAAGGAAAACATCGCCAAGACCCGGAAGGGCGTGCGCATCATCAACTGCGCCCGCGGCGGGCTGGTCGACGAGGCGGCGCTGGCGGACGCGATCAGGTCGGGCCATGTCGCCGGCGCCGGCTTCGACGTCTTCGCGGTGGAGCCGGCCAAGGAAAGCCCGCTGTTCGGGCTCGACAATGTCGTCTGCACCCCGCATCTCGGCGCCTCCACCACCGAGGCGCAGGAGAACGTGGCCTTGCAGGTCGCCGAACAACTGTCGGATTTCCTGATGACCGGGGCGGTGCAGAACGCGCTCAACATGCCCTCGGTGACCGCCGAGGAGGCCAAGGTGATGGGCCCCTGGATCAAGCTCGCGACCCATCTCGGCGCTTTCGTCGGCCAGCTCACCACCGACCCGATCGAGGAGGTCAATATCCTGCTCGATGGCGCGGCCGCCGAGATGAACGTCAAGGCGCTCGACTGCGCGGTGATTGCCGGGCTGCTGAAACCGGTGGTCTCGGAGGTCAACATGGTCTCGGCCCCGGTGATCGCCGCCGACCGCGGCATCAAGACCTCGATCACCACGCAAGCAAAGTCCGGCCCCTTCGATGCCTTCATCAAGCTCCGGGTCAAGACCCCGACCCGCGAACGCTCGATCGCGGGCACCGTCTTTGCCGATGGCAAGCCCCGCTTCGTCCAGATCAAGGGCATCACCATCGATGCCGAGATCGGCCAGCACATGGTCTACACCACCAACGAGGACGTGCCCGGCATCATCGGCGCGCTCGGCGCCACGATGGGCAGCCACGGCGTCAACATCGCCAACTTCACCCTTGGCCGGACCCACTCGGGCGGCGATGCCATCGCGCTGCTCTATGTCGATGCCCCGGTGCCCGACTCGGTGCTGGGCGAGCTGCGCAAGACCGAGCTGTTCCAGACGGTGGCGTCGCTCGAATTCGAGGTCTGACAGACCGCTGGCCTCGGTGCGGGCCCCGGGCGAGACGCCGGGGCCTTTGCCTCGGTTCTGCGGGCGAAAGGAGCCCCCATGCGGGTCTATGCAATCGGCGATATCCACGGTTACCGCGGCGAGCTTCAACGCGCCCACGGCTTGATCGCGCAGGATCGCGCCCGCACCGGCGACGACCGGGCACCGGTGGTGCATATCGGCGATCTCTGCGACCGGGGCCCCGATACCAGGGGGGTGATCGACTTCCTGCTGGAAGGGGAGCAGTGCGGCGCGCCCTGGGTGACCTTGATGGGCAACCACGACCGGCTGATGGCCTATTTCCTCGAAGACCCGCCGCGCCACGACACCTACATGATGCTCGGGTGGGACTGGTTTCACGATGGTGCCGGGGGGCGCGAGACGGTGGCCTCCTACGGCGTCGAAATCGGCCCGAAAGAGCGGTTCTTTCAACTCGCCGGCCGGTTCCGGGCCGCCGTCCCCGAGGCGCATCGCAGGTTCGTCCAGGGCCTGCCGACGAGCTTCGAGACCGATGAGCACATCTTCGTACACGCCGGCATCCGCCCCGGGATCCCGCTGGCCGAACAGGACGAGACCGACCTTCTCTGGATCCGCCACGAATTCCACGACGACCCGCGCGACCACGGCAAGCTGGTCATACACGGCCATACCCCGGTCAAGGCCGTGACCCATTTCGGCAACCGGGTCGACATCGACACCGGCGCCGGCTACGGCCGCCCGATCGGCGTGGTGGTGATCGAAGGACGCGAGGTCTGGCGTCTCACCGAAACCGGGCGGGTGGCCGTAATGGACGGCAAGCTCAACGAATGATGAGGAAGCGCGGCACCGCTCGGCAATACTGCCGATAGGCTTCGCCGTATTCGGCCTCGAGCCAGGGCTCCTCAAGCCGGGCGGCGAGCAGGTAGAGCGTCGCCCATGCCATGAGCACGGCCCATACTGGCCAAACAGGCACAATGAGAGCCCAGCCAGCAAGCCCGACCCATGTCAGCACGTAGACCGGATTGCGGCTCCAACGAAACCAGCCATCGGTCACCAGCCCATTGCGATCGCCGAAAGCGTTGCGCCAACCGAGCTTGGCGGTGCTGGCGAAAGCCCCCGCGAATCCGATCACCGCAAGGGCGATGCCGGGCCAGACCATCGGTGGTGTCGCGCGATCCGGTGCGAACCACCAGACAAGGCTCGCAGCGACGAGCCCGTAGACCATGGCGCGAAACAACCAGATGAACCAGCGGTCTTGCCAAGACCCCTTTGCCGGGGGCGGCCAGAAGCGAAAACCAGCGCGCAGCGTCGCGGCAATTGAAAGAGCGAGGAGCGCGGCGGCGCCGATGGCTGAGAGAATGACGAATACCGCGAACAAATCCACAGGCTCCGAAAACAGCGGCAAGGACAACGCCGGTCGATGCATTCAGTCTGAGGTTCCGGCGCCAAAGGTCAAGGTCAGGCCAAGAGGAAAGCCCCGGTGAATCCACCGGGGCCTTGTTTCTCAGCAGGCATCGACGATCAGTCGTCGCCGTCTTCGTCCTTTTTCTTGCGCGGCTCCGGCGCTTCTTCTTCGCCGGTTTCCTGGTTCACCATCTTCATCGCCAGCCGCACCTTGCCGCGGTCGTCGAAGCCGAGCAGCTTGACGAAGACCTCCTGGCCCTCCTTCAGCACGTCGGACGGATGGTTGAGCCGGCGGTTCTCGATCTGGCTGACATGCACCAGGCCGTCACGCTTGCCGAAGAAGTTCACGAAGGCGCCGAAATCGACGATCTTGACCACCTTGCCCTTGTAGACATGGCCTTCCTCGGGCTCGGCCACGATCGAATGGATCATGTCGTAGGCCTTCTGGATGGCGTCGCCGTTGGGCGAGGCGATCTTGATCACGCCGTCGTCGTTGATGTCGACCTTGGCGCCCGAGATCTCGACGATCTCGCGGATCACCTTGCCGCCCGAGCCGATCACTTCGCGGATCTTGTCGACCGGGATCTGCATCGTCTCGATCCGCGGGGCGTGGGCCGAGAACTCTTCGCGGCCCGAAGACAGCGCCTTGTTCATCTCGCCGAGGATATGCATCCGGCCCGCTTTCGCCTGGGCGAGGGCGCGCTCCATGATCTCGGAGGTGATGCCGGCGACCTTGATGTCCATCTGCAGCGAGGTGATGCCGTTCTCGGTACCCGCGACCTTGAAGTCCATGTCGCCGAGGTGGTCCTCGTCGCCGAGGATGTCGGTCAGCACCGCATAGGAGCCATCGTCTTCCAGGATCAGGCCCATCGCCACGCCGGCCACCGGGGCTTTCAGCGGCACCGCGGCGTCCATCATGCTCAGCGACCCGCCGCAGACCGAGGCCATCGACGACGACCCGTTCGACTCGGTGATCTCCGAGACCACGCGGATCGTGTAGGGGAAGTCGGTCGCCGCCGGCAGCACCGCCTGCAACGCCCGCCAGGCCAGCTTGCCGTGGCCGATCTCGCGCCGTCCGGTGAAGCCGAAGCGCCCCACTTCGCCGACCGAGTAGGGCGGGAAGTTGTAGTGCAGCATGAAGTTCGACTTGTAGGTGCCGGTCAGCGCGTCGATCATCTGCTCGTCGTCGCCGGTGCCGAGCGTGGTCACCACCAGGCCCTGGGTCTCGCCCCGGGTGAACAGCGCCGAGCCATGGGTCCGCGGCAGGATGCCCACTTCCGACACGATCGGACGCACTTCGTCGAGCGCCCGGCCATCGATCCGCTTGCCGGTCTTGACCACGTCGCCGCGCACCACCGCGCTTTCGAGCTTCTTCAGCGCGGTGCCGAGGTTCTCGTCCGCCTGCTGCGCTTCGTCGAGGCTCGCCACGATCGCTTCGCGGGCCGCGGCGATGGCCGCCACGCGCTCCTGCTTGTCGGTGTTGGCGTAGGCCGCGCGGATCTTGTCTTCGCCGGCCGCCTTCACCGCGGTGTAGAGCGCCGAATAGTCGGCGGGCGCGAAGTCGAACGGATCCTTGGCCGCTTCTTCGGCCAGCGCGATGATCAGATCGATCACCGGCTGGATCTGCGCATGGGCGAAATTGACCGCGCCCAGCATCTCGGCTTCCGAAAGCTCGTAGGCTTCCGATTCGACCATCATCACCGCGTCCTTGGTGCCGGCGACCACGAGGTCGAGCCGCTGGTCGGGGTTTTCGCGCAGCTTCAGCATGTCGTCGCAGGTCGGGTTGAGGATGTACTCGCCATCTTCGTATCCGACCCGGCAGCCGGCGATCGGCCCCATGAAGGGCGCGCCGGAAATCGTCAGCGCGGCGCTGGCCGCGATCATCGCGACGACGTCGGGGTCGTTCACCAGATCATGCGACAGCACGGTGCAGATCACCAGCACTTCGTTCTTGAAGCCGGGCACGAACAGCGGCCGGATCGGCCGGTCGATCAGCCGCGAGGTGAGCGTCTCTTTCTCGGTCGGGCGCGCCTCGCGCTTGAAAAAACCGCCCGGGATCTTGCCGGCGGCGTAGTATTTCTCGTTGTAGTGCACCGTCAGCGGAAAGAAGTCCTGGCCGGGCTTCTGTTCGCGTGCGTAGGTCACGTTGGCCATCACCGTGGTCTCGCCCAGCGTGGCGATCACCGACCCGTCGGCCTGACGGGCAACCTTGCCGGTCTCGAGGGTCAGGGTCTCCTCCCCCCACTGGATGGATTTCGTCGTCGTATTGAACATGTGCGTTTCCTGTAAGGGAGCACTCCCGAGCCCTCTCGGGTCTCCCATTTCAAATGGCGGCCCCATTGCCGCCGACCCCTGTCATCCTGTTCGAGCGCCGGGGTCCGGTGCGCTCGTGTCTCAGATGTGGGGGCCTTACAGGAAAAGGGGCTGCGGGGGAAGGGGGCAGGTTCTCCGGCTGCATCCCCCCGACAGGGCCGCCCCGGGCCCGTTCCCCCCTCGGCGCAACCAACTGTCCCGGTCCTGTTCTACACTGGCAATCCGCCGGCTACCGCTCCGCGACGGCGCGCCGGGCGCTGTCGAACGCCGCCGAGAAATCCTCCTCGGACAGACCCATGCGCTCGGCGATGGCGGACAGCACCCCGATATCGGCATCCTCGCCCTCAGGCGACGAGAACACCGCCACCAGCGCGATCTGGAAAGCCATCGCCGCCTCGTCGGGATCGAGCCCGGTCTTCGCCGCCTCCGCCAGCCCCTTGGTGCCCACCTCTTCGGCGACCCGTGCGAGCGCCACGGCCATCTCGTAGACGAAGCTCCGCATGAACCCACCCGGTCCCTGCAAGATCGCAACCGCCGCCGCCAGCGCGTCCACTTCGCTGTCGATATCCCGGCCCGCGATCAGGATCCGCAACACCGCCGGCGCCAGCACCAGCGTGGGCACGCCCAGCGGATCGCCCCGGTGTGCTGCATGCGGATCAAGGATTTCGTCCAAATCGACCATCCGAGGGTCCATTGTTTCCCGTTTCGCTCGCAATCTGCCGGCAAATTACAGCAAGAAGACGACGCGCGCGCGGCAAATGCGGGTTGGATCGGGGGGGCGAGACAAGGTTATCGGCTCAGTGCTTGCGCGACATTGTCCGTGTTCAAGATGGGGACCTTACAAGAAAGGTGTGGTTTGGGGTAAGGGGGCGGTTGAAGCCCCTCAACTGTGCCTGATCGAACTTAGTTCGTTCGCCAATGCTCCATTTCTTGATCCCGATTGGAACCGACGACGCAAGAGGACACACCAAATTCCACTATCCCACGGGGAGCCGCCCCAGGAAATCATCGTTGTCAGGGATGAAATGCAACTGCACTTTGACTACGAGCCTGTTGATGTCTTGGGCAAGCTCGCGAAACTCTTCTGCCGCTTTTTGTATTTCACTCGTTGGCAGCCAATCGGCTTCGAAAATGTCGGCCCGCTTCAATGCCGAGGTCCCCTTGGCACGAAAGAACGAAATGAACCGGTATTGGGTCTCCAGCTCCCCATTGTCACCAACTCCGTTGTGAAAGCACAAACTCCCATGAGCGATCTTGTTGCGTTTCCGGCTGGAAGCTCTCACCTTTCGATCGATCGCCTTCCATTCATCCCCAAACAACGCACCGTATTCGGAAGCATCGATCATCTTGGTTGTCGCATTGAGCCGCATTTCGGCTGAACGCATTGTCCAAAATGCCTGCGCTAGTGGGCTGTCGGAAAACAATGGGTGAAAACGTTCAGGGTAGCTTGCCTGGCAAAACACGCGGCACAACTCGACCTCCACTGAATACCAATTCACCAGCGCGCGCCCAACCGCCGCATACACGGCATCTTCATTCCCGGTTTCCATTCGGATTTCCCTCATTTCGTTCCGTACGCATGTGATGTTGCGACGCCAGCGAAAGAGACACCACCTCCTTCTCGTACCCTCTCGATGACAAAGAGAGTTTCGCAGAACGAGTAACGCCCGCAACCTCTCGGCGCGGGCGTTCTCACAAGTTCCGTAGGGCGGGGTTCACCCCGCCAAACCCAACGTCAGCGGCGAATACCCAGCCGCTTGATCAGGGCCTGGTAGCGGGCCTCGTCCTTGGCTTTGGTGTAGTCGAGCAGCTTGCGGCGCTGGGCGACCATCATCAGAAGGCCACGGCGCGAGTGGTTGTCCTTCTTGTGGGTCTTGAAGTGCTCGGTGAGCGTCGCGATGCGCGAGGTGAGGATCGCCACCTGGACCTCGGGCGACCCGGTGTCGCCTTCCTTGGTGGCGAATTCTTTCATCAGACGGGTTTTTTCTTCCGGCGTAATCGACATCGGGGTCTCCTTCACGGGGTTGAAGTTGATGGCGCAGGCCGGGATGTCGTCCAGCACAGGCCCTTGGAGAGGATCCGCCTTTGCAGGCGAATGCGCGCGTATAGGAGATTCCCGGAGCGAAGGGAAGACCTTTCGTCGGGCGGGGGTCGACCCACCGCCCCCGGTCGCCCCCCCGTAGGCCGGGCTTCAGCCCGGCGCCCCCTGCACGCCCAAACGACCCCCTTCGCCCGCCGGAATGCAGTTAGCGCTACCGTCAACAATTACAATGTCTTGACCCCCTGTCCGAGTTCGCCCACCCTTCGCGCAATCCTCGCCCACCCTTCGCGCATCCCGTAGGGTGGGTGCCAACCCACCATCATCCCGTAGGGTGGGTGCCAACCCACCGCGCCGGTCCCACCACGCCGGCCCTACCCCGCCGGCCGCAAGAACCCGTCGAAAAACGCCGCCAGCTCGGCAAACCCGTCGAGCGGCAGCACATGGGCGATATACTGGTCGGGACGCACCACCACCATGCAGCCCTGCGCCCGGTCGATGCCACGCATCTCGAAGATGTCGCCGGCGCCCTTGTGATCGACGCAGAAGACCTTCTCGTGGTCCTGCAGCCCGAGCTTGCCCTTGGTCGGCTTCAGGAGCGGCGGCATGGTCTCATAGGCGAGCGCGTCGAAGGTTTCCTGAAACACCGCGCGCAGATCGATGAGCCCGTCGATGTCCTCGTCGCTCCGGGTGTATTTCACCACCGGTGAAGCCGGATCTTTCTCCAGCCAACCGGCGAGGGCATGCAGCGCCCCGTGATCCCGGCCGGCGAAGGCATAGATCCGCCAGCGCCCGTCGGCCTCTGCCGCGTGACCGAGCTGCATCTGTTTCACGTCCGAGAGCCGCACCACCGGGCCGGAGTGGAACCGCCGCCCGATCTCTTCGCCGGTTGCCAGCGCCTGGTGCCCGGCCGGGCCGATCAGCGCCGATTCGAGGTATTTCACCGCCAGCCCGCCGGTGAACTCGAGGTTCGCCTTGAACTGTTCCACGAACCGCGGCTCGCCGGTGCCGTCGAGCTCCGACATGCCTGGCGGGGCCGACATGATCCGCGCCCAGGCGTGGTCGGTATCGACCAGCCGCTTCGCCTCGGCCCGGCGCTCGGCGGAATAGCTGGCGAGCAGGTCCGGCCCGGCGCGGCCCTGGAACACATGCGCGAGCTTCCAGCCGAGGTTGAAGGCGTCCTGCATCGAGACGTTCATCCCCTGTCCCGCCTTCGGGCTGTGGGTGTGGCAGGCGTCGCCGGCGGTGAACACCCGGGGGGCCCGCTCCTCGCCTTCCGCGACATCGTCGAACCGGTCGGTCAGCCGGTGCCCGATCTCGTAGATCGACCACCAGACCACTTCTTTCACGTCGACCCGATAGGGCGCCATGATCCGGTTCGCCGCGGCGATCATGTCGTCCTGGGTCAAGTTGCGGCTGCCGACCCGCTCGCCTTCGCCCAGCTTGTCGAGCTCGACGTACATCCGGAACAGATAGCCCCCTTCGCGCGGCAGGATCAGCACGTTGCCCTCCGTCGCCGAAGCGATCAGGCACTTCTGGCGCACGTCGGGAAAATCGGTGTTGGCGAGGATATCCATCACCCCCCAGGCCTGGTGCGCCGCATCGCCGTGCAGCTCGCCGCCGATCGCCTTGCGCACCGTCGAGCGCGCCCCGTCGCAACCGACGACATAATTGGCCCGCACCGTGACCGTCTCGCCCCAGTTCACGCCGGTGTCTTCGAGCGTCACCGTCACCGGGTGGTCCTGCGCCTCCGGATCGACCGACAGATCCTTCACCGCCCAGCTGTAGTCGGGCGCGAGCCGGGAGGGAGAATTCCACATCACGTCGAGAAAAAGCTGGTGCAGCCTGGCCTGGTTGAGGAGCACATGCGGCATCTCCGAGCTGTCGTCGGCGACGTCCTGCACCCGGCCGATCCGGTGGATTTGGCCCGGGTTTGCCGGGTCCGGCCCCCAGAACGCGGTCTGGTTCACCCAGTAGCTCTCGCGCTTGACCTTGTCGGCAAAGCCGAAGGCCTGGAACATCTCCATCGTGCGGGTGTTGATCCCGTCGGCCTTGCCCTTGGAGATATTGCGCGGATCCCGCTCGACGATCATCGTGTCGATCTCGGGGAACTGCGCCAGCTGGGCGGCGAGGCAGAGACCCGCCGGGCCGGTGCCGGCGATCAGCACGTCGACCCTTTCCGGCAAGGGCGCATGGCGGCCACGGTCGCGCCGTCCGGGGGCCGCGTTGCGGATGTCGGGGTCGCCCCCGCGAAAGCCGTCCACGTAGAATTGCATCCTGTCCTCCCTGTCGAGATCTGGACAATAATAGCTGTACTTACTAATTTCGGTCAACAAAAATACGTATACAAATCATCTTTCGGAACATATTGTAATAGCTAGATTATCTATCTCAGGGAGGCAGTGATGGAAGCCCGGAAAATGCCCGGTCACCTGATCCGGCGGCTGCATCAGGTCTCGACCCAGGTGTTCACCCGACGGGTTCACGAGGCCGGATTCGATCTGACGCCGGTGCAGTTCGCCGCGATGGACGCGATCGTCTGCAACCCTGGGATCGACCAGGCCGGCGTCGCCACCCGGATCGCCTATGACCGCGCGACGATCGGCGGGGTGATCGACCGGCTCGAACAGAAAGGCTACGTCACCCGCAATGTCAGCCGGCAGGACCGAAGGGCGCGCGAGGTCTGGCCGACCGGCCCCGGCCTGCGGGTCTACCGCGACAGCCTGCCGCTGGTCGCCGCCTTGCAGGACGAAATCCTCCCCGGCCTTACCGACGAAGAGCGCGCACGCTTTCTCGACCTGGCGGTGAAGGCCATCGGCGGGGACGTGGCGCAGGACGGCTGACCGCGACCCCGGCCGATGCCGTCGCCGCGCTGCGGCCGCCCCCTGGCGCCGGGGTTCGGCGCGGCGGCTGCGGTCACTCCTCCGGCGCGAACAGCTGGGCGCGCTCGGGGTCGAAGTCGAAGCCGATCGAGGTGCCGGGCGCGTAGACGCGGTCCTCCGCGAGCGCCGCGATCAGTTTTTCACCGTCCTTGAGCCGCACCTCGACGATGGTTTCGGCGCCGAGCCGTTCGGTGAGCTGGATCGCCCCGTGAAGCTTGCCGGCGTCGTCCTCGACCGGATGCAGGTATTGCGGCCGCACGCCGAGGATCGCGGTCTGCCCGACGCTGAACCGCCGCCCGCGCCTGGCCACCGCGATCGGGTCAAGCGCGGCGTTGGAGACCTGGGCCCGGTCGCCGTCGAGCGCATCGACCGTCACCTTGATGAAGTTCATCGACGGCGCGCCGAGAAAGCCCGCGACGAAGAGGTTGGCGGGCTCGTGGTAGAGCTCCATCGGCGAGCCCACCTGCATCACCAGCCCGTCCTTCAGCACCACGATCTTGTCGGCCAGCGTCATCGCTTCGACCTGGTCGTGGGTGACGTAGATCATCGTCGCCTTGAGGTCCTGGTGGAGCTTGCCGATCTCCATCCGCATGTCCATGCGCAGCGCCGCGTCGAGGTTCGACAGGGGTTCGTCGAACAGGAAGACCTTGGGATCGCGCACGATGGCGCGCCCGATCGCCACCCGCTGACGCTGGCCGCCGGAGAGCTGCGACGGGCGGCGGTCGAGCAGATGCTCCATCTGCAGGATGCGCGCCGCCTCCTGGACCTTGGCCGCCTTGGTCGCCTTGTCGACCTTGTTGATCGTCAGCCCGAAGCCGACGTTCTCGCGCACCGTCATGTGCGGAAAGATCGCGTAGGTCTGGAACACCATGGCGATGCCGCGCTCCTTGGGCGGCAGGTCGTTGACCACCTGGCCATCGATCTCGATGGTGCCGGAGGTGATGTCCTCGAGGCCGGAGATCATCCGCAGGAGCGTGGATTTGCCACAGCCCGAGGGACCGACGAAGACGACGAACTCACCGTCGTCGATGTCGATATCGACGCCTTTGATGACTTCCGTCGCGCCGAAGCTTTTCTTTGCGTTTCTGAGTTTCAGGTTTGCCATCGGTCTACTCCGCCGCCTCTGCTTCTGCATCCCGCACCACGCGCAGGAGGCCGTTCTGTTCCTGGATGACCGGTTCGGGGTCCATCACGTAGCCGCCGAAGTGCCCATCTGCAGCGGTGTCGCGGAACCCCATGATGACGAGGTCTTTTTCGGGACCATCGCCGATTTCGACGATCCGCGCGGCGTAGCGCCGGCATGGAAGGCCCCCGTCGAAGAACGGGCCGGGGGCTATCGTCCAGGGCCCGCGCGGGCCGGTGTCGGACATCAGGTAATGGGTGCCGGTCACCGGTCCGCCTTCCGTGGCGTCGGCCTGGCCCTTCGACCAGTGTTCGGCCGCGGTGCAGAACAGGCAGTACCAGCGGCCGCCAAACTCGAACACCTGCGGCACTTCGAGCTGGCCGAAGCTGCCGGTGAAGACCGGCGGGTGAAGTGTCCATGTGGAGAGGTCGGGCGAGGTGGCGAAGCCGATGGCGCCGCCGGCATTGGGCTCGGCAACGCCGGGCGCGCGGGCGGTGAAATACATCAGCCAGCCGTCGCCCTCGGGGTCGCGCATCACCCAGGGGTCGCGCATCGCCCGGTCGTGCCAGAAGCCGCGCATGTGCTCGGCCTCGTAATGCGCTGCATTGGGCCCGGTGAGGTCGAGGCAGGGGCCATCGCCCACCCGGGTCCAGCTGTGCAGATCGGTCGAGGTCGCGTGGCCGATCCGCTGGTAGAGCCCTTCCTCCGACTTGCGCGTGCCGGTGTAGAACAGATGCCACAGCCCGGCCTCGTCCAGCACCACCGATCCGGTCCAGGTGGTGAAATCGTCCCAGGCCTCGGTCTCGCGGGGGCCGAGGCAGGTGCCGAGATGTTCCCAGCTCACCAGGTCGTCCGAGACCGCGTGCCCCTGGCTGACGTTGAAGTGGCGCAGATCGGGGTTGATCAGGCTCTTGTCGGCCTTGAGGAAGAAGGCGTGCCAGCGGTCCCCGTCATGGGCGTACCAGCTGTCCCAGATCCATTGTTTTTCGAGTGCGAGAACCATGGATTTACCCTTTCACGCCGGTCGAGGCGATGGACGCGATGAAGGCGCGTTGCAAGGCGAGGTAGAAGGCGAGCACCGGCAGGGTGATGAGCGTGAGATAGGCCATCACCTCGCCCCAGGCGACGTCGAGCTGGAAGAAGTATTGCAGGCCGACCATCACCGGGCGATAGCTCTCCTGCTGCACCACGATCAGCGGCCAGAGGTACTGGTTGTACATCACCAGGAACTTCAGGATCGCCGCCGTCGCCAGCACCGGGCCCGCGAGCGGGATGACGATCTTGTAGTAGATCTGCCACCACGACGCGCCCTCGACCCGCGCCGCCTCGATCAGCTCTTTCGGCAGATCGCGGAAATACTGCACGAACAAAAAGATCGTGAGCCCGTCGGCCACCCAGGGGATGATCTGCACCCGGTAGGTGTTGAGCCAGCCCCATTCGAGCCCCTCCATTCCCAGCCAGGGCAGCTTCGAGACCAGCAACAGGAGCGGGATGGCGATGGTCTCGAACGGCACGATCAGGGTGGCGAGGATGACCGAGAGCACCAGGCCGCGGCCCGACCATTCGAGGAACACGAAGCTGAAGGCGGCGACCGAGCAGATGAACAGGCTGAGCACCACGGTCGTGCCGGTGACGATCACCGAGTTGCGCACGAAGGTCCAGACCGGGGCGCGATCGAAGGCGTCGGCATAGTTGTCGAAGCTGAGATCGCCGACCGGCAGGAAGGCGCGCAGGTTGCTGGTGTCGCGCAGGAGCTGCAGCTCCGGTTTCAGGCTCGACATCGCCATGAACAGCAGCGGGAAGATGAAGATCACCGCGACGATGATGAGCACCGCGTAGCGGGCGACGAGGCGCAGGCCGCGGTTTTCGACGTTGACGCTTGCCATGTTATTTCTCCCTCGTCAGCCAGCGCTGGATCAGCGAGATCGTGAGCACGATCAGGAACAGGACCACCGAGATGGTCGAGCCGCCGGAAATGTCCTGTTTGCCGTAGCCGCGTTCGACCGCCTGGAAGACCAGCACCTGGGTCGAATCGAGCGGGCCACCGTTGGTCATCACGTCGACCTGGGCGAACAGCGCGAAGCACTGCATGGTGATGACGATCAGGATCAGCACCGCGGTGTTGCGCAGGCCGGGCCAGGTCACGTAGCGGAAGGTCTGCAGCTTCGACGAGCCCTCGATCTCGGCCGCCTCGTAGAGCGTGGGCGAGATCGTCTGCAGGCCCGACAGCCAGATAACCATGTGAAAACCGACCGCCTGCCAGATCGACATCGCGATGATCGACCCGAGCGCGGTGTCGGGGTTGCCGAGCCAGTCGACCGGTTTGAACAGCCCGAAACTGAGCACCCCGAGGATGTTGTTCAAGAGCCCGTCGCTGCCGTCGTAGATGAACCGCCACAACAGCGAGACCACGACAATCGAGACCACGACCGGCATGAAATAGATCGTGCGGAAGATGTTGATGCCGCGCAGCCGCTGGTTGATGAGCAGGGCCAGCAACAGCGCGAGCCCCGCCTGCACCGGTGCGACCACCAGCACGAAGACCAGCGTGTTGCGAAGCGCCTTCATGAACACCACGTCCTTGGCGAGCACCACCTTGGCGTTTTCGCCCGATTGCCAGCGAAACCACTCGCGCATCCCCTTGTATTGGGGGAAATCGTCGGAGCGGGTGATCGTGCGCACCTTCGGGTATTCGATGGTGCCGCTGGCGTCGCGTTGCACCTGGCCGGCGGCGTCGCGGTCGGGTTCGAGCGTGATGACCGAGACCGACAGCAGATCGGCGTAGTTCTTCAGCCCGACGAACTCGGTCGGGTTCGGCGAGATCAGCCGCTGGTTGGTGAGCGACAGCCAGAAGGCGAAAAAGAACGGCAGCACGATGAACGCGGCGATCAGGCCGAAGCCCGGGAGCGCAAACGTCCATCCGGCCCTGTTCGAGCGCATCAGTTTCGAGGCCATGGGAACCTCCGGAAAGGGAAGGGAGAGACCGCGCGATGCGCGACCGCCGGGGTCAAGGGTGGGGCCGCGCGAAACGCGCGACCCCGGGGAGGATCAGTGGCCGTAGCCGCCGTTCTTCTCGATATCGGCGTCGATCTCGTCGACCGCCGCGTCGAGCGTGTCGGCCACGTCGGCGCCGTTGGCGATGTCGGCCAGCGCCTTCTCGAACACCTTCGCCGCCACGACGTAGCCCGGCGACACCGGGCGCACGAGTGCCTGGCCTTCTGACAGGCCAAAGAACACCTCGAGCTTGCCGCCTTCGGCGTAGTTCGCGGTCATCGCCGCGGCCGAAGCCGTCGAGGGGATGAGCCCGATGCCGTCGGAGAAGGCTGCGAGGTACTTGTCCTGGGTGGCGTGCTTGATGAAGGCCGCCGCGCCATCCGGGTTTTCGCAGGCCGTCGAAACGCCGAACTGCCAGGAACCGGCGCCGATCTTCGGGCCGCTGCCGAAGTCGGGTGCGGGCAGGAAGACGAGGTCATCCACGCCGCCGTCCATGGTCGCGACCGCGGCCCAGTTGCCGTTCCACTGGAACGCGTACTTGCCGTCGATGAAGCCGTTGTCGCGGTCGGCCGGATCCTGGCTGGTGCCGGGGGCGTAGCCGTCGGCAAAGAGCTTTTGCCACCATTCGCCGAATGCAACGGCCGCGTCGCCGTTCAACACGCCTTCGGCGGTCTGGTAGGTCGTGCGGTCGACGATGTCACCGCCGAACGACTGCAGGAAGGGCGAGAAGGCATAAGGGAACCACTCGCCGGTCCAGGCCATGCCCGGATCGAAGGCATATTCGTACTTGCCGCTGGCCTTGGCGGCGTCGAGTGCCGCCATGAACTCCTCGCCGGTCCAGGGTGCGTCGAGCGTCGGCGTGCGCAGGCCGAGCGCGTCGAGATCGGACTGGCGGGCATAGAGCGCGACGGCGGCGTCCCACAACCCGATCGAATAGAGCTGGCCGTCCCAGATGCCCTTGGTGCCGGGCAGGAAATCGGTGAACTCCGCAGCATCGATCGGCAGCGGCTGCAAGTAGCCGGACCAGGCCCAGTTCGGCATCACCGGTCCATCGACGTCGAGGATGCAGGGCAGGTTGCCCGCCAGCGCCGAGGCGATGACGCTGTCGTTGTAGCTTTCCTGCGGGAAGCTCTCGATCACCACCGAGTAGTCTGCCTGGCTGGCGTTGAACTCGTCGATGATCTGGTTGATGATCGCGCTTTCGACATCATTGCCGGCACCGTGGTACCACATGCTGAGCTCGGTCTGGGCGAGTGCTGCGCCGCCGAGCGCGGTGCTGGCCATCAGGGCCGCGGTGAAGAGTTTGGTGTGTTTCATTGGGTAATCCTCCCTTGGATTCAGGTCGCGAAACGTGGATTGGCGGTAAGGTCGGTCACCGAGGACCGCCATGCGACGGGACCCGGCACCAGCACCGGGTTGACCGTTTCGGGATCGGCACCGTCGATGAGGCCGAGCAGGCGCGCGGCGGCACGGCGGCCGATGTCGAGATAGGGCAGAACTGCCGTGGTGAGCGGCGGATGCAGTGTCTCGGCGATGATCCGGTGATCGTCGTAACCGGCAACCGACATGTCTTCCGGGACCCGGATGCCGCGCGACCGCAGAAGCCCGTAAAGCTGCATCGCCATCGCATCGTTGCCGCAGCAGATCACCGTCGGCGGCGCGTCGAGCGCGAGCAGGCGCGCGACCGGTTCGGCCAGGGCGGCGCCGGTCTCTGCCACGCCAAGCTCGTAGGCCGGTTCGACCAGGGCCTGATCGAGCGCGATCCCGGCCGCCCCGAGCGCATCGCGGTAGCCGAGCGGTCGCAGCACGCCCGCCTGCATCGACGGGTCGAGCGTGAGAAAGCCGATCCGGCGATGCCCGGCCTCGATCAGCCGGGCAACCAGAAGGCGCTGACCTTCGCGGTCGTCGGGAAGCACGGAGGGGGTGCCGACGGCGTCATAGCAATTGGCGAGCACCGCGGGCACACCGGCCCCGGCCAGGCGGGGCTGCACCTCGCGGTGATAGGCGGCGACGAAGATCAGCCCCTCGACGCGGTGCTCGAGGAAGGTGTGCACCAGCGCCCCGACCTTTTCGCGGTCGCCGCCGGTGTCGGCGATCATCAACGTCTTGCCGCTCTCGCCGACCACCTGCTGGACCCCTTGCAGGATCAGCGTGTCGGGCAAGCCGGCAACCTGCGTCTGGCCCGTGGTATCGGAGATTGCCCCCGAAACGAGGCCGATCAGGTCGGAACGATTGGAACGCATCATCCGCGCGGCGTTGGACCGGACGTAGCCGAGCTGGACCATGGCACGCTTGACTTTTTTGCGGGTGTCGGCCCCGACAGGCGCGTCGCGGTTCAGCACCCGGCTGACCGTCTTGGGCGACACGCCCGCGGCTTTGGCGACATCGTAGATCGTGGCCACGTTTTCCTCCCGCCGACTCGGTGATCCCTTTATGGCACCGATGTCATGACACCGATGTCATGACATCGGTGTCATACAGCGATCGCGCGAGTCGTGTCAACACCGATGGTGTGGCTGGCTGCGTGAGCTCGACGTGCCTTGCGGGCAAGGCTCGGGGGCAAGGGTCGGGGGGGCCCGGCCGCGGGGACGGGTGCCGGGGCGGCGGCGCGGGCGGCGGAGGGACGATCCCGCCGCCGCCGGCGTCTCACCCGTAGTGTGCGACCGGCGTGCCGGCCAATGCGGAAATGTTGAGCAGCCCGCGGGCGGTGATCGAGGGCGTGACGATATGGGCACGGTTGCCCAACCCCATCAGGATCGGGCCGACCTCCAGCGCGCGCGCCCGTGTCTTCAGCACGTTTCGCACCGCCGAGGCGGCATCGGTCGAGGCGAAGATGAGCACGTTGGCGGGCCCCGACAGGCGCGCATTGGGGAAGATCCGGTCGCGCAGAGCCGGGTCGAGCGCCGCATCGACGTTCATCTCGCCCTCATAGGCGAAATCCGGCCCGCGCGCGTCGAGCATCTCCAGCGCCGCGCGCATGACCGCACCGGACCGGGTGTCGAGGTTGCCGAATTGCGAGCTGGAACACAGCGCGATCGCCGGGGTGAGGCCGAACCGGCGGACGTGGCGGGCGGCGGCGATGGTGCTTTCCACGATCTGCTGCGGCGTGGCCTCGGCGTTGATATGGGTATCGGCGATGAACAGCGGCCCGTCCTCGAGGATCATCAGCGACAGCGCACCGATCGGCTGCTGGTCGGGCGCGCCGAGGATCTGTGTCACATAGTTGAGGTGCCACAGGTACTGGCCGAAGGTGCCGCAGATGAGCGATTCCGCGTCGCCCTGCTGCACCGCGACGGCGGCGATTGCGGTGGTATTGGTGCGCAGGATCGCCTTGGCGAGATCCGGCGTCACCCCCCGGCGCTGCATGATCTGGTGGTAGCTCTGCCAGTAGTCGCGGTAGCGCGGATCGTTCTCCGGGTTGACGATCTCGAAGTCCTGGCCCGGGCGCATCGGCAGGCCGGCACGCTCGGCGCGGGCCTCGATCACCTCGGGCCGTCCGATCAGGATCGGTCGGTTGGTCATGTCTTCGATCATCGCATTGGCCGCGCGCAGCACCCGTTCGTCCTCGCCCTCGGCGAACACGATCCGCCGGCGCGCGGTGGCGGCGGCATCGAACACCGGGCGCATGATCAGCGCCGAGCGGAACACCGAGCCCTCGAGCCGGCGGCGATAGGCGGGCAGATCCTCGATCGGCCGGGTGGCGACACCCGAGGCCATCGCCGCGCGCGCGACCGAGCAGGCGACGATGCCGACGAGCCGCGGATCGAAGGGTTTCGGGATCAGGTAGTCGGCGCCGAAGGTCATCTGTTCGCCGCTGTAGGCCGCCGCCGCTTCGGCCGAGGTGGTCGAGCGGGCGAGTTCGGCAATGCCCTCGACGCAGGCCAGCTTCATCGCCTCGTTGATCTCGCTGGCGCCGACGTCGAGCGCACCACGGAAAATGAACGGAAAGCACAGCACGTTGTTGACCTGGTTGGGGTAATCCGAGCGGCCGGTGGCGATGATCGCATCCGGCGCCGCCTCGCGCGCCACCTCCGGCAGGATCTCGGGCAGCGGGTTGGCGAGCGCGAAGATGATCGGCGGCGCGGTCATCTTCGCCACCATCTCGCCGGTCAGCACCCCGGGTCCCGACAGGCCGAGGAACAGATCGGCGCCGTCGATCACCTCAGCGAGCGCGGCCGGTGTCGCGCCCTGGGCATAGGCCGCTTTCTGCGGGGTCATGTCGACGTCGCGGCCTGCGTACACCAACCCGTGCAGATCGCACAGCCAGACGTTTTTGCGCTGCACGCCCAGGGTCAGCAGGATGTCGAGACAGGCGATCCCCGCGGCACCGCCGCCGGTCGAAACCACCTTGATGTCTTCGAAGCGCTTGCCGGCCACCCTGAGCGCGTTGGTCGCCGCGGCGCCGACGACGATGGCAGTGCCGTGCTGGTCGTCGTGAAAGACCGGGATGCCCATGCGCTCGCGGCAGATCTTCTCGACGATGAAACAATCCGGCGCCTTGATGTCTTCGAGGTTGATCGCGCCGAAGGTGGGTTCCAGAGCGCAGATCAGCTCGGCGAGACGGTGCGGGTCCGGCTCGTCGAGCTCGATGTCGAAGCAGTCGATATTGGCGAATTTCTTGAACAGGACCGCCTTGCCCTCCATCACCGGTTTCGACGCGAGCGCCCCGATGTTGCCGAGCCCGAGCACGGCCGACCCGTTGGTCACCACGCCGACGAGATTGCCCCGCGCGGTGTAGCGCCGCGCGTCGCCCGGGGTGTCTCTGATCTCGAGACAGGCTTCGGCCACCCCCGGCGAATAGGCCAGCGACAGGTCGCGGCCATTGGCCATCGGCTTGGTGGCGCGGATCTCCAGTTTCCCCGGTTTCGGGAGCTCGTGGTACTGGAGCGCCGCCCGGCGCAGCGCCTCGTGTTTCTCGTCGGTCATTGCGGCGCCCCGTTCGATTTTAGTTCAGTATTAAACTATCTTGCACGCGCCGCTCCGCCCGGTCAAATCCTCCGGCGGAAATCCGACCGGATCTGCCGCGAAATCGCGCCGGGATCGGGGCAGATCATCCCGACGCCCGGGCTTTGTTCAAGGGGCAACTATCCGGGCCGGGGGCACCGCGGCCCGCCAGTGGCGCAGTCGGCCGGGCGGATGCCGCGCGGTCACCCGACCGCGGCGGTGACGATGATCTCCACCCGCAGCTCGGGCCGCGCGAGCCGTGCCTCGCCGCAGGCGCGCGCGGGCGCCTGCCCGGCCGGCACCCAGGCATCCCAGACCGCGTTCATCTCGTCGAAATCGCCCATGTCGGCGAGCCAGACGATGGCTTGAAGGATGCGGTCGCGCGACGATCCCGCCCGCGCCAGCAGCGCGTCGACCCGGGCGAGGCACTCCCGGGTCTGCTCGGTGATGCTGTCGCCGGCGCCGACCTGGCCGCAGAGATAGGCGACCCCATTGTGGATGACGATCTTGCTCATCCGCGGGCCGGTTTCGATCCGTTCAATCATCTGCCTTGCTCCCTGTGTCGATCTCCATTGCCGCCAGTTCGCCGAGCGTGACCGGCTTGAGCGGCGGCCTGATGCGCAGGTATCCCGTCGCCTCCGGCGTCTGCCCCGCCGCCGCGGCGATCAGCGCGGTCACGGTCAGCGCGCAGAAACGCCCCTGGCAGGGCCCCATGCCGGCCCGCGCGAAGGCCTTGGCCTGGTTCGGACCGAGGCTGCCCAGGGCGGCGGCGCGACGGATCTGCCCGGCGGTGACTTCCTCGCACCGGCAGACGATGACGGCGTCGTCCGGAGCGAGCGCGCCGCGACAGGGCGGATAGGCGGTATCGACAAAGGCGCGCGGTGCCAGTTCGCGGCGCAGCCCGGCGCGCAACGGCCGCGCCGCCGCGTCGCGCGCTTCGGGTCCGATGGCACCGAGGTCACGGGCGATTTCCAGCGCGGCGATCCTGCCCGCCAGCGCCGCCGCCCTGGCGCCGCCGATCCCGGCCCCGTCGCCGGCGAGGAAGACCGCCTCGAGCGGACTGCGCCCCCAGCCGTCGCGCTCGGGCACGAAGCAGGCCTGACGCGCATCCCAGCGGTGCGCGATGTCGAGCGAACGGGCGGCCTGGGTATTGGGCACGACGCCGTGATGCAGCAGCACCGTTTCCGCCGCGATCCGTCGCGCCTTGCCGCCGGCGCGGAAGCTGAGCGCTTCGGCCCTGTCGCTGCCATCGACGGCGAGCCCCTGCGCCCCGGTGTAGCGCCGCACCCCGGCCCGGCGAAGCTGCGCGATCAGGCCGAGCCCCTTCAGCATCAGCCGCCAGCCGACCAGGGCCCCGGCGAGGTGACGCAGCGCGGCGGCGCTGTCGGCGAGGGATTGCGTTTCGACCAGCGCCAGCGGCGGTGTGCCCGCCCGCACCATCTGCACCGCGAGAAGGTAGATGAGCGGGCCCGACCCGGCGATCACCGCGCGTTCGGGCACCACCCCGGATTGCTTGATCAGGATCTGTCCGGCACCCGCCGTCATCACCCCGGGCAGGGTCCAGCCGGGGATCGGCATCGGCCGTTCGAGCGCGCCGGTGGCGATCAGCAGCCGTTTGCCCTCGGCCTGCGCTCCGCGCCCGGCGCGCGTGAAAGATACCCGGCGGCCGCCGTCCTCGATCTGCCAGACCGCGGCGCCGCCCAGATGGGTGAGGCCCGGCTGGGCCAGTGCCTCGGCGAGCGCCAGCCCCTCGGTGAAGTCCGACCCCAGCAGTTGGCCGCGCAAGGGCGCGACACGGGCCACGTCGCGGTAGATCTGCCCGCCGGGGCGGGGCTGTTCGTCGAGGACGAGCACCGAGAGACCGAGCTGCGCGGCCTGCGCGGCGGCGGCCATCCCGGCCGGGCCGGCACCGATGACGATCAGATCATGCATCGCGCGCACCCTTCGCCATGGTGATCTCGAGCCCCGCGCTGACCTCTGTCATACAGGCCTGGCGCGAGACGCCGTCGATCACGACCAGGCAGTCGAAACACGCCCCCATCATGCAGAACGGCGCGCGCGGCGCGCCGGACACGGGGGTACGGCGAAACGGCATGACCCCGGCGGCCAGCAGCGCGGCGGCGAGGTTGTCGCCCTCGGTCAAGGCCAGCGCCCGCCCCTCGAACCGCACCGTCACTTTCGCCCCCCCGGGGGCAAGTTCACGAAAACCGGTCTTCACTGAACACCTCCAGATCGGGCGCGGCGGCGGTCTTTTCCAGCCAGTCGGGCAGTTGCCGCGCATGGGCGGCGGCGAGGGTGATACCGCTGTGGCAGGTCACCAGAAATGCACCCGCCATCTCGGGGCTCTCCTGGTAGATCGGCAGGCCGTCGGGCGAGAGGATGCGCAGCGCCCCCCAGCTGCGCAGGAGCTGGGCGCGGGCCAGCGCCGGAAAGGCGGCAATCGCCTCGGCCGCGAGCCCCGACAGCCCGGGCCGGGTGACGTGGTCGTCGAGCCCCACCTCTTCGTTGGTCGCACCGATCTGGATACCGCCTTCGTCGGTCTGGCGGGCGATCAGCGAGGGCCGGTTGATGAGCCTGGGCAGCTTCTCGGTGATCAGGACCTGGCCGCGCTGCGGTCGGATCGGCGCCTTGAACCCCATCCGGGGGCCGAGGTCGATGGCGCCGAGCCCGGCCGAAAGCACCACTTTTCCGGCCTCGACCACGCTGCCGTCGTCGCAGGCGACCCGGAAGGCCGAGGGCTTGTCGACGGTCACCACGCGCTTGCCGTTGAGCACCCGCCCGCCCATGCGCCGCACGTCTTCGGCGAGTGCTGTCAAGAGCTTGAGCGGGTTCGCGTGGCCGTCCTGGTGATGCAGGATCGCCCCCACGACCTTGTCGCCGATCGCCGGTTCCTCGCGGTGCAGGGCGTTGTGGCCGAGCACGTCGTAGGGGTAATCGCCGCCGAGCTTGGCTTTCAACATTTCGTATTCCGCGACCCGCGCTGCGAGGGTTTCCTCGGAGAAATGCAGGTCGTACCCGCCGTTCTGCTCGAGCGCCACGTCGCGCCCGGTGACCTCGCCCAGTTCGGCGGCGAAGTCGGACCAGATCGCGGCCGAGGTCTGCGACCAGCGGGCGTAACGCGGCTGGGTCATGCCCTTGGACTGGACCCAGACGAGGCCGAAATTGCCCCGGCTGGCGCGGAAGCTGCCATCGTCGCCGTCGAGCACGGTGACCGTGAGGCCGCGCTTCAGCAGCCCCCAGGCGACCGACAGGCCGACGACCCCGCCGCCGATGATCGCGTAGTCCGTGTCCATGGGTTCCTGTCCGTATCCATGGGCCGCTGCCCATGCGTGATGGCGCCGGGGCCGCCGATGCCGCCCCGGCCGAAGCGTTCAGTTGGTCGCGGCCGCGACCTGGTCGAGGATCGCCTGCCCCCAATCGGCGCCGACGTCTTCGAGCACGGCGGGCCAGATCTCGGCGCGCGCCTTGGCGGCCATCGCCGCAAGCTCGTCGTCGGTGAGCCGCGCGATGGTGGTGCCGAGTTCATCGGCGAGCTTCTGCTCCCAGTTGCCCTGATCCGCTTCGGCGACGGTCCAGCGGGTCGTCTCGAAAGCCGCCGCCTGATCCTTGAGTTTGGCCTGGTTCTCGTCCGACAGCGCCGCGAGGCTCTCGCTGGAGATGATCATGTACCAGACCTCGAAATGGGTATTGGCCGGGATGTAGGTCTTGGTCACGTCGCGGAACGACGCGTAGTAGCCCTCGGCACCCGACCCGATCACGCCGTCGACCACACCGGTCTGCACCGCGGTGAAGGCTTCGGAGAAGGGGATCGGCGAGGGGATGTAGCCCAGCGCCTCGCCGGTGAGCTGGAAGCTCTTGATCCCCGGCACGCGGACCTTGATGCCGTTGGGTTCGGTCGAGCCGGGGTTCGGGTTGTCGACATTGAGCGAGATGCCCCCGAAGTAGACCGGGTAGGCCGCGAGCATGGTGATGTCCTGCTCGGCATAGAGCCCGGCCATGGTCTCGCGCACGACGCCGCCGGGGCCATAGATCGCGCGGGCATCTTCCCAGTTGCCGGCAAGATAGGGGAAGGAGCTGATCTGCATCCGCCGGTCGGCAGCGGTGGCCGCGGGCTGGGTCGCCATTTCGATCGCGCCCACCGAGATGCGTTCCTGCACCGTGGTGTAATCGCCCAGCGCCGAGGCCGGGAACAGCTCGATCTCGACATCGCCGCCCGTGGCCTCGGCCACCGCCGCCGAGAAGGCGCGAAGCTCGACATCGATGGTCGCGTCCTGCGGGCGGACATGGCTCATCTTGAGCGTATCGGCCAGCAGCGGCGAGACCGCGAGCAGGGTCGTCAGCGCGGTCGCGAGGAATGTCTTGGTCATGGGTTGGGTCTCCAGGTTGGGATTGGGTCGGGTTGGTTGGCCGGGCTCAGTAGCCGAAGAGCCGTGGCAGGAAGAGCGAGAGATCGGACCAGAACGAGGTCAGGAACACCACCGGCACATAGCCCGTCAGGATCAGGAACATGGCGGGCGGGATCACCTTGGTGACCTTCACCTTGCCGATCCGCGCGCCGAGATAGAGGATCGAGGCATAGGGCGGCGTCACCCCGCCCATCGCGGTGTTGACCCCCATGATCGCGGCGAACTGCACCGGGCTGACGCCGAGGGCGGTCATCAGCGGCAGCAGCAGCGGGGCGATCAGGATGATGGCGGTGACGTCGTTGACCACCATGCCGACGAGGAACAACAGGATATTGATGAAGATCAGCAGCAGCACTTTGTTTTCGGTGATGGCAAAGATCGAGCTGACGATCTTCTGCGGGATGCTCTCGTAGACGAACATCTGGGAGAGGATCATCGAGAACAGGATCATCAGCATGATCGCGCCCACGGCGGTCGCGGCTTCGCGCCCGGCCGAGACGAAATTGTTCCACTTCAAACCCCTGTAGACGAGAAAGCCCACCGGGATCGCGTAGATCACCGAAACCGCCGCGGCCTCGGTCGGGGTCATCACCCCGCCGTAGATGCCCCCGAGGATGATGATCGGCATGAGCAGCGCCGGAAAGGCGTGGACGCCGCGGCGGGCCACTTCGCCGGTGAGCTGGGTGAAGCTGGGGGGCTCGTCGAGCACGAGGTTGAACTTCCGGCTCATCCACAGGTTCATCACCGAGAAGGATGTCATGATCATCAGGCCGGGGCCGAGGGTGGCGAGGAAACAGGCGAGGATCGAGGTGTCGGTCACCCAGCCATAGACGATCATGGTGACCGAGGGCGGGATCAGCAGGCCGAGGATCGACGAGTTGGCGATCAGCGCGGTGGCATAGGCGCGCGGGTAGCCGCGCTTTTCCATTTCCGGGATCAGCAGCGGACCGATCGCGGCAATGCCGGTGAGCCCGGAGCCCGAAATCGCGCCGATCACGGCGCAGGACACCGCCGCGACCACGCCGAGCCCGCCGCGCACATGGCCGACGAAGGCATTGACGAACCGCAGGAGCGAGGCCGCGATACCGCTTTCCGACATGATCGTACCGGCCAGCACGAACAGCGGGATGGCCAGCAGCACCGGGTTTCCGAGCTGCTGGAAGCCCCAGATCATCATCCCCTTCATGGTCACGTCGCCGACAAAATACATCACCCCCAGCGCCGCGCCGAAGCAGTAGGGCAAGGGCACCCCGAGCGTGAGGGTGATCACCAGGACGGCGATGGCGAGAAGGGCGATCTCGATCATTGGGCCGTGCCTCCGGCAAGGATGCGCAGGTGTCGGCGCAGGTGAAGGGCGGTATAGACCATCATCAGCACGAGCCCGATGAACAGGGCGATGTCGGCGTAGAAGGTCGGGATGTAGAGCGTCGGGCTCTCGCGCCAGGTGCGCCAGGCATAGCGGGTGAACTCCCAGGCCCAGGTGGTCAGCCAGAGGCCGACCGCCAGGCTGATGATCTCGCCGACGATCGCGAGGATCGTATGCGCGCGCTCGGACTTGAGGAAGATCTCGAGCACATTCGCCCGGATATGGGTGTTTTCGCGCGAGGCGTTGACCGCACCGAGGATGTAGAGCCAGAGCGTGGGATAGAGCATGGTCTCTTCCAGCCCCATCACCGGGATCTGGAAGACATAGCGGGTCAGCACCTGCACGAACTGGCCGAGCGCCACGATGCAGATCAAGGCCGTGAGCAGAATGCCGGCAAATCTATCCATGGTCCCCCCTGAGGGCCGCATTTTTCTTTTGAGCTTTGAGGCCTGCGTCCATAAAATCAATTCCGAAAAACCTCTGACTTCATAGAATGGCTTTATGACCCGCTTTCCCGATCTGACGATCCGACAGCTCCAGACCTTCCGCGAGGTGATGCGGACCGGCTCGATCTCCGAGGCCGGGCGCGCGCTCGGGCGGACCCAGCCGGCGGTCTCGGCGATGATCGCGGGGATCGAGCAGGCGCTGGGGTTTCCTCTGTTCATCCGTGAACACGGGCGGATCACCCCCTGCCCCGAATCGCACTACTTCCTCGAAGAGGCCGAACAGGTGCTCGAACGGCTCGACCGCGCGCACCGCGTGCTGGCCGAGTTCTCCTCGCTCGAGCGCGGCAGCCTGAGGATCGCCTGCCACCCGGCGGCGTCGAGCGAATTCATGCCCCAGACCCTGGCGGGCTTCCTGCGCGACCGGCCCGAGGTCAAAGCCCACCTGATGATGCGCACGTCGCAGGTGGTCGAAGACCTGATCGCGTCGCAGGAATACGACATCGGGCTCGCCGAAACGCCGCCGCCGCGCGCCTCGATCCTGGCCGAAACCTTCGGCCTGCGCTGCGTCCTTGCCCTTCCCCGCGACGACCCGCTCACCCGCCACGGCGTTCTCGGGCCGACCGAGATCGGCGACCGGGCGATGGCGATGCTGTTTGCCGAACACCCGATCTCGATGGCGACCGTCGCGGCCTTCCGGGGCGTCGGGCTGGAGGTCAACCGCCGGTTCACCCTGCGCACCTTCCTGCCGGCGATACAGCTCGTCGCCGCCGGGCTCTGCGTCGCGGTGGTCGACCGGATCACGGCCGATACCGGCGCCACCGAGAGGATCGTGTTCCGGGATTTCACGCCGGCCATCATCAGCGATGTCTCGATCCTGATGCCGGCACACCGCCCCGCATCGCAGATCACCAAGGCCTTTCACGCGCAGTTGCGAGACCGCCTGTTGGCGATGACCCCGGACACCGTGCGGTGAGGATCGAGCGGGTCGCGGGCATCCGACGGCCCAGACCTGAGGCAAACGGGCCCCCGCGGCGTGCAGGGGCGCGCATCGCCAGGGGCGCCGGCGCCCCTCCCCCGCACCAAGGCCTCACTCACAGACGCGCGCGGGCAAAACCCCTCACCCTTCGGGCCGCCCCGCCCGCAAGAACCCGGCGATCTCGTCGGCCAGGTCTTCATCATGGCCGAGCCAGATGTGACCGCCGTCGGGGTAGACGGTGAGGCGGGCTCCGGGGATGTGCTGGTGCAGGGTGCGCGCGGTTTCGGCGGTGCCGAAACGGTCGTCTTCGCAAGAGGCGATCAGGGTCGGGACCGCGATCCGCTCGACCGCAGTCGGCGACGGTGTGCCGGCCCAGAACCCGTCGGTGCGCAACCCGTCGCCCTTGCGGCTGACGGGCAGGAGTTCGGCGAGGATGGTCTCGGCGCGCAGCCGTTCCTCCGGCCCGACCCGGTCGAGCAGCGCCGGGTTTGTCGCCAGCAGCGTGCCCAGCATCTGCCCCGGCGCCAGCGCCGAGAGCGCCCAGAAGACCGCGTCCGACCCGAGCACGGCCCCCACCATCCGCTGTTGCAGCGGCGTGAATTCGACCGGATCTCGCCCCGAGAGGTTCATCGCCGGCACCAGCAGGATGAGGTGCGCGCAGCGATCCGGATGGCGCAGGCCGAACTCGGTGGCGGTCAGCGCCCCGGCGGAGCCCCCGGCCACTGCCAGCCGGTCGATACCGAGGTGATCGAGCAGCTCGACCAGCACATCGGCCTGGTGCGCGGGCGAGGCGTCGTCGGGGAAAGCACTGCGCAGGTAGCCGAAGCGCGACGGGGCGACGATGCGGTAGCCCCGCCGCCGGATCGCGTCGGCAAACAGCAGCCCCTGGTCGAAGCCGCCGCCGGTGCCGTGGATCATCATCAGGGGCGGGCCATCCCCGGCGATAGCGTATTCGAGCGGACCGACGCTGGAGGGAATGACGGTACTGCCGGTCGCGAGCCGCCGCCGGCCCTGGCGCGTCGCCTCGCGGAAGGTGCCGAAACCATAGCCGCCCGTGGCAAGCGCGAGGCCCGCGAGCCCGAGAAGCAGGGCGCGACGGGTGGTCATTGCTGCCCCCCGGCCCCACCGGCCCCACCGGCCATGGCGATGGCGAGGTCGGCCAGGGCCGCTTCGAGTGCCGGCACGAGATCGCTGCTGTCGTCCTCGACCCCCACATCGGTATTGAGCTGGAAGGCCACGGTCACGCCGAACGCGGGATAATGGCGCAGGCTCGAGACGTAGCCGGGGATCCAGCCGCCATGGCCGTAGACCGGCCCGCGCGGCGTGTCGGTGTAGATCGCCACCCCCGCGCCGTAGCGCACGTCGTCCGCGTCCGGCGAAACGGCAATGCCGTCGAGCAGCCGGTCGAGATAGGGGCTCTCCAGGGCCTTGCCGGCAAACAGCGCCTGCCCCCAGGCCGCGAGGTCGCGCGAGGTCGAGACGAGCCCGCCGCCGGTCCATTCCATCGCCGGATCCCACAGCAGGCGACCGGCATCGTCCATCGTGCGCGCGGGCAAGCCGAAGGGATTGTCCTCGGCGACGTAACCGACCGCGAGGCGCGGGATCTCCCGGCGGTTCGACGGGGCCGTCGCATCGAGACCCAGCGGGGTCAGAAACCGGTCCGTGACAAGCTGGTAATAGGTGCCCCCGCTCGCCTGTTCGATGATGAGCCCGAGCAGCAGATAGCCGGTGTCGGTGTAGCTCCATCCCGACCCGGCCGGAAACAGCGCCTCTTCGTCGAGGATGAAGCCGATCATCGCGTCCGGCGGCAGCGCCTCGGCCCCGCTGGCCATCCTCGGCCCCATTTCGGCGCCAAAGGCAGCGGTATTTATGTGGTCGCGCAGACCGGCGCCGTGGCGCAGCAGATCGCCGATGGTCATCGTCTCATGGTTCGGCAACCGGTCGAACCAGGCGCGGTCGCCGAGGTATGCCGACACAAGATCGGTGCGGGCGAGCACCCCGTCGGATTCCAGCGCAAGCACGGTGGCGGCGACAAAGCTCTTGCCGATGCTGGCCGCCAGCATCGGCGTATCGGGGGCCATGGCCGTCCCCGCCTCGCGGTCGGCGAGGCCCGTCGCGCCGGTCACGATCTGCCCGTCAGGCAAGGCGATGGCCGCCGTCGCGCCGGGAAAACCGTGGTCGGCGCGGAACCCGTCGAGCAGGGCCTGCATCTCCGCCGGGGCGGTCTCGGCGCAGGCGGCGCCGGCGAGCGCGACCGACGCTGCCAGACCCGTTGCCCGGAGCCACCGCATCATCGCCTTTGTCCATTTTCGCCCGGGACCACCGCGGTGATCGCCCCGTCGCGGCGGAACATCGTGTCGCGATGCAGCCAGACGACCAGCAGGGCCGCGGCGACGAAGAACCAGGTGTCGTAGGGTTGCGCGTCCGGCCAGAGCGGGTTGTTGAGCTGGAAGTGATAGAGCATCGGCAGCAAAAGGCTGCCGCCCGAGCGGTTGAACAGCGGCGTCAGGATCACGCTGATCGCGGTGGCGCCGATCAGGAACGGGGTGAAGCTCCAGGCGCTTTGCGGCGTGCCGCTCATCAGGAAGGCCGGCAGGTGCCAGACCCCCCAGATCAGCCCGAGCGCGAGCCCGGCCCAGACCGGTGCCATGCGGCGTTGCAGCAGCGGCAGGGCGAAGCCGCGCCAGCCAAACTCCTCCACCGGCCCGAGGATCAGCATGACGCCGATCGCACTCAGCAGCGCCCCCGGCGGGCCGCTCGGCACGAGGCCCGCGGGCGGGATACCCTTGACCAGGGCGCCGGCGGCATAGATCGCCGGAATGCCGAGAAACAGGAACACCCACCAGCCCCAGGAGCAGCGCCAGAGACCGAGGCGGGTGAGGAACCGGCCGAGACCGCTTGGGCCGGCGTGGATCAGAACCAGGATGAAAGCCGCGATGGCGGGCGCATAGACGGCGAGGAAGAACAGCGGGTTGCGGGCATTGAGCTCGCCGAAGATCCGCACCACCGCCTCGGTGAACGACAGGCCGATCGCGAAGATCCCCCAGGAGAGACCGAAAGCGATGGCGAAGAAGGCAAAGAGCGTGCGTCCCGGAACCGGGCCGGTGCGCATGCGCGGGTCGGGCGCAATCATCGCAAGCCCCCGTGATTTCCAACGGCGCAAAGCCGTCGCCGTCAATCTGGCCACCGGATCGCGGAAATCAATTGGCCAAAATGTCCGCCTCGCCCGGACCGCGACCCGCTCGGCCAGAATCAGCGCATCCGCTCGCGTCGCCGGCAGCGCCCGGCACCCGGATCTCACCGGGCATCGACCTGCCAGGGGCGAGCCGCGCTGCGCCGGGGCGACGACCGCTCACCCCGGCGCCAACCTGCCGATCAGTCGTCTTCGAACACCCCCCGGTCGGCGCCGCGGTGGCAGGCGGCGCAGTTCGCCATCGACCCGGCCTTTTCCAACTGGCGGGCAGAGACCTCGCCGCGGTGTTCGGCGACGAACCAGGGCAGTTCGGAGATCCTCAGCGGGGTTTCTCCGGGCGAGACCCCGCGCAGCAGGCCCGAAGACCGGCCCTCGGCATCGGCGGCATTGCCTGCGAGGTAGGCTTCGATGGCAGCGCGGCTTTCCTCGTCCAGCATCGCGTTTTCGCCGAAATGGTCGTCGAGCGTCGTCATGATGGCGATCCAGGAGCGTTCGGGCAGGAAGCCGGCCGGATAGGCCATGTGGCAGTCGCTGCATTCGGTCTTGGTCCGCTCATCGGTGACGGGCGGCATGTATTCGCCTTCGCTGGCGAGCGCCGGGGCGGCGAACGCGAAGACGGCGGCGATCAGGGTGATGCGGGGCATGTCGTGTCCTTTCTTCAGAGCGTCAGGAGCCAGGCGATGACGTCGGCCTTCTCGCCGGCCGTGCACTCGCGGCCGAGAACCGAGCTGCAATTGCGGGTGAACCACTTCTCGACATGGGCGGTATCGGTGAAGCGCAGGGGATTGGCCGAGGGCGCCAGCGGTTCGATCGGCTTGCCGGTGCGCGCCTGCCCGACTGCCTTGGGGTCGGCGGTGTGGCAGGTGGTGCAGGACGGCGTGTCGGGCATGCCGGTGCCGGGTGCGGCGAGGAACAGCGTCTTTCCGTTCTCCGGGTCTGGCCCGGCGCCGGCCTCGGCACCATAGACCTCCAACAGGGCCTGGGGCGAGGTGTCGGCGGCGAGGGCCGGGGCAGCGACCAGGGCAGCCGCCAGGATCAGGGCAGGTTTCATTCTCGGGTCTCCTTGGGGATGGCGATGGAAAACGGGCTGAACCAGCCGGTCTCGGCGTCGCGGTGACAGGCGGCGCAGTTGGCGCGGCTATAGACGGTGCGACGTTGGAACACGGCGTCGTCCAGCCCGGCATGAAGGCCTTGCCACGCCCGCGTATCGGGCAAGGCGACGGGCGCGGTCTCGGCGAGATCGCCCCAGAGCGCGGCGGGCCGGCTGTCGACCGTTTCGGCGGCATGGGCGGTCAGCCAGGCGGCGATCTCGCCGGTCGTTTCGGCCGGCAGGCTGGCGTCTTCGCCGAAATGGTCACCGAGCCCGGCCATCATCAGCGTCCACGAGGCGGCAGGCCGCAAGGACGGGTGGTAGCCCATGTGGCAGGCGGCGCAGTCGGCGGCGTAACCGGCGGGCACGTCGGCCACGGGCGGCGCCGGCAGCGGACGCTGCATCATCCAGGCGCCGGACCCGGTCGCGACGATCGCAACCCCGGCGATCAGCGCTGCGGCGAGGAGCAGGTGGGCGGACCGCGGCGGGGCAATGAGGTCGCCGTCGCGGATCTGCTTGCGGCCCGTGACCATCGACCGGGCGAGGTTTTCTGCGCTGCGCAGGCTCTCGAAGACGACACCGCCAAGATGCAGACCGACCAGAGCGAGCAGGACGAGGCCGGCGATTTCGTGGGTCTCGAGCCAGAACGGGGCCCGGGCGGCCGGCAGATCGGCGGCCAGCGGGCCGGTCTTGAGCGCTGCACCCAGCACCGCGATGCCGGTGAGGCCGAGCACAAGGATGATCCCGATCAGCGCCAGCACCATGAGCGCCCCCGCCGGGTTGTGGCCGAGGAAACGGCGGTGGCGGCCGCCGGGGTTCAGATGTGCGATCACGTCGCGGGGCCCGGGCACGAACTGCGAGAAACGCGCGTAGGTCGGCCCGGTGAAGCCCCAGACGATCCGGCCCGCCACCAGCGCCACGGCCAGCAGGCCGGAGCCCAGATGCAGGCGGATCCAGGACGCATCGAGCAGAAAGCCGGTCGCCAGCGCCAACGACACGCTGGCGACCAGAGCCCAGTGAAACACGCGCACGAACCGATCCCAGACCCGGGTCTGGGGCGCGCAGATGCCTTCAAATGGCGTCGCTGTGTCGTGCATTTCTCCGGCCTTCCCGCTTTCCTGCGGCCAGAATGCACGACAGGCCCTGATGCCGGGCTGATCGCTTCTGTCAGCGAGATGTCAGGTTGCGGCCAGCGGGAGCGTTACCCGCACTTCAAGCCCGGGCTGGCGCGACGCCAGCTCGACCGACCCGCCGAGCGCTTCGGCCAGTTCGCGCGCGATGGCGAGCCCGAGGCCGGTGCCGCTCTCATCGGCGCGCGCCCCGCGCTTCATCATCTGCTCGATCTGCTCCGGCGCGATGCCGGGGCCGTCGTCGAGGATGGTCAGCACCGCCGCGCGCGCGCCTTGCTCGACGCAAAGCCGCACCGTGGCGCGGGCGTGGCGGGCGGCGTTTTCCAGCAGCGCCCCGAGGATTTCCGACAGATCCTCCAGGGCAGCCGCGACCAGCACGCCTTTCGGCAGGTCGATCTGCCAGGCCGGTCCGGCGCCGGGTCGCGCCCGCTGGATCACGGCGATGATCCGACGCGCGGCCGCGCCCAGATCGCTTTCGGCGCCGACGGCCCGCGAGGCGATGCGGACCCGGTTCAACTCGCGGTCGACATGCCGGCGCATGGTTTCGGTGACCTGTTCGATCGCCCCCGCAGCCTCGCCCGCGCCCGCTGCGCGCAGCCGCTCCGCCTCGCCGAGCAAGGCCTGAAGCGGTGTCTTGAGCCCGTGCGCCAGATCGCCGGCCCGCTGACGGGCCTGTTCGATGTCGGCTTCGCGTTGGGCGAGAAGCAGATCGACTTCGGCGGTCAGCGGTGTGATTTCGTCCGGGAAATCGTCGCCGACCCGGGTCCGCTCGCCGGACCTGATCTGCGCCACCCTGCGTTCCACCTTGTTGAGCGGGCGCAGGCCGACCAGAACCTGCACCACCCCGGCTGCCAGCAGAAACAGGGCCAGGAGCAAGGTATATGGCAACAGGTCGCGCCGGAATTGCCGCGCGCCCTCCTCGATCCGGCTTGCGTCCATCGCCACGGCGGCGCGCATGTCGGTGCCCCCGAGCCGCGCCGGAAGCTGCACGCTGCGTTCCATCACCAAAAGCATGTTGCCGCCGGGGCCGGGCAGGTCGTGAACATGCACCGCCCCGTCACCCAAGAGGTCGGGCGGCAGGTCGATGGCGAAATCCCACAGCGAGCGCGAACGCAATTGCCGCGTCTCGACCTCGATCTGCCAGTAGAGCCCGCCGAACGGCCTGGTGAACCGGGCGTCGGCAGGGGCGCTGCCGATGAAGATCTGGCCATCTGCATCGCGCTCGACCCCGGCCAGGATCTGGTCGAGCTGCACCGAAAGCTCGTCGATCGCGCGGCGTTCCACGTGCGAGGAGAACAGCACCCCCAACCCCCAGAAGGCGAGCACCAGGGCGGCCGCGACCGACCCCGCGATCGCCAGGAACATCCGCAGGCGGAGCGAATGGCCCGTCACCCGGCATCCTCCGCCGCGTCGAGGAAATAGCCAAAGCCCCGCCTTGTGCCGATGACTCCGCTGCCGAGTTTGCGCCGGAGGCGTGTCACCACCGCTTCCAGCGCGTTGGCCTCCCGTGCGTCGTCGTCACCGTAGAGATGTTCCAGCAATTCTCCCGGAGGCACGACCCGCACCCGGTGCAGCATGAGATAGGCCAGCAGCCGGTATTCGAGCGCGGTGAGCGATACCGGCACGCCGCGGATCGACACCGCCATCCGGTTGGTATCGATGCTGAGATCGCCGAGCACCTGCACCGGTGCCCCCTGCCCGGCCGAGCGGCGCACCAGCGCCCGGGCCCGTGCTACCAGCTCTTCCATGCGAAACGGCTTTGGCAGGTAGTCGTCGGCCCCGGCCTCGATCCCCTCGACACGCTCGTGCCATGCCCCCCGCGCCGTCAGCACCAGCACCGGCATTTGCCGCCCATTGGCGCGCCAGCGCTTCAGCACGCTGAGCCCGTCCATGCCAGGCAGGCCGAGGTCGAGCACCACGAGATCGAAATCTTCCGTATCGCCGAGAAACCAGGCGTCCTCGCCGTCCTGGGCCGTTTCCACATGGAAGCCGGCGGCCGCAAGGGCGACCTGAACGTCGCGTCGGATCGCCGGGTCGTCTTCGACCGCCAGCAGCCGCATCAATCGCGCCCCCTGTCCTTGCCACCCCGATGCCAGCCTTTCTGCTCGACCTCGACGATCTCTCCGGTCGTCGCATCGACATAGACTTCGATCATCTGTCCGGTCTTCGTGATCAGCTTCAGCTCATAGAGCAAGGTGCCGCGCGCGCGCTCGAACTCGGCCTCCAGAAGATGCGCGTCGAAGGTCTCGCTCACGCTTTCGATGATCCCGGCGAGCGGGAGCACCTCGCGGCCGCGGACGGCTTCGCGCACCCGGTCGTGATCGCCGGAGGCAAGGGCGGCTGGGGCGAGAGCGGTCAACAGAAGGACCAACGCGAGTTTCATGCGCCCAGCATAGGCCCTCGGCTCTGACATTTCACTGACATCCGCCGCCGGGATGGCCGCGCGAAGGTCCGGCATTTACCTGCGCGGACGTCCGGGCTCAGCGCCCCAGGTGCTTCAGGGCCGCTCCCGACACCGGATCGAAGGCATGGAACCGATCGCTCGGGAGCCGAACGGTGAGGGTTTCTCCCTGCGTGGGATGATCGGTGCCGCCGACACGGGCAAGCAGCCGGGTGTTGCCGATGTCGAGGTTGAGCAGCGCGTCGGCACCGAGAAGTTCGGCCAGCTGGACCCGGGCTTCGAAATCGGTGGGACCGCCCGCGCCTTTGGCGACAACCTCCAGGTGTTCGGGCCGGATCCCCAGCCGCAGCTGTCGCCGCGACCCGGCATCGAAAGGAAGATCGGCCAGCGCGAGGCTGCCCGATTCCGCTTTCCAGCCCCCGGTGTCGGTACGATGCATGTCGATGAAATTCATCGACGGACTGCCGATGAACCCGGCCACGAACTCGTCGGCCGGCGTGTCGTAGACCTCGCGCGGGCTGCCGACCTGGGCAACGACACCGTCATTCATGATCACGATCCGGTCGGCGAGCGTCATCGCCTCGATCTGATCGTGGGTGACGTAGATCGAGGTCACGCCGAGGCTGTCGTGCAGCTCCTGCAGCTCCATCCGCATCTTGACCCGCAGCTTGGCGTCGAGGTTCGACAGCGGTTCGTCGAACAGGAAAACCTTGGGCGTGCGCACGATGGCGCGTCCGATCGCCACGCGTTGCCGCTGTCCGCCGGAGAGGGCCGCGGGCTTGCGCGCGAGGTATTCGGTGAGGCCGAGCATGTCGGCGGTATCGCCCACCCGTTTCTCGATCTCGGGTTTCGGCATCTTCTGCAACTTCAGCGCCATCGCCATGTTGTCGAACACCGACTTGTGCGGATAGAGCGCGTAGTTCTGAAACACCATCGCGACGCCGCGATCTTTCGGCTCGACGTCGTTCATCCGCGCGCCGCCGATCTTCAACGTGCCGGTCGAGATGCTCTCCAGCCCGGCGATCATCCGCAGGGTGGTGGATTTGCCGCAGCCCGACGGCCCCAGCAGGACCAGGAACTCGCCGTCCTCGATGGTCAGATCAAACTCCTGGACGGCCTTGAAGCTGCCGTAGGATTTGCCGATGCGGTCGAGTTGAACCACTGTCATGGATCTGCCCTCACTTGCCGGCGCCAGCCGTCAGGCCGCCGACGATCTGTTTTTGAAAGATGGCCGTGATCACCAGGATCGGAATGATGGCGATCACGGTCGCCGTCGATATGGTTTCCCACGGGAAGGCGTATTCGCCCGGGTAGAGCGAGATGCCGACCGGGGCCGTGCGCATGGCGTTCTGCGTCATCAACACCAGGGCGAGCGGAAATTCGTTCCACGAGAAGATGAAGACGATCAGCCCGGTGGCTACGAAGCCGGGCCAGGACAGCGGGATCACGATGGTGAGGAAGATCCGCATCAGGCCCATCCCGTCCATCCGCGCCGCCTCTTCGATCTCCGGCGGCAAGGTGGCGAAATAGCTCGCCAGCATCCACACGGTGAACGGCAGGAACAGCCCGGCATGGGCGATGATGAGGCCGGTATAGGTGTTGAGCAGCCCGAGGTGGAGGAAGTTCTGGAACAGCGACGGCAACAGCGAGACCGGCGGGAACATCGACACGGCGAGGATGAACACCATCAGCACCCCGCCCCAGCGCATGCCCAGCCGCGACAGCGCGTAGCCCGCCAGCCCGCCGATGGTGAGCGTCAGGGCGGTGCAGCCCAGCGCGACGATGAAGCTGTTGAGAACGTAGAGCAGCAGTTCCGGCGATTCGGTGACGATCTTGACGTAATTGTCGACCGTGAACGGGTTGGGCAGGTATTGCGGCGGCCAGGCGTAGATGCCGGCGGTGGTCTTGAGCGAGGTCAGGATCAGCCAGATGATCGGCAGGAACGAGATCACCACCGACAGCGCCACCAGGGCATAGAGGCCGATGCGGGGACGTTTCGTCATCGGGTCAGTCCTTGTTCCGCAGGGTGAAGATATAGGCGAGGCTCATCACGAAGATGACGAGGAACTGCACCACCACAAGCGCCGCGCCGAAGTTGAACTCGATGAAGTCGAAGATCACCTTGTAGGCATAGAGCGAAAGGCTCTCGGTGGCCGTCACCGGGCCGCCATCGGTCAGGTTGAAGGGCAGCTCGAAGGTGCGCAGCGCATCCATCGAGCGCACGATCAGCGCCACGAGGATCGGTCCGCGCAGCAACGGCAGGGTGATCTCGCGAAACTCCTGCCATTTGCTCATGCCGTCCATGCGGCCGGCCTCGTAGAGCTCCTTGGGGATGGATTGCAGCCCGGCGAGGATGATCAGCGCCATGAAGGAGCTGGTTTTCCAGACCGACACGATCACCATCGACATCATCGCCAGGCTCTCGTCGCCGAGCCAGTTGATCGGCCGGTCGACCAGGCCCGATTGCAGCGCCACGGCGTTGAACAATCCGTAATCGGCGTTGTACATCCAGCGCCACATCAGCGTGTTCAGCGCCGTCGGCAGCGCCCAGGGGAACAGCACGGCGAGCCGCGCCAGCCCCTTGCCGCGGAAATGTTCGTTCATCAGCACCGCGAGCCCGACGCCGAGGATCAGTTCCAGCGGGATCGACAGGGCGGTGAAGGTCAGCGTGACCCAGAGCGAGTTCCAGAACCGGTCGTCTCCGGCCAGGGTGACATAATGCGTCCACCCGACGAAACGCCAGGGCTCGGAGCCGTCGATGCTGGACGAGCCGAAGCTCAGCACGACCGATTGCAGGATCGGGTAGACCAGGATCAGCGTGATCACCAGCAACGTCGGCGAGACGAAGGCCAGGCCCACCTGCTGGCGGCGCCGGTCGAGCGGATTGAGGCGGCTCATCATGGCAAGGGTCGGTCCGTTCGAAGGGTTGTCCCCGGCGACGCTGCCGCCGGGGTCGAGCTTGGGTGGGCGCGCCCGGCGGTTATTCCGCCAGCACCGTCTCGATCTGCGCCTGAGCGTCGTTCAGCGCTTCTTCGACGGTCTTCTGCTGGTGCAGGGCGTTGGTGACCTCGAGCTGCATGATCTCCGAGATCTTCGGATAATTGCTGCCCGTGCTGGCCGAGGGACGGACCACGCCGAAATCGTAGTTCTTGCCGAATTTCGCCAGAACATCGGCCGAGGCCATCGCCGGATCGTCATAGACGGCCGGAATGGTCGGCGCGCGGTTGTCTTCGACGGCAGCGGCCAGCTGCTGATCGTAGGCGGTGAAAAAGTCGAGGAAGGTCGCCGCGGCTTCCTTGTTTTCGGAGTTCGGGTTGATGCCGAGGAACCAGCCGCCCATGGTGGTGCTGTTGGCGTCGGGGTGGGCCGCGAAATACGGCACCCGGGTAAAGGCGAACTTGCCGGCCACCGGGCTGTCATCGGCGTTCAGCGGTGCATAGACGAAATCCTGCACCATCAGGAAGGCCGCGCGGCCCTGTTGGAACAGCGTGCGGGCATCGTCGGGCTTCATGTTCAGGATCGAATCCGGGGCGTAGCGATGCTCGTGCAACAGATCGACCATGAACTGCGTGGCCTCGATATTGGCCGCCGAGTTGACCGCTACATTGCCGTCGCCGTCAAGGAAGCCGCCGCCATTGCCGTTGGTGAAGGCCAGCCAGTTCATGAACAGGCCCTCGATCTTGGCCCACATCGAGACGAAGCCGTAGAATTGCGGGTTGGCCTCGCCCTCGGTGATGGTTTTCGACGCCGCCATGACCTCTTCCCAGGTCGCCGGCACCGCGAGCCCGTATTTCTCCAACAGATCGCTGCGATAGAAGAAATGGATGCCGTCGGCGTAGAGCGGCAGGGCGTGAACCTTGCCGTCCAGCGTCGCGGCGCTGAGCAGCGAGGGGTTGAACGCGCCGATCGTCTCGTCCGACAAGAGCCCGTTCAGCGGCTCCAGCCAGCCACGCTGGGCAAACTCGCCGGCCCAGATCACGTCGACCGCGAAAACGTCCGGCGTCGGGCTCTTGGCCGTCAACCCGGTGACGTAGAGCTTGCGGGTCTCCCCGGGCACGTCGGAGACCTTGTTCCATTCGATGGTGATATCGGGGTGCGCTGCGGCGAACCGTTCGACGTTGCGTTCGACCGCCGGCCCGTAGCCGCGCGACCCGATGGACAGGACGAGGTCCTCCGCCATCGCCGGGATTGCCAGAACCGCCGCGGCGGTCGCCAGTGCAAGGGTTTTCAGTTTCATTCGTTCCTCCCGTTTGAATCTTCAGGTTAATGTTGTGCCGAGGTTCCGGATCTTCGCCGCGGCGCCTCGACATCGGTGGCGCCGTCCTCGATCCGGGCGCGTTGCTGCATCAGGATCTGCCGGATGGTCTCGGCGTGCGCCGCCTCGTTGCGTACCGGTATTGCAGCCTCGGCGATGGTGAGCAGGCAGGCCATCTGGCCAAGCGAATCGCGCACCGCGACGCAGAAGCGCCGGATGCCCTTGGCGTTGCCCCTCATGTCGTATTGCATGCCCGCAGGGTCGATGCTCTCGATCAGGGCCCGCACCTCGGGCCAGGCCATTGCCGCCCGATCAAGGCCGGTGCTGTGAAAGGCCGAGATGTCCCAGGCCTGCTCGATGTGGTCGAGCGACGTATGCGCAAGCGCCAGCCGACCGATCGAGTCCAGCTCGTAGGCATCGCGGAGATAGCCGGGATGCGCCCGCAGCCGGATCGCCTGGGCGTCGTGCTGGTGCACCAGGTGCCAGAGCATGCTCTGCCCGCGCAGAAGCACGATCTCCGAGGCCGAGGTCAGCTGATCGGACATGGTCGCGCAGGCTTCGGCGAGCCTGTCGGGGTCGACGCCCGGGTGGCTGATGCGGCGGGCAAAACTGAAATTCGGCGCGAGTTTGCGCTTTGCGAGCTTGTGCACGAGGCCAAGTTCCTGAAGCTCGGTGAGGATCCGGTAGCCGGTCGAGGCCGGCAGGCCCGACTTTTCGACGACCTCCTGCGCGGTCAGGCCGTCGCGCTGATCGGCACTGAGGCTCTCCATGATTGCGACGACTCTTTCGACCGGTCCGGACATACTTGCTTCCCGTATTTGGGATTGATACTATCATATTTGAGAATTGCGTCAATCAACTCGGCCAGGCGCAGTCAGGGACGGAGCGCGTTATGAGACCGAATATCCTGTTCATCATGTCCGACGATCATGCCGCCAAGGCGATCTCCGCCTATGGCCACGGGATCAACCGGACCCCGAACCTGGACCGGCTGGCGAAAGAGGGGATGCGGCTCGATCACTGCTACGTCACCAATTCGATCTGCACGCCGAGCCGGGCCTCGATCCTGACCGGCACCTATAATCACGTCAACGGCGTGACCACGCTCGATACCCATATCGACAACCGCTGGCCCAACGTCGCCAAGCACCTGCGCAGTTCGGGGTACCAGACGGCCATGGTCGGCAAGTGGCATCTGGGCGAAGGCAAGGCGCATGAACCGACAGGGTTCGACTATTGGTCGGTCCTGCCCGGGCAGGGCGACTATTTCGACCCGGTCATGATCGAAATGGGCGAGGAACGCACCGAACCGGGCTACGTCACCGACATCATCGCCGATAAATGCCTCGACTGGCTGAAGGCCCGCGACAAGGACCGCCCGTTCTTCATGATGTGCCACAACAAGGCGCCGCACCGCGAATTCGAGCCGCATCCGAAGCACCGCGACATGTTCGACGGGCAGGACATCAAGGTCCCCGATACCTACGACGACGACTACAAGAACCGCGCCCGCGCCGCCGCGGCCGCCCGGATGCGGGTGCGCAACGACATGAAATACGCCGATCTCGGCTTGGCCCAGCCCGAAGGCGGCGCGGAAGTCGGCGAGATCTGCTTCCCCGGAACGACGATGCGCCGGATCCCGCACCCGCAAGACCCCCGCGGCATGGTGCTGATCGACAAGCATACCGGCGAGAACTTCACCTTCGAGACCGAAGAGGAACTCGCGCTGTTCAAGTACCAGCGCTACATGAAGCGCTACCTGGCGGTGATCGCGTCGATCGACGAGAACGTCGGCCGCCTGCTCGACTGGCTCGACGAAGAGGGCCTCGCCGACAATACCATCGTCATCTACACCTCCGACCAGGGGTTCTTTCTTGGCGAACACGGCTGGTTCGACAAGCGGTTCATGTACGAGGAATCGTTGCAGATGCCGTTCATGATCCGTTATCCGGACGCGATCGCGCCGGGGTCCGTGTGCAAGGATATCGCCACCAACGTGGATTTCGCGCCGACCTTCCTCGACTACGCCGGGCTGCCGGTCCCGTCCTATATGCAGGGGTATTCGATGCGCCCGGTGCTGGAGCGGAACACACCCGACGACTGGCAGAGCGAGGCCTACCACCGCTACTGGATGCACAAGGACGAAAACCACTATGCCTGGGCGCATTACGGCCTGCGGACCGCGCGCCACAAGCTGATCTACTGGTATAATTCCGACCTCGGACAACCCGGCGCCATTCCCGGCGACGAGCCGCCGGAATGGGAACTGTTCGACTGCGAAAAGGATCCCCTGGAGATCATGAACGTCGCCGACGACCCTGCCTATGCAGAGGTTTTCGACGACATGCTGCGGCGTCTCGATGCCAAGATGGCCCAGATCGGAGACACGCCGGAGCATGACAGCGCCGAGGCGCGCGCGGCCCGCCCGACGCTTGCCGGCTGAGACCGGCGGCACCCGACTGTCGGATGCCGCCGCGAGGTCAGGGCTTCCGCGCGGAAACCGCCGCGGCGACAGCCGTCAGAAATCCAGGTTCTCCACGTTCAGGGCGTTGTTCTGGATGAATTCGCGGCGCGGTTCCACCACGTCGCCCATGAGCTTGGTGAAGAGGTCGTCGGCATCGGCGATATCGTCCACCCGCACCCGCAGGAGCGTGCGCGCCTCGGGGTCGAGCGTGGTTTCCCACAGCTGGCTCGGGTTCATCTCGCCGAGCCCCTTGTAGCGCTGCAGCGTCAGGCCCTTTTCGCCTTCTGCAAGAACCGCTTCGAGCAGGCTGACCGGCCCGTGGATGATCACGTCGCGTTCCTTGCGGACCAGATGCGACGGGCTGCGGTAGGGGTCGCGGTGCTCGCCCGCCACCTGGGCGAGCTTGCGGGCTTCGCCGGAGCGCAGCACCGCGCCGTCAAGCGTCCGCACCTCTTCGACCCCGCGCAGCACCCGGGCGAGGCGGATGCCCTTGTCCTGGGTGATCCGACCGTGCCAGCCCTGCTCGTATTCGACGGCGACGGCGTCGAGCCGCTTGGCCACGGTGTCGGCCACGCCCTGGAGGTCGCCGTCGGCCGCACCGGGATCGAAAGCACCGGCGATCGCCGCCTGCTCGAGAATCCCGCGCGGATAATGGGTCGGAAACGCATCGAGGATGCGCCGGAAGGTCCGCGCTCCTTCGACCACCCGCAAGAGGTCGGCACCGGCGATCTCCTCGCCCGAGACAAGCCGCAGCACTGTCCCCTCGATGCCCTGGTTGATGAGGTATTCCTCCAGCGCCGGCACGTCCTTGATGTAGACCTCCGACTTGCCGCGCGCGACCTTGTAGAGCGGCGGCTGGGCGATGTAGAGATAGCCCCCGTCGATGAGTTCCGGCATCTGCCGGAAGAAAAAGGTGAGCAGAAGCGTGCGGATATGGGCGCCGTCGACATCGGCGTCGGTCATGATGACGACCTTGTGGTAGCGCAGCTTCGAGATGTCGAACTCCTCGCGCCCGATCCCCGTGCCCAGCGCCATCACCAGGTTGCCGATCTCCTGGCTCCCGAGCATCCGGTCGAACCGCGCCCGCTCGACATTGAGGATCTTGCCCCGCAGCGGCAGGATCGCCATCGTCCGCCGGTCGCGGCCGGTCTGCGCCGAGCCGCCCGCACTGTCGCCCTCGACCAGGAACAGCTCGCGCTTGGCCGGGTCGCGCTCGGAGCATTCCTTGAGCTTGCCGGCGAGGAAACTCACCTCGTTGGTCGATTTCTTGCGCGTCATCTCGCGCGCTTTGCGCGCCGCCTCGCGCGCATGCGCCGCCTCGACGATCTTGCCCACGATCAGCCGGGCCTCGGTCGGATGTTCCTCGAACCACTCGCCGAGTTTCTCGTTGACCATGTTCTCCACCGCCGGGCGCACCTCGGACGAGACCAGCTTGTCCTTGGTCTGCGAGGAGAACTTCGGGTCCGGCACTTTCACCGAAAGCACGCAGGTCAGCCCCTCGCGGGCGTCGTCGCCGGTGAAGCTCACCTTCTCGCGCTTGGCGAGGCCCGACGAGCCGGCATAGAGGTTGATCGACCGCGTCAGCGCGCCGCGCAGGCCCGCGAGGTGGGTGCCGCCGTCGCGCTGGGGGATGTTGTTGGTAAACGGCAGCACCGTCTCGTGGTAGCTGTCGTTCCACCACATCGCCACTTCGGTGGTGATCCCGTCGCGCTCGCCGACCATGTAGATCGGCTCGGGCAGCATCGGGGTCTTGTGCCGGTCGAGATACCGGACGAATTCCCGCACGCCGCCCTCGTAGTGCAGCTCGGAATGCAGCTTCTCGGCGGGGCGCTCGTCTTCGAGAATGATCCGCACCCCCGAATTGAGGAAGGCAAGCTCGCGCAGGCGGGTTTCCAGCGTCTTGAACTCGTACTCGAGGTTCGAGAACGTGTTCAGCGAGGCGAGAAAACGCACCTTGGTGCCCTTCTGGCCATTCGCATCGCCGACGACCTTGAGGTGCTCGGTGCAATCGCCGTGTTCGAACCGGGCGACATGTTCCTTGCCATCGCGCCAGATCGTCAGCTCGAGCCATTCCGACAGCGCGTTGACTACCGAGACGCCGACCCCGTGCAGACCGCCGGAGACCTTGTAGGAATTCTGATCGAACTTCCCGCCGGCATGCAGCTGGGTCATGATGACTTCCGCCGCCGACACGCCTTCTTCGTGGTGGATATCGACCGGAATGCCGCGGCCGTTGTCGGTGACCGAGACCGAACTGTCGGCGTGGATCGTCACCGTCACCGCGTCGGCGTGGCCGGCCAGGGCCTCGTCGATCCCGTTGTCGACCACCTCATAGACCATGTGGTGCAGGCCCGAGCCATCGTCGGTATCGCCGATATACATGCCGGGCCGCTTGCGCACGGCCTCCAAGCCCTTGAGAACCTTGATCGAATCCGCACCGTAAGCGGCGGATGACTCCGCTTCGGTCGGCCGGGTTTCCGCCTGAGTTGCCGCCCCGTTTTCTGGGGTCTGGTTCTGCTCTTCCGCCATGCGCACATTCCTTGGTTTCAGTGCGCAAGTTATAGGGGTTTCGAGCCGGTTTTGCCAGCATTCCCCCACAAGATTTTGTGTCACAGCATGGGGACCCGGCCGGCCCCCCGCTTCAGGCGATCTGGCCGTCCTGGTCGAGCGGAGAAAACGGGTTGTGGGCGAACTCCCAAAGGTGGCCGTCGGGGTCGGCGACGTAGCACGAATAGCCGCCCCAGTCGGTCTCGAACGGGTCGCGCACCGGCGTCGCGCCGCAGGCCACGGCATGGGCGAAAGCCGCGTCCACGTCTTCGCGCGAGGGCTGGTTCTGGGCCAGCGTCGTCGCCCCGGTCTTCAGCTTCTCGACCGGCAGTCCGGTTTCCTTCGCCAGCCCTTCGAGCGTGAACAGGCCGAACAGCTGGTTCTTCGTCCGGTAGAAGGCGACGCTTTCCATCCCCTGGTCCAGTTCCCAGCCCAGTTTCTCATAATAGGCGCGCGCGCGGGCCAGGTCGGCGACGCAGAGGGTGATGAAATTGACCCGGTTCATGTTTTCGATCATGGCATTCGTTCCCTTTTTGTCTCCGCCACCGTGACACAAACCCGGATCGTCCGGCAAGCCTATTCCCGGCGTTCCGTGACCGCGCTCACCCCGGCCGTTTCGCACACCTCGAATTGCTGCGCCCGTGCGCCGAGATCGACAAACAGCTCTGCCCCGGTCCCGGTCATGAACGCCTGCGCCCCGAGCGCGCAGACCTCGTCGTAGAGCGCGGCCCGCCGGCCGGCGTCGAGATGGGCGGCGACCTCGTCGAGCAGCAGGATCGGCGGCGCGCCGAAATCGGCGGCGAGCGCGCGGGCACTGGCCAGCACGAGCGACACCAGGAGCGCCTTCTGCTCGCCGGTGGAGGCATCCTTCGCGTCCACGCCCTTGGCGGCATAGCGCGCGGCGAGGTCGGCCCGGTGCGGCCCCTGGAGGGTGCGCCCGGCGGCGAGATCGCGTCCGCGCCCGGCCTGGAAGGCCGCCGCCAGCGCCTCTTCGCCCTCCGGCCCATCGGGAGCGCCGTCGGCATGGAGCAGGGCGAGCGCCGCCGTGGGAAACGATGTCTCGGCCGCGGTCTGCGCCGCCAGCAGGCGCTCCACCGTGTCTCTCCGGTTCGCCTGGATCGCCGCCCCCGAGAGCGCCATCTGCGCTTCCAGCGCGTGATACCAGTGCCGGTCCGACGCCCCCTCCTTCAGCAGCCGGTTGCGCTCGCGCATCGCCTTCTCATAGGCCAGGACCGCGTCGGCATGGCCCGGCTCGAAACTCATTGCCATCCGGTCGAGAAACCGCCGTCGCCCCTCGGCGCCCTCGGTCCAGAGCCGGTCCTGCGCGGGCACCAGCCAGACGACCCGTCCGATCCGGCCCAGAGCCACCTGTGCCGCCGGCTTGTCGTCGATCGTCACCTGCCGCGGCGCCCCCGCCTCGGCCCAGGTCGCCACCTCGTGCAGCTGGTGCAACGATTGCAGGACAGCGGTGACCTTCCAGCCCAGCGCCTCGGGCCGGCGCGCCATCTCGTCGGTCGCCGCGCGCCGGATCCCCCGACCGGGCGACAGCAGACTCACCGCTTCCAGGATGTTGGTCTTGCCCGCGCCGTTGTCGCCGAAGATCGCCACCGGCCGACCGTCGAGCGCCAGCACCGCCCGCAGATGCGACCGGAAATGGCTCAGCGTCAGCTCACGCAGAAAGAGGCCGGTCATGCCCGCCCCTTCATCTTGGCAAAAACACTCAATACCGGCGCGGAGAGGTTATCGGCTTCGCCGGTCACACCCGCATCGGCATGACCACATAGATCGCCGAGGTATCGTTGCCTTCGCGCATCAATGCCGGTTCGCCCGCCGTGTTGAACAGGAACACCGCGTTCTCGCGGTCCACCTGGCTCGCGATCTCCAGGAGGTACTTGGCGTTGAAGCCGATCTCGAGCCGGTCGTCGCCGTAGGCCACGCTCAGCTCCTCCTCCGCCGCCCCCGCATCGGGCGCGTTGACCGAGAGCACCAGCCGGTCCTCGTCGATCTGCAGCTTCACCGCCCGGCTGCGTTCGCTCGAGACGGTCGCGACCCGGTCGACCGCCTTGGCAAACTCGGCCGCGTCCACTTCCATCTTCTTGGTATTCCCGACCGGGATCACCCGGGTATAATCCGGGAAGGTGCCGTCGATCACCTTGGAGGTGAGGGTGATGCCCGGGGTGGCGAACCGCACCTTGGTCTCGCTGACCGAAACCGCGATCTGCGCCTCGTCGTCGTCCAGCAGCTTGCGCAGCTCGCCCACGGTCTTGCGCGGCACGATCACGCCCGGCATTTCCTCGGCCCCTTTCGGCAGGTCGGCATCGACCCGGGCGAGCCGGTGGCCGTCGGTTGCCACGGCGCGCAGAACCCGCCCGCCGTCGGCATCGGAGACATGCAGATAGACCCCGTTGAGGTAGTAGCGCGTCTCTTCCGTCGAGATCGCAAACTTCGACTTGTCGAACAGCCGCCGCAACACCGGCGCGGCCGCCGAGAAATTCGAGGCGTATTCCGACGAGGCCATCACCGGGAAGTCTTCCTTGGGCAGCGTCGCCAGCGAGAAATTGGACCGCCCGGCCTCGATCGACAACCGCCCGGTCGCCGCATCGGCGACCAGCCCGACCAGCGCCCCGTCGGGCAGCTTGCGCACGATCTCGTGCAGCATGACCGCGTTGACCGTGGTGGCCCCCGCGCGCTCGACCATCGCCGGCACCTTGTCGACCACCTCGATATCGAGATCGGTCGCCCGGAAGGTCACGTCCGACCCGTCCGCCTCGATCAGAACGTTGGCGAGAATCGGGATCGTGTTGCGCCGTTCGACAACCGATTGCGCCTGGCCAACCGCCTTGAGAAGCGTGGCGCGTTCGATGGAAATCTTCATGTCCCTCTCCCGACCTGTGATGGGACGGCAACCATAGCCCGGTCACGATCCACCGCAAGGAATTTCCGGGACATTCCGTCGCTTTGAGAAGGCCGTCAAGACGCTCGATCGGCGCCGGTACAAAGCGCCGTCGACACACCGTGACAGGGCTCGGGAATACCTCCGGCGGACCGCCCCCGGCCACGCCCTTCGACCGCGCGATCAGCCTTCCAGCGCGCGCCGCAGCAGCTCGAGATCTTCGGCGATCTGCGGATCGATCTCGCGCAGCTCGTCGATCTTGCGCACCCCGTGCATGACCGTGGTGTGATCGCGCCCACCGAACCGGCGGCCGATATCGGGCAGCGAGCGGGTGGTGAGGCGCTTGGCCAGCCACATCGCCACCTGCCGCGGCCGGGCGATCGAGCGCTGGCGCTTCGGCCCGACCATGTCGGACATGCGGATGTTGTAATGCTCCGCCACCTTGCGCTGGATCTCTTCCACCGTGACCTTTCGGTCGGTCGCGCGCAGAATATCCGCCAGCGCGTCCTGCGCCTTTTCCAGGGTGATCTCCTGGCCCACCAGCGAGGCGAAGGCGAAGAGCCGCATCAACGCGCCTTCCAGCACCCGCACGTTGGTCGAAATCCGATGGGCGAGAAACTCCAGCACCCCGTCGGCGATCTGGAGATCGGGGTATTCCTCGCGGTAACGCCCGACCTTGGTCTGCAGGATGCCGAGCCGCAGCTCGTAGTCGGTCGGGTGCAGATCGACCACCAGGCCCGATTGCAGCCGCGACTTGATCCGCTCTTCGAGATCCTTGATCTCGCCCGGCGCCCGGTCGGCCGACAGCACGATCTGCTTGTTCTGGTCCACCAGCGCGTTGAAGGTGTGGAAAAACTCTTCCTGGGTCGAGTCCTTGCCGGCGATGAACTGCACGTCGTCGACCATCAGCACGTCGACCGAGCGGAACAGGTGCTTGAAATCCATCATCTGCTTTTCGCGCAGCGCCTGCACGAACCGGTACATGAACTGCTCGGCGGAGAGATAGACCACCCGCAGCGCCGGATTGCGGGCCTGGATGTCCCAGGCGATGGCGTGCATCAGGTGGGTCTTGCCCAGGCCGACGCCGCCATAGAGAAACAACGGATTGAAGGTGACCGGGCTGCCCTCGGCGACCCTGCGGGCGGCGGCATGGGCCAGCTGGTTGGGTTTGCCGACGACAAAGCTCTCGAAGGTGAAGCGCGGGTCGAGCGGCGCGCCCGGCAGTTCTTCGCTGTCGGGTTTCGCGGCGGCCACGGCCGCGGCGTCGGCGGAGACGTCGACCGGCTGCACCCGAGTGGGCCTACCGGACGCGGGGGTCACGGTGAATTCGAGCCGTGTCACCGGCTCGAACGCCGACATGTGACGCAGAATCCTGTCGCCGTAGTTCCGTTGCACCCAGTTGCCGACGAAGTTCGTCGGCACGAGGAACGTCGCGACTCCGTTTTCCAGCCCGTTCAGTTCCAGGGGTTCGATCCAGTTGCGATAGTGATTCTGCCCGATCTCTGCGAGCAATCGCTCACGCACCTGTCCCCACGCGTTTCTTGTCATCTTGTGTTTGACCCGTCTCCCGCCGCCTGAGCGGATGTTCCCTGCACACTTCATCACAGCTCCGACACGCATGTCGGATGCACTGGACACCTCCGCATCGCCCCCAAATAGACGCGGTACGATTCGAGCCGGATGACCCTGTGCCGAGTGAAACATGCCATGCCCCGCCGTCCGCGGCTGTGCCGCGGCTGGCGCCGCCCAGTCTGACAGCCCCCCGGCTGACAGCTTCGCGGTCGGTCTCACTGGTCCCTCGGAGCCTCCCCTCAATCGGCTCCACCCGGAGTCTCGGCGGCGGGTTCCCCCCCTCCTGCTTCGACATCCGGTGTTTCCCAAGTCGGCGACGTGAATCGCTTGGGCAAATTAGACGCCGTCGCGAGGCAGCGGCAACCGATCTCTTCGCTTGACTCTGATTTGCCCGAAACGAATCCGCATTGCCTTGTCCGAATCCGATTTTTCCTCAGGTTTTGGCCCGATTCAAAAAGAAACGGCGCCCGCAAGGAGCGCCGTGTTCGTGTTCTTTTTGCCGCAGGTGCCGGGGCGGATTCTCAGCCGATCGCCTTCACCCGCGCGGCCAGGCGCGACATTTTCCGCGATGCCGTGTTCTTGTGGTAGACGCCCTTGGTCACGCCCCGCATCAGCTCCGGCTGAGCGGCTTTCAGCGCGGCGGCCGCGACGTCCTTGTCGCCGGACTCGATCGCTTCCTCGACCTTGCGCAGGTAGGTGCGGATGCGCGAACGGCGGGCTTTGTTGATTTCGAAGCGGCGCTCGTTCTGACGGGCGCGTTTTTTGGCTTGAGGCGAATTGGCCATGTCGGTTCCCTTTCCCGGGTCGTCTGAAGTGCGTCTGCGCGTCGAAACCGACCGGGGACCGGGTTGCCTACCGGCTCATTCCGGCCAAAGCGGGCCTCACGCGCATGATCTGGCGCCATATAGGCGGTCCTGGGATGATTGTGAAGCCCAAAACGCGGGGGGTTCGTCCGGTCCTTCGGCCTGTCCGCGCCGGTGGCGGCGAAGAGCGGCCGGAGGCCCGCGATGCGCGCCCGCGCCTACCGGTCGCGGAACTGCGGTTCGCGCTTCTCGACGAAGGCGTTCATGCCTTCCTTCTGGTCTTCGGTGGCGAACAGGGCGTGGAACAGGCGGCGCTCGAACTTCAGCGCCTCGCCGAGCGGCATCTCGTCGGCCCGGTGCACGGCTTCCTTGATGGCCATGACCGAAACCGCGCCCTTCTCGGCAATCCGCCGCGCCGCGGCCGTCGCCTCGTCGATCAGTTTCTTCGCCGGCACGACCCGGGCCACCAGCCCGGACCGCTCGGCCTCCTCGGCCTCCATGAACCGGCCGGTCAGCGCCATGTCCATCGCCTTGGCGCGCCCCACCAGCCGGCTCAGCCGGGCCGCGCCGCCCATGCCGGGCATCACCCCGAGGTTCACTTCCGGCAGCCCGAACTTGGCAGTGTCGGCAGCGATGATGTAGTCGCAGACCATCGCAAGCTCGCAACCGCCGCCGAGCGCATAGCCCGCCACCGCGGCGATGATCGGCTTGCGGATCCGGGTGATCGCGTGTTCTTCTTCGGTGAAGAGGTCGGCGTTGAAGACCTCGACAAAGGTCTTTTCGGCCATCATCTTGATGTCCGCCCCGGCCGCAAAGGCCTTCTCGGACCCGGTGATGACGATCGCCCGCACCTTGTCGTTCTTCTGGGCCTCGCCGAGCGCCCTGCCGAGTTCGTGCAACAGATCGAGATTGAGCGCGTTCATCGCTTCCGGCCGGTCGAGCCGGATCAGGCAGACGCTGTCTTCGATGTCGACGATGATGTTTTCGTACGCCATGCGCACCCCTTTCCGGGCAGTCCCCGTGCAATGCCGTCAAACACCGAGTCCTATGCAAGCGGGCGGAACGGTGCAAGTCATCTTTGGCAGCGCGGGCAGTAGAAGGTCGACCGTCCCGACTGGACGATTCGCCGCACCGTGCCCGCACATCCCGGGGTCGTGCAGGCGGCGTATTCGCGGTCGTAGACCCGGAACGCATGTTGAAAATACCCGAGCTCCCCGCTGGCCTGGCGGTAATCCCTGAGCGACGACCCGCCCGAGGCGATGGCCTCGCCCAGCACCGCGCGGATCACCGGCACCAGACCGGCCACCCGCGCCGTCGACAGCTGTCCCGCCTGGCGTTTCGGGTTGATCCCCGCCCGGTGGAGCACCTCGCAGACGTAGATATTGCCGAGCCCGGCGACGATCCGCTGATCGAGCAGCGCGGCCTTCACCGGGGTTTTCTTCCCCGTCAATGCCGCCACCAGGTAATCCTCGTGAAAGCTGTTGCCGAGCGGTTCCGGCCCCAGCCGGGCCAGCAGCGGGTGGTGCTGGTCGATGCCGGTGGCGAAGAGGTCCATCGCGCCGAACCGCCGCGGATCGTTGAAGGTGATCCGCGCGCCGCTGTCCATCTCGAGCACCACGTGGTCGTGCTTCTCCGGCGCGGGATGGGCGTGATGGAATGCAGCCGTCGCGGCGCCCGAGATCAGCATCCGCCCCGACATCCCGAGATGCACGAGCAATGTCTCGCCGGTGTCGAGATCGCCGAGGATGTACTTCGACCGTCGCCGGAGCCCGAGCACCCGTGCCCCGGTCAGCCGGTCGCCGAAGCGGTCCGGAAACGGCCAGCGCAGCCCCGCGCGCCGGACCTCGGCCCGCGCGATCCGGTTGCCCTCCATCACCGGTGCAAGGCCCATGCGCACCGTCTCGACCTCCGGGAGTTCCGGCATTCGGCCCCTCGCGTTTTCTTTCCGCAGCTGTGCCCGACGGTGCCGCAACCCGGCGCCCCCGACAACCGTCTTCCTCACATGCGGGCGGCCATCGCAAGACCGCATCCGCCGGGCAAAGGGCCGCGGCTCGCCGACCCTGCGGCGCCCGAACCGGTCGATGGTCGCGGTCGGCCCACCCCCGCGCCCCTGCGCCGGTCGCGGCACGCCTGGCGGTCGCGCCGATGGCACCGCCCCGGCGACGACCGCCGGGCGCGCGCAGCCTGCGTTCCACTTCGGATTTGTCACTCTGGGCGGGAGGGTATATGCCCAAGCCGACCTGATTTGGGCAGCACCATGACCGAGAAGAAAACCACGCATTTCGGCTACCGGACCGTCGACGAGGACCAGAAGGCGGGGATGGTTCACGGCGTCTTTACCAATGTCGCATCGAAATACGACGTGATGAACGACGCGATGTCGCTCGGCATCCACCGATTGTGGAAAGACGCGATGATGGACTGGCTGGCGCCCCGGCCCGACCAGCAGCTGCTCGACGTCGCCGGCGGCACCGGCGACATCTCGTTCCGCTTCCTCGACCGTGCGCCCTCGGCCCATGCGACGGTGCTCGACATGACCGAGTCCATGCTCATCGCCGGCCGCAAACGGGCCGCGGCCGATGCCCGCGCCGACCGGCTCGACTGGGTCGTCGGCGATGCCATGGCGCTGCCCTTCGAGGCGAACAGCTTCGATGTCTACACGATCAGCTTCGGCATCCGCAACGTCACCCGGATCGAGGATGCCCTGTCCGAGGCCTTCCGCGTGCTTCGGCCCGGCGGTCGGCTTATGGTGCTCGAGTTCAGCCAGATCCCCAACGATTTGATGCAGAAGGTCTACGACCTCTACTCGTTCAACGTGATCCCGCGGCTCGGACAGGCCATCGCCAACGACCGCGACAGCTACCAGTATCTGGTCGAATCGATCCGCAAGTTCCCCGACCAGGAGACCTTCGCGGGCATGATCCGCAGCGCCGGCTTCGAACAGGTCAAGTACCGCAACCTCTCGATGGGGATCGCCGCGCTGCATTCCGGCTGGAAGCTCTGATGAAGGGCCCGCACAACATCTGGCGGCTGATCGTCACCGGCGCGACCTTCGCGCGGACCGGCGCGCTCGGCGCCGTGCTCCAGGCCTTCGACGCCCCGCCGCTGCTGCGCACCGTCGCCCATGTGGTGAGCTGGACCTTTGCGCCGATCGGCCTGAAGGGCGACCCGGGCCTGCCGCCCGTCACCCGTGCGATCACCGCGCTGGGGCCGGCCTATATCAAGTTCGGCCAGATCCTCTCGACCCGGCCCGACGTCGTCGGCGACGAGTTCTCGCAGCAACTCACCTATCTGCAGGACAAGCTCCCGCCCTTCCCGACCGCGGTCGCGCGCCGCACCATCGAAGAAGAGCTGGAGATTTCGGTCGATGAGGTCTTCTCGGAGTTTTCCGACGCCGTCGCCGCCGCCTCGATCGCCCAGGTCCACCGCGCCCGCGTCCGCGCCACCGGCCAGGACGTGGCGGTGAAGGTGCTGCGGCCGAAGATCGAACGCGCGTTCCAGACCGATCTCGACGCCTTCCACTTCTTCGCCCAGGTGATCGAGTTCCTGCTGCCCGGCACCCGCCGGCTGCGGCCCTCCGACGTGATCGCGCATTTCGAAAGCGTGGTTCTGGCCGAGCTCGACATGCGGCTCGAAAGCGCCAGCGCCTCCGAATTCCACGCGAACACGAAGCACGACAAGGGCTTCGTCGTGCCGGAGGTGAAGTGGGGCCTGTCGTCCAAGCGGGTGATGACGCTCGACTGGGGCGAGGGCATCCCGGCCAACGAACTCGCCCGGCTCAGAGCCTCGGGGCTGGACATGGCCGACCTCGGCAACCGGGTGCTGCAACTGTTCCTGAGCCACGCGCTGCGCGACGGCTTCTTCCACGGCGACATGCACCAGGGCAACCTCAAGTTCGCCGCCAACGGCGACATCATCGCGCTCGATTTCGGGATCATGGGCCGGATCGACGAATACACCCGCCGGGTCTATGCCGAGATCCTCTACGGTTTCATCCGGCGCGATTACCGCCGGGTCGCGGAGGTGCATTTCGAGGCCGGTTACATCCCGGCCGACCGCGACGTCGATGCCTTCGCCCAGGCGCTGCGCGCCGTCGGCGAGCCGATCTTCGGCATGGACGCGTCGCGGATCTCGATGGGCCGGCTGCTGCACTACCTTTTCGAGGTCACCGAATGGTTCGGGATGCAGACCCGGACCGAGCTCATCCACCTGCAACGGACCATGGTGGTGGTCGAGGGTGTGGCCCGCTCGCTGAACCCGCAGATCAACATCTGGGACATCGCCCACCCGGTGGTCGAAGATTATATCAAGACCTCGATCGGGCCGCGCGCGATGGCAAAGGACCTCGCCAAGACCGCCCGGGTGTTGTCGCGTTTCGGCCCGCGTCTTCCCGGGCTGGTCGAAGACGTCCTGATCGCGCAGGCCCGACGGCCGGTCGAAAGCTCGCGCCACCGGCCGCTGCGCGCGCTGGGCTATTTCGCCCTCGGCGTCTTCAGCACCTCGGCGCTGTTCTGGCTCATCGCCGTGCTCTGAATTGGACGACGGCCGCGGGCGCAGGCTGCGGTCGAGGGCCTGGCACCAGCCGTCACCTCGAGCCGGCCCGGATCCGGATTTCCATCCTGGCGCAGATCGCCCGCGCGAGCGGCCCGTTCAGGCCCGTGCCTCGCCGCGTCCCGTCCTCGGGATGGGCCATCGCGTCGGGCGGATCGGTGAAGGCTTGCACCCCGGCGAGCCGGTGCCGCCGGGGTCTGGCCGCGGCGCCTGCCGTGTCGGGCAGCCGCGATCCGCGCGAGAAGCCCGTGTCGCACGCTCGGCGCAGATGACCTGGCATACGAGGGCGATGGGTGAAACGTATGGCACCGGTTTCGGCTTTCGTCGCCGCCCTGTCGCCGCCCCCACACGACGCTCACAGCTGTCTCGAAACCCCGGGGGCCCGGGCGGGCTTCAGCGCCGGTCTCCCCCGGGTGTCTCGAGCGCCGCCAGGACATCCCCGGTGCCGGGCCCGGGGGCGAGATCCGCTCCCCCGAGGCTTCGGACGGCGGACGGCGACAGAGGCGCGACCGATCGGCGCCCGGATCGCCGCCACGAGGGCCAAGGGGCCCGACGCCGGTGGCCCCGGCTACGCGTCGACCATATCGGCCGCCGGCTGCCGGACGGCGTCGATGTCTGCGGCCCTGACCTCGTCGCCGTTCTGCAGCACCAGCATGGTCTCGCCGTTCTTCATCCGCAGCTCCTGCACTTCGGAATAGATCGCGATCTGCTCTTCGGAGAGCATGGCGTTCTTGCCGAAGCTCTGAAGGTGGAACGTGTAACGGCCCGGCTGGAACGGGTCGCCGTACTTGTCGACGCCCGCCCAGGTCACGGATTCGTCCGAAACCGGGATCTCCACGATGTCGACATCGGCACCGGACCTGTCTCTGACCACCACGGTCACGCGCTCGGCACCGCTCGCCGGCTCGGGATACAGGGTGATCGGCGTGTTTTCAAATTGTGCGGCCGTGACCGCGCGCACTTCCATTCCGACCCAACCGGCGTAGTCCGCCATGCCCCGCGACCCGAGCTGCGCCTGCATCGTGGCGAGCAGATCATTGGTGCGGACCTGCTGTTCGACGCCCGAAAAGGTCGCGAGCTGGACCGCGAAATCGGTGCTTTCGATCGGGTTGAGCGGATCCTGGTTCTGCATCTGCGTGGTGAGCATGGTGAGAAAGGTCTCGAAATCCGAGGCGATCATCGTGCCGCCCTCGGTGGTGTCTGCCGTTTTGGCGGAGGCCGAGGCCGCGGCGCCCGTGATCTGGGTCGTGTTGGCGGATGCGATTTCCATGTCTGCTCCTGATGTCAAAGTCTTAGATCGATGCCGTCGCCCGAGGCGCCCCGCCGCCCGGCCGCGTCCGCTACCGTGCCCAGGCCGCTCGACTTGGTGCTGGTGTCGCCCCGGCCCGGCCTGTCGTCCGCCGAAGACCGCCCGCCGTGGCGACCGCTCGCACCGTCGCCCTGGAACGAGAAATCAATGCTGTCGTAGCCGAGGTCACGCAGGTCCGCACCGAGCAGGTCGATATTGCGGCGCAAGAGGTCGAGCGTGTCTGCGCGCTCGACGTTGAGCACCACGGTCAGGGTTCCGGTCGCGTCCTGCGACAATGTCATCTGGACCCGTCCGAGCTCTTCGGGCTGCAACCGCAGTTCAACGGCGCGCTCGCCGGAGGCGCGCAGCACCTCGGCGATCTGCATCGCCACCTGGCGTGGCGTGTCCGGGGCCTGAAGGATCGGCAGTGGCGCCGCGGCCGGGCTTCGAGCCGATGCGCGGGCCTCTCCCAGGGCCGCGTCCGCCATCGCCGGATCGGTACCGAAAAGGCTTTCGCCGGCCGCGGGCGCCACGGCCTTTACCGCCCCGCCCCTTGTTTCCGTGCTCGCGGCCGAGGCTGCGGTGTCCGCCGCGGCACGCGGCCGGGCCGGCATGTCTCCTTGCGTCCGGTCACCCGCAGATGGCGCGTCGACCCCTTCGGCGGGGCCGGTCGCGCCGCGGCGACCGCGGGGATGGCCGACATCGTCGGGCGCGGCCATCACCAGGTCCGGCCCTTTGCGATTGACACCGGCATCGCCGGGGCCGGTCGCCTGTGCGGTGCCGTTCCCCGGCGCGCGTTCCGGTGCAGATCCGGTTAGATCTTCGCGGTCGAGCGCCCCCGGGGTCCGGCCGGGTTGATGTTCGGGATCGACCGTCCCGGCCGACCCCGTGGCACCCGGAAGCGGCGCCTCGGCTTTGTCGATCCGGGCACCATCGCCCCCACCGCGCCTGTCCGAACCGCCCCCGTCGGGCCTGTCCGAACCGCCGCGGTCGGCGGCCGGTATCGTGCCGGAGGCAGGGACGGGTGCGCCGTCCACCGGAGCGGCCGACGGCGGCAGCGAAGCGGTCGCGGTTGCGCCTGCCGTCCTCACGGTTGCGCCTGCCGTCCTCACGGTTGCGCCTGCCGTCTCCACGGTTGCGCTTGCCGTCTCCACGGTTGCGCTTGCCGTCCCCGTTATCGCAGTCGCCGCAACCGGCACGGCGATCGGAGCGGAAGCGGCCGGCGTGGTGGCCGGACGGCCCGGCGCGGCCGGGCCCTCGCCCGACGCCACCGCGACCCCGGTTGGCACTGTTTTCGCGGGCCCGGTCGCTTCCACCTTCGGCGCCTTGCCAGCGGCGTCGCCGTGTTCCGGCCGGACCGGCACCACCACCTGCGCCGGGCCTTCCTCCACCGACATCGGCTCGGACGGCATCGCGCCCGGGGTCGGCAAGGGACGGCCCGCCAACAGCAGACCATCGGGATCGGGCAAAAGGGGCGGCGCCTCGGGAGGCGACGCGACATCCGGGGCGGCAGGGTTCGCCACCGGGGCAGCGTCGGTATCGGCATCGACGGCCACGGTCTCGGTCTCGGTCTCCGCCAGCTCATGTTCGGCAAGGGCCAACCCGCCCCGATCATCGCCGGGCACGATCTGCGCTGCCGCGAGCGGCGCCGCCGTGGTCTCGGCCTGCATCGCTGGAACATCGACGAAACGGGAAACGCCTGCCAGAGCGGGCCCGAGTTGAACGGGCAGGTCGGTTCCTTGCGCCGCCGCCGGCGTCTCGCCCGGCTGCGACGCGGAAAAGACGGACTGGAACGCCGCCACGTCAGCGGCCTTGGCGGTGGCACGGCCGCGTTCGGACGTGTCGTCCACGGCTTTGAGAAGAGCAGCGATCTGCGGCAGGTGCATGTTGTCGTCCGGGTGTTCTGACTCCGTCGATCCGCACCATCGCAGGCAGGCGTTACCACAATCTTTACCCGGACCGGGCAGGATGCAGAAAATGCGATCAATTCGAAAGATTCGCCATGTCGGCCATCGCCCCCAATGCCCCGCTGCCATCGCCCCCCACCCAGAGCACCTCCGCGCGCGAAGACAAATTGTTCCAGGCCGCGCGCGAACTCGAGGCCAACTTCCTGGCCGAGATGCTCAAGTCGGCCGGTGTCGGCAAGACCCCGGAGGCTTTCGGCGGCGGTGCCGGCGAGGAGCAGTTTGCCTCCTTTCTGCGCCTCGAACAGGCCCGCGAGATGGTCAATGCAGGTGGAATCGGGCTTGCACAGAGCCTGTTCGAAGCACTGAAGGACCGGACAAATGGCCCTGTTTAGTCTCGCCGCGGCAGCCGATGCGCTGGAAGACCATCTCGACCACGAACGCGACATGATCCTGTCCGGCCAGATCGACGGCCTGCTGCGCGCCAGCGGCGAGAAGGAACGCCTGCTCGCCCGCCTGCCTGGTGCCGGCGAAAACGCCGAGGTCTTTCAGCGCCTGCGCAAGAAAGCCGACCGCAATCAGCAGCTCCTGCTGGCGGCGGCGCGCGGGATCAAGTCCGCCGCGCGACGCATCGAAACCCTGAAAACCGCCACGACCAGCCTCAGGACCTACGGGCGTGACGGCGCCGCGACCGATCTGACGAACACCCGCGGCGGCTTTGACCGGCAGGCGTGACACGGCGGGGGGCGAACCGATGGCAGCGCGATTTCGACTAAAATCCGACCTATTCGGGCCGCAGGCCTTCACCGTTCCTTAGGCACTTCGGCCTCAGGGTGCACCGGCATCCTGAGGGGGTGGCGCGGATTGGAAAGACCAAGATCCGCAGAGGTCAGAATGACTCTGAACCCGCCCGCAACAGGCGGACCTCTAACCCGGCGTGAAACAAGCGCCACACGACTGAAGGAACTGAACGAATGTCCAGCATTCTGACGAACACGAGCGCTATGGTCGCGCTGCAAACGCTCAAGAGCATCAACTCGAGCCTCGCTCAGACCCAGAACGAAATCTCCACCGGCAAATCCATCGCCAGCGCCAAGGACAATTCGGCCGTGTGGGCGATCTCGAAGGTCATGGAAGCCGATGTGAACGGCTTTACCGCGATCTCCGACAGCCTCAGCCTGGGTGAATCGACCATCGCGGTCGGGCAGAAGGCCGCCGAAACGGTGACTGACCTGCTTACCGAGATGAAAGGCAAGATCGTCGCCGCGCAGGAAGAGAACGTCGACCGCAGCAAGCTGCAGACCGATATCAGCGCCCTGCGCGAGCAGATCGCCTCGGTCGTCGGCGCGGCCCAGTTCAACGGGCTGAATCTTGTCTCCGGGACCGAAGACGTGAATGTGCTCTCGTCGCTCGACCGGGCCTCGAACGGTACCGTGACCGCGTCGAACATCACCGTGGCGCGCCAGGACCTGTCGACCGCCGCCGGGACCTACGGTTCGGGCACCTCGTTGTCGGCCAACGCGACCGCCTCGGCCGCCGCCGCGGTGAACACCGCCAACAGCGAAACCCTGACCATCGCCACCGACGCCGACGTGTCGACCGATGCCTTCTCGATTTCGATCGGCGGCTCGACAGTCACCTTTGGTGCCGGCGACCTGACCGGTGACCAGGACGCCGCCGCGTTGGCGATCAACAACGCCATCAACGCCCTTGGCCTCGAAGGTGTGTCGGCCAGCGTATCGACCAACGTGGTGACGATCGCATCGACCCGGGCATTCGAAGACGTCTCTCTGTCGGCACTGAAAAACGGCGCGGGCACGGGGGTGACGCTTTCGGCCACCGAGATCGGCGAACGGGCCGAAAACGTGACATTCTCTTCGAGCGCCAAAGTCAACGAGGGCGATGGCTATCAGGTCACGGTCGGGTCGGACACCTTCACCTATGTGGCCGGCAAGAGCGAAAACATGGAAGACGTCGCGCGTGGCCTGAAAGCCGCGGTGGATGCCGGTGGATTGGCCGACATCACCACGCAGGTTGGGCAGAACGCTTCGGGTCAGTGGATGCTCAAGGTCGACAACGACAGCACCAGCCTTGCGTTCAGCGTCGTCGGCGCAGCCGGCGGTGAAGCCTCGGGCGGCCTGTTTGGCCTCGGCGGAATCGATGTCACCACGAATGCCGGTGCGACCGCTGCGCTCGACAACATCGAGACCTTGATCAACACCGCGATCGACGCCGCCGCCGAATTCGGCTCCGCGGCCGGCAGGGTGGAGACCCAGAACGAGTTCATCTCGGGGCTGACCGACTCGCTCAAGGCCGGGATCGGCTCGCTGATCGACGCCGACATGGAAGCGGCATCGGCGCGTCTTCAGGCGCTGCAGGTGCAGCAACAGCTCGGCACCCAGGCGCTCTCGATCGCCAACCAGGCGCCGCAGAACATCCTGTCGCTGTTCCGCTGAACCTGACACGGGCGGGGCGCCAGACCGGCGCCTCGCTCTTTCGAGACTGATCTCGCACGTTACCGGAAGGACCTCCAGTGAACGCCCTCCAGATGGCCAAAACGGCCTATGCCACGAACAAGACCCCGATCAGAACCCCGCGCAGCATCGAGTACGAAGCCTTTGCCCGGGTCACACACCGCCTGAAATCCGCCGCCGAACGCGGCAAGGCCGGCTTCCCCGACCTCGCACAGGCGTTGCACCTCAACCGCCAGCTCTGGTCCATGCTCGCCGCCGACGTGGCCGAGCCGGACAACGGCCTTCCCAACGAGCTGCGCGCCCGCATTTTCTACCTCGCCGAGTTCACCGCCATTCACAGCCGAAAGGTTCTGCGCGGAACCGAACAGATCGATGCCCTCGTCGAGGTCAACACCGCCGTCATGCGCGGTCTCCGGCAACAGGCGGAAGCGGCATGAGCGGCCTGGTCCTCAAGCTCGGTCCCCGTGAGCGGGTCCTGATCAACGGTGCGGTCATCGAAAACGGCGACCGTCGGTCGCGTCTTTCCATCGTCACGCCGAGCGCGAACATCCTCAGGCTGCGCGACGCGATTCACCCCGAAGAGGTGAATACGCCGGTGCGCCGGGTCTGCTACATTGCCCAGCTGGTTCTGTCCGGCGACGCCGAGCAGGACGAAGCGCGCCTGCAATTGCTGCGCGGCATCGAACAGCTCTCGCAGGTCCTGACCGACCATGACAGCCGCCTCCACCTCGACAAGGCGACCGAGGCGGTGCTGGACGGCCAGTTCTACCAGGCCCTGAAAGCGTTGCGCGCACTGCTGCCGCGTGAGGAACGCCTGCTGACCTCGGCCCGCAAGGCGTAGCGCCATGAGCTTCCAGCCGATCATCCCCTTCGGCGGCATTGCCGGCTGGAGCTTTCTGCAAAACACCCGGGCGGCGCAGCAGGCGGCCTTCGAAGCGGCGCCCGTTCTCGAACGCGACACGGCGTATTTTGCCGAGAAGATCGGCGAGGTGACGACCGCCGCGGATCTGGTGGCCGACTACCGGCTTCTCAAGGTCGCCCTTGGCGCCTTCGGACTTGACGACGACCTTCCCAACAAGGCCTTCATCCAGAAGGTGCTCGAAGAGGGATCGCTCGACAGCGACAGCTTCGCCAACCGGATGGTCGACAAGCGTTACCTCGCGCTCACCGAGGCTTTTGCCTTCGATCTCAGCCCGCCGAACACACAGCTCTCAGACTTCGCCGCCAGGATCGTCGACAGCTACAACACCCGCCAGTTCGAAATCGCCGTCGGCGCGCAGGACGCCGACATGCGCCTGTCGCTCGCTCTCGAGCGGGATCTCGGCGAGATCGTCACCGGCGGCAACACCGCGAACGGGAAATGGTACTCGATCCTCGGCAACGAACCGCTGCTCACGGTATTTCAAACCGCCCTCAACATTCCCCAGGCAGCCGGCGGGCTCGACATCGACGACCAGGTGAAGCTCATGCGCGAGCGGGCAACGGCCATCTTCGGGAACGGTGAAATCGACCAGTTCGCCGACCCCGGCCGGATCGAGGAATTGAACCGGCTCTTTCTTGTGCGATCTCAGATCAATGACCTTTCGGCCGGGATGTCGTCCGGCGCCATCGCCTTGACCCTGCTGCAGGCCATCTGAACCCGCTGCGTCTTCGAATCCCGAAATCGATTGGCGGATCTTCCGCTGCCTCCGTCAGGGCGCACGGCCGCTGCGAGCGGTAGCGGTGAACCAGCGTCGTGTCGATCTGCCCAGGCGCCGCCCGAACCCCCGGTGTTCGGCATTTGTTACTGCACCGACCCTTGGGGGGGGGG
>SWCD01024396.1_pt3 | contig 99777 bp, 88 predicted proteins | sample 4693011 | NCBI WGS metagenome assembly SWCD01 (sample SAMN10267278, study PRJNA491770) | bioreactor metagenome | isolation source: DHS bioreactor inoculated with marine | place: Japan: Omine Ridge, Nankai Trough | reverse complement strand
ACGTGGCTGCCTTCGACCGCCATGATGTCGGACACCTGCGCGGTGCCGAGCAGGGCGGCGACGCAGGGCATCAGGTCCTTGCCGAAGGTGGTGCTGGGGCCGAAGACGTGGCTGTAGCCGTCGGCCAGCTTCGCCACCTGCGGCGCCAGCACCTGGGCGATCGCATGGGCGTTGGCGTCGTTGGCCACGGCCAGCACCTTGCCGACGCCTTCGATCTTCGCCGCTTCGGCCGCGACCGCGGCAGGATCGGCGGCGAGGACGGCGATGTCGATCGCGTCGGGCTTGAGCGCCTGCGCCGCGGAGACGCACTTGGCGGTGGAGGCGTTGAGCTTGCCGTCGACGTGTTCGGCGATGATCAGGACTTTGGACATGGGTTGTTCCCTGTTCCTTCGATGTTCGAGTCAAAATGCTTTTGTAGGAGCGCACCTGGGCGCGACTTGGCTTTGTAGGTAAAAGCTGTCGCGCCCGGGTGCGCTCCTACAGCAGGCCTTTCTGCTTCAGCGCCGCGACCAGTTCGGCGGCATCCTTGACCATCACGCCCTTGCTTCGCTTCGGCGGTGGCGCGTACTGCGTGGTCTTGAGGATGTCGCCGGAATCCACGCCCAGGTCGGCGAACGGGATGGTTTCCAGCGGCTTGCCCTTGGCCTTCATGATGTCGGGCAGCTTGATGAAGCGCGGCTCGTTCAACCGCAGGTCGGTGGTGACCACGGCCGGCAGGTCGATCTCCAGCGTTTCCAGCCCGGCATCGACCTCGCGGGTCACCGTCGCCTTGCCGTCAGCGACCACGAGCTTGCTGGCGAAGGTCGCCTGCGGGCGGCCCCAGAGGGCAGCCAGCATCTGCCCGGTCTGGTTGGCGTCGTCGTCGATCGCCTGCTTGCCCAGGATCACGAGATCGGGTTGCTCCTTCTCGATCAGTTTCAGGAAGGTGCGCGCGGCGGTCAGCGGCTGCACGGCATGGTCGGCGACCACATGGATGGCGCGGTTGGCGCCCATCGCCAGGCCGTTGCGCAGGTGCGCCTGGGCGTCGGCCGGGGCAATGGTGGCCACGATCACTTCCGTGGCGATGCCCTGGTCGCGCAGGCGCAGGGCTTCTTCCAGCGCGATCTCGTCGAAGGGATTGGGGGACAGCTTGACGCCGTCGGTGACCACGCCCGAACCGTCGGGCTTGACCTGGACGCGGACGTTGTAGTCCACCACGCGCTTGTAGCCGACGAGGATCTTCATCGGATCGGGACTCCTTAGGTGTGGCCTTGCCGGCGAGCCAACGCCGCATGCAGCTTGCAGGCAGGTATTCTAGCGCCTTGACCGCAGGCGGCCCAGCAAGACGCCCCGGTCGCAGGGGCCCATGCATCCTGTGGTCGCACGCAGGTCCCGACTGAAGGCATGCCCGGGCTCGACGGGCTAAAATCGCGCTTCGTCCAAGGCTTGACCTGAAGATGCCGGATCAGAAAACGCAGTCCCACCTCGACCGCCTGGAAGCCGAAAGCATCCACATCCTGCGCGAAGTCGCGGGCGCGTTCGGCAACCCGGTGATGCTGTATTCGGTAGGCAAGGACAGCTCGGTGCTGCTGCACCTGCTGCTCAAGGCGTTCTACCCGGCCAGGCCGCCGATCCCCCTGCTGCACGTGGACACCGGCTGGAAGTTCCGCGAGATGATCGCCTTCCGCGACCGCCGGGCGGCTGAAACCGGGGTCGCGCTGCATACCTGGACCAACCCCGATGGCGTCGCCCGGGGCATCGGCCCGGTCAGCCACGGCGCCACCGTGCACACCGACGTGATGAAGACCCAGGCGCTGAAGCAGGCGCTGGACAAGTGGGGCTTCGATGCGGCGATCGGTGGCGCCCGTCGCGACGAGGAGAAGTCGCGCGCCAAGGAGCGCATCTTCAGCTTCCGCAACGCCCAGCACCGTTGGGATCCGAAGAACCAGCGCCCGGAACTGTGGAACCTGTACAACACCCGCATCCACAAGGGCGAGTCGGTGCGCGTGTTCCCGATCTCCAACTGGACCGAACTCGACGTGTGGTTGTACATCTTCCGCGAGGGCATCCCGGTGCCCTCGTTGTACCTGGCCGCCGAACGCCCGGTGGTCGAACGCGACGGCGCGCTGATCATGGTCGACGACGAGCGCCTGCCGCTGCGCGAGGGCGAAACGCCGATGCTGAAGAAGGTGCGTTTCCGCACCCTGGGCTGCTATCCGTTGACCGGTGCGATCGAATCCGAGGCTGACACGCTGGAAAAGATCATCGCCGAGATGCTGGTCGTGACCACCTCCGAGCGTCAGGGCCGGGTAATCGACCACGACCCCTCCGCCTCGATGGAGAAGAAGAAACAGGAGGGCTACTTCTGATGGCTTCCAGCGCCCTTGTCTTTGCTCGCCGCGACCGCGCCTTCGTAGGAGCGCCCCTTGGGCGCGTTTGCTTTCCGCCGAAAACGGCATCGCGCCCCTGCTTCACGACAACACGGGGCGCTCCTGCAGGAACAGGGGCACGCACATGAACCGTGGCGACGACGCCCAGGCGCAAGTCGCCGCCTACCTGCAGCAGCACGAAACCAAGGGCCTGCTGCGCTTCATCACCTGCGGCAGCGTCGACGACGGCAAGAGCACCCTGATCGGGCGCCTGCTGCACGACACCAGGCTGCTGCTCGACGACCAGGTCGCCGCGCTGGAAGCCGACAGCCGCAAGCACGGCACCCAAGGCGAGGACATCGATTTCGCGCTGCTGGTCGACGGCCTCGCCGCCGAGCGCGAGCAGGGCATCACCATCGACGTGGCCTACCGCTTCTTCGACACCGACAAGCGCAAGTTCATCGTCGCCGACTGCCCGGGCCACGAGCAGTACACCCGCAACATGGCCACCGGCGCCTCGACCGCGGACCTGGCCGTGGTGCTGGTCGACGCGCGCAAGGGCCTGCTCACCCAGACCCGGCGCCACAGCTACATCGTCTCGCTGCTGGGCATCCGGCACGTGCTGCTGGCGGTCAACAAGATGGATCTGGTCGATTACGACCAGGCGACATTCGACGCCATCGTAGACGGCTACCGCGACCTTGCCGGCACGCTGGGTATCCCGAACGTCACCTGCATCCCGCTGTCCGCGCTCAGGGGCGACAACATCCTCGGACGCTCGCCGGCGACGCCCTGGTACCAGGGCGAAAGCCTGCTTGAGCACCTGGAGAACGTGCGGATCCGGGACGTGGACCATGGCGTGGGCTTCCGCATGCCGGTGCAATGGGTCTGCCGCCCGGACCAGGACTTCCGCGGTTTCGCCGGCACGATCGCAGCGGGCGAAATCGCACCCGGCACCGAGATCGCGGTGTTGCCGTCCGGCCAGCGGTCGAAGATCGCAAGCATCGTCACCGCCGATGGCGACCTCGGGACCGCAACAGCGGGGCAGGCCGTGACACTGACGTTGGCCGACGAGATTGATGCGAGTCGTGGCGACGTGATCGCCGCTGCCAACGACCCGCCCGAGGTCGCCGACCAGTTCGCGGCGCACCTGCTGTGGCTGGGCACGGACAGGCTGCTGCCAGGTCGCCCGTACTACCTCAAGACCGGCACCAAGACCGTCGGCGCGACCGTCACCGAGATCAAGCACAAGGTCGACGTCAATACCCAGGAGGAACTGGCCGCCAAGTACCTGGAATTGAACGAGGTCGGATACTGCAACCTGTACCTGGACCAGCCGGTCGCTTTCGAGAAGTATGCCGACAACCGCGCGCTCGGCGCCTTCATCCTGGTCGACCGGCAGGACAACGCCACGGTCGCGGCGGGGACGCTGGACTTCGCCCTGCGCCGCGCCGGCAACATCCACTGGCAGCACGTTGATGTCGACAAGATCGCCCGTGCCCGCATCAAGCACCAGCAACCGAAGTGCTTGTGGTTCACCGGCCTGTCCGGATCGGGCAAGTCGACCATCGCCAACCTGGTCGAGAAGCGATTGCTGGCGATGGGCCGCCATACTTATCTACTGGATGGTGACAATGTCCGTCATGGACTGAACAAGGACCTTGGCTTCACCGACGAGGATCGCGTCGAGAACATCCGTCGTGTCGCCGAAACCGCAAAGCTCATGGTCGATGCCGGCCTGATCGTGCTGGTCAGCTTCATCTCTCCGTTCCGCGCCGAGCGCCGCATGGCGCGAGGCATGTTCGTCGAGAATGAATTTATCGAGGTATTCGTCGATACCCCGCTTGAACTCGCAGAGCAACGCGACGTCAAGGGCCTTTATGCAAAAGCGCGTGCGGGGCAAATCAGCAATTTCACCGGTATCGATTCACCCTACGAGGTGCCTGAAAGCCCAGAGGTCGTCTTGCGCACCCTCGACAGCGAAGCCGAAGCGCTGGCTGACGACTTGGTGCGACGGTTGATCTCATCCGATTGATGCGCATGTGTGCGCGCATGGATCGTGTCAGAGGTTCTGGTAATTCGGCCCCGCGCCGCCCTCGGGCGTCACCCAGGTGATGATCTCGTAGGGGTCCTTGATGTCGCAGGTCTTGCAGTGGACGCAGTTGGCGGCGTTGATCTGCAGGCGCTTGCCGTGTTCGGCGGCGGCGTCCTCTACGACCTCGTAGACGGCGACCGGGCAGAAGCGGGTGCAGGGGTTGCCATACTCCTCGACGCAGCGGGTGACGCAGATGTCGGTGTCGGCGACGTGCAGGTGTACCGGCTGGTCCTCGTCGTGCTCGGTGGCGGCGAAATAGACGCCGGCCAGGCGGTCGCGCGGGGGCAGGCTGCGCTGCACGTACTCGCGCCTGGGCTCCTCGTGTTCGCCGAGCTTGTCCAGCGAGCACCAGTCGGGCTTGACCTTCAGCGTCCACGGCGACAGACCGGCGGTGGCGGTTTCCCAGGCCGCGTTCGCCAGGCCCCACCACAGGCCCTGCTTGAAGCCTGGCTTGATGTTGCGCACCTTGCGCAGTTCGGCCATGGCTGCCGAACTGCGCAGCCTGGCGTCGAAACCTTCGGCCGATAGCGACGACGCGAGGTGCTCGGCCGCCAGCATGCCGCTGCGGATCGCCTGGTGGGTGCCCTTGATCTTGGGCACGTTGAGCAGGCCGGCGGTGTCGCCGATCAGCAGCGCGCCGGGCATCTCGACCTTCGGCAGCGACTGCCAGCCGCCGGTGACGATGGCGCGCGCGCCGGCGGAGAGGATGCTGCCGCCTTCGAGCAGCGGCGCGATCAGCGGATGCGCCTTCCACTGCTGGAAGGCTTCCCAGGGACGATACATCGGGTCCTGGTAATCCAGGCCGCTGACGTAGCCCAGCGCGACGCGGTCCTGGTCGAGGTGGTAGAGGAAGCTGCCGGCGTAGGTGGCGTTGTCGGCGGGCCAGCCGACGCTGTGCAGGGTCTTGCCGGGCTCGACCCTGCCTTGCGGGAGCTGCCACAGCTCCTTGATGCCGATCGAATAGGCCTGCGGATCGCTGTCCTTGTCGAGTCCAAAGCGCTTGACCAGGCGCTTGGTCAGGTGCCCGCGCGCGCCCTCGGCCAGCACCGTGACCCTGGCGCGGATGTCGATGCCGGCGGTGTAGCCGGGCTTGTGGGTGCCGTCCTTCGCCACGCCCATGTCGCCGATGCGAACGCCGACGACCTTGCCGTCGCCGTCGTGCAGGGTCTCGGCGGCGGCGAAGCCCGGGTAGACCTCCACGCCCAGGGCCTCGGCCTGCGGCGCCAGCCACGCGCACATGGCGCCCAGGCTGACGATGAAGTTGCCGTGGTTGCTCATGCCCGGCGGAACGATCGGGAACTTCCTGCCGCCGGTCTTGCTGAACCACCAGAACTCGTCCCCGGTCACCGGCACGCAGACCGGCGGCGGCTTGTCGCGCCAGCCGGGCAGCAGGGCGTCCAGCGGTCCGGGTTCGATCACTGCGCCGGACAGGATGTGCGCGCCGATGGTGCTGGACTTCTCGATCACGCAGACCGAAAGCTCCGGGTTGACCTGCTTGAGCCGGATCGCGAACGACAGCCCGGCCGGGCCGGCGCCGACGGTGACGACGTCGTACTCCATCACGTCGCGCTCGACTTCGGATGCCTGGTTCGGACTGGCTTCGCTCATGCTGTTCACCCTGCCTGGAAGTGGACGTTCCCGTGCCGCGATCGGCGCTCGCGAAGGACGCGCACCGCCGATTGTCGCGGGTTTGCCGTTAAGGCGGCAAATCGGCAGCATGCGCGTCGATGGCCGCCGCGCTCAAAATCGACTTGCCGGGCGCCGAGGCGGCGCTGCACGCGGGCTGGTTGCCCGATGACGCCGCCAGCGCGCTGCAGTCGGCCCTGCTGGCCGGGGTGCCGTGGGAAACGCACCGCATCCGCCTGTTCGGGCGCGAGGCCGCCTCGCCACGGCTGAGCTGCTGGATCGGCGATCCGGGCGCCAGCTACCGCTATTCCGGCACGCTGTTCCAGCCCAGGCCATGGCCGGCGGCCCTGCTGCCGATCCGCGAGCGCCTGGCGCACGAGCTGGGCGTCGATTTCAACAGCGTACTGGCCAATCTCTATCGCGACGGCCGTGACGCCATGGGCTGGCACGGCGACGACGAGCGCGAGCTGGGCAGGCGGCCGGTCATCGCGTCGCTGTCGCTGGGCGCGCGGCGCCGGTTCGTGTTCAGGCGGCGGGACGATCCTTCCACCAGGCAGGTGCTGGAGCTGCCCCACGGCAGCCTGCTGGTGATGGCCGGGGACACGCAGCGGCTGTACCGCCACGCGCTTCCGCGCACCACCAGGCCGGTGGCGGCGCGCATCAACCTGACGTTCCGGCGGATCGTGGCCTAGCGCGGTGCCGCGGCGGCGTTCGTTGCGGGATGGCTGCGGCGCTGATGCGCATCGCCGGTGACCAGCACCCAGCCGGCGACGTCGTGGCCGAGGGTTTCAAGGCTGCGCGAGAAGGCGCTCACGACATCGGCGACCCCGGGGCTGGCCGCGGGTTCGGCACGCAGGAAGGTGCGCGCGCCGACGATGCCCTGGTCGGTGGTGTGCAGCAGCTTGGCGTTGACCTCGATGGTGGCCGCGGGCGTCGCCTTGCCGGCGTAGTCGGCCTCGAAGCGGCGGATGTCCAGCACCAGCTTGTAGTCGGCGGCGACGCCGGTGCCCGCGCGCGCGACGGCCCGGATATGGCCGGAATCCTCGAGCGCACGCGTGATGGTGTCCGCGAGCATGTCGCCCGGGCGCTTGGCCCAGGCGGCACCCTTGTAGACCTGCATCTCGTCCGGGGTCGGGCGTACGGCGATCCGCGAGCTGTCGATCATGCGCGCGGCGGACGGCTCGCCGACCACCAGCTGCCAGTCGACCGTGGGCCACGATGGATCGGCGACGACGCGCGGGTCGGGCGCGTACAGGGCGGTGGGGGTGCGCTCGCCGCCACCCAGGATCGAGCAGCCGGACAGCAGCACGCAGGCCGCCAGTGCCGCGAGCGTCTTCCCGAACCCCGAACCCCTGATTTCCAGCCCCGGCATCTTCATTTCGGTTCGAACTCCTTCGGTGCGTCGCGGCCCAGCAGGTATTGCGCCGGGTTGCGGTCGAGGCGGTCGCTGATACGGCGCAGGTCGCGGATCAGCGACCGCAGTTCGCCCAGGGTCGGCCCGAGCTGCGACAGGCCGTCGTTGGCGAAGCTGTGGATCGCGGCCCGGTTCTCGCTGAGGATCCGGTCGGCGCCGCCGGCGGCGGAGTCGAGCCGGCCCAGGGTGCTGTCGAGGCGGGCGATCAGGCCCGGCAGCTTCTGCACCAGTTCGCGGTCGACGTCGGTGACGGCGCGGTTGGTGGTGTCGAGGGTGGCGTTGAGCTGCTCGCTGGCCTTGCGCGCATTGACGATCAGTTCGGTCAGGTCCTCGCGCTGGTCGGCGATGGAGGTGGTCAGCGACTGGATGTTGTCCAGCGTCGTCGAGATGCGCTTGACGTTCTCGTCGCTCAGCACCTGGTCCAGGCGTTCGACCAGGCGGTTGGCGGTATCGGCGATGTTCTGCAGGGCCGAAGGCTGCGCCTGGATCACCGGCACCTCGTGGCCCGGGGTTTCGAGCAGCAGCGGACTGTTCGGATCGCCGCCGGTGAGCTGGATGATCGGTGGCCCGGTGAGGCTGGTCATCGACAGCTTGGCGCGGGTGTCGGTCCTGATCGGCGCATCGGCCTGCAGCCTGAGGCGGGCGATGACCGCGCGCGGATCGTTCGGCGCCAGCTTGAGGTTCTGGATGATGCCGATGGCGATGCCGTTGTATTGCACGCTGCTGCCGTCGGTCAGGCCGGTGACGGGTTCGTGGAAGACCACGTCGTATTCGCGGAAACCCTTGTCCGAGGAATACTTCGCCGCCCACAGGCCGAAGCCGAGCAGGAACAGCGACGCCAGGATGGTGAAGGCGCCGATCAGGACGTAGTTGGCTCTGGTTTCCATGATCAGATCTCCCCGGCGTACCCGGCCTTGGCATCGCGCGCGGCGCGTCCGCGCGGGCCGTTGAAATACTCCCGCACCCACGGGTGGTCGAGGCGCTGGATCTCGGCCAGCGGCCCGGTCGCGATCACCTTGCGGTCCGCCACTACCGCCACCCGGTCGCAGATAGCGTACAGGGTGTCGAGGTCGTGGGTGATGAGGAACACGGTCAGGCCCAGCGCCTGCTGCAGGGTGCGGATGAGGTGGTCGAACGCGGAGGCGCCGATCGGATCCAGGCCCGCGGTGGGTTCGTCGAGGAACAGCAGCGGCGGATCGAGCGCCAGCGCACGCGCCAGGCCGGCGCGCTTGCGCATGCCTCCCGACAGCTGCGAAGGCAGCTTGTCCATCGCATCGGCGGGCAGGCCCGCCAGCTTCACCTTCAGCAGCGCCAGGTCGCAGCGCATGCTTTCTGGCAGGTCCGGGTGGTACTCCTTCAGGGGCACCTGCACGTTCTCGCCCACCGTCAGCGAGGAGAACAGGGCGCCGTCCTGGAACAGCACGCCGGAGTTGCGCTCGATCCGTAGCCGGGTCTTTTCGTCGGGGCTGAGGGCATCGACGCCGAGCACTTCGATTTCGCCGGCGTCGGGCTTTCGCAGGCCGATGATCGAGCGCATCAGCACCGACTTGCCCGAGCCCGAGCCGCCGACCACCCCCAGGATTTCGCCGTGGCGCACGTCGAGGTCCAGGTCCTCGTGCACCACCTGCTCGCCGAACTGGTTGCGCAAGCCGCGCACGCGGATGACCGGCGGCACGCCCGGCTGCGCGCCGGTCTCGCCCGGATCGACGGTGGTGGTCGCGGCGTCGTCCATCTACCAGTCCATGTTCATGAACCAGATCGCCGCCAGCGCGTCGATCACGATCACCAGCGAGATCGTCTGCACCACGCTGGAGGTGGTGCGCTCGCCGACCGACTGCGCCGTGCCCTTCACCTGCAGGCCCTCGAGGCAGCCGATCAGGCCGATGATCAGGGCGAACACCGGCGCCTTCGAGATGCCGACCAGGAAGTGCCGCAGCTGGATCGTGTCGTGCATGCGCGCGTACCAGGCCTGCGGCGGGATGTCGAGGTTGAACGCGCCCACCGACATGCCGCCCAGCAGGCCGGCGATGTCGGCGATGAAGGTCAGCAGCGGCAGCATCACCAGCAGCGCCAGCACGCGCGGGATGACCAGCAGTTCGATCGGGTCGAGCCCCAGGGTGCGGATGGCATCGACCTCCTCGCGGCTGACCATGGCGCCGATCTGCGCGGTGTAGGCGCTGGCGGTGCGGCCGGCCAGCACGATCGCGGTCAGCAGCACGCCGAACTCGCGCAGGAAGGCGATGTTCACCAGTTCGACCACCAGGATGGTGGCGCCGAAATCCTGGAGGATGGTGGCGCCCAGGAACGCGATCACCGCGCCGACCAGGTACGACAGCAGGAAGATCAGCGGCACCGCGTCGAGGCCCACCTGTTCCATGTGGTGCACGGTCGCGGTCAGCCGCAGGCGCTGCGGCTGCACGAGCGTGCGTCCGAGCTTGACCAGGTTCTCGCCGAAGAAGCTGATCAGCGCGACGATCTCGTTCCAGTTGTCCTGCACCGCGAAGCCCAGGCGCGCCAGGGCGGCATGGAAGCCGAAGTCGCGCTTCCTGCGCGGCCGGTCGTCGGCGACGTCCTCGACCGCCGCCACCAGCGCAAGGTGGTCGTCGCGGAAGGCAAAGGCCTGGTAGTCCAGGCCGTGGCGGCGTGCGAAGCGCAGCAGCTGCAGCACGCCGGCCGAGTCCAGCCGCGCCACTGCGGTGGCATCGACGCTGGAGACGTCGTCGCGGGCGCCGCGCAGGGCCTCGGCGGCGGCCAGCGCATGTTCCAGCGTCCAGTCGCCGAACAGCCGCAGCCGGCCGCCGGCCTGCGGGTCGGCGTCGAGGCTGGGAGCATTGCTGGGGGTGCTCATGCGTCCGGGATCTGCTCCTTGGCCGGGACCACGTCGCCGGCAGGCGCCATGGTCATCGCGAGCCTACAGGCTATCAAGTCCGCGCGGTTTCCATGGATCGAAGCCGGGCAGCCGCCCCGAGGGTGTCTTGCGGCGCATGCGCGTGCGATCCTTCGCGGATGTCGCAGCCTTCCCCGCAGACCAGCAGCTACGCCGCCCGCGTCGCCTTCGTGGTGGAGCTGGCCGAGAACCTGCACAGCTACGGCACCACCGCGCAGCGCCTGGAAGGCGCGATGATCGCGGTCTCGCAGACCCTGGGCCTGGACTGCGAACCCTGGGTGAACCCCACCGGGATGGTGCTGACGTTCAGCGACCTGTCGCGGCCGCCGGGGGAGAGCGATACCACCCGCGTGCTGCGCATCCCGCCGGGCGACGTCGACCTGCACCGCTTGTGCGAGGCCGACCGCATCGCCGAGGACGTGATGGCCGGACGCATGGGCCTGGCCGAGGGCTTCGATGCGCTGCGGGCGCTGGACCGTCCGCAGCGCTGGCGCGGCGCCGCCTGGCAGATCGTTGCCTTCGGGCTGGTGTCGGCCAGCATGGCCGGGCTGCTGCGGCTGCCATGGCTCGATATCGCGACCGCCGGGCTGATCGGCCTGCTGGTCGGCCTGCTCGACTGGACGGCACGCCAGCGGCCGCGCCTGAGGGAGGCCGCCGATGCGATCTCCGCGATGATGGCCACGGCGGTCGCCGTCGCCGTGGCCAGCTTCATCGGCCCGCTCAACCTCAATACCGTGGTGATCGCCTCGCTGATCGTGCTGATGCCCGGCATGTCGCTGACCAATGCGATCAACGAGCTGACCAGCCAGCACCTGGTCTCGGGCACGGCGCGCATCGCAGGGGCGTTCAGCACCCTGCTCAAGCTCACCCTCGGCGCCATGATCGCGTTGACGGTCGCGCAGATGCTGGGCATCGAGCCGCAGGTGCGGGCGCTGAGGCCACAGCCCGACTGGGTGGAATGGGGCGCGCTGGTGGTGTCGGCGTTCGCCTTCGCGGTGCTGCTGCGTGCAAGCCGGCGCGACTACCCGGTCGTGATGCTGGCGGCGATCGCCGGCTACCTGATCTCGCGGCTGGTGGGCGGGAGCTGGGGCAGCCCGGTAGGGATTTTCCTGGCGGCGCTGGCCATGACCGCGGCCGGAAACGGCTATGCGCGCTGGATGAAGCGCCCGGGCGCGGTGGTGCGGGTGCCCGGCATCATCCTGATGGTGCCGGGCAGCACCAGCGTGCGCAGCCTGCTGACCCTGGTCCAGCAACAGGACTTCGCCGCAGGCCAGGAAGCGGCGCTGGCGGTGCTGAACATCCTGCTGGCGCTGATCGCCGGATTGATGTTCGGCAACCTGCTGCTGCCGACTAGACGGAACCTGTAAGCGCGCCGGAGCGACACGGAAACGCCGGCGCGAAGCCGGCGTTTCCGTGTCGGCACCAGGGGCGATCATTTCCTGATCAGGAAGTCTTCCTTCTTCTTGCCCTTCTTCAGCAGCGGCGCCATCCAGCGCGGCGGCTTGCCGCGGCCGGTCCAGGTTTCGGACTTGTTGGCGGGGTTGCGGTACTTCGGCGCCACCTTGCCGAGCCTGCGGCCTTTCTTCGCGGCCTTGCGCGCCTTCCGCGCGGGTGCGGCTTTCGCGGATTTGCCCGCGAAAAGTTCGGCGATGGTGTAACCCTCCGCCGCGGCGGCGGCCTTGAGTTTCGCGCGCACGCTGGCGATGGGTTTGCGTTTCTTCAGCGTGGTCTTGCGTTTCTTCGCCTGGGTAATCAGCGTGTCAAGTTCGGTGGCGGAAAAGCCTTCCAGGTCAAACGACATCGAATACTCCGGGTGATTGCGGGGATGAAGCCGCTCCATGGCCTCGCGCCGATGATAATCGCAAGACGCGGACAGCCACAAACATCGACCGGCGCATGGAAGGAGCGTCGTTGCCGGGATCGGCGGGCTCGCGCCGTGCAGCGCCGGCATTTTCCGCGCAGTCAGCCCGCGATGCGCACGAGCAGGGCATCGCGGTCGAGGTTTTCCGATTCAGCTGCGGAGCGCGCGCGATATTCGAAGGTGCCGGCCTCGAGGCCGCGCGCCGACACCACGACGCGATGCGGGATCCCGATCAGTTCGATGTCGGCGAACATCGCGCCGGCGCGCAGGCCGCGATCGTCGAGCACGGCTTCGACGCCGCCCGCGACCAGTTCGCGATACAGCGCTTCGGCGGCCGCCGTCACGCCCGCGTCCTGCTTCGGGTTGATCACGCACACGGCCACCCGCCACGGCGCCATCGCCTCGGGCCAGAGGATGCCGGCGGCATCGAAGTTCTGCTCGATCGCCGCGGCGACGATGCGCGAGATGCCAATGCCGTAGCAGCCCATCATCGGCGTTGCCGCCTTGCCGTTTTCGTCGAGCACCGTGGCCTGCATCGCCTCGGAATACTTGCGCCCGAGCTGGAACACGTGACCGACTTCGATGCCGCGGGCAATCCGCAGCGTGCCGCCGTCCTCGGCGCGGTCGCCCTCGACCACGTTGCGGATGTCGGCGACGACGTCCGGCTCGGGCAGGTCGCGGCCCCAGTTGACGCCGGTGAAGTGGAACCCGGCCTCGTTGGCGCCAACCACGAAGTCCGCCAGCGCCGCGACCTCGCGGTCGGCGACCACCCGGAAGGGCTTGCGGCCGCCGATCGGCCCCAGGAAACCGGGCTCGCTGCCGAGCACGTCGAGGATCTCGGCTTCGGTCGCCATGCGGTAATCGGCAAGCCCCGCGAGCTTCGCCAGCTTGATCGGGTTGACCGCGTGGTCGCCGCGCACCAGCGCCTGCACGAATCGTGGCCCGGAAGCCGCGTCGCCGGCCATCAATGCGATCGACTTGACCGTTCGCGACAGCGCGATCCCCAGCAGCGCGGCGACTTCCTCGCAGGTCTTCTGCGTCGGCGTGGCGAGCTTGCGCATGTCCTCGCCCGCGGCCGGGCGATCGCCCGGCGCCGCGGCGCGCGCGGTTTCGACGTTGGCCGCGTAGTCGGAGCCGGTCGACCAGGCGATCGCGTCCTCGCCGGAGTCGGCCAGCACATGGAATTCCTGCGAGGTATCCCCGCCGATCTCGCCCGAGTCGGCCTGTACCGCGCGGAAGCGCAGCCCGAGGCGTTCGAAGATGCGGACGTAGGCGGCCTGCATGTTGCGGTAGGAGCGATCCATCCCGGCCTCGTCGAGGTCGAACGAATACGCGTCCTTCATCAGGAATTCGCGCGCGCGCATCACCCCGAAGCGGGGGCGGATCTCGTCGCGGAACTTGGTCTGGATCTGGTAGAAGGTGACTGGCAGCTGCTTGTAGCTGGCGAGTTCGCCGCGGGCGAAATCGGTGATCACCTCCTCGGCCGTGGGCGCGTAGCAGAAGTCCTGCTCCTTGCGGTCGTGCATCTTCAGCAGCAGCGGGCCGTACTTGTCCCAGCGGCCGGATTCCTCCCACAGTTCGCGCGGCTGGATCGACGGCATCAGCAGTTCGATCGCCCCGGCGCGGTCCATCTCCTGGCGCACCACCGCCTCGACTTTGCGCAGCACGCGCAGGCCCAGCGGCGACCAGGTGTAGATGCCGGCGGCGAGCCTGCGCAGCATGCCGGCCTTGAGCATCAGCTGGTGGCTGGCGAGCTCGGCCTCGGCGGGGGTCTGCTTTTCGGTATGGAGGTGGAACTGCGACAGGCGCATGGAGGACGACGGCAAGGAGGACAGGGCGGGCATTGTGCCATGCAGCATGGACGCCCCGCAGGACCGCACCTGGGCGCGACCGGCTTTACTCGGCAAGGCTGGTCGCACCCAGGTGCGCTCCTGTGGTGCCGTGGTATCCGGGACTAGTCGCGGTCGCCGTCGACCTCGATCCCGGCCTCCGGCTCGGCGCGGATGCGCTCGTACTTGCGACCCTTCGGGGGCTTCCCGGTCACATGCAGCACGCCGGCGTCATCGCGCCAGCGGTACAGCACCGGCCGCGCGTCCTCGGCGTTGGCCGCGGCCGCCTGTTCGGCGCGCATCTGCTTCTGCCGCGATTGTGCCGGGGTGTCGCGCCCCAGCCACCAGGCGACGGCGAGGCCGCCGATGACGCCCAGCAGGACCGCCCAACCCAGCCTCACTACCTGGCCGCGGCCGGCGCCGCGCAATCGGCCCGGAGCATGGCGCGCGCCAGCTCCAGCTGGTTGGCGCGGTCCTCGTCGCCGAGGGTCTTGTCCGGCTTGCCGTCGCCGTCGGTGTCCTGCTGCACCACGGACTTGCCCTGCAGCAGTTCGACGTTCTTGCGCGCGGTGGCGCACTGCGGCGATTCGGCCGGGCTGGCGGCCGCGTTCGCGGCAGGCGGTGGCGGCGCGCGCCTGCCGACGTTGGAGTGTTCGATGTAGCTGCCGCTGGCCGGGGGCGTCTGCGAATAGTGGGTCACGCCGCTGGCGTCCTTCCATTCATAGACGTCGTCAGCCGCCGCCACCGCTGACGCCAGCAGGAATGCCAGGCCGAGCGCCGTGGGAACGAGGGTGCGGTGCATGGCGGAACTCCTGCGAAAGCCGGATGGCGCCGCCGATTCCATCACCGCGCGCCGCCGGGCGCAAGTCGCGACGCCCCGAACCGTGACCGTGCGACGGCCACGGCCGGGCGGATATACACTCGTGCCCATGGACGACCAGCCCCTGCAACGCCCGCGCGGCCGCGGCATCTACCTGCTGCCCAACCTGTTCACCACCGGCGGCCTGTTCGGTGGCTTCTTCGCCATCATCGCCGCCTCCCAGGGGCGCTTCGAGGCCGCTTGCGTGGCGATCTTCGTCGCTGCCATCCTCGATGGCCTCGATGGGCGGGTGGCACGGCTGACCAATACCCAGAGCGAATTCGGCGTGCAGTACGACTCGCTGGCCGACCTGGTCAGCTTCGGCATGGCGCCGGCGCTGGTGATGTACCACTGGGCGCTGGTGTCGTTGAAGCTGGACAGCAATACCTTGGGCAAGATCGGCTGGCTGGCGGCGTTCCTGTATGCGGCCTGCGCGGCGCTGCGGCTGGCGCGCTTCAACAGCCAGGTGGGCCAGGTCGACAAGCGCTGGTTCATCGGCCTGGCCAGCCCGGCGGCGGCCGGGCTGATGGCCAGCTTCATCTGGACCTTCCACGACCTGGGCTGGAGCGGCGAGGAGCTGCGTTACATCGCGCTGGCGGTCACCATCGTCAGCGGGCTGCTGATGGTCAGCGGCATCCGCTACAGCAGCTTCAAGGGCGGACGGGGAGCGAAGTCGGACCGCGTGCCCTTCTTCGCCCTGCTGGTCGCGGTCGCGGTGCTCATCGCCCTGGTCATCGATCCGTCGAAGACCCTGCTGGTTGCCGGGGTGCTGTACGCGCTGTCGGGGCCGCTGCTGTGGTTCAGGCGCCGGCGGGGCACTGCCGGCGATTCGACCGGTAGCCAGGAATGAGCTGGGATCCGTTGCAGCGGGAAATCCTCGGTGCGCTCGGCCACACCGTGTACGGCCTGGCCGGCGCGACGCCTTCGCGCCTGCCGGACGATCCCCTGTTGCATGCCCTGCTGAAGGCGGCAGGGTGCAACGCGGACGATGGCGACGCGGTCGCCCTGGGCCGCGAGTGGATGCCGACCAGCCGCTTGCACGCGCCCGCGGCCAAGCGCGCGCTGTGGCCGCGGCTGCGTGCGCTGCGGAGCCGCAGCGCGTGAACGGGGCGCGGGCGTGAACGCGGTTGCCAAGGACGATGCAGGCTTCGCGCCGGGCGCGCTGCGGCCGATGCGCGAGACCGACCTCGATGCGGTGATGGAGATCGAGCTGCGCGCCTATCCGTTCCCGTGGACGCAGGGCATCTTCCGCGACTGCCTGCGCGCCGGCTATCCGGCGTGGGTGCTGCGCGAGGCGGACGGCATCCTGGGCTATGGCGTGCTCAGCGTGGCCGCCGACGAGGCGCACGTGCTCAACCTGTGCATCGACCCCCTGGCGCAGGGCAGGGGCCGGGGCCGGCGCCTGCTGCGGGCCTTGCTGGAGATCGCCCACGGCCGCGGTGCGCGGCGCATCTTCCTCGAGGTGCGGCCGTCCAACCCGGGCGCGATCGCCCTCTACCACGACGAGGGCTTCAACGAGATCGGGCGGCGCCCGCGCTACTACCCGGACAGGCAGGGGCGCGAAGACGCGATCGTGATGGCGCTGGAGCTGCTGGGCGAGGATTGATTCCCGACTCGCAGGAGCGGCTTGCAGCCGCGAGCTTTAGCTCCGCTCGCACCAACGCTAAATAGCTCGCGGCTGCAAGCCGCTCCTACAAGAGCGTTCCTGCAGGAGCGCTCCTACAGTTTTGCGCGCTGCGCGGCCAGCGCATCGCGCTGCATGCTCCAGTCGGCCAGGCGCTTGCGCTCCTGCTCGACCACCGCGGGCGGCGCATTGCGCACGAAGGTTTCGCTGGCCAGCTTGCCCTGCGACCTGGCGAACTCGCCCTCGACGCGCTTGAGCTCCTTGTCCAGGCGTGCGCGCTCGGCGTCAAGATCGACCAGTCCTTCAAGTGGGATATGAAGCTTCATTTGCTCAAGCGGTATGAGCATGGACGGAGGGGGAGACTCGCCGTCCTGCAAGACGTATATGGACTCAAGCCGAGCCATGAATTTCAACGTCGCCTGGTGTCGTTCGATTTGATAGGGGTCGTCAAGTTCACCCTCAACCACCAAGCTTACTGACTTTGCAGGCGAAACCCCCATCTGGCTGCGCAACGCGCGAATTTGATGTATTGCCGCGAGGGCCCACTCGAAATCGGAGGCTTTGCCCGGGTCGGCGATGCAATTCGGCTGGGGATAACGTTGTGTCGAGATGGTGTCTGCATCGATCTTGAGTTTTGGGGCGATCTGACGCCAAAGCTCCTCAGTGACGAATGGAATCAGGGGATGCAGCAGGCGCAGGATTGACTCCAGTACATACAGCAAGGTGTGTCTCGTACTTGAAGCAGCAATTTTGTCCAGGCCATTCAGTGCTTGCTTGGCAGCCTCTACGAAAGAGTCGCAATACCAGTGCCAAGTGAATTCGTATAGAGATTGGGCGGCGCGATCGAACCTGTAGATGTTTTCATCGTCACGGATCCCTTGCTCGAAATAGGATGGCAATTCCTCACAGAGGGCATCGAGCTTGCGCAGAATCCAGTGCTCGGCGGGTGTCTTCGGCTGCGGCAATCCCGACGTGTCAAACCCTTCGGTGTTCATCAGCACGAAGCGGGTCGCGTTCCACAGCTTGTTGCAGAAGTTGCGGTAGCCGTCGGCGCGGCCGAGGTCGAACTTGATGTCGCGCCCGGGACCGGCCAGCGCGGCCATGGTGAAGCGCAGCGGGTCGGCGCCGTGGGCGGCGATGCCTTCCGGGAATTCCTTGCGCGTCGCCTTCTCGATCCTGGCGGCCATCTTCGGCTGCATCAGGCCCGAGGTGCGCTTGGCGACCAGGTCGTCGATGGCGATGCCGTCGATGATGTCCAGCGGATCGAGCACGTTGCCCTTGGACTTGGACATCTTCTGCCCGTCCTTGTCGCGCACCAGGCCGGTGATGTAGACGTCGCGGAACGGCACGCGCTGCGCGTCGGTGGCCGTGGGGTCGTCCTGTCCGACCAGGTGGTCGGTCATGAAGATCATCCGCGCGACCCAGAAGAAGATGATGTCGAAGCCGGTGACCAGCACCGAGGACGGCATGTACCTGTCGAAACCGCGCTCGCGCATCAGCTCCGCATCGGGCCAGCCCATGGTGCTGAGCGGCCACAGCGCCGACGAGAACCAGGTCTCCAGCACGTCGTTGTCCTGCACCAGTTCGACATCGCTGCCGAGGCCGTGCTTCGTGCGCACGTCGGCCTCGTCGTGGCCGACGTAGGCCTTGCCGCTATTGTCGTACCACGCCGGGATCCGGTGCCCCCACCACAGCTGGCGGCTGATGCACCAGTCCTGGATGTTCTCCATCCAGTGGCGGTAGGTGTTGATCCAGTTGGGCGGAACGAACCGCACCGAACCGTTCTGCACCAGTTCCAGCCCACGCCTGGCCAGTCCGTCCATCTTCACGAACCACTGGTCGGTCAGGTAGGGCTCGATCGCCTGGCCGCTGCGGTCGCCGCGCGGTACCTGCAGCTTGTGCTTCTTCGTATCGACCAGCAGGCCGAGTGCATCGAGATCGGCGAGTACCGCCTTGCGGGCGTCGTAGCGGTCCAGGCCGCGGTATTTCCCCGGCGCGTTGTCGTTGACCTTTGCATCGGCGGTGAAGATGTTGATCAGCGGCAGGCTGTGGCGCTGGCCGACGGCGTAGTCGTTGAAGTCATGCGCCGGCGTGACCTTGACGATGCCGGTGCCGAATTCGCGGTCGACGTAGGCGTCGGCGATGATCGGGATCTCGCGCCCGGTCAGCGGCAGGGTGACGGTCTTGCCGACCAGCTGCGCATAGCGCTCGTCGTCGGGGTGCACCATCACCGCGGTGTCGCCGAGCATGGTTTCCGGACGCGTGGTGGCGACCACCAGCTGGCCGCTGCCGTCGCTCAGCGGATAGGCGATCGACCACAGGAAGCCGTCCTCCTCTTCGTTGACGACCTCCAGGTCCGAGATCGCGGTCTGCAGCACCGGGTCCCAGTTGACCAGCCGCTGTCCCCGGTAGATCAGCCCGTCGGCATGCAGGCGCACGAAGGCCTCGCGCACCGCGTCGGCCGCCATCGGGTCCATGGTGAACATCGTGCGCGACCAGTCGCCGGAGGTGCCGAGCCGGCGCATCTGCCGCTCGATGGTATCGCCGGACTGCTGCTTCCATTCCCAGACTTTTCCGATGAAACCCTCGCGGCCGAGCGAGTCGCGGGTCTCGCCCTTGCCTTCGATCGCCAGGTTGCGCGAGACCACCATCTCGGTGGCGATGCCGGCGTGGTCGCTGCCCATCTGCCACAGCGTGTCGTAGCCGCGCATGCGGTGGTAGCGCACCAGCGCGTCCTGCAGCGTGTGCTGGAAGGCATGGCCCATGTGCAGGGTGCCGGTGACGTTGGGCGGCGGCAGCAGGATGACGTAGGGCTGGCCTTGCCCGCTGGCCTTGAACGCGCCGCTGGACTCCCACTGCGCATAGACGCGGGACTCGAACTGGCTGGGGTCGTAGCTGGGGGCGAGGGTGTCGGTCATCGGTCCTGGTGGAAAACCTGCAATGTCATCGTGAACACGTTGGAGGATCTGCCTGGCTTCGTGCGGTTCGCGGGAAACGGATCCTTCGCTGCGCCCGGGGTGACGGTTCGGCGGGGTGCGGCTTTGCTGCGTGTCGTTTGGTTACATGTCGTGGGATTTCAGATCGAGCCCGCGTGCCTTGTATTGTTTCCAGCGTTCGCGCAGCGGGCCGCGCGCGGCGTCGTCGGCCGGCACGACTTCGAGCACGCGTTCGAAACCGCCTTCCACCGCGGCGTCGCGCAGGTTGATCACCAGCGGCCGCATCGGCGCATCGACTTCCGGCGGCACGATCAGCACCGGCGTGAGCTCGTCCTCTTCGTCGGTGCCCGCGACCTGGTGCGGGATGTAGGCGTCGTCGCCCATGTCCCACAGCAGCGCGTCGAGCTGCTCCGCCTGCCCGGCGTCGCGCGCCAGCACCAGGGTCCACAGGTTGGCGTCCCAGGCCTTGCGCGCGAGTTCGCAGACCAGCCGCAGCGGTTCGGCCTTGAAGCGGTCTTTCGCGATCAGGTAGAAGTCGGCGCGGGGCATCGAAAGGATCCGAAGAGGGTCGGGCGAAAAGGGCGAAAAGGGGTCAGAGTGAATTTCGCGCCGACTAGTCCGGCTTTCCCGGCGCCTTCCAGTCGCGAAACTTCACTCTGACCCCTTTCGCCGTGAAACTTCACTTTGCGCTTTTTTCGGCTTGCGCCATCAGCCACTGCGACAGCAACCCCACCGGACGGCCGGTGGCCATGCCGGTCTTGCCGCTGCTGCTGCCGCTGCCGGCGATGTCGAGGTGGGCCCAGCGCTGGCCCTCGGTGAAGCGCGACAGGAAGCAGCCGGCGGTGATGGCGCCGGCCCAGCGGCCGCCGATGTTGTAGACGTCGGCGAAGGTCGAGTCGAGCATCGGCTGGTATTCGTCCCACAGCGGCAGGCGCCAGGCGCGGTCGAACACGTGTTCGCCGGCCGCCAGCAGTTCCTCCGCGAGGTCGTCGTGCTTGCTCATCAGGCCCGAGGCGTGCTGGCCCAGCGCGACCATGCAGGCGCCGGTGAGGGTGGCGACGTCCACGATCGCCTGCGGCTCGTGCTGCTGCACCCAGGTCAGGGCGTCGCACAGGATCAGGCGGCCCTCGGCGTCGGTGTTGCCGACCTCGATGGTCTTGCCCGACATGCTGGTGATGACGTCGGACGGGCGGTAGGCGTTGCCGTCGATCGCGTTCTCCACCGCCGGCACCACCGCGACCAGGTTGATCGGCAGCTTCATCCTCACCGCGGCGACGAAGGTGCCGAGCACGGTGGCGCCGCCGCACATGTCGAACTTCATTTCCTCGATGCCGCCCTGGGTCTTGAGGTTGACGCCGCCGGTATCGAAGGTGATGCCCTTGCCGACCAGGGCGTAGGGCTTGGCGTCGCCGCCGCCGTTCCACTTCAACACCACCAGGCGCGGGCGGTTGGCCGAGCCGCGGGCGACCGCCAGCAGCGAGCCCATGCCCAGCTTCTCCATCTGCTGCTCGTCGAGGATTTCCGATTCGGCGCCGTTGTCGGCGGCGAACTTCACCGCCTGCGCGGCGATGTAGTCCGGAGTGCAGATGTTCGGCGGCAGGTTGCCGAGGTCGCGGGCGAAGCGCACGCCTTCCGCGATCGCCTTGCCCTGGGCGAGGGCGGCGGTGTCGTCTCCGGCGACCGCGAAGGACTTCAGGCCGCTGTCGTCGGACTTGGCCTTGTTCTTGTCGCCGAGCGTCGCGGTGTAGCGGTAGCCGGCATGGGCGGCGGCGATGATGGCCTGGCGGACGTTCCACGCGGGGTCGCGCCCGGGGACGGCGAGTTCGGACAGCGTGAACAGCGCCGAGGACGCCCCGCCCCCCTTGAGTGCACGCACGGCGTCGGCGGCGGCCTTGAGGTACTGCGGCACGCCGAACTTGGCCTTGTCGCCCAGGCCGATCACCAGCACCCGCGGCGCGGCCACGCCCGCCACGTCGTGGAGCAGCGTGGTCTTGCCGGTCTTGCCGGCGACGTCGCCGCGTTCCAGCAGCGCGGTGAGGCGGCCATCGGCGGCCTTGTCCAGCGCCTGCCCGGCGGGCGTCAGCGACTTGTCGGCGAAGCTGCCGACCACGATGCAGTCGGTGGTCGCGGAGGCCGGGGTGTCGTGGTTCAGGGTGAATTCGAGGGTCATCAAACAGATTCCATGCGGTGAGTCCGTACAATCGGCGCCTTGCGATGCGGGCGTGACGCCGGCATCGCCATTGTGCGGTAGTGAACCCATCATTCTAAAGCAAGCCCCCCGATGCTGAAAAAGCTCGACAGCTACCTGTTCCGCGAATTCGCCCAGGCCACCTTCGCGGCGCTGGTGGTGCTGATGATCGTCAGCCTTGGCGGGGTGTTCGCCGACGTGCTGGGCGATATCGCGCGCGGCCGCATTCCCGCGGGGATGATGCTGGCGCAGCTGGGCCTGCAGATCCTCAACTTCCTGCCCCTGATCCTGCCCCTGGGCCTGATGCTGGGCCTGATGCTGTCGGTGGGGCGCTTGTACCGCGACTCGGAGATGCCGGTGCTGACCGCGATCGGGGTCGGCCCGCGGCGCCTGCTGCGGCCGCTGCTGATGCTGGCGGTGCCGGTGGTGGCGGTGGTGGCGCTGTGTTCGCTGTGGCTCGGCCCCTGGGCGCGTGCCTATTCGCAGCAGATGATCGAGGCCGGCAACCGCAGCCTGCTGGTCGCCGGCCTGGAGCCGGGGCGGTTCATCGAATTGCCGGGCGGCGGCGGCGTGGTGTACGTCGGCAGCATGTCCAACGATGGCACGCGGCTGCAGCGCGTCTTCATCTACCGGCAGAAAGGCGACCGCCTGGACGTGACCACGGCGCTGGACGGCCGGCTCGACGTGGATGGCGCCGAACGCTTCCTCAGGCTTGGCCAGGGCTTCGAGGTCGAAGGCCCGCTCGCAGACGGTCGCGACTATCGCCTGATGCGCTACGCCGGCAACGACGTGCGGCTGCCGGCGGGCGAGGCCAAGCCCGATGACCGCGATCCGGAGCTGCTGACGACGCCGGACCTGCTTGGCGACCCGCGACCCGCGGCCGGGGCGCAGCTGCATTTCCGCATCACCCCGCCGCTGCTGGCCCTGGCCTTCGCCCTGCTGGCACTGCCGCTGGGCCGCAGTTCCCCGCGCCAGAGCCGCTATGGCCAGGCATTGTTGGGCTTCCTGGCCTACTGGGTCGGCATGAGCCTGATGCTGCTCGGCACCGACTGGCTGGCCAAGGGCAAACTGCCGCTCTCGGCCGGGCTGTGGTGGCTGACCCTGCCGCTGCTGGGGTTCTCCCTCTGGCTCTACCTGCGCGACGGGCGCATGCGCCGCGGCCGCCGCACCCGGCGCACTGCCGTCGCGCCAGGGATCGCGCAATGAAGCCGTTCCCGAAGATCCACGATCTCTACGTCTGCCGCGTCGTGCTGGTGACGGTGCTGCTGACCTGGACGGTGCTGCTCGGGCTGGACGTGGTGAACGCGCTGGTGTCCGAGATCAGCGACATCGGCAAGGGCAACTACGGCCTGCTCGAGGCCATCACCACCATCGCCTATACGATTCCGCGCCGCGCCTACACCCTGTTCCCGACCGTGGCCGTGATCGGTGCGCTGATGGCACTGGGCCAGCTCGCGGCGAGCTCGGAGTTGACCGCGCTGCGCGCGCTCGGGCTGTCGCGGCGCCGGCTCAGCCTCTCGGTGGCCGCGCCACTGCTGGTGCTGACGGCGCTGATGGTGTTCAACGGCGAAACCCTAGCACCCTGGGCGCAGCGCAGCGCGGACGGACTGAAGGCGTCGGCGAAGTCGCGCGACATGACGGTGGCGCACTATTCGGGCCTGTGGGCGCGCGAGGGCGACACCTTCCTCAATGCGCAGCATGGCCAGGAGCACGCCAACGGCGAGGATTCCTGGCTGGAATTGAACGACGTGCGCCTGTTCGAATTCGCCAGCGACGGCCGCCTGGAGTCCATCGCCCGCGTCGGCACGGCCGAGCATCGCGAGCACGGCTGGTTGCTGCGCGATGTCAGGCGGACCTATTTCGAGGCGCATTCGGTCACCCAGACCGAAGTGATGGAGGAACGCTGGAGCTCGCAGCTCGACGCCTCCGCGCTGGCGGCCAGTGCGCGCAACATCTGGCGTCCGCGCTTCATGTCGTCACGCGACCTGCGTGCGGGCATCGCCTATCGCGACCGCAATGGCCTGGATGCCAGCGAGTTCAAGGAGTTCTACTGGGGCCGCTGGTTCTACCCGTTCAACGTGCTGGCGCTGCTGCTGGCGGCGACGCCGTTCGCGTTCGGCACCTTGCGCAGCGGTGGCGCCGGCAAGCGGCTGTTCGTCGGCATCGTGTTCGCACTCGGCTTCTGGCTGCTGCAGCTGTGGTCGGTGCAGTTGGCCGGGGTGTACAGGTACGACTACCGCATCGCCTACCTGATACCGCCGCTGGTGATGCTGGGGGTGTCGTGGGGCTTGTTCCGACGTAGAAGCGGGTAGCCGACCATTGCATCGTTTTTTGCTTTTCAAACGACAGCGAACTATCGAGAATCTTTCCCAGACCCGCAGGGCGGCGTGCATGGATGCACGCCGTTCCCAGCCGAGCCATGGATGGCGAGTCTGGGATCGCTGGTATCAATGAATCAACTGGTTTGATCTGTCGGGGAAGGGCCTTTCTTTGGTTACTTTCTTTGGCCCTGCAAAGAAAGTAACTCGCCGCAGGCGAAAGCTCTTGTTCCGAAAGAGCCCAAGACCAGATCAAAAGCTTCTGCCTGCGGCGGGTTCATTTCTTTTGATAAGCGTCAAAAGAAACGAACCAAAGAAAAACGCTTTCCCCGACAAGGCAAACGTATGAAATCATTGCCGCGGGCGATTCCCAGACTCGGCATCCTGCCTCGACTGGGAACGACGCACATCCATGTGCGCCGCCCTTCGGGTCTAGTGAGTTTTGCCGCGGTTTGCCAGAGACGCAAAAGCAGCAGCAACAGCAACAGCAACGACAAGCAAAAGCGTCAGCCGCGTTTCGGTTCGCGCTGCATGCGCGTGCCGCTGACGCGGTCGTGCCAGGTGAGGCGGTCGCGGTCCAGCCAGGCCCACCAGAAGCCCAGGCCGGCCGCCAGCAGCGAAAGCGTGCCGACTGCGTAGCGCAGGCACAGCGCCCGCCGCGAGGGTGCCCGGCCGCGTGCATCGGTGAGCCGCAGGCGCCACGGGCGCATGCCCAGGGTCTGGCCGCCGCGGCGCCAGCTGGCGACCGCATACACGCCGGTCACCAGCCAGCACGCCAGCCACAACAGCCACTGCAGGCCGCTGAACGGATGGATGTTCTGGTGCGGGTCGTGGCCGGCGATGGCGTAGCCCAGGGTGAAGGCCAGCGACAGCAGCATCCATAGCGCCAGCGCCGGCCAGAAGTCGTAGAGCAGGGCCAGCAGCCGCCAGCCGACCAGGGCCTGGCCTGGGCCAGGTCCCGGGACAGGCTGTGCAGTCGCCTGTGGCGGGGCGGAAGTGTCGACCATCGCCGAAGCATAGCCGGCGGCTGCGCCCGCATGCCGCTACCCTTAGCCCGTGGCCACTCCCGCCGACCGCCGCGCGCTGACCGCGCAACTGCCGCCCCTGGATGATGCCGACAGGCAGGCCATCGAAGCCTTCCTGGACGCGATCTGGGCCGAAAGCGGGCTCGCCCGGCAGACGCTGGACAGCTACCGCCGCGACCTCGAAGGCATCGCGCGCTGGATGAGCCAGCGCGCTTGCGAACCAGCGGTTCGCGGGCCGGCGCATCCGCAAGCCCGGGAGGCGTCGCCAGGGGCGGCTGCCCGCGACTGCGGCCTGGCGGCGGCCGATCGCGCCGGACTGTTCGACTACCTGGCCTGGCGCACGCGCCACGGCTGGTCGTCGCGCAGCAACGCACGCCTGCTGTCGGTGCTGCGCGCCTTCTTCGCCCACCGCGTCCGTCTCGGCCTGCGCAAGGAGGATCCGAGCGCGCTGCTGGAACCACCGAAGCTGCCGCGCGCCCTGCCCAAGGCGCTGTCCGAGGGCCAGGTCGAGGCGCTGCTGGCCGCGCCCGACGTCACCACGCCGTCGGGCCTGCGCGATCGCGCGATGCTGGAACTGATGTACGCCGCCGGACTGCGGGTCAGCGAACTGGTCGGCCTGCCCGCCACCGCGGTCAACCTGCGCCAGGGCGTGCTGCGGGTGACGGGCAAGGGCAGCAAGGAGCGTCTGGTGCCGCTGGGCGAGGAGTCGCAGCACTGGCTGGAGCGTTACCTTGCCGAAGCGCGGCCGCGGATCGCCGGCAAGCGCGCGCTGGCGCCGCTGTTCCTCGGCACGCACGGGCAGGCGCCCAGTCGCCAGCAGTTCTGGGCGCTGGTGAAGCGCCATGCGGGTGCGGCCGGGATCGATCCGGGCAAGGTCAGCCCGCACGGACTGCGCCACAGTTTCGCCACCCACCTGCTCAACCACGGCGCCGACCTGCGCGCGCTGCAGATGCTGCTCGGGCACAGTTCGCTGTCGACCACCCAGATCTACACCCTGGTCGCGCGCGAGCACCTCAAGCAGCTGCATGCGAAGCACCATCCGCGGGCATGAACCCGGGGGCGCCGTCCCCGACCTGAACGCGATCCGCGCCGTGCGGCCGGGCGCAGCGACCGCGTGAGACAATACGCAATCCCTCGCATTGCTTCGGGTCTTGGCATGAAACCGTATCTGTTCGCGTTGCTCGCCAGCTTCAGCGTGTCCGCCTGCGCCCAGGCGCCGGCGCCGGCCCAGCCGGCCGGCGATGCCGCGAGGACCACCGCCGTCGCGCCGGAGGACGCCGATGCGCGGGTCCGCGCCGCGATCAAGACGCTCAATGCCACGGTTCCCATCGACCGCATCGTCGCCGCGCCCATCGCGGGCTTCCGCGAAGTCGTGGTCGGCGGCCAGGTGCTGTACGTCAGCGACGACGGCCGCTACATGCTGCAGGGCAGCCTGTACGACATGCGGGCGAAGAAGGACCTCAGCCAGGCCGGCCTGGCCGAGGTGCGGCGCAAGCTGCTCAAGACCGTCCCGGTCAGCGACCGCATCGTGTTCGCGCCGCCGAACCCGAAGTACACCGTGTCGGTGTTCACCGACGTCGAGTGCGGCTTCTGCCGCAAGCTGCATTCCGAGATCGCCGAATACAACCGCGAAGGCATCGCGGTGCAGTACCTGGCGTTCCCGCGCATGGGCATCGGCTCGCAGGACTTCAACAAGATGGTCGCCGTGTGGTGCGCGGCGGACCGCAAGCAGGCGCTGACCGATGCCAAGAACGATCGCCCGGTGCCGATGCGCAACTGCAAGAACCCGGTGACCATGGAATACGACATCGGCCAGCGCGTCGGCCTCGCCGGCACGCCGATGATCATCGCCGCCAACGGCGTGGCGATGCCGGGCTACATGCCGCCCAGGCAGCTGCGCGCCGCACTCGACAAGCTGGCCGCGGAATCGACCGGTTCGGCCGGCAGCCGCTGAAGCGCGGTGGAGTCGGCGGCCGGTTACAATTGCCGCCCCCTGCCTCCTCGGTCGCCACCGGACATGATCGTCCTCGAGGGCCTGCCGGCCCTGTCGCCGTTCCGCCGCGAACGCCTCGAATCCCGATTGCAATCGCGCTGTGCCGGCGTCCGCGTGGCTGGCGCGTGGCATGTCTACTGGGTCGAAGCGGAGCAGGGCACCACGCCTGATCCGGCCACGCTGCAGCGCATCCTGCAGGCAGGCGCCGCCACGGCGCCGCTGGCCGACGGCGCGGTCTCGCACCACGTCGCGCCGCGCCTGGGCACCATCTCGCCGTGGGCCAGCAAGGCCACCGAACTGCTGCGGGACGCCGGGCTGGCGGTCAGGCGGGTCGAGCGCGGCCTGCGCATCGACGTGGCCGGCTGGCCGGAGGACGCGGGAATACAGGCGCAGCTGGCCGACCTGCTGCACGACCCGATGACGCAGTCGCTGCTCGCCACGCGCGAGGCCGCGGCCGGACTGTTCACGACACCGGCGCGCGGCGCGCTCGAGCGCATCCCGCTGGCGCAGCTGGAGTCGGCCAACGCGCGCCTGGGCCTGGCGCTGGCCGACGACGAGATCGACTACCTGCGCGAGCGCTACGCCGGGCTCGGCCGCGACCCCAGCGATGTCGAGCTGATGATGTTCGCGCAGGCCAATTCAGAGCACTGCCGCCACAAGATCTTCAACGCCACCTGGACCATCGACGGCGAGGACATGCGGCTCGGCGATCGTTCGCACGACGACGGCAAGCCGGCGACGCTGTTCGGCATGATCAGGCACACCCACGCGTGCACCCCCGAGCACACGCTGTCGGCCTACAGCGACAACGCGGCCGTGATCGAAGGATACCCGGCGCGGCGGTTCCGCCCGGATCCGGCCACGCGCGCCTACCGCGCGGAGGAATCGCTGGGCAGCGCCTTCTGCATCAAGGTCGAGACCCACAACCATCCGACCGCCATTTCGCCCTTCGCCGGCGCTTCCACCGGCGCCGGCGGCGAGATCCGCGACGAAGGCGCGACCGGCCGCGGCGGCAAGCCCAAGGCCGGGCTGTGCGGGTTTTCGGTTTCGCACCTGCGCATCCCGGCGTTGCCGCAGCCGTGGGAGCGCGCACGCGTCCTGAATCCGCGCATGGCGCCGGCGCTGGAGATCATGCTCGACGGTCCGCTCGGCGCGGCGGCGTTCAACAACGAATTCGGGCGACCGAACCTGGCCGGGTATTTCCGCAGCTTCGAGCTGCGCGAAGGCGACGACCTGGTGCGCGCCTACGACAAGCCGATCATGCTCGCCGGCGGCCTCGGCACGATCGATCGCGGCATGGTGGAGAAGAAGCGGCTGTCGCCGGGCGACGCGGTGGTCGTGCTTGGCGGCCCGGCGATGCTGATCGGCCTCGGCGGCGGCGCCGCCAGCTCGGTCGCCTCCGGCGACAGCCACGCCGACCTGGACTTCGCGTCGGTGCAGCGCGACAACCCGGAGATGCAGCGGCGCTGCCAGGAGGTCATCGACCGCTGCGTCGCGCTCGGCGACGCCAACCCCATCCTGTGGTGCCACGATGTCGGTGCCGGCGGCCTGTCGAATGCGATCCCCGAGCTGCTGCACGATTCCGGCGTCGGCGGCGTGATCGATTTCGACAAGGTGCCCAGCGACGATCCCTCGCTGTCGCCGCTGCAGCTGTGGTGCAACGAATCGCAGGAGCGCTACGTGCTCGGCGTGCCGCAGGCGCGTCTTGGCGATTTCGCCGCACTGTGCGAGCGCGAGCGCTGCCCGTTCGCGGTCGTGGGTGAAGCCACCGCCGAGCAGCGGCTGGTGGCGGGATACGGCGTCACCCCATCCGGCGCGAACGCAGCGGAAATGGCGGCGCCCGCCATCGACCTGCCGATGGACCTGCTGTTCGGCAAGGTGCCGAAGATGCACCGCGACACCCACCGCCCGCGCCCGTCGCGCTGGCCGTCGCTGTCCACCGACACCCTCGACCTGCACGAGGCCGGCCTGCGCGTGCTGGCGCACCCGACCGTCGCCTGCAAGAACTTCCTGGTCACCATCGGCGACCGCAGCGTCGGCGGACTCACCGCGCGCGACCAGATGGTCGGGCCGTGGCAGCTGCCGGTGGCCGACTGCGCGATCACGCTGTCGGGATTCGACGGCCACGCCGGCGAAGCGATGGCGATCGGCGAGCGCACCCCGGTGGCGCTGCTGGATGCCGCCGCGGCCGCGCGCATGGCCGTCGGCGAGGCGATCACCAACCTGTGCGCGGCACCGGTCGAATCACTGCGGCGGATCAAGCTGTCGGCGAACTGGATGGCGGCCGCCGGGCATCCCGGCGAGGACGCGCGCCTGTTCGACGCGGTCGAGGCGGTCGCCATGGAGCTGTGCCCGGAGATCGACATCAGCATCCCCGTCGGCAAGGACTCGCTGTCGATGCAGGCGCAGTGGAACACGGCGGATGCAGGCGGCCGCGAGGTCGCGCACAGGTCGGTTTCGCCGGTCTCGCTGGTGGTCACCGCGTTCGCGCCCGTGGTCGACGTGCGTACCCAGCTCACGCCGCTGCTGTCGCGCGAGGAAGGTACCGAGGTCTGGCTGATCGGGCTGGGCGCCGGCCGCCAGCGCCTCGGCGGTTCGATCCTGTCGCAATGCTTCGATGCCTTCGGCGGCGCGGCCCCCGACCTCGACGACCCGCAGCGCCTGCGGCGGCTGTTCAAGCTGGTGCGCGAGGCGCGCGAGGCCGGGCTGCTGCTGGCCTACCACGACCGCTCCGACGGCGGCGCGTTCGCGGCGATGTGCGAGATGGCGTTCTGCTCGCACCTCGGGCTCGACATTTCGCTCGAGGGTTGGGGCGGCGACCGCGCCGACGACGTCTGCCGCACGCTGTTCAACGAGGAGCTCGGCGCAGTGGTGCAGATCCGGGGCGAGGATCGCGCGCAGTTCGCCGACCTGGTCGCGCGACACGGCCTGATCGAATGCGCCCAGCGCATCGCCCGGCCTACCACGGCTCCTTCCATCCGCATCACCGACGATGGCGAAACCCTGGTCGAGTGGCGCTGGGAGCAGCTGTTCGATGCCTGGTGGTCGGTGACGCACGCGATGCAGGCGCTGCGCGACAACCCGGAGTGCGCCGACGAGGAGCGCGCCGCAGCGCGCCGCTTCGACGCACCCGGCCTGCAGCCGGCGCTGACCTTCGACCCGGCCGAGGATGTCGCGGCGCCGTACATGGATGCACAAGTGCCGCGGGCGCAGGACGCGCAGGAGCGGCCGCCGTACATGGATGCACAAGTGCCGCGGGCGCAGGAGGAGCAGGAGCGGTCGCCGTTCGTCGCCAGCGGTGCGCGACCAAAGGTCGCGATCCTGCGCGAGCAGGGGGTCAACGGCCAGGTCGAGATGGCATCGGCATTCGTGCGCGCCGGCTTCGATGCCGTCGACGTGCACATGGGCGACCTGATCGATGGCCGCGACGCGCTTGCCGGCTACGCGGGCCTGGTTGCCTGCGGCGGCTTCAGCTATGGCGACGTGCTGGGCGCGGGCCGGGGCTGGGCGACTTCGATCCTCGAGCGCGACGATTTGCGCGAGGCCTTCGAGCGCTTCTTCGCACGCGGCGACAGTTTCGCGCTCGGCGTCTGCAACGGCTGCCAGATGCTGTCCCAGCTCAAGGCCATCATCCCCGGCGCCACGCACTGGCCGCGGTTCCTGCGCAACCGCAGCGAACAGTTCGAGGCGCGCTTCGGCATGCTGGAAGTCGTCGAGTCGCCATCGCTGTTCTTCCGCGGCATGGAAGGTTCGCGGATCCCGGTCGCCGTCTCGCACGGCGAGGGCCGGGCGGAATTCGCCACCGCAGCCGACCAGGCGGCCGCACGCGTCGCGCTGCGCTACGTCGAAGGCGACGGCAGCGCGGCGAGGTCCTACCCGGCGAATCCGAACGGCTCGGCCGACGCCGTCGCGGGACTCACCAGCGACGACGGCCGCGTCACCATCCTGATGCCGCATCCCGAGCGCACGCCGCGCACCGCGAACCTCAGCTGGGCGCCGCCCGGCTGGAGCGGGGATTCGCCCTGGCTGAGGATGTTCCGCAATGCGCGGGTGCGGGTGGGCTGAGCCGATCGCATCAGCGTTGATGCGGTGATCGCGCCCGTCGCGGGCAGCCTGCCCTTGGCCGCGAGCCGGCCTGGTGCAGGATCAGGTCCACCAACCCCGGCACGTCCCTGCTTTCCAACCGGCCTGCGGTCGCCTCCTGCAGGACGAACATGTCCATGGACGGGCTGTGCCGGGTGCTTGGGCAAGCTGCTAAAGTCGACGTTCCATGCCGGGAGCGGAACGTGAACGCGGCAGCCAACTCCATCGCGAACGACAGCAGAATCGAGGCCGGCGCCGACGCGCGCATCGTCGCCGCGCTGCTCGAAAAGGGCCGGCTGAAGGAAGCCGACCTCGGTCGTGCGCGCCGCCTGCAGGAAGAAACCGGGGACGGCCTGCTGGACCTGCTGACGCGGCTGGGGCTGGTGTCCGAGCGCGATCATGCCGAAGCCTGCGCCGAAGTCATGGGCTTGCCGCTGCTGGCCGCCAAGGACGTGCCGGAAGCCCCGCCGGAACTGCTGCCCGACGCGCAGCCGCTGTCGCTGCGCTTCCTCAAGCAGTTCCATCTCTGCCCGCTGGGCGAGTCGGGCGATCGCGCGGTGGTGTGGATGGCCGATCCCTACGACCAATACGCCATCGACGCGGTGCGCCTGGCGACCGGCTGCGATGTCGACCTGCGCGTCGGCCTGCGCTCGGAGATCGACGATTTGATCGAGCGCTGGCACGGCCAGGGCCGCAGCGCGATGGGCACCATCGTCGAGACCGCCGACGGCGAAGGCGCGGGCGACATGGACGATGTCGAGCACCTGCGCGACCTCGCTTCCGAGGCGCCGGTGATCCGCCTGGTCAACCTGGTCATCCAGCGCGCGGTCGAGCTGCGCGCCTCCGACATCCACATCGAGCCGTTCGAGAACCGGCTCAAGGTGCGCTACCGCATCGATGGCGTGCTCGAGGACGGCGAGAGTCCGCCGACCAACCTGACCGCGGCGGTGATCAGCCGCATCAAGATCATGGCCAAGCTCAACATCGCCGAGCGGCGGCTGCCGCAGGACGGCCGCATCATGCTGCGCGTCCAGGGCAAGGAGCTCGACCTGCGCGTGAGCACGGTGCCGACCGCGCACGGCGAGAGCGTGGTGATGCGCCTGCTCGACCGCGAAACGGTGGTGTTCGATTTCCACAAGCTCGGCTTCACCGACCATTTCCTGCCGCAGTTCCAGCGCGTGCTGGAACAGCCGCACGGCATCCTGCTGGTGACCGGCCCGACCGGTTCCGGCAAGACCACCACGCTGTACACCGCGCTGAGCAAGCTCAACACCGCCGACGTCAAGATCATCACCGTCGAGGATCCGGTCGAATACCAGATCGAGGGCATCAACCAGATCCAGGCCAAGCCCGCGATCGGGCTGGACTTCGCCAATGCCCTGCGCAGCATCGTGCGCCAGGATCCCGACATCATCATGATCGGCGAGATGCGCGACCTGGAAACCGCGCGCATCGCCATCCAGTCCGCGCTCACCGGCCACCTGGTGCTGTCGACGCTGCACACCAACAACGCCGCCGGCGGCATCACCCGCATGCTCGACATGGGCGTGGAGGACTACCTGCTGACGTCCACCATCAACGGCATCCTCGCGCAGCGCCTGGTGCGCAGGCTGGAGCCGACGCACGCCGAACAATATGCCGCCTCGCCCGAGGAAATCGAGAAGTTCGAACTGCGCCGCTACCAGCCGCAGGGCGAGATCCATCTCTATCGGCCGCGCGGTTCCGCGATCGCGCCGACCGGCTACCTCGGCCGCACCACCATCGTGGAGTTCCTGGTGATGAACGACGAACTGCGCCGCGCGGTCATGCGGCACGCCGGCATGGGCGAGCTGGAAAAACTCGCCCGGGAGGCCGGCATGCGCACCATGTACGAGGACGGCATCGCCAAGGCGCTGCAGGGGCTGACCACGATCGAGGAAGTCCTGCGGGTGACGGAGGACGCATGATGGATGCTGCCGGCAAAGGACGGGCCTGGCTGGCGCTGGTGCTGGCCGTGGCGATGGCTGCGAACGCGGCGTTGGCGGCGGGCAAGACCCAGCGCAGCCTGCAACGCGGGCAACTGCCGGCCGGATTCGCGGTCGGCAGCGGTGATCCTGCGCTGTCATTGAACGTGGTCGTGACCGATGGCCAGGTCCGGAGCGTCGCGGTCGCCGACCCTTCGGCCGCTAACGTGCGAGCCACGCGCAGCGAAGGCAAGGGCCAGACCATGCTCAACCTGCGCACCGACCTCGACGTCACGCTCAAGTTCGACCTGTATGTTTCCCGCGATGGCCGGACCTTCGAGTACGCCAGCAGCTGCGCGGTGACGCCGGGGATTTCCGGCTTCGAGATGTGGGAGTACCCGGTGCGCGAATTCGCGCTGGGCAATCCGCGCGTCGTGGCGCAGGGGAAAATGCCCTGCGATTGATCGCAGGCACGAAACCATGCCCCTCTACCACTACAAGGCCCTGAACACCCGCGGCGAAATGCTGGACGGACAGATGGAGGCCGCGAGCGAAGCAGAAGTAGCGCTGCGCCTGCAGGAGCAGGGACACCTGCCGGTGGAGGCCACGCTGGCAAGCGAAAGCACGGGCGCGTCGGCGTGGCGGACGCTGTTCAAGCCAAGGCCGTTCGCCGGCGAGCGGCTGGTGCAGTTCACCCAGCAGCTGGCGACCCTGCTGGGTGCGGGGCAGCCGCTGGACCGCGCGCTGACGATCCTGCTGGACCTGCCCGAGGACGAGGCGGCGCAGCGCAGCATCCGCGAGATCCGCGATACCGTGCGCGGCGGCAGCGCGTTGTCCACGGCGCTGGAGCGGCAGCACGGCGTGTTCTCGCGCCTCTACGTCAACATGGTGCGCGCCGGCGAGGCCGGCGGCAGCCTGCAGGAGACCCTGCAGCGCCTGGCCGAATACCACGAGCGCAGCAATGCGCTGCGCGGCCGCGTGATCAACGCGCTGATCTATCCCGCGATCCTGCTGGTGATGGTCGGCGGCGCGCTGCTGTTCCTGCTTGGCTACGTGGTGCCGCAGTTCGCCGGCATGTACGAAAGCCTGGATGCGCCGATGCCCTGGTTCACCAGGCTGGTGCTGTGGTTGGGCCTGCTGGTGCGCGACTGGTGGATCGTGCTGGTCGCGGTTCCGGCCCTGCTGCTGTGGTGGCTGGACCGCAAGCGCCGCGATCCGGCCTTCCGCGCACGCCTGGACGAATGGCTGCTCGGCCGCAGGCTGGTCGGCCCGCTGATCGCCAAGCTCGACACCGCCCGCCTGATGCGCACCCTGGGCACCCTGCTGAAGAACGGCGTGCCGCTGCTGTCGGCGATCGGGATCGGCAGGAACGTGCTGATCAACCGCAGCCTGGCCGGCGACGTCGAGGCGGCGGCCGAGGACGTCAAGAACGGGGCAGGCTTGTCCACGGCGCTGGCCAGGGGCAAGCGCTTCCCGCGGCTGGCATTGCAGATGATCCAGGTCGGCGAGGAATCCGGGGCGCTCGACACCATGCTGCTCAAGACCGCGGATACCTTCGAGGCCGAGACCGGGCAGGCGCTGGACCGCATGCTCGCCGCGCTGGTGCCGGCGATCACCGTGGTGCTGGCGGCCATCGTCGCCATGGTGATCCTGGCGGTGCTGATCCCGATCTACGACCTCACCGGCTCGATCGCATGAGCGACCCTGATCTTCGCAGGAGCGGCTTGTAGCCGCGAGCCTTTTCGCCGGCCTCTCCCTCTCCGCGGAAAAGAAAGGAAGAGCTCGCGGCTACAAGCCGCTCCTGCGGGGCAGGTCGACCGCCGCTCAGCCGCGGTTCGCGCAGGCATCGCCCGTGGAGGCTATGCTCGGAGGCTGCCTGCGAACCCGCTGCCCGCTCTCCGGTCCAACAGGCGTTCACCATAATTGTTCCGGAAAAGGACCAAGCCCATGCCACGCAACCGTTCCACCAGCCGTTCGCCACGCAAGGCCGCGCAGTCCGGCTTCAGCCTGATCGAGATCATCATCGTCACCGTGCTGATCGGCGGCATCGTCGCCTTCGCGGCCAGCAAGATCCTCGGCGGCAGCGACAAGGCGCGGTACAACCTGGCCAAGGCCCAGGTCCAGACCATGGCCGAGAAGGTGCAGTCCTACCAGATGGATACCGGAACCCTGCCCGGTTCGCTCGAGGACCTGGTGCGCCAGCCCGGCAACGTCAACGGCTGGCTCGGTCCATACGCCAAGGAAGCCGACCTGAAGGATCCCTGGGGCACGCCCTACGAATACCGCGTACCGGGGGAGCAGCAGGCTTTCGACCTGGTCAGCCTTGGCGCCGACCGCAGGCCCGGCGGCAGCAGCGTCGACGGTGACATCAAGTACGAATGAGACCGTGATCCGGCGCGTGGTAGGTGTCGGTTCGGACACGCCGCGGGGAGCGGCGGGGGGGCGGGCTGGCGGCTGGACTCACGCAAAAGAACGTGGGCTTGTCGTTGTCGCAAGCCGTGCCGACGGCATCATTGGTGCTACTCCGGCACGCTCGCGGCAGCGGGGCTTCACGCTGCTGGAGATCGTGGTGGTGATGACGATCATCGCGGCGGCAACCGTGCTCGGTGCGATGGCCACCACCGGCGGCTTCGAGCGCATGCGCATGCATTCGAGCACCCAGCAGATCGCCGCCAACCTGCGCTACACCCGCGCGCAGGCGATCTCGACCGGGCAGCCGCAGCGCTTCGTCGTCGACCCGCGCGCGCACGCTTGGCAGGCGCCCAACGGGCGCCACGGCACGATCCCCGCATCGCTGGGCGTCACCTTCACCGGTGCCCGGGAAGTGCAGCCGCGCGCGGGCAGCGGCGCGATCGTGTTCTTCGAGGACGGCGCATCCACCGGCGGGCGCGTGCAGCTCGCCGGCAAGCGCGCGGCGTGGAACGTGGACGTGGCCTGGCTGACCGGCGAAGTCAGCCTGCATCGTGCGGAAGTGCGGCGATGAGCGAAGGGGCTGCCAGAGTTCACGGGGCGCTGGCGAATCGTGGGCGCTCCTGCGGCTCCGCTCCCTTGCGCCGCCAGCGCGGTTTCACCCTGATCGAGGTCGTGGTCGCCTTCGTGCTGCTGGCGCTGGCGCTGACCTTGCTGCTGGGCACGCTGTCGCGCTCGGCGCGCGCGGTGCGCCTGTCGGTCGATGAAACGCGCGCCGTCCTGCACGCACAGTCGCTGCTGGACCAGACCGGGGTCGGCGAATCGCTGCAGCCCGGCGCGCTGGAGGGCGAGTTCGAGCAAGGCCGCTATCGCTGGGCGCTTCGGATCGAGCCATATATCGACCCGCAGCGTCCGCGCAACGCCCCGTTCGAGCCGTCCGCCGCGCGCCTGCTGCAGCTGGCGCTGACGGTGGAGTGGGGCGAAGGCGGCCCACGCCAGCGCCTGCAGCTGACGACCCTGCGCCTGGTGCAGCCGGATGCGCTGCAGGGGGGCGTGCCGTGAACGGGTTGTCGGTTGCTGGTTGTGGGTTGCTGGAAAAAGCCGGGTGGCGCCGCGCCGCATGCAGCCGCCCGTGCACCCACCAGCAACCAGCAACCAGCAACCAGCAACCAGCGTCCCGCAACCACCAACCAGGACACGCCGCGCGCCAGCGCGGCTTCACGCTGATCGAAGTACTGCTGGCGACGGCGCTGCTGGCGCTGGGCCTGGCGCTGGCTTTCGCCACCCTGCGTGGCGCCACCGCCACCGCACAGCGCGGCGATGAGATGTCGCGGCGCAGCGAGCGCATGCGTGCGGTCGAGGGCTTCCTGCGCCGCCGCATCGCGTCGTCCCTGCCGATCGGTTTCGACATGGATCGCCAGACCGGCGCACAGCTGCGCTTCGTCGGCGAGCGCGAGCGGATCCGCTTCGTCGCCGACCTGCCGGACTATCTCGGCCGCGGCGGGCCGTACCTGCACGACGTGCGGGTGCTGCGCGATCGCGGCCATGCCTGGCTGACGGTCTCGTTCGCGATGGTCGCGGCTTCGCGGACGGTGCAGGAAAGCGATCCGCGCCCGCCCGAGCCGCTGGTGCCGGGCCTGGTCGCGGCGAGGTTCCGCTACCGCGGGCTCGATGCCGACAACCGGCTCGGGCAGTGGCAGGACGAATGGACCACCCCGGGACAGCTGCCGGTGCAGGTCTCGATCGATATCCAGAGCGAGGATGGCGGACGCTGGCCAACCCTGGTGGTGGCGCTGCCGCAGGCGGGCGCGACCGGTGCCGGCGGTTCGGGGCTGTTCCAGTGAAGCGCTGCCGCGGCGTCGCCCTGCTGCTGGTGATGTGGCTGACCATGCTGCTGGCGGCGGTGGTGGGCGCGTTCGCTCTGGGCGCGCAGATGGAGAAGCTGCAGGGACGTACCCTGAGCCGCGGCCTGGTGGCCGAGCAGGCGGCGCGCGCCGGGATCGAGTACGCGCTGACCCGCGTCACCGAAACCGACCCGCGCCTCGAATGGCAGCCCGACGGCCGTGCCTACGACTGGTCGTTCGGCACGGCGGACGTGCGCATCGCGATCGTCGACGAATCCGGCAAGGTCGATCTCAACGCCGCCGACATCGACCTGTTGGCGAGGCTGTTCGTGGTGGTGGGCGTCGATCGCCGGAAAGCCGCGGAGCTGGCGTCGGCGATCGCCGACTGGCGCGATGCCGACAGCCTGACCCAGCCCCAGGGCGGCGCAGAGGATCCCGACTATGCCGCCGCGGGCCTGCCCTACGGTGCCAAGGACGCGCCTTTCGATACCGTGGCCGAAGTCGAGCAGGTGCTGGGCATGACCCCGGAGATCTATGCGCGCGTTGCGTCGCTGCTGACCGTCTACAGCGGCCAGGCGCAGCCAAACCCGCAATATGCCGGCGCCGAGGTGCTGCAGGCGCTGGGTATCGATCCGGAGCCGATCCTCGCCCGGCGCAATCAGCGTGGGCCGTTGCCAGAGGACGCCTCGCTGCTCGGTGGCGGCAGCGGCACGTATAGTATCGACAGCCGCGCGCGACTCCCGGACGGCAGCCAGGCCGGGCTTCGGGTCGTCGTGCGAGCAGGCATCGGCATCATGCCGGGATCGGCCTATACGGCCCTGCGATGGGAACGAGGAGCCACGGCGACGCGATGATGGCAGCGGTTGTCAACCAGACTGCGACACCCACGTTGCGGCATCGCCTCGGGCATGCCGGCGCGCGCCTGCGGCCCGGCATCTGGCGGTTCTGGACCTGGTGGATGCACGCCCTGGCCAGCTGGCTGCCGCCGCGGCTGCGGATGCTGTTCGGACTCGCCCATGAGCGCCTGCTGCTGCGCCGCGACGGCCCCAGCCTGCACCTGACGCTCGAGCGTGGTGACACACTTCGCGAGGTTGGGACACTGCCGTGGGTCGGAGACGGGGACGCCGGGGGGGATCCGCTGGCATCGCTGCTGGCCAGCCGCGTGGCCGACCTGCCGCGCTGGCTGCTGCTGCCGGCGGGCGCGGGCCTGCGTCGCCGGCTGACCCTGCCGGCGGCGGCCGGCGAGCGCCTGCACGATGTGCTTGCCTTCGAGATCGACCGGCAGACGCCGTTTGCCGCGGCCGACGTGCGCTACGATGCGCGCATCCTCGCCCGGCGCGGCCAGCAGCTCGACGCCGAACTGGTGGTCGTGCCCCGCGCCGCGCTGGAACAGGCGACGGGCGCGCTGGGCGCGCTTGCCGGGACGCTGGTGGGCATCGACATGGCCGGCGAAGACGGGCGCGCGCTCGGCATCAACCTGCTTGCAGGCAGCCAGCGCCATCGGCGCGCGGATCCGTGGCGCGCGTGGAACTGGACGTTCGCCGGGGTGGCGGTGATCGCCGTCGCGATGGCGATGTGGCTGATGCTCGGCAACCGCCGCGATGTCGCCGATGCGTTCGCGGGCGAGGTCCAGGCGCGGGCGCAGGATGCGCGCGCGGTGGCGGTGGAGCGGCGGCAGCTGGTGGACCTGGTGGAAGGCATGCAGTTCCTGCAGCAGACGCGCGCGGCGCGGCCGACCGCGGTCGAGGTGCTCGACGACCTGAGCCGGCGGCTGCCCGATGCGACCTACCTCGAGAAGCTGTCGATCGAGGACGACCAGCTGCTGCTGATCGGGCAGAGCAGCGATGCCTCGGCCCTGGTCGGCCAGCTCGAGGGTTCGAAACTCTGGCGCTCGCCGGCGCTCACCGGCGCGCTGCAGCCGGATCCGCGGACCCACCGCGACCGCTTCACGCTCACGGCCCAGCTCGCCATCGCCGGCAACGGCAAGGGCGCCACGGAGGCGGACGATGCGCGCGGCCAGCCCTGAGCGCGACCGCTGGCTGGCGCTCGGCATCCTCGCCGGGCTGCTGCTGCTGGCCTACCTGGTGCTGGTGCATCCGTGGTGGACGGTACCGATGCTGGAGGTCAATGGCCGCATCGACAGTTTGCAGCAGCGCGACCTGCGCGTGCGCACCGAACTCGCGCAGGCGCCGGAAATCCGCCAGCGCCTGCAGGCCGCACGGGCGCAGGCCGCGCGCGTGCCCGGCTTCATGCCGCAGCGCAGTCCGGAGCTGGCCACCGCGGCCCTGGTGCAGCGACTGGAAACCGCCGTGCTGGAGGCCAGTCCCGGCAACCGCAGTTGCGCCATCGTCAACCGCTCGCCGATGACCGAGGCGCGCCAGCAGCGCTTCCCGCGCGTGGTCGTGCAGGTGCGCCTGCGCTGCGGCACCCCGGAGCTGGCCGCAGTGCTGTATTCGCTGGAAAACGGTTCGCCACGGCTGTTCGTCGACAACCTCAACGTGCTCGCGCAGCGCAACTTCGGCGCGGGCATGCTCGCCGGCGGCGCGCAGGGCGAGGGCGGGCTCGACGTCAGTTTCGACCTCTTCGGCTACCTGCAGCCGCCCCCGGGAGCGGCGGCCGATGCGCGCTGACAGCGCCGGTGCCAGGACCTGGCTGCTTGGCGCGACCGCGCTGTGGGCGCTGTGCGTGTGGGCGCTGGCCCTGTTCGGGCTCGCTGGCCGCGTCGATCGCCTGGCCGAGGACCCGGCCCTGCTGCAGCGGCTTCCGCAGCCGGGCAAGCCGCCGGCGGAGCGGCTAGGCCCCCTGTCGCAATACGCCGAGATCGGGCGGCGTCCGCTGTTCGCGGAGGACCGGCGCCGGCATCCGTTCTTCATCAATCCCGATGGCGACGGCGAAGGCAAGAATGATTTCGACTTCGTGCTGACCAGCGTGATCAACGCCCCGGGTTTCCAGATGGCGATCCTGCAGCCCAGCGGCGGCGGCGAATCGGTAAGGGTCAAGCTCGGCGACGCGCCGGAATCGGCGGCAGGCTGGACGCTGGCCTCGATCGACGCGCGCAGCGCGGTGTTCAATGGCCCCGAAGGCGAACGCAAGCTGGAACTGCGGGTGTTCGACGGCAGCGGCGGTGAACCACCGACGCCGCTTGCCTCCGGTGGCAATCCGTCCACCGGAGGCATGCAACCCCCGGCCACCGGCTCGACCATGCCACCCGGGCCCGGCCAGGCCGTGCAGGATGCAACCGATGCGACTCCGTCGCCACCGGACAAGCCGGCCACCACGGCCCCCACCTCGTCCACCGAACAGATCGACGCCATTCGCAAGCGCATCGAAGCGCGCCGGGCCAAGCTGCGGCAGCAGGATGCTCCGCCACCGCCCGGGAAAAAGTAGAGTGCACGCATGAATCACCGTCCACGACTCCAGGCATTCGCCGCCGCAGCCCTTGCCACCCTGCTCGCGGCCTGCGCCACGGTGCCCGCGCCGACCCTGCAGCGCGTGCCGGCTGCCGCGGCCACCCAGTCCGGCACCCAGGGCGCAGCAGGCGTGTCCACGCAGCCGCTGCCCGCGGACGCCGACGTGCCGCGCGCGCAGATCCGCCGCGGCAGCGGCCAGGTCATCAACCGCGCCGAGGCCGCTTCGCCACCGCCCAATCTCGCCGGCACCACGGGCGACGCCAGGTTCAACTTCGAGGGCGAATCGCTGCAGGCGGTGGTCAAGGCCATCCTGGGCGACATGCTGGGACAGAACTACGTGATCGCACCGGAAGTGTCGGGCACGGTGACGCTGGCGACGCCCAAGCCGGTCAGTCCGGCCGCGGCGCTGTCGCTGCTGGAGATGGTGCTGGGCTGGAACAACGCGCGCATGGTCTACAGCGACGGCCGCTACAACATCGTGCCGGCGGACAAGGCCATGGCGACCGGCGCGGTGGCGCCGCGCACCGGCCCGGCGCTGGGTGCGCGCGGCTTCGAGTCGCGCGTGGTGCCGCTGAAATACGTCTCGGCCGAGGAGATGAAGAAGATCCTCGAGCCCTACGCGCGCCCGAACGCGATCGTCTCCACTGATCCGGGGCGCAACGTCATCACCATCGCCGGCAGCCGCACCGAGCTGGAAAACTACCTGCGCACGATCAGGATCTTCGACGTCGACTGGATGTCGAGCATGTCGGTAGGCGTGTTCCCGCTGCAGAGCGGCAAGGCCACCCAGGTGGTGTCCGACCTGGAGAAGGTGTTCGGCGAGGAAAGCAAGAGCCCGGTCGCCGGCATGTTCCGTTTCATGCCGCTGGAGGGCGCCAACGCAGTGCTGGTGATCACGCCGCAGCCGGCCTACCTCGACCAGATCCAGCAGTGGCTGGAGCGCATCGACAGCGCCGGCGCCGGCAAGCAGCTGTATTCCTACGAGCTGAAATACATCAAGGCCAAGGACCTGGCGGACCGCCTTTCCGAGGTGTTCGGCGGCGCTGGTGGTTCTGGCGGCGTCGACTTCGGCGGCGGCGCTTCGCTGATGCCGGGGCTCAATCCCACCCAGATCCGCGACGGTGGCGTCGATGGCAGCCGCGAGAGCTCGGTCGACATCGGCGGCGGTTCGGGCGCAGGCAGCGGCGGCGGTAGCGGCCTGGGCGAGGGCTCGATGTCGCTCGATCCTCGCCGCGGCGGCAACGGCGGCGCCACCCTGGAAGTCGGGGGCGAGCGCGTCGGCGTGTCGGCGGTGGACGAGACCAACACCCTGCTGGTGCATTCCACGGCCAGCGCATGGAAGTCGATCAAGGACGTGATCGAGCGCCTGGACGTGATGCCGCTGCAGGTGCACATCGAGGCCCAGGTCGCGCAGGTGACGCTCACCGGCGACCTGCAGTACGGCGTCAACTGGTACTTCGAGAATCCCCTGGGCGTCACCGACCTGCCCGCCAATGCCGGGGTACGCAGCCTGACCGGAGGCGCCGGCCTGACCTATACCGTGCTGCCCGGCAGCGCGGCGGCGATCATCAGCGCGCTGGACAAGGTCAGCGACGTGAAGATCCTGCAGTCGCCCTCGGTGTTCGTGCGCAACAATGCCGAGGCCACCTTCAACGTCGGTACCAGCATCCCGATTTCCTCGGTGTCGTTCAATCCGACCACCGGCACCGAAGGCACCATCAGTTCGGTCCAGTACCTGGACACCGGCATCATCCTCAAGGTGCGTCCGCGCATCACCAAGGACGGCATGGTGTTCCTGGATTTCGTGCAGGAAGTCAGTACGCCCGGCGCGATCCCGGACAACTGCACGACCAGCTGCAACCCGCCGATCAACACCCGCAGGCTCAAGTCCGAAGCCGCGGTGCAGAGCGGCAGCACCATGCTGATGGCCGGCCTGATCAGCGACGGCGCCACGCGCGGTTCGTCGGGATTCCCGGGCCTGAGCCGGATCCCGATCATCGGCGGCCTGTTCGGCAGCCAGCGGTCGACGACCACCCGGGACGAGACCATCATCCTGCTGACGCCGACGATCGTGCGCAATCCGAAGGAAGCGGCCGACCTCACCGACGAATACAGCCGCCGTTTCCGCGCGATGCAGCCGCTGTATCCGAAAAAGACCAAGTAGTGCGCGGGCGGAGCGCCGCATGACGGGGCTGCCGGTCGTGCTGTTGCCGGTCGGCATCGACGACGATGCGCTCGACGCCTGCCTGGCGGCGCTGGATGCCTCGACCCCGGCGGGTACGCGCGTGTGGCTGGCCGACGACGCGCAGTCCGGCCCGCGCGGCTACGCCCTGATCGAACGCTGGGTGGCGCGTACCCGGCTGCGCGCCGACTACACCCGGCGTCCGCGCAGCATCGGCCAGGTGGCGCATCTCGACCAGATGCTCGCCGCCTGCGGCGACGCGGACGTCATCGTGCTCGCGCCGGACGCGATCCCGACGCCGGGATGGGCGGCCCAGCTCGCCGCCTGCTTCGCCCGCGACGCCGCGATCGCCACCGCCACGCCGTGGTGCAACGCCGGCGAGGCCGCGGCCTGGCCGCGCTGCGGCGAGATCGCACCGGTACCGGGCCGGGACGACCCCGACGAACCTGCACGCATCGCCCGCGCCGCGGCCACCATGCCGCCGGTGCATCCGGAACTGCCGGCCGCGATCGACCATGCCGTCATGCTGCGCGGCAGCGCGCGAAGCAAGGCCGGCGGCCTCGACGCCAGCAGCTATGCCTCGTGGTACGCGGCCCTGATCGACCTGTCGCTGCGCCTGTCGGGTTTCGGCTGGCGCAATGCGCTGTGCGAAACCGCATTCGTCGCGCGCGGCGGCGAGGGCGGTCCGGCCGAAGGCGACCTCGAGGCGCTGGCCGGACGCTGGCCGAACTGGCATGCGCGGCTGGCGAATTTCCTGATGCACGATCCGCTCGCCGCCACGCGCGAGCGGCTGGCGACCGCGTTCGCCGCGGAGCAGGCGGCGTCTTCGCAGCGCGACCTGTTCCATGCGCCCGGCGACGAAGCGGCACCGGCGGCGAGCGATGGTGCAGGTTCCGATGCGCCGAAGCGGGCCGGGATGGGTCGGGAATGAGCGCTCCGGTTGCCGACATCGCCGCCATCGTGGTCACCCACGAGAGCGCCGCGACCATCGACGAATGCCTGCTGCGATTGCGCCGGGCCGACGGCGTTGCCCAGGTCCGCGTGGTCGACAACGCTTCGCGCGACGACACGCTTGCGGTCGTGCAGCGGCACGCCGCGGGCGATGCGCGCGTGCACTTCATCGCCAATCCGGACAATCCGGGGTTTGCGGTCGCCTGCAACCAGGGGGTGCGCGACTGCGATGCGCCATGGCTGGCGTTCGTGAATCCCGACTGCCTGGTCGAGGCGGGTTCCCTGGCGCGACTGCGCGTCGGCGCACGGCAGCTTGGCGGCATGGCCCTGCTCGGTGCCGACCTGGTCGACGAGGCCGGCGTGCGCGACGGCGCCGCGCGGCGCCGCGATCCTGATTTCGGGAAGATGCTGCGCACGGTGTTCGCGGCGCGCGGCGCGCGCGGGTTCCTGGTGCCGCCGGACGACAGCCGGCCGCTGCAGCGGGTCGATGCCGTTTCCGGCGCGCTGATGCTGTTGCCACGCGAACTGTTCGAGCGCATTGGCGGCTTCGACCAAGCCTACCGGCTGCATGCCGAGGACCTGGACCTGTGTCGCCGCGTGCGCGAAGCCGGCGCCCTTGTCGCCGTCGCCAACGACGTGCGCGTGGTCCACGTGCGCGGCGTTTCCAGCCGCGCCCATCCGGTATTCGTCGAATGGAACAAGCACCGCGGCCTGGCGCGTTATTTCGGCAAGTTCGAGGCGGCACGCCACGACCCGCTCACCCGCGCCTGCATCCACGCCGCGATCTGGGCGCGGTTTCCCTATGCCGCCCTGCGTGCGTTGCTGATGTAGGAGCACACCCGGGCGCGACAGGCTTTACCGGTGAACCCCGTCGCGCCCGGGTGCGCTCGACAGCGTCAGCGATGCCGGTTGATCTCGTCGCGCAGCGACCTGGCCGCGCCTGCCGCAGCGTCGGCGTAATCCTCGCCGCCGGAGGCATACAGGATCGCCCGCGATGAACTGATCACCAGGCCGAGGCCGTCGGCGGTCTTCGCATTCGCCACCACTGCGGCGACGTCCCCGCCCTGCGCGCCGACGCCGGGCACCAGCAGCGGCATGTCGCCGACGATCGCCCGCACCTCGCGCAGCTGCCCGGGCCAGGTGGCGCCGACGACGAGCGCGCAGTTGCCGTTGCCGTTCCAGTCGCGCGCGACGCGTTCGGCGACATGCTGGTACAGCGGCCGGCTGGTGCCGTCGCCGCCGTGGACCGGCAGGTCCTGCAGCTCGGCGGCACCGTGATTGGAGGTGCGGCACAGGATGACCACGCCCCGGTCGGCGCGGTCGAGGAACGGCTGCAGCGCATCGCGACCAAGGTAGGGATTGGCGGTCACGGCATCGGCCCGGTAGCGGTCGAAGGCCTCGGTGGCGTAGTGCCGCGCGGTGCTGCCGATGTCGCCGCGCTTGGCGTCGAGGATCGCCGGGATCCCCGGGTGCGCGTCATGGATATGTTCGACCAGGCGTTGCAGCGCGCCTTCGGCGCCGAGGGCGGCGAAGTGCGCGATCTGCGGCTTGAAGCAGCAGGCGAACTCCGCGGTCGCATCGACGATGTCGCGACAGAAGCCGAAGATCGCATCGGGATCGGCGGCGAAGCGCGCCGGGAACTTCGCCGGCTCGGGATCGAGGCCGACGCAGACGAGCGAGTCGGCCTGGTCCCAGCGCTTGCGCAGCGATTTCATGAACTGCATCGTCAGCCTTCTCCGTGATCTTCGCTGCGGCCGTCAGCTGCGAGACAAGATGTGGGAGCGACGGAAGTCGCGACTTCCGTCGCTCCCACGAAAGCGCGCTGCGTCCGCGTCATTTCAGCGCCTTGAACCGAAGCCGGCGCGGTTGCGCGCCTTCCTCGCCCAGCCGCCGCCTCTTGTCTTCCTCGTACTCGCGGTAGTTGCCCTGGAAGAACTCCACGTGTGAGTCGCCCTCGAACGCCAGGATGTGGGTGGCGATGCGGTCCAGGAACCAGCGGTCGTGCGAGATCACGAAGGTGTTGCCGGGGAACTCCAGCAGCGCGTCTTCCAGCGCGCGCAGGGTTTCGATGTCGAGGTCGTTGGACGGTTCGTCGAGCAGCAGCACGTTGCCGCCCTGCAGCAGGGTCTTGGCCAGGTGCAGCCGGCCGCGTTCGCCGCCCGACAGCGTGCCGACCAGCTTCTGCTGGTCCTGGCCCTTGAAGTTGAAGCGGCCGATGTAGGCGCGCGACTGGATCTCGATGCCGTTGATGTTGAGGATGTCGGCGCCACCGGAAACCTCCTGGAAGACATTGTGGTTGCCTTCCAGCTTCTCGCGGCTCTGGTCGACGTAGGCGATCTTGACCGTCGGGCCGATCGCGATCTCGCCCTGGTCCGGCTGCTCCTGCCCGGTGATCATCTTGAACAGGGTCGACTTGCCCGCGCCGTTGGGGCCGATGATGCCGATGATCGCGCCCGGTGGCACGATGAAGCTCAGGTCGTCGATCAGCAGGCGGTCGCCGAAGCTCTTCGACACGCCCTTGAACTCCATCACCGAGTTGCCCAGGCGCTCGCCGGGCGGGATGAAGATCTCGTTGGTCTCCTGGCGCCTCTGGTAATCGACCGACTGCAGCTCCTCGATCCGCGCCAGCCGCGCCTTGCCCTTGCTGCGGCCGCCCTTGGCGTTGCTGCGCGCCCATTCGAGCTCCTTGGCGATGGCTTTCTGCCGCGCCTTCTCGCCCGACTCCTCGCGCTTGAGCCGCTCTTCCTTCTGCATCAGCCAGTCGGTGTAGTTGCCCTTCCAGGGGATGCCGCGGCCGCGGTCGAGCTCGAGGATCCACTCGGCGACGTTGTCGAGGAAGTAGCGGTCGTGGGTCACCGCCACCACGGTGCCGGTGTAGCGGGCGAGGAACTGCTCCAGCCATTCCACCGATTCGGCATCGAGGTGGTTGGTCGGCTCGTCGAGCAGCAGCATGTCCGGCTTCTGCAGCAGCAGCCGGCACAGCGCGACGCGGCGTTTCTCACCGCCCGAAAGCGGCCCGATCTTCGCGTCCCACGACGGGATGCGCAGGGCGTCGGCGGCGACTTCCAGCTGCTGCTCCAGCATGTGCGCGTCGCTGGCGGCGAGGATCGCCTCCAGCCGCTGCTGCTCGGCGGCGAGCTTGTCGAAGTCGGCGCCTTCCTCGGCGTAGGCGTCGTAGACCTTGTCGAGCGCGGCTTGGGCCTGCAGCACCTCGCCGACGCCTTCCTCGACCGCTTCGCGCACGGTCTTGCCGGGATCGAGCTGCGGCTCCTGCGCCAGGTAGCCGACCTTGATGCCGGGTTGCGCGCGCGCCTCGCCGTTGAAGTCGGTATCCACGCCGGCCATGATCTTGAGCACCGTCGACTTGCCGGCGCCATTCAAGCCGAGCAGGCCGATCTTGGCGCCGGGGAAGAACGACAGCGAGATGTCCTTGATGATCTGGCGCTTCGGCGGCACGGTCTTGCTGACGCCGTTCATGGTGAAGATGTATTGCGACATGGAGGCTCCGGGGTACGCGGCTGCCCGTCCCTGTGCACGGCTGCGCAGGGCAATGGATTCCGGGAATCGGGCAATTATAGCGAGCCGCCGCGGCTGGCTGGTGTCTTAACGGGTTTTTACGCGGCGGTTTCCAGGCGGATCCGGTTCAGTTGCCGTCGCCCATGCTGGCCCAGCGTTCCCACCTGGAGACAAGCGCATGAAAGCCCCCATCAAGTTCGCCGCCCTGTTGCTGGCCATGGCTGCCGTGGCGACGCCGGCCATGGCCCGGGATGGTCGCCACGGCAACGATGGCGATCGCGGGCGCCACGGCCATGACCGCCGCGATGACGACCGGGATCGCGGCGAATGGCGCGACCGCGACGACCGCCATGACCGCCATGACCGCCATGACCGCGGCCGCCATGACCGTGACCGTCGTCGGGGTCGGGTGGTCTACGTGCCGGGCTGGCGCCAGCCCGCATACCGCGCGCCGCCGCCGCGCGTGTATTACCAGAAGCGGCGTCCGCCGGCCTACGGCTATTACCGCGGGCATCCGCACTGGACTCGGGGTGCGCGCTATTACGACCGCGGCTATGGCCCGACCTATGTCGTGAGCGACTACCGCTACTACGGCCTGCGGCCGCCACCGTACGGCTACCGCTGGAGGCGCGACGACCGTGGCGACTTCCTGCTGGTGGCGATCGCCACCGGGATCATCGTCGACCTGGTACTAAACGGCGGCTACTGAGCGGGGCCATGGCCGGTATCGGGAAAGGCGCGCCAATGGCGCGCCTTTCCTTTTGGCGATCGGAGGTGATCGGACGGTTGCGGGTTGCCGGTTGTGGGTTGCGGGTGCGGCAGCGCCATCGCGGTCTGCAGCGACCAGTCAGCGATCGCCCCCGCCCACAACCAGCAACCCACAACCCACAACCGGCAACCAATCCTCCCCCTTGCCGCAAGCCGCTACAATCAAACCTCCCCGCACCCCGACCCGGACCGCCCATGTTCCCGCGCGACAGCCGAATCGAAGCCTACGACCGCGAACTGGCCGCGGCGATCGCGTCCGAGAACCAGCGCCAGGAAGACCACGTCGAGCTGATCGCGAGCGAGAACTACTGCAGCCCGCGGGTGATGGAGGCGCAGGGCAGCCAGCTGACCAACAAGTACGCCGAGGGCTATCCCGGCAAGCGCTACTACGGCGGCTGCGAATACGTCGACGTCGCCGAGCAGCTGGCGATCGACCGGGTCAAGCAGCTGTTCGGCGCCGACTATGCGAACGTGCAGCCGCATTCTGGCTCGCAGGCCAACCAGGCCGTGTACCTGGCGCTGCTCGATCCCGGCGACAGGATCCTGGGCATGTCGCTGGCCCACGGCGGCCACCTCACCCACGGCGCCAAGCCCAACATCAGCGGCAAGATCTTCGACGCCGCGCAGTACGGCGTGAACGACCAGGGGCTGATCGACTACGACGAAGTCGAGCGCATGGCGGTAGAACACCAGCCGAAGATGGTCGTGGCCGGATTCAGCGCCTATTCCCAGGTGGTCGACTGGGCTCGCTTCCGCGCCATCGCCGACAAGGTCGGAGCCATCCTGTTCGTCGACATGGCCCACGTCGCGGGGCTGGTCGCTGCTGGCGTCTATCCCAGTCCGCTGCCGCATGCGCACGTGGTCACGTCCACCACCCACAAGACCCTGCGCGGCCCGCGCGGCGGCATCATCGTGGCGAATCGTTCTGCCATGGGGCCGGCAGGCGAGGAGATCGAGAAGAAACTGCAGTCGATGATCTTCCCCGGCATCCAGGGCGGCCCGCTGATGCATGTGATCGCCGCCAAGGCGGTTGCGTTCAAGGAGGCGCTGGAGCCGGAATTCAAGGCCTACCAGCAGCAGGTGGTCAGGAACGCGCAGGCGATGGCGAAGACCATCATCGCGCGCGGCTACAGGATCGTCTCCGGTGGCACCGAGAACCACCTGATGCTGGTCGACATGATCGGCAAGGGCATCACGGGCAAGGACGCCGAGGCCGCGCTCGGCAAGGCGCACATCACCGTCAACAAGAACGCGGTACCGAACGACCCGCAGAAGCCCTTCGTCACTTCCGGCCTGCGCATCGGCACCCCCGCGGTCACGACGCGCGGCTACAAGGAGCCCGACTGCGTGGCGCTGGCCAACTGGATCTGCGACGTGCTCGATGCGCCTCGGGACGAGAACGTGATCGGCGGCGTGCGTGCGAACGTGACCAGGCAGTGCGCGCAGTTCCCGGTGTACGCGGAGGCGCCCTGATGCGCATCGCCACCCCAGGCATCTGCATCGCCCTGCTGTGCGCGGGTCCTTGCCTGGCGGCGGGAGCAGGGCCGGATGCCACGTCGCATTACCGCGATTATTCCATCAATGCCGAACGCGACCTGCCAATCACCTGCAAGCCTGGTGACGTTCAGCCGTTTGCCGGCAAGACCATGTCGGAGGTCTTCGGCGATGCCTGGCCGCAGCAACCCGAGCCCCAGCCTGCCGACGCGCACCAGGGTGCGGAAGTCCTATCGGTCGGTCGCTTGACGCCGCCGCGTGGCCTCGAAGGCCAGGCCGGGGTAGCGGTGATCGCGGTGCTGGTCGATGCCTCGGGAAAGATGCTGGACGCGCAGCCGATCTGCGCGACGTCGATGGCCTATGCCATCGCAGCCAAGCGCGCGCTCCGGAACGCCCATTTCAAGCCCGCGATCGTCAATGGCCAAGCGGTGACCAGCGTCGTCGCCCCGGCGCTGGTGTTCAAGGCCGGCAAACCTGCGGGCGACGGCCGCTCGTCGTCCGACGATTCCGGCAGCTGAGCCCGACGTGCACTGCCCCTTCTGCCAGAACCACGACACACGCGTGATCGATTCGCGCGTCAGCGACGACGGCGCGACGATCCGGCGCCGGCGCGAGTGCGAGGCCTGCGGCGAGCGTTTCAGCACGCTGGAGACCATCGAGCTGAAGCTGCCGGCGATCATCAAGTCCGACGGCCGCCGCGACACCTTCGATGCGCGCAAGCTGCGCCAGGGCTTCGACCGTGCGCTGCACAAGCGGCCCGTCTCGGAGGAACAGATCGAAGCCGCCGTACGCGCGGTGGTGCACCAGCTGCGCATGACCACCGAGCGCGAGCTGCCGTCGCGCCGGGTCGGCGAGTTCGTGATGGCCGAACTGCGCAAGCTCGACCATGTCGCCTTCGTGCGCTTCGCCTCGGTCTACCGCTCGTTCGAGGACGTGGCCGATTTCCGCGAGGAACTCGATCGCCTCGAGCGCGATCTGCCCGGCGAGGGCCAGCTGCCCTTGCTGGGCGGCGACGTGGTGCCGATCGGCAAGGGCAAGAAGCGGTGAACGACCGCCGCGACGGGAAAATACCCCCTCTCCCGCTGGCGGGGGAGGGCCAGGGTGGGGGCGTGCCGGAGCCAACGACCGCACCTTGCGAAATGGCGCGTCGAGTAAAGGCGCGCTCGTATTTGCCCCTTCGGCATCAAGTGTGCTGACTCCGTCGCCCCCCATCCCAACCCTTCCCCCGCAGGCGGGGGAAGGGCTAAAACGTCGCAGCGAGGTCAACGCTGCGGCCGGGACCCGATGTCGCAACAAGGATTAAAACGCAGCTAGGGACAAGCATGGATTTTTCCGCCACCGACCACGCCATGATGGCCCGCGCCCTGCGCCTGGCCGAGCGCGGCGCGTACACGACGAAACCCAACCCGATGGTAGGTTGCGTGATCGCGCATGGCGACGAAGTGGTCGGCGAAGGCTGGCACCGGCGCAAGGGCGGGCCGCATGCCGAGGTGTTCGCGCTGCAGGCGGCCGCAGCGCGCGCAAAGGGCGCGACCGCCTATGTCACGCTGGAGCCGTGCGCGCACACCGGCAGCACCGGCCCCTGCGCGGACGCACTGATCGCCGCCGGCGTATCGCGCGTGGTGGCGGCGATGCGCGATCCATTCCCCGAGGTCGACGGCAAGGGCTTCGACAGGCTGCGCGCGGCCGGCATCGCGGTCGAAAGCGGACTGATGCAGGCGCAGGCGCGCGCGCTCAACCGCGGCTGGCTGTCGCGCATCGAACGCGGCCGGCCGTGGCTGCGGGTGAAGCTGGCAATGAGTTTGGACGGGCGCACCGCGCTGGCCAACGGCAATTCGAAATGGATCAGCGGCGAGGCATCGCGTGCCGACGTCATGCGCTGGCGTGCGCGCAGCGGTGCGATCGTCACCGGCTCGGGCACGGTGCTGGCCGACGACCCGCGGTTGACCGTCCGCTTCGATCGCGCCGCCAACGCGGGACTGGCAGAAGCTGGGGAAGCGGACGAGTTCATTCCACCGCTTCGGGTCGTGCTCGACCCCGGCCTGGCGACGGTCGCGCGCGGTCGCGTGCGCGAGGGCGATGCGCCGACGCTTTACCTGCATGCGCCCGATGCCAGGCTGCCGCATGGCTTCATCGCCGATCATGCCGCGGTGCCGATGCGCGACGGCGCCCTCGACCTGGATGCCGCGCTGCAGCTGCTCGCCACGCGCGCCATCAACGAAGTCCAGGTCGAAGCCGGCGCCACCCTGGCCGGTGCGTTCCTGCATGCGGGCCTGGTCGACGAACTCCTGCTTTATGTCGCGCCGCTGCTGCTCGGCGACCGCGCGCGCCCGCTGTTCGGCGGCATGGGCATCGACCAGATGACGCAGCGCCTGCAGATGGACATCGTCGAGACGCGTCGCGTTGGCGACGACCTGCGGCTGCTGCTGCGGCCGCAGGCGAAAGCGTGACGACGGACTGAGCGACCGCTGATGGCATTCCAGGACCATTTCTCCGCAGTCGCCGACGACTATGCCGGGGCGAGGCCCTCCTACCCCCGGGCGTTGTTCGACTGGATCGCCGCGATCGCCCCGGCGCAGGATGTCGCGTGGGAGGCCGGTTGCGGCAGCGGCCAGGCCACGCGCGACCTGGCCAAGCGGTTCGCTCAGGTGCACGCCAGCGACCCCAGCGCGGCGCAGATCGCGCGCGCGCCCCGGATCGACAACGTCACGTTCAAGGTCGAGGACAGCAATCATTGCCTGTTGGCCGATGCCAGCGTCGACGCGGTGTGCGTGGCGCAAGCGTTGCACTGGTTCGATCGAGACGCCTTTTTCGGCGAGTGCGCGCGCGTGCTGCGGCCCGGCGGGGTGCTGGTCGCCTGGGGTTACCAGGACATCGAGGTTCCCACGCCGCTGCTCGAGGCCAACAATGCGTTCCAGGCCGAGATCGCCGGGGACTGGCCGCCCGAGCGCGCCCTGGTCGATTGCGCATACGCGGGATTCGCGTGGCCGTTCGCGTCGCTGGACGCGCCCGCGTTCGAGATGGCCGTCGAATGGCCGCTGGCGCGGCTGCTGGGCTACTTTTCCAGCTATTCGGCGGTCAAGCGCTTCCGGCAGCGCAGCGGCGTGGATCCGGTCGCACGGCATGCCGGCGCCATCGCCGCGGCCTGGGGCGATCCGGCGGCCTCCCGGCGCCTGCGCTGGCCGCTGTTCGTGCATGCGCGGCGAATGGAGATTCGTAGGAGCGGCTTGTAGCCGCGAGCTTTTTGATCCACGCAGCTGCGGGGCAGGAGCTCGCGGCTATAAGCCGCTCCTACGGGAATATTGGTGCGCAGCCTCGAAAGCCGGCAAATGCTAGAATCCCGCCGCCGGTTCGCCGGCATGCGACACAAAAACCAGACGTCTTCAGGGCGGGGTGGAATTCCCCACCGGCGGTAGGCGCGGCCACCAGAAAGAAGGCCGCGCAAGCCCGCGAGCGCTTGCGCCGGAATGCTGTTCGCAGCCGGCGCAAGGCCAGCAGATCCGGTCGAATGCCGGAGCCGACGGTTGGAAGCAGGCGGCCCCTTGGCCGCCGGCCTCCTCACAGTCCGGATGGAAGAAGACCACGGCGCGCGGTGTCCGTGCGCGCCCGCCTCGTGCCCTGGGGCGTTTTTCGCTTGGCCTGGCTGCGGGAAACGCTGCATGTTCACCGGATTGATCGAAGCTGTCGGCAAGCTGTCCGCGCGCGAAGCGCGCGGCGGCGACGCCCGGCTGCGCATTGCCATGGGGACGCTTCCGCGGGGGAGTGCCGACCCCGTGGCGCTGGGCGAGAGCATCTCGGTCAACGGCGTGTGCCTGACCGTCGCCGCGTTCGACGATGCGCATTTCGAGGCCGATGCCTCGCGCGAAACGCTGTCCCTGACCACGCTGGGCACGCTGCCGGTCGGGCGCGCGCTGAACCTGGAGCGGGCGATGCGGGCCGATGACCGTCTCGGCGGCCACCTGGTCAGCGGCCACGTCGACGGCGTCGGTCGCGTGCTCGGCATCCGCGAGGACGCACGCGCGCAGCGCTGGCGCATCTCGGCCCCGGCCGGGCTGCTCAGATACGTGGCCAGGAAAGGTTCGATCTGCGTCGACGGCGTCAGCCTGACCGTCAACGAGGTCGATGCCGAAGGTTTCGAAGTCGCGCTCATCCCGCATACGGTCGCGCATACCGCGTTCGCGCAAACCGCGGCGGGCGATACCGTGAACCTGGAGGTCGACCTGGTGGCGCGCTACGTCGAACGGCTGCTGGCGGCGAGGGAAGACGCATGAGCTTCGCCACGATCCCGGAATTGCTGGAAGAGCTGCGCGCCGGCCGCATGGTGGTGATCGTCGACGACGAGGACCGCGAGAACGAGGGCGACCTGATCATGGCCGCCGAGCTGGTCAAGCCGTCGGACATCAACTTCATGGTCACCCACGCGCGCGGGCTGGTGTGCCTGTCGCTGCTGCGCGAGCGTTGCAACCAGCTCGGCCTGCCGCCGATGGTGCAGGCCAATACCTCCTCGCACCACACCAACTTCACCGTCAGCATCGAGGCGGCCACGGGCGTGACCACCGGCATTTCCGCCTACGATCGCGCGCATACCATCCGCACCGCGGTACGCCCGGACGCGTCGCCGCGCGACCTCGCCCAGCCAGGGCACATCTTTCCGCTGGCCGCGCAGCCCGGCGGCGTGCTCACGCGCGCCGGGCATACCGAAGCGGCCAGCGACCTGGCGATGCTCGCGGGGCTGGAACCGGCCGGGGTGCTGGTCGAGATCCTCAATGCCGACGGCTCGATGGCGCGGCGCCCGCAGCTGGAAGCGTTCGCGCGCGAACACGGGCTCAAGATCGGCTCGATCGAAGACCTGATCCGCCATCGCCTGCACACCGAACACACGGTCGAGCGCGTCGATGCGCGCGACATCGATACCGCGCACGGCAGCTTCCGCCTGTCCACCTATCGCGACCGGCTCAGCCATGCGCTGCATTTCGCGCTGCAGCGCGGCGAGCCCGATGCGGAAACGCCGACCCTGGTGCGGGTGCAGATGCTCAATCCGCTGGCCGATGCGCTGCGCTGGCGGCGCGCGGATTTCGGGCCGCCGGTGGACGCGGTGCTGGCGGCGATCGATGCCGAAGGGCGTGGCGTGCTGGTGCTGCTGGGCGAAGCGCAAGGCACGGTCGTCGAGCAGGCCGATGCCCTGCTGGCGCGCATCCGCGAACAGCCGTCTGCCATCGATCCGGCCAGCGTCGACGGCGGCGGGTCTTCCGCGCGCGGAGGCGTGCTCGCCGAGTGGCGGCGCAATGGCGCCGGCAGCCAGATCCTCGCCGACCTCGGCCTGGGCAGGCTGCGGGTGCTGGGCACGCCACGCAAGCAGGTCGGGTTGGCGGGATTCGGCCTGGAAGTCGTCGAATACGTCGAGTCCTTGTAGGAGCGCACAGGGGCGCGAAGAGCGTTACCGGCGAAGCGAGTCGCGCCCAAGCGGCGCTCCTGCAAGGGCAAGAACCATTACGCAAGGGTACGTTTCTACGGATGACCGGGCGCCGCGGTAAACTGTCCGCCCGTTCCGCAAGCGATCCCCATGAGCCACATCGAAGGCGACCTGCGCGTACCCGAGGGTGCGCGTTTCGCGATCATCGCCAGTCGCTGGAATCCGCGCATCAGCGACGCGCTGCTCGCCGGCGCGCGCAAGGCCTTCGCCGAGCATGGCGTCGATGAAGGCGCGATCGACGTGGTCCGGGTGCCCGGTGCCTGGGAAATCCCGGTGGCGGCCGCGCGCATCGCCGCGGGCGGCGCGCACCGCGCCATCGTCGCGCTGGGCTGCGTGGTGCGCGGCGACACGCGCCATTTCGAACACGTCGCGGACCGCTGCGCCGAAGGGCTGATGCGGGCGTCGCTGGACCACCTCGTTCCGGTCGCCAACGGCGTGCTGGCGGTCGACGATCCGGTCGATGCGGAACGCCGTGCCGGCGGCAGCCACGGCAACAAGGGCGAGGAATGCGCGCTGGTCGCGATCGAGATGGCGCAACTGTGGGAGCGGCTGCCATGAACCGGCAGCGCCCGCACCGCGGCCGCGACGGCGTCGACCACGCGGCCCGTTCGCGCTCGCGCCGGCGCGCCCTGCAGGCGCTGTATGCCATGCAGCTTTCCGGCGTCGACGTGAACAACGTCATCGCCCAGTTCGCGCACGAGCAGGCGCACGAAGTCGCCGACCTGGAGTATTTCGAGGACCTGGTGCGTGGCGTCGACAAGCATCGCAGTGCGCTCGATGCGGCGCTTGCGCCGTTCCTGGACCGCGGCATCGACGAGGTCGATCCGATCGAACGGGCGATGCTGCGCATCGCCGCCTACGAGCTGCAGCACCGCATCGACGTGCCGTACCGGGTGGTCATCGACGAGGCGGTCAGGACGGTGAAGCGCTTCGGCTCCGAGCACGGGCACACCTACGTCAACGGCGTGCTCGACAATGCCGCGGCACAGTGGCGGGCGCTGGAGATCAAGGGTTCGCGGGCGACCTAGGGCTTCCCGCGGGCGCCGCTACCGGAACCAAGGCATGGACCCCGAATTCGACCTGATCGCCCGCATCCGCGCACGTGCCGGCAGCGCGCGCGACGACGTGGTCCTGGGCATAGGCGACGACGCCGCGCTGCTGCAGGTGCCGGCCGGCCGGCAGCTGGTGGTTGCGATGGACACGCTCAACGCCGGCGTGCATTTCCCCGATGGCACCGCGCCCGCCGACATCGGCTGGAAGGCGCTGGCGGTGAACCTGTCGGATCTTGCCGCCATGGGCGCGCTGCCGGCCTGGTGCACGCTGTCGCTGTCGCTGCCAGGGTCCGACCCGGCCTGGCTCGACGGCTTCCTCGACGGCTTCGTGTCGCTGGCGCAGCGGCAGCGCGTGGCGCTGGTTGGCGGCGATACCACGCGCGGCCCGCTGTCGGTGTGCGTGGCCGCGCACGGATTCGTGGACGCGGGCAAGGCCCTGCGCCGCGACGGTGCACGCGCTGGCGACGGCATCTGGGTGACCGGCATGCTCGGCGATGCCGCCGCGGCCCTTGCCCAATGGCGGGCAGGACACGCGATCGATCCCGCGCTCCGCACGCGACTCGACCGGCCGGATCCCCGCGTCGCGACCGGACAGGCTCTATTGGGCCTCGCCCATGCGTGCATCGATGTCTCCGATGGACTGTTGGCCGACCTCGGCCACGTCTGCACCGCCAGCGGCATGGGTGCCGAAGTCCGGATCGACCTGCTTCCGGCGTCGGCTGCGCTGCGCAGCCAGTTCGAACCGCGGGCGCGGCGCCAGCTGCAGGCCGGCGGCGGCGACGACTACGAGCTGTGCTTCACCGCGCCGGCTTCGGCGGACGCAGCGCTGGCCCTGGTCGCGGAGGACACCGGGGTCGCCATCACGCGCATCGGGCGCATCGTCGAAGGGTCCGGCGTGCGCGCCTGCGATGCCGACCGCAAGCCGTGGACGGCGAGCCGCGGCGGCCACCAACACTTCGCGAATTGATCCGCGGCGGGGAGCGGCCGGCGACCCGCACCGCTAGGTCATGATGGCGCAGGCAGCACCGTGCCCCTCATCGTGCCCATCAGGCATCGTCGGCGCGGAATGCATCCCTGAGCCAGTGCAGTTCCGGCGATGCCGGATCGCCGCTGGCCTCGACCACGTCGAAGCGACAGGGCAGGCCGGCGAAATCGCGGTGTGCGGCGAGGAAGGCCCGTGCCGCGCGCACCAGCCTGTGGCGCTTGCCGGCGTCGATCGAGGCCGCACCGCCGCCGAAGCCGGCGCTGCGCCTGTAGCGCACCTCGACGAACACCAGGGTCGGATCGTCGCGCCCGCCGCCGTCGGGCCGTGATCGATCCAGCATTACCAGGTCGAGTTCGCCGAAGCGGTAGTTGGCGTTCATCGCCACGTCCCGCAGGCCAGCGCGCGCGAGGTAGGCGCGTGCGATCGCCTCGATCCCAGCGCCGCGCTTGCGGGCGTCGCTCAACCGCCGGAGCCGCTGCGCAGGGGCACCCGGTAGCCGTTGCTGAAGGTCGACCAGGCCGGCGTGCGCAGCACGTTGCCGGCCGGCCCGATGCGCAGCTGGCCGGTGGCGCCGGCCACGCTGCTGTCCGCGGTCAGGGCCAGGCGCTCGAGGTAGGCCGTCAGCAGCCAGGCATCGTGGCCAAAGGAGAACAGCTTGGCGGCCGGCCCGCGCGCCGTCGGCAGCGACTGGCCGGTCGCCGCTGCGTCCGGCAAACCGGGGACCGGCACCACGCCCCAGCGTTCGGCGGGGAAGGCGATGCCGTCGAGGGCGCGATCCTCCTCGGCGTTGCCGGTGCCCGAAAGCAGCTGCGAAGTCGCCACCCGCGGCTTGCCACCCAGGCCGGCGGCGACGAGTTGCGGCGCCATGGCACGCGCCTGCGGACCGCGCAGGGCAATGAACACCGCGTCCACGCCGGGCGAAGCCTGCGCATAGCCCTGCAGCAGGGTGGTCATGTCTGCCGGCTTGTCGCCGGTCACGGGCAGCACCCGGATGCTGCCACCGCTCTCGGCCAGGCGTTCGCCGAAGGCCTTGGCGCTGCGCCGCGCGTAGTCGTCGCCCGAACTCAGGACCAGGACGTGGCGCGCATTGAGCGAAACGAGATAGTCGGCCGCGGTGACGCCATCGTCTTCGGGCGCCAGCGAGAAGCTGGCGCTATTGGGTGGGGGCGCGAGCTCGCCGCGGTTCAGCGCCAGCACCGGCACGCCCGGCTGCACGTCGCGGAACACCGCATCGACGCCGTCGCGGCCGAGTGGCCCGAGGACCTGGTCAGCGCCTTCGGACACCGCCTTGCGGTAGGCGGCAACCGAGCCGCCTGGGGTGCCGAAGGTGTCGTAGAAACGGATCTCCGGGCGCCTGCGGCTCTCGCCGTAGTAGGCGGCGAGCAGGCCGTCACGCACCGGCGCGGCCGCGGTGGCCAGTTCGCCCGACAGCGGCAGCAGCACCGCCAGCTGGCGGGGAGGGCGGTAACCGTCGGCATCGGCAGGCGGGCGATTGCCGGCATCGAACTGCCAGTGCGCGCTGCGCGCCGTGTCGACCGGCGCCTGCGGCTCGGGCGCGGGCGCGCTGACGCGCACGGACGTGCATCCGGCCAGGGCTGCCAGCAGGGCAGCGGCGAGGATTGCGTTCAGCGAATGGCGCATGTGGGGGCCGGCCTGGGTGCGGGAACGGGCTAGGATTCTACCGTCCCATGCGTGGAGAGATGATGCCAAGCCCAGCCAGCCCGGTCGTCGCCGGAATCCTGTACGTGGTCGCCACGCCGATCGGCAACCTCGACGACCTGTCGCCGCGCGCGCTGGAAACGCTGCGCACGGTGGCGGCGATCTGCGCCGAGGACACCCGCCACACCCGCCAGCTGCTTTCGCGTCACGGGATCGAAAAGCCGTTGATCCCGCTGCACGAACACAACGAGGACCAGGCCGCCGGCGGACTGGTCGAACGCCTGCGCGCCGGCGATTCGCTGGCGCTGGTCTCCGATGCCGGCACGCCGCTGGTCAGCGACCCGGGCTTCCGCCTGGTGCGCGCCGCGCGCGCGGCCGGGGTACGCGTCTCGCCCGTGCCCGGCCCAAGCGCCCTGGTCGCAGCCCTGAGCGTGGCCGGCCTGCCCAGCGACCGCTTCGTGTTCGAGGGCTTCCTGCCGGCAAAAGCTGCGGCGCGCCGCGAACGCCTTGCCGCGCTGGCCGGCGAGCCGCGCACCCTGATCTTCTACGAATCCGCGCACCGCATCGAGGCCGCGCTGGCCGACTGCGCGGCGGCATTCGGCGCGGACCGTGATGCGGTGCTCGCGCGCGAGCTGACCAAGCTGTTCGAGACCGTGCTCGACGGCACGCTCGCCGGGCTGTGCGAGCGGGTCGCGGCGGATGCCAACCAGCGCAAGGGCGAGTTCGTGCTGCTGGTGCACGGCGCCGGCGAGGACGCCGACGCCAGGATCGCCGAGGGACGACGGGTCTACGCGAAACTGGTCGAACACCTGCCGCCCTCGACCGCCGCGAAACTGGCCGCCGAACTGACCGGCGCGCCGCGCAAGGCCTTGTACGGAAGCTGATTTCGCGCTCCTGCACGCGTTGCATGCGAGAATGGCGGTGGCGGAGTCGGCCAGGCAGTCGCGTCACCGGGGCTTGCCCCGGTGCCGAGGAAAGTCCGGGCTCCACAGGGCACGGTGCCAGGTAATCCCTGGGCGGCGCGAGCCGACGGAAAGTGCAACAGAGAGCAGACCGCCGAACGGTCCTTCGGGATGCGTGGCAAGGGTGAAACGGTGCGGTAAGAGCGCACCGCGAGCCTGGCAACAGGCCGGCACGGCAAACCCCACCGGGAGCAAGGCCAAATAGGGACCCCATGACGCGGCCCGCGTCGGGTCCGGGTAGGCTGCTCGAGCGTATCGGCGACGATGCGCCTAGAGGAATGACTGTCCCAGACAGAACCCGGCTTATCGGCCGGCTCCGCCCCTGCTTCCTTTGACGCGAGCGTCAAAGGAAGCCCCAAAGTTTGCTTTGCAAACTTCGGGCCCCGGCTAATGCCTCCAATACCCCGCCGCTGTCGCGGCGCCCCCTTTACTAAAGGGGGCTATGGCAGCTGAAGCGGCAGGTGCCTACCTGTTTGAACGCCCGAGCGCTGCACGCGAGGGCCGGACAGGATGGGTGGGGGAGCGCGCCGGCGATGCGCCAAATAGAAGCCCCAAAGTTTGCTGCGAAAACCTTGGACCCCGGCTAGAGCTTCCAATTCCTCGCCGCTGTTGCGCCGCGCCCTTTATTGAAGGGGCTATGGCAGTTGTTATGATCGCTGGCGCTTTTGGCGCTGAGCGCGAAACCTACGTTGGTGCGTCATTCGGAGTTGATTGGTCACGTCGGCTGGCAACGCTGTATCCGCTGGTTTTCGCGCTCGAACGTTCCGCGAATCGCCGCCCCGTCAGAAGGCTCTTCTGCCAGCGTCTCCGGGTTCCACTGGCTGCGGGTGGTGTCGAAGAAATCGCCGCCGTAGATATGGATGCCGCCGGTGAAGCGCGGGAGCGGGTTGGTGACGGAGTGGATGACGTCGCCTGGCAATGCGGTCGCATCGCCTTGGAACAGCGCCTGCGCGCCGAATGCCTCGATGCCTGCCGATGTCCTGCGCCACAGGATGTTGTCCTCGCGCCCGGTGTAGATCCCGATGTTTGCCCACATCAAGTGGTTGTGCGGCATCAGGTTCATCTGCGGTGTCCAGCTTGCGCTGAATATCGTCAAGTCCCTGGATTGGTGCAGCACGCGAATCCCCGCTTCCGCCGGTTCGCCGAGTGCGGCAAGCACGGTCTTGGGCGCGCGGACGGTTTTGCGGAGTACCTCGAGTACCGCTGCCTGAGGGTCGGTTTCACGATTGGCATCGATGCAGTCTTCGACGAATCTATCGATATCCATGCTTCCTCCAGCAACGGGCCGCTTTGGCTTGGTGGTCGCTCCGAGATGCGGGGGCATGACGAACTGGCCGCACGCCGCGGCGGCGGCAATAAGCAGCTTTCGTCTCGAGATACCGCCGTTCGTGTTCCGGCTTCCGGTCATCGCCCGTTCCTCCCGGCACAACTCGGATGCAGGTAACAACGGCATGTGGTGCCGATTCGGCCACTGCAACGACAAGGCAGCTCGCGGCAGTGATTCGGGTCGGAAGTCCGAATCGATTCGCTCCACTGATTCAACAGCCGGAATCGATATACATCCACGATCAGGCGATGATTGTTGCACTGCAACATACATATCCTTAGACGCGTGACCCGAGCAATTCAGCACCGGGTCCGGGAGTTCCAATCTCAAAATTTGAGACTAATCAGCTGCTTGTGGATAAAGCTTGAACAAGTCTCTGAAGTTTCACGCAAGTCATTGACCCGATTAGTGAAATTCGCCCTGCAAACTTGTTGACAACCCTATGGGGCGGTCATAAGGTGGCGACTCGTGGGAGAACCGGGGATTTTGTGGTTTTTCCGTGCTGAAGTCCGCCGTAGACGGGCATGACCGGGCAGGGTTGCAGTGTTCCAGGGCGAAACCGCCATCACCATCGACGACAAGGGCCGGCTGGCGATCCCGACCGGCTACCGCGAGGTGGTCGCGCAAGCCTGCGGCGGCAAACCGCTGGTCATCACCTACAACCCCTTCGAGGCCGGCTGCCTGTACCTGTACCCGCAGCCGGTATGGGAACGCGTGCGCGACCAGGTCAATGCGCTGCCGCGCACCCGCAACGTCAGCCGCAACCTGCAGCTGAAGCTGGTCGGCGCGGCGAGCTTCGTCGAACCCGACGGCAGCGGCCGCATCAGCGTGCCGGCCAGCCACCGCAACGCGGTCGGCATCGAGAAGAAAGCCGTGCTGGTGGGCATGGGCGACAAGTTCGAACTGTGGAGCGAGCAAGCGCACCTCGCGCAGATCAGGCAGACGCTGGGCGATGCCGATCTGGGCGAAGACATGCTCGACCTGCAGTTGTGATGGGCGACATGCGCGGTTTGGTGCGCATGTCGCGATGCAGGGATGCATCGCCCGCGTTGCGGGCGATGCAATCGACCGCAACGGCGGAGCCGCGTCCGGACATGTGCCGGACGCGGCGTGCCGAAAGCGGGCAGGACTGCCCGCTGGAGGCATAGGTGGTGCACGCGGACGCCCGGTCCGCCCACCTTCCTGTTTTGTTCGGGCAGGTCATGGAAGGGCTGCGCGTGGTGGAGGACGGAACGTATCTGGATGGCACGTTCGGGCGCGGCGGCCACGCGCGCGGAGTGCTGGAGCGATTGGGCACAGGAGGCCGGCTGCTGCTGATGGACAAGGACCCCGAAGCGATCGCGGTCGCCGAACGCGAGTTCGGCGCCGATCCGCGCGTGGCGATCCGGCGCGGCAGCTTCACCGGGCTCGCGGATTGGGATGCCGCACGGACCGGGCTCGACGGCGTGCTGCTCGACCTCGGCGTGTCGTCGCCGCAGCTGGACGTGGCCGAACGCGGTTTCAGCTTCAGCAAGGATGGGCCGCTGGACATGCGCATGGATCCCGACAGCGGCGAAAGCGCGGCGCAGTGGCTGGCGCGCGCCGATGAAGGACAGATCGCCGACGTGCTGTGGAAGCATGGCGAGGAGCGCATGAGCCGGCGCATCGCCCGCGCGATCGTCGCCCGGCGCGACGAGCAGCTGCTGACGCGCACGGCGCAGCTGGCGGAATTGATCGCAGGCGCGGTACCGCGCGGCAGGTTCGTCGCCGGGAAGCCGCCGATCCACCCGGCCACGCGCTCGTTCCAGGCGATCCGCATCCACGTCAACCGCGAACTCGCCGACCTCGAAGCCGGGCTCGAAGCCGCCCACGACGCACTCAAGGACGGCGGGCGCCTGGCCGTGATCAGCTTCCATTCGCTGGAGGACCGCATCGTCAAGCGCTTCATCGCGCGCCATGCGAGGAAACCCGCAGGCAACCGCCGCCTTCCGGAAACCGGGCGCTTCGTGCCGACGCTGCGCGCGATCGGTGCTGCGCGGAAAGCCGGCAGCGAGGAACTCGCGGGCAATCCGCGTGCGCGCAGCGCGGTGCTGCGGATCGCCGAGCGCATCGGCACCGCCACGCCCGGGGAGCTGCGGTCATGACCCTGCGCGTGATCCTGGTGGTCCTGGTCCTGGCCAATATCGTCACCGCGATCGGCGTGGTCGATGCGCGTCACCAGCACCGGCAGAAGTTCGTGCAGCTCAAGCAGCTGGAGCGCGCGCGCGACGAACTCAACGTCGACTTCGGCCGCCTGCAGCTCGAGCAGGCGACCTGGGCCGAGTCCAACCGCATCGACCAGATCGCACGCACCCGGCTCGGGATGAAGTTCCCCGAGACCGCCGACATCGTGGTGATCCGCCCATGATCGGCATGCGCAGGACATCGGGCGAACGCAAGCCGAAGGTGAACAAGCCCCGCAACCGCGCGCAGTTCAACCTGCGCGGACGGCTGCGCATGGTCGTCGGCACGCTCGCGCTGTGCGCGGTGGCGCTGGTCGGACGCGCGGTGGACCTGCAGCTGGTCGACAACGCCTTCTACCAGCAGAAGGCGGACGCACGCATCCTGCGCGAGATCCCGATCCCGACCTCGCGCGGCATGATCACCGACCGCAACGGGGAACCGCTGGCGGTATCGACGCCGGTGGCTTCGCTATGGGCCAACCCGCAGGAACTGAGCAAGTACCCCGATCGCCTGCCGGAACTGGCCAAGGCCACCGGCCTGCCGCTGGAGTACCTGACACGTTACGTTTCGCAGCGCAGCGACAAGGAGTTCATGTACATCCCGCGACACCGGCGCATCAGCCCGGATGCCGCGCGCAAGATCCTTGCCCTGAACATCCCCGGGGTGTTTTCCCAGCGCGAATATCGCCGCTTCTACCCGCAAGGCGAGGTGCTCGCGCACGTGCTGGGGTTCACCAACATCGACGACCAGGGCCAGGAGGGCGTGGAGCTGGCGTTCGACGACTGGCTGCGCGGCCGTCCCGGGATCGAGAAGGTGATCCGCGACCGCCGTGGCCGCATCGTCGAGGACGTCGACCTGGTGCGCGCCGCCGAGCCCGGCAAGGACCTGACCCTCAGCATCGATCGCCGCATCCAGTACCTGACCTATCGCGAGCTCAAGACCGCGCTGCTGGAGAGCGGCGGCAGCAGCGCGTCGGCGGTGGTGCTCGACATCAGCTCCGGCGAGGTGCTGGCGATGGCCAACCTGCCGTCGTTCAATCCGAACAAGGTGGAAGCCGGCCAGCGCGACGCGCACCGCAACCGTGCCGTGACCGACCTGATCGAACCGGGCTCGACGATAAAGCCGCTGACCGTGGCGGCGGCGCTCGAAGCAGGTGTGGTCACGCCGAACACCCTGATCGACACCAATCCCGGCTGGATGCCGAACGGCCGCTACCGCACCAACGACACCAGCAACCATGGCGTGCTGACGGTCACCGGCGTGATCACCAAGAGCTCCAACGTCGGCGCGGCCAAGATCGTGGCCAGGCTCAGCGACGAGGACTTCTACGATTTCCTGCACCGTTTCGGCTACGGCCAGAGTACCCACAGCGGCTTCCCTGGCGAGGCGTCCGGCGTGCTGCCGCCGCCGGCACGCTGGAGCGGCACGACCAAGCAGACGATGTCCTATGGCTACGGCATCTCGGCCACGCCGTTGCAGATCGCGCACGCCTACGCCGCACTCGCCAACGACGGCAGGATGGTCGAGCCCACCTTCGTCAAGGGCGAGCCGGCCAAGTCGCGGCAGGTCCTCGACCCGAAGGTCGCGCACGAAGTGATGAAGATGATGCAGACGGTGACCGAGCCCGGCGGCACCGCCACCAGCGCCGCCATCCTGGGTTACCACGTCGCCGGCAAGACCGGGACCGCGCGCATTTCCGAAAATGGCGCTTACTCCCGCAAGTATTCGGCGTTCTTCGCCGGGGTGGTGCCGGTCGACAACCCGCGCTTCGCGATGGCAGTGGTGATCATGGATCCCGATCCCGGCCGCCGCGGCTATTACGGCGGATCGGTATCCGGTCCGGTGTTCCACAACGTCATGGAAGGCGCGCTGCGATTGATGGACGTGCCGCCGGATGATATCCAGACCTGGCTCGCCGCACAGGCCGCTGCCGGCAAGGCGACGGGCGCGCAGGCGACGGGCGCCGGCGGGGCCGTGCGATGACGCGCTCGATGCTGCTGGCCGAACTGCTTCCCGACGTGGCCGCGGTGCCGCCATCGCTGCGGATCACCGGCCTGGTGCAGGACAGCCGCGCGATCGAGCCGGGCAATGCCTTCGTCGCCATCGGCGGCTTCGGTACGCACGGACTGCACTTCGTCCAACAAGCGCACGAGGCGGACGCAGCGGCGATCCTGTTCGAGCCGCCCGCGCCGGCGGAGGCACCGGCGCCGGCGGACGCCATCGCCGTGCCGGGCTTGCGCGCGCGCCTGGGCGAGATGGCCGACCGCTTCCACGAGCGGCCCTCGGCGCACATGGCGACCGTCGGTGTCACCGGTACCAACGGCAAGACGTCCACCGTGCAACTGCTCGCCCAGGCGTGGACGCTGCGAGGCCAGTGCGCCGGCAGCATCGGCACGCTCGGCGCGGGGCTGTATGGCCAGGCCGCGCCGACCGGGTTCACCACGCCGCTGGTGCTGCAGCTGCACGCCCTGCTGGGGCAGCTGCGCGATGCCGGTGCGAAGGCGGTGGCGATGGAAGTCAGCTCGCACGCGCTCGACCAGGGGCGGGTCGATGGCGTGCACTTCAAGGTCGGCGTGTTCACCAACCTGACGCGCGACCATCTCGATTACCACGGCGACATGGAGGCCTATGGCGCGGCCAAGGCCCGACTGTTCGCCTGGCCGGACCTGCTGGCGGCGGTGGTCAACCTCGACGATGCCTTCGGCCGCGAGCTGCTTGCCACGCTCCCGGCGCACCTGCTGCGCATCGGCGTCAGCACTCGATCCGCGGCGCAGGCGGCGGTAAGCGCAGGCGAGATCGTGCTCGACGCCGGCGGCATCGCATTCGAGCTGCATGTCGGCGAGCACGTCCGGCAGCTGCGCTCGCCGCTGCTCGGCAGGTTCAACGTCGACAACCTGGTTGCGGTCGCCGGCGTGCTGCACGCGCTCGGTGAAACGCCGGACGACATCGCCGCGACCCTGTCGCAGCTGCAGCCCATCGCCGGACGCATGAACCGCCTCGGCGGCGGTGTCGAAGGCGGCCGGCGCATGCCGCTGGTCGTGATCGACTACGCGCACACTCCGGATGCGCTGGAGCAGGCGCTGGCCAGCCTGCGCGCGCACGCGGCAGGCCGGCTTGTCTGCGTGTTCGGCTGCGGTGGCGAACGCGACCGCGGCAAGCGTCCGCTGATGGCAGCGGTCGCCGAAGCCAGCGCCGACCTGGTGATCGTCACCGACGACAATCCGCGCGGCGAGGATGGCGATGCCATCGTCGCCGACATCATGAAGGGCTTCGCCAGGCCCGCTGCGGTCGTCGTGGAGCGCGACCGCGCCGCCGCCATTGCCCGTGCGATCGGCGAAGCGGACGCGGACGACATCGTGCTGGTCGCCGGCAAGGGCCACGAGCCCTACCAGGAAGTCGACGGCGTGCGCCACCCCTTCGACGACACCCAGGTCGCGCGCCGCGTGCTGGAGGGGGGGGCGTGAACGCGTTGCCGCTCTCGCACATTGCGCGGTGGACCGGCGGCAGGCTGCTCGGCGCCGACACGCTGGTCGACGCGATCGCGACCGATACGCGCACGCTCGATGCAGGCAATGAAAGCTCGACGCTGTTCATCGCGCTCAAGGGCGAGAACTTCGATGGCCACGACCATGTCGCCGATGCGGCCGCATTCGGCGCCCGTGCCGCGCTGGTGTCGCGCGCACTGGAGACCGACCTGCCGCAGGTGGTGGTCGCCGATACGCTGCGCGCGCTGGCTTCGCTGGCCGCGGCGGTCCAGCGCGAGCGCGACACCCGGGTGGTCGCCATCACCGGCAGCAACGGCAAGACCACCGTCAAGACGCTGCTGCTGTCGATCCTGCAGCGCACGGGCAGGGCCTACGCCAACCCCGGCAACCGCAACAACGAGATCGGCCTGCCGCTGGCGGTGCTCGAGGCGCCGGATGACGCCGAGTTCGCCATCTACGAGATGGGCGCCGGGAAGCCCGGCGACATCGCCTACCTCACCGCGGTGGCCCGACCTGACGTGGCCATGGTCAACAACGTGGCGGCCGCGCACCTGGAGCGCCTCGGCAGCCTGTCGGGCGTCGCCGCGACCAAGGGGGCGATCTATGAGGCATTGCCGGCCGACGGGGTCGCGGTGATCAATGCCGACGACGCGTTCGCCGGCGAGTTCGCACGACTTGCGCACGGCCGGCGGCAGATCCGTTTCGGGCTGGAGGCCGCCGCCGACGTGGTCGCGCGCGAACTGCAGTTCGGCGACGAAGGCACCCGCTTCAAGCTGCTCACGCCGCTGGGCGAGGCGACTGCGGTCGTCCCGCTGCCCGGCCGCCACAACATCGCCAATGCGGTCGCGGCGGCCGCGCTGGCGCTGGGCTGCGGCGCCACGCTCGAGGACATCATCGCCGGGCTGGGAGCAGCGCGAGCGGTTCCAGGGCGCCTGCTGCGACACCGCCTGGCCAACGGCGCGATCCTCATCGACGACAGCTACAACGCCAACCCGGGTTCGCTCGATGCGGCCATCGACACGCTGGCCAGGGCGCATGGCGAATCCTGGCTGGTGCTCGGCGACATGCGCGAACTCGGCGCCGATGCGCAGGCCTTGCACGAGGCAGCCGGCCGCCGCGCGAAGGAGGCCGGCATTGCCCGCCTGTACGCGCTGGGAACGCTGAGCGCATCCGCCGCCGCCGCCTTTGGCGAAGGCGGGCGCAGCTTTGCGTCGCACGAAGCCCTGGTCGATGCGCTGCGCGCCGAACTGCACACCACGGTGCGGGTGCTGGTGAAGGGCTCGCGCGGCAGCGCGATGGACCGGATCGTGACCGCACTGTTGCCCCAGGGGGAAGACGCCGATGTTGCTTGAGCTCACCCGCTGGCTGCAGCAGCACGAAGGCCTGTTCGGCCTGTTCGGCTACCTCACCTTCCGCGGCATCCTCAGCGCGCTGACCGCGCTCGCCCTGTCGCTGTGGTGGGGTCCGGCGGTGATCCGCAGGCTGGCGCAGTACAAGGGCGGCCAGCCGATCCGCCAGGATGGCCCGCAGACGCATTTCTCCAAGGCCGGAACGCCCACCATGGGGGGCGCGCTGATCCTGGTGACGGTGCTGGCCTCGGTGCTGCTGTGGGGCGACCTGCGCAACCGCTACGTCTGGCTGGTGCTGGCGGTGATGCTCGCGTTCGGCGCGATCGGCTGGTACGACGACTGGATCAAGATCGTGCGCCGCGACCCCAACGGGCTGAAGTCGCGCTGGAAGTACCTGCTGCAGTCGCTGTTCGGCCTCGGTGCCGGCGTATTCCTGTACCTGACCGCGGATCCGTCGGTGCCCGCGGCGACCACCTTCTTCGTGCCGTTGCTCAAGCACGTGGCGATCCCGCTCGGGGCGATGTTCGTGGTCGTCGCCTACTTCTGGATCGTCGGTTTCTCGAACGCGGTCAACCTCACCGACGGCCTCGACGGCCTCGCCATCATGCCGACCGTGCTGGTGGCCTGCGCCCTGGGCGTGTTCGCATACGCCTCGGGCAACGCGGTGTTCTCGAACTACCTGCAGATCCCGCAGATCCCGGGCGCCGGCGAGCTGGTCATCATCTGCGCGGCGATCGCCGGCGCCGGGCTGGGCTTCCTGTGGTTCAACACCTATCCGGCGATGGTGTTCATGGGCGACATCGGCGCGCTTGCCCTGGGCGCGGTACTCGGCGCGGTGGCGGTGATCGTGCGCCAGGAACTGGTTCTGGTGGTAATGGGCGGCGTGTTCGTGGTCGAGACGCTGTCGGTGATGATCCAGGTGGCGTCGTTCAAGCTCACCGGCAAGCGCGTGTTCAAGATGGCGCCGATCCACCACCACTTCGAATTGAAGGGCTGGCCGGAGCCGCGCGTGATCGTGCGCTTCTGGATCATCTCGGTGGTCCTGGTGCTGGTCGGCCTCGCCACGCTGAAGGTGCGCTGATGGACGGCAACGCACCCATCAACACGCGCCAGGCGACCCGGCTGGATGCCATCCGCGGCCGCCACGATCCGTGGCTGCTCGGTGCGTGCATTGCGCTTGCCAGCATCGGCGTGGTGATGGTGGCGTCGAGTTCGATCGCGATCGGCGAAGGCCTGGACGTCGGTCCGTTCTATTTCCTCAATCGCCACATCCTGTTCCTGGCAGGCGGCATCGTCCTCGCGGCGTGGGCGATGCGCACCGAGCTCAAGACCGTCGAACGCTTCAACCAGCTGCTGCTGCTGGGCTGCTTCGTGCTGCTGCTGGCGGTGTTCCTGCCGGGAATCGGCAACAGCACCAACGGCGCGCGCCGCTGGCTCAACCTGGGCATTTCGAAGTTCCAGGCGGTCGAAGCGGTGAAGCTGCTGTACATCGTCTGGCTGGCGAGCTACCTGGTGCGTTTCCGCGACGAGGTCAATGCGACCTGGCCGGCGATGCTCAAGCCGCTGGGGGTGGCGGCCGTGCTGGTCGCGCTGCTGCTGTTCCAGCCGGACTTCGGCTCGGCTTCGCTGCTGCTGGCGATCACCGCCGGGATGCTGGTGCTCGGTGGCGTCAACCTGCCGCGGATGTCGCTGCCGATCGTCATCGGCCTGCCGGTATTCGCCTTCATCGCGATCCTGGAGCCCTACCGCCTGCGTCGCTTCTCGTCCTTCCTCGACCCGTGGGCGGACCAGCTCGGCTCCGGCTACCAGCTCAGCAATGCGCTGATGGCGGTGGGGCGCGGCGAATGGTTCGGCGTCGGCCTCGGCGCGTCGGTGCAGAAACTGTCCTACCTGCCGGAGGCGCACACCGACTTCATCTTCTCGGTGATCGCCGAGGAACTGGGCTTCGTCGGCGTGTCGCTGGTGATCGGCCTGTTCGTGCTGCTGGTCGGGCGCGCATTCTGGATCGGTTACCGCTGCGTCGGCATGCGCCGCCACTTCGCCGGCTATTGCGCCTTCGGCGTGGCGCTGTGGATCGGGCTGCAGAGCATCGTCTCGATCGGGGTCAACCTGGGCATCCTGCCGACCAAGGGATTGACCCTGCCGCTGATCTCGTACGGCGGTTCCAGCGTGCTGATGACCTGCGCCGCGCTCGGGCTGCTGCTGCGGGTGTCGTACGAACTCGACCGTGCCGAGCGCCAGGTCGCGCGCCTGCGCGGCGGGGACGCGCCAGTGCCGACGGCGCCCACCTATGTCCCGCCGACCACGCAGCCGCCGGTGGCGCCCGCCGGTTCCACCGCGCGCGGCACCAGCCGCCTGCGCCAGCGCGCCGAGCCGAACGCGGAGCGCAGCGCATGATCCGCCGCTTCCACGACACCGCCAACGTCGCCCCCGGCGACTTCGCCCGGCGCTACTCGCGCGTGCATTTCGTCGGCATCGCGGGGGTCGGCATGAGCGGCATCGCCGAGGTGCTGTGCACGCTCGGCTACCAGGTCTCGGGTTCCGACACGGCCGAGAACGCGGTCACGCGCCGGCTCGGGCAGCTCGGCGCGACCGTGCACCGAGGGCATGCCGCTGCCAACGTGCTCGGCGCCGACTGCGTCGTCGTTTCAAGTGCCATCAAGCCCGACAACCCGGAGCTGATGGAGGCGCGCGCGCAACGCATCCCGATCGTGCCGCGCGCGGAGATGCTGGCCGAACTGATGCGCTTCCGCCGCGGCGTCGCGGTGGCCGGCACCCACGGCAAGACCACCACCACCTCGCTGCTGGCCAGCGTGCTGGCCGAAGGCGGGCTCGATCCCACCTTCGTGATCGGCGGCCAGCTGCTCGCCGCCGGCGCCAACGCGCGCCTGGGCAGCGGCGACTGGCTGGTGGCCGAGGCCGACGAAAGCGACGGCAGCTTCCTGCGGCTGAACCCGCTGGTGGCGATCGTCACCAACATCGACGCCGACCACCTCGAGAACTATGGCGGCGACTTCGCCCGGGTGCGTGCGGCATTCTCGGAGTTCCTGCACCGGCTGCCGTTCTACGGCATCGCGGTGCTGTGCATCGACGACGCCGAGGTCGCCGGACTCGCAGGCAGCATCTCGCGACACATCATGACCTACGGCTTCGACGAGGGCGCGGAGGTGCGGGCGGAGGAAGTCGGCCAGCAGGCCGCGCACATGCACTTCGTGCTGTGCCTGCCGGACGGCTCGCGCACGCCGGTCAGGCTGGCGCTGCCCGGGGCGCACAACGTGCAGAATGCACTCGCCGCCGCGGCGGTCGCCTGGCAGCTAGGCGTGCCGGCCGCGGCCATCGCAGCGGCGCTGGAGAAGTTCCAGGGCATCGGCCGCCGCTTCAACCTGCTGGCCGAACTGCGCACCGCGCAGGGCGCGCGCGTGCAGCTGGTCGACGACTACGGCCATCATCCCAAGGAGCTGGCCGCGGTGTTCGCGGCCGCGCGCGGCGGCTGGCCGGAACGCCGCCTGGTGGTCGCCTTCCAGCCGCACCGCTACAGCCGAACCCGCGACCTGTTCGACGATTTCGCCGGGGTGCTGTCGGAAGTCGATGCGCTGGTGCTGACCGAGGTGTACCCGGCCGGGGAGGCGCCGATCGCCGGTGCCGACGCCAAGTCGCTGGCGCGCGCGATCCGCGCGCGCGGACGCGTCAACCCGGTGGTGGTCGACGGCGTGCAGGAGCTGCGCGAGGTGCTGCCGGACGTGCTGCGCGACGGCGACCTGCTGCTGATGATGGGCGCGGGCGACATCGGCCATGCCGCGCAGAAGCTGGCCGCGGACGGGTTCGCGGAGACGGGCGCATGAGCGTCGTGCTGCCGCCGCCGCGCTTCGACGACCCGGCGGTGTTCGGTCGGGTCGCGGTGCTGATGGGAGGCACCAGCTCCGAGCGCGAGGTGTCGCTGGATTCCGGCCGCAACGTGCTGGCGGCGCTGCGCGCGCGCGGCATCGACGCCGAGGCCGTCGACGGCGTGCCGACCCTGGCCCATGAGCTCCAGGCAAAGCGCTTCGATCGCGTCTTCAACATCCTGCACGGCAATGTCGGCGGCGGCGAGGACGGCGTGCTGCAGGGCCTGCTGGAGGCATTGGGCGTGCCGTATACGGGTTCCGGCGTGCTCGGCAGCGCACTGTCGATGGACAAGATCCGCAGCAAGCAGGTGTGGCAGGCGCTGGGCCTGCCCACGCCGCGCTACGTGCGCCTGGGCCGCGGCGGCGACGTGCATGCCGCGGCGCGGGAACTCGGGTTCCCGGTGATCGTCAAGCCGGCGTGCGAAGGCTCCAGCGTCGGCGTCAGCCGCGTCCACGACGACACCGGACTCGACTCGGCGGTAGCCCTGGCGGCGCGCTATCCCGGCGAGCTGATGGTGGAGCAGCTGGTGGAAGGCGGCGAGTACACCATCGGCGTGCTCGATGGCCGGGCGCTGGCGAGCATCCACATCGTGCCGGCCGGCGAGTGGTACGACTACAACGCCAAGTACCTGGCCGAGGATACGCAGTACATCTGCCCCGGCCTGGACAAGGCGGGCGAGGCGGAGGCGCGCGAACAGGCCGAGCGCGCGTTCGCCGCGCTCGACCTGCGCGGCTGGGCGCGGGTGGATTTCATGCGCGATCGCGAAGGCCGCAACTGGCTGCTCGAGGCCAACACCGCGCCCGGCATGACCAGCCATTCGCTGATGCCCAAGTCGGCAGCGGCCTGCGGCATCACCTTCGAGCAGCTGTGCTGGCGCATCCTCGAAGGCTCGGTGGCGGAAAGCGCGGGCGAAAGGAGGGCGAAATGAACGCCACCGCCAGCGCAAGCCTGCGCCTCGGCGCCTGGATCCTCGCCCTGGCGCTGGTCGCGCTGCCGGTGGTCGCCGTGGTCAACGGCTGGATCGGCACCGAACGCTGGCCATTGCGCACGCTGCGCGTCACCGGGGATTTGCAGCGCGTCGATGCCCACAAGCTGCGCGCGGTGGTGCTGCCGTATGCGCGCGACGGCTTCTTCGCGGTCAGGCTGGCCGATGCGCGGGCGGCGGTGGCGAAACTGCCTTGGGTGGCGCATGCCGAGGTGAGCAAGCGCTGGCCGGACGTGATCGAGGTGCGCATCGTCGAACACAGGCCCTTCGCGCGCTGGGGCAAGGACCGGCTGCTGGCCGAGGACGGCACGCTGTTCCCGATCGCGGGCGCAGGCGTGCCGAAGGGGCTTCCGCGCTTCGACGTCGAGGCGTCCGGGGCACGCATCGCCGATGTCGTCGAGCTCTACAACCAGGCGCGCGAACTGTTCGCGGCCGAAGGCAGGACGGTACGAGCGGTGTCGCTCGACCGCCGCGGCAGCTGGTCGCTGGAGCTGTCCGGCGGCACCGAGGTGGTGATCGGCAGCCAGGAAGCGCGCCTGCGCCTGGCCCGGTTCGCGCGCCTGCTGCCGCGCCTGATGCTGCAGAAACCCCTGCCGCTGGTGCGCGCCGACCTGCGCTACACCAACGGTTTCGCTTTGACCTGGTCTCAGCAAGCTCCCGCGCGCGCGCCCTCACCCCCACCCGTTGCCGTCGGCGGCGGGAGCAATACGCAACAAGGACAGACATGAACCGCAAAGGCGACAAGGCTCTGATCGTCGGGCTCGACATCGGCACCTCGAAAGTGGTGGCGCTGGTCGGCGAGTATTCACCGGGCAACCCGATCGAGGTGATCGGCATCGGCTCGCATGAATCGCGCGGGCTCAAGCGCGGGGTCGTGGTCGACATCGAGTCCACCGTGCAGTCGATCCAGCGCGCGGTCGAGGAGGCCGAGCTGATGGCCGGCTGCGAGATTCGCTCGGTCTATGCCTCGATCTCGGGCAACCACGTGCAGTGCCGCAACTCGCCCGGGATCGTGCCGATCCGCGACGGCGAGGTGACCTACGCCGACCTCGATCGGGTGCTGGAAGCGGCCAAGGCGGTGGCGATCCCGGCCGACCAGAGGATCCTGCACGCGATCCCGCGCGAGTACGTGCTCGACGATTCGCAGGAAGGCATCCGCAACCCGGTCGGCATGACCGGCGTACGCCTCGAGGTGCATGCACACCTGGTGGTATGCGCGCAGTCGGCCGCGGCCAACATCAGCAAGTGCGTGCAGCGCTGCGGGCTGCAGATCGACGACCTGATCCTGTCGTCGCTGGGCTCGAGCACCGCGGTGCTGACCGGCGACGAGCGCGAGCTGGGCGTGGTGCTGGTCGATATCGGCGCCGGCACCACCGACCTGGCGGTGTTCGTGCAGGGCGCGATCTGCCACACGTCCTCGCTGCCGATCGCCGGCGACAAGGTCACCGAGGACATCGCGCACATGCTGCGCACGCCGACGCCGGAAGCCGAGCAGATCAAGGTGCGCTACGCCTGCGCGCTGGCGCAGCTGGCGACCAGCGAGGAATCGATCCAGGTGCCCAGCGTCGGCGACCGCCCACCGCGGCGGCTGCCGCGGCAATCGCTGGCGCAGGCGGTGCAGGCGCGCTACGAGGAGATCTTCGAGATGGTGCAGGCCGAGCTGCGTCGTTCCGGTTTCGAGCAGCACGTGCGCGCCGGCATGGTGCTCACCGGCGGCGCCTCGAAGATGGAAGGCGTGGTCGAGCTGGCCGAGGAGATGCTGCAGATGCCGGTGCGCGTGGGCATCCCGCAGCACGTCACCGGGCTGGGCGAAGTGGTCGGCAACCCGGTCCACGCCACCGGCATCGGCCTGCTGCTGATGGGCAGCCAGATCGAACACCCGCGCCGTCCGGTCATCCCGGCGGGGCGTGCGGGCAGCTTGTTCAACAAGCTGAAGAACTGGTATCGCGGGGAGTTCTGACCGATGTCGACGACCCGGTTGCCAAGCGAGTTTCCACCGGAAACACCCCGGGCGGTGCCTGCCGGTGTTTCCAGGCGCGCGCAGGCGCGCGCGTCACCGGCACCCGCACGTGCCGGATCCAGGCAGGCGAGGCGACGACGACGAACGATGCAGCGGTTGCAACGGTTTCAACGGCACGACCCGATTCGACAATCAGCAACACATAACTAGAGCGAGGACACGGACATGGCGCATTTCGAACTGGTAGAAAAAATGGCTCCCAACGCCAACATCAAGGTGGTGGGCGTGGGCGGCGGCGGCGGCAACGCGGTCGCGCACATGGTCAACAGCAGCGTCGACGGGGTGGAGTTCATCACCGCCAACACCGACGCGCAGGCGATCAGGAACTGCGGTGCCAAGCTGCAGCTGCAGCTTGGCGAGAACGTCACCAAGGGCCTGGGCGCAGGCGCGAACCCCGAGGTCGGCCGCCAGGCCGCGCTCGAGGACCGCGAGATCATCATGGACGCGCTGCAGGGCGCCGACATGGTGTTCATCACTGCCGGCATGGGCGGCGGCACCGGCACCGGCGCGGCGCCGGTGGTGGCGCAGCTGGCCAAGGAGATGGGCATCCTGACGGTGGCGGTGGTCACCAAGCCGTTCCCGTTCGAGGGTCGCCGGCGCATGCAGGTGGCGCTCAAGGGCATCGAGGAACTGGCGCAGCACTGCGACTCGCTGATCACCATCCCCAACGAGAAGCTGATCACCGTGCTCGGCCGCAACGCCACCATGATCCAGGCCTTCCGCGCCGCCAATGACGTGTTGCTGGGCGCGGTGCAGGGCATCGCCGACCTGATCGTGCGTCCGGGCCTGATCAACGTCGACTTCGCCGACGTGCGCACGGTCATGTCCGAGATGGGCCTGGCGATGATGGGCACCGGCACCGCCCGCGGCGATGACCGCGCCCAGGCCGCCGCCGAAGCCGCGATCCAGAATCCGCTGCTCGACGACGTCAACCTGGCCGGCGCCAACGGCATCCTGGTCAACATCACCGCCGGCGCGGACTTCACCATGGCCGAGTTCGACGAGGTCGGCCGCACGGTGGAGAACTTCGGCAGCGAGGACGCGACCATCGTCATCGGCACGGTGCTCGACCCGGACATGCAGGACGAGGTGCGCGTGACCGTGGTCGCCACCGGCCTCAACCGCAACGCCGGTCGCCAGCCGGTGCGCCACGACGAGCGCGGGTTCGGGCACGACATCGTGCGCAAGCCGCAGGTCGAGCTGGTGCGTTCGCAGGGCAAGCGCGACGGCACCACCGGCATGCTGGTCGACGACGGCGCTGCCGCCTACAACCCGGGCAGCCTCGCCGCGAACCTGCGTGGCCACGGTGGCGCGGTCGAGACCCCGTCCTCGCAGCCGGCGACGGCCGACTTCGGCAACGACAGCAGCTACCTGGACATCCCGGCGTTCCTGCGCCGCCAGGCCGACTAGTCCGGCCTGCCGTTGCAGGAGCGCTCCTCGAGCGCGATGAAGCTTTCCCGGTAAAGCCCCATCGCGCCCAAGGGGCGCTCATACGGGAATCCGTCGCGCCACCGGCGTGCGATGTCCTCATTGACCCACCGGGCCTGCGCCGGCCCGGTGGTCTTTTCCGGTTCTCCAGCGGCCGGCCTGCGGCACTTCCCCGGCGGGCGGGCGTGGCCGGGAGGCCCGCCAGCTTCCGATCCGATTCAGCTGCCTGCGTGCTAATCTGCCGGCGATTCCGCCCTTCCCGGCACCGCCATGCTCCAGCAGCGCAGCATCAAGAACGTGATCCGCGCCACCGGCGTGGGGCTGCACAGCGGGGAGAAGGTCTACCTCACCCTGCGGCCGGCGGAGGCCGACACCGGCATCGTGTTCCGCCGGGTCGACCTGGATCCGGTGGTGGAGATACCCGCCGATGCCAACCTGGTCAGCGAGACGACGTTGTGCACCGGGCTGTCGCGCGGCGGCGCGAAGGTGCAGACCGTCGAGCACCTGATGTCCGCGCTCGCCGGCCTCGGCATCGACAACGCCTACATCGACCTGTCCGCGGCCGAAGTGCCGATCATGGACGGCTCGGCCGGCCCGTTCGTGTTCCTGCTGCAGTCCGGCGGCATCGTCGAGCAGCAGGCCGCCAAGCGCTTCATCCGCATCAGGCACCCGGTGGAAGTGCGCGACGGCGAAAAGATCGCGCGCTTCCTGCCCCATGAGGGCTTCCGCCTAAGCTTCACCATCGACTTCGACCATCCGTCGATCCCGGATTCGCAGTCGCGCGCGGTCGTCGATTTCTCGACCGAGGCCTACATCCGCGAGGTCAGCCGCGCCCGCACCTTCGGCTTCATGCGCGACCTCGAGTACATGCGCGAGCGCAACCTCGGCCTCGGCGGCTCGATGGACAACGCCATCGTGCTGGACGAATTCCGGGTACTCAACGACGACGGCTTGCGCTACGCCAACGAGTTCGTGCGCCACAAGATCCTCGACGCGATCGGCGACCTGTACCTGGCCGGCCACGCCATCATCGGCGCCTTCGAGGGCTACAAGTCCGGGCACGCGCTCAACAACGCCCTGGTGCGCGCCCTGCTGGCGCAGACCTCGGCCTGGGAGGAGATCAGCTTCCCGGAGAAGGGCGCCGCGCCGGCGGGCTACGCGGAGCCGCTTCCGGCGTAGACCGGCTGGCTTGGCCAAGTCCGGTTCGCGGCGATCGTCGCCGCCATGCCCGGTTGAACCGGCGTCACGCAAGTGAACGCCGCATGATGGCCGGGCCGTGTTTTAACGTAAAAATAACACAATAGTAATGAATTTTTAGCGTTGCCGGCCGCTGTCGCCGTTAGCATGCCCCGTCCACCTGTTGTCCGGCGGGCCAAAAACGCATTTCGGCAGGCTTGGCGGACATCAGTTTCCGCCCTGCTCCGAACCATCGTCTCCAGCACGAAGCAAGGCCACGGCATCGCGCAAGGCTTCGCCCGCGACCGCCGACGGGGGGCGGGATGGCTTGGATGGGGCAGTAGTCTCCAGGGGTGGTTGCAGCATGGTCTTGACGACCACGCTGCGGGCATCCAGTCCGATGGAACGGGCCGCATCGATGAGTTGGTCGGCCGCCAGCCGCAGCCTGGCGTGCCAGACCGGCGAGTCGACCAGGAAAACCAGCTTTCCGCCAGCGACATTGGCCAGCCGCGCATGCGCGGCCAGCGCAGGCGGCAGGCAGGGTCGCAAACGCAGGTCCAGCGCATCCAGCCACAGGGCGCGACGGACCGGATTGCCGTCCGCCGCGTCGGCCAGCAGCGCATCGAGCGCGGCCTGCGGATCGGCATTCGAACGCCCGGCCTTGTCCGGCCTGCCTGCAAATGGCTTGGATCTTGAATCAGACATCGGTAGACATGACTTTACACAGCTTCATCGACCCAATGCGTGAGCATCTTGTCCGTTCCTGGCGATGGATGCGCCATGGCGTCTTCGCCCCGGCCCGCGCGCAGCTGCTCGCGGGCTGGCAACGGCTGCAGTGCCAGGTCCAGGCCCTCGCGCGGCGTGCCCATGCGCGCGCCGCCACCCGGCCGGCGACGGCCATCGCGTTGCTGCTCGGTGCGGGCGTGCTGGTCGGCGCCGGCGCCGGCCGCGGCATCGATGCGGCGCGCATCGCCCAGCTGCAGGCGCGCACCGGCGCGCAGCAGCAGCAGATCGACAATACCCGGCGCGAGGCCCGGCACGAAGTCAACGCGCTGGCCGCGCGCCTGGGCGAGCTGCAGGCCGAGGCCAACCGCCTCAACGCGCTCGGCGACCGCCTGACCCGCATCGGCCACCTTGGCGACGGCGAATTCGACTTCAACAAGCCGGTCGGCGTCGGCGGCGAAGGCCCGGTCCGCGACATGGCCGCCGGCGACCTGCGCCGTGGCATGGACGGCCTGGGCGCGCAGCTGAAGGATTCCGGGCAGCAGCTGTCGGTGCTCGAGTCGCTGCTGTTCAACCGCCAGCTCGACCGCAATGCGACGCCGTCGCGCGAACCGATCACCAACAGCTACATCACCTCCGGCTACGGCCGTCGCGCCGATCCGTTCGGCGGCGGCAGCGCGTTCCACAAGGGCATCGACTTCCACGCCAACGTCGGCGACCCGGTGCTGGCAGTGGCCGATGGCGTGGTCAGCTATTCGGGCGTGCGTTCGGGTTACGGCAAGGTGGTCGAGGTCGACCACGGCAACGGCTACGTCACCCGCTACGCGCACAATTCGCGCCTGCTGGTGCAGGTCGGCGACCTGGTACGCAGTGGCCAGCAGGTCGCCAAGGCCGGCTCGACCGGACGCTCGACCGGCGCCCACGTGCACTTCGAGGTCTGGCAGGACGGGCGCGTGGTCAATCCGCGCAAGTTCCTGGGCGGGCAGGGCGTGACCCGGCAATAGCCTTGTAGGAGCGCCCCTTGGGCGCGATAGGCATACCGGCAAAGCCATCGCCCCCAAGGGGCGCTCCTACAACTGCGGGACATGTGCCGAAGTCGCGTTTGCACGCCCTTGATACCCCGAGGCGGCGCCACCACGTACAATGTCGCGTTGCCAAAAGGGCGCCCCGCGCCCTTTTTCCGTTGCGGGAGCCCGGCCGGCGGCCGATCCCGGCCCCATGACCGATCCCTCCAACCCGGTACCTCCATGCTCAATCGCCTGCTCACCAGCGTCTTCGGCAGCCGCAACGAACGCCTGATCAAACAGCTGCAGCGGATCGTCACCAAGGTCAACGCGCTGGAAGCGCAGATGCAGGCGCTGTCGGACGAGGAACTGAAGGCCAAGACCCCGGAACTCCGCGCCCGCATCGAGCAGGGAGAGTCGCTGGACAAGCTGCTGCCCGAGGCGTTCGCGGTCTGCCGCGAGGCCAGCCAGCGCGTGTTGGGCATGCGCCACTACGACGTGCAGCTGATCGGCGGCATGGTCCTGCACATGGGCAAGATCGCCGAGATGCGCACCGGTGAGGGCAAGACCCTGGTCGCGACCCTGCCGGTCTACCTCAACGCCCTGGAAGGCAAGGGCGTGCACGTGGTCACCGTCAACGACTACCTGGCGCGCCGCGACGCCGCCTGGATGGGCAGGCTGTACGAGTGGCTGGGACTGGACGTGGGCGTGGTCTATCCGGGCATGCCGCATGCGGACAAGCGCTCCGCGTATGCCGCGGACATCACCTATGCCACCAACAACGAGATCGGCTTCGACTACCTGCGCGACAACATGGCGCTGTCGAAGGACGACCGTTTCCAGCGCAGCCTGAATTTCGCCATCATCGACGAGGTCGACTCGATCCTGATCGACGAGGCGCGCACGCCGCTGATCATCTCCGGCCCGGCCGACGAATCGCCCGAGCTGTACATCAAGGTCAACCGCCTTGTGCCGTCGCTGAGCCGGCAGGAGACCGAGGAAGGGGAAGGCGACTACTGGGTCGACGAGAAGGCGAAGCAGGTGCACCTGTCGGAAGCCGGCCAGGAGCACGCCGAGCAGCTGCTGCGCGATGCCGGCATCCTCGAGGCCGACGACAGCCTGTACGCGCCGCAGAACATCCACGTCGTGCACCACCTCAACGCCGGCCTGCGCGCGCATGGCCTCTACCAGCGCGACGTCGACTACATCGTGCGCGACGGCGAAGTGGTGATCGTCGACGAGTTCACCGGCCGCACCCTGACCGGGCGACGCTGGTCCGACGGCCTGCACCAGGCGGTCGAGGCCAAGGAAGGCGTGCCGGTGCAGCGCGAGAACCAGACCCTGGCCAGCATCACCTTCCAGAACCTGTTCCGCATGTACGGCAAGCTCTCGGGCATGACCGGCACCGCCGACACCGAAGCCTACGAGTTCCAGAGCATCTACGGCCTGGAAGTGGTGGTGATCCCGACCAACCGGCCGATGGTGCGCAAGGACCATCCCGACGCGGTGTTCCTCAACCGCGCCGGCAAGTACCGCGCGGTCGCCGCCGAGATCAAGGAGGCGCACGGGCGCGGCCAGCCGGTGCTGGTCGGCACCACCTCGATCGAGGTCTCCGAGCTGCTGTCCGAACAGCTCAAGGCCGAGGGCATCGCGCACGAGGTGCTCAACGCCAAGCAGCACGAGCGCGAGGCGACCATCGTCGCCCAGGCCGGCCGCCCTGGCGCGGTCACCATCGCCACCAACATGGCCGGCCGCGGCACCGACATCGTGCTCGGCGGCTCGCTGGAGGCGGAAATCGCCGCGCTCGAGGCCGAAACCGGCGAACCGCTCGACGCTGCCACCAAGGCCGGGCTCAAGGCCGAGTGGCAGAAGCGCCACGACGCAGTCAAGCAAGCCGGCGGCCTGCACATCGTCGGCACCGAGCGCCACGAGTCGCGCCGCATCGACAACCAGCTGCGCGGCCGCTCCGGCCGCCAGGGCGACCCGGGCTCCAGCCGCTTCTACCTGTCGCTGGAAGACAACCTGATGCGCATCTTCGCCGCCGACTGGGTGCAGCGGGTGATGGCGCGCATGGGCCTGAAGGAAGACGACATCATCGAGAGCCCGCTGGTCAGCAAGCAGATCGCCAATGCCCAGCGCAAGGTCGAGGCGCACAACTTCGACATCCGCAAGAACCTGCTCGAGTTCGACGACGTCAACAACGACCAGCGCAAGGTGATCTACCAGCAGCGCAACGAACTGCTCGAAGCCGAAAGCGTGCACGACAACATCGAGGGCATCCGCGACGACGTCGTGGCCGAGATCGTGCAGCGCTTCGTGCCGCCGGAATCGGTCGACGAGCAGTGGGACCTGCCCGGGCTGGAGTCCGCGCTGGCCGAGGAGTTCGACCAGCGTCTGCCGCTGGTGACGCTGGCGCAGGCGAAGGACGAGCTCGACGCCGAGGGCATCCAGCGCTACGTGCAGGAATCGCTCGACCGGCTGTTCAAGGACAAGGAGGCGCAGGTCGGCGCCGAGACCATGCGCATGCTCGAGAAGCACGTCATGCTCAACGTGCTCGACGACAACTGGAAGCAGCACCTGTCGCGCATGGACTACCTGCGCCAGGGCATCCACCTGCGCGGCTACGCGCAGAAGCAGCCGAAGCAGGAGTACAAGCGCGAGGCGTTCGAGCTGTTTTCCGAGATGCTGGACAAGGTCAAGCGCGAAGTGGTCACCCTGCTGGCGCGCGTGCGCATCCGCAGCGAGGAGGAAGTCGCGGCGATGGAGGCGCAGGAGCGCGCCCAGGCCGAGGCCGTCGCGCAGCAGATGCAGTTCAACCATCCCGACATGGGCGCGCTGGGCGCCGACGAGGAAGCCGCCGCGGTCGCCGCGCCGGATCGGCAGGGCTTCCAGCAGTCGATACGCGCCATGCCCAAGATCGGCCGCAACGAAGCCTGTCCCTGCGGCAGCGGCAAGAAGTACAAGCACTGCCATGGACAACTGGCCTGAGCACCGGCGCCCCCTCGTTTTCGTAGCAGCGCACCAGGGCGCGATGGGCTTTCCCGGCAAGGCCCGATCGCTCCCCGTTTTTGCAGGAGCGCCCCTTGGGCGCGATGGCTTTACCGGGCAGGCCCATCGCGCCCAAGGGGCGCTCCTACGGGTCAAGAGTGCCGGTGCCTGACCCCCGTATCGACGTCGTCGCCGGCCTGATCACCGATCCCGGCGGCCGCGTGCTGCTGGCGCGCCGCAGCGACGGCCGCGACCTTGCCGGGCTGTGGGAATTCCCCGGCGGCAAGCTGGAGCCCGGCGAGTCGCCCGAGCGGGCGCTGGCGCGCGAGCTGCACGAGGAGCTGGGGATCGAGGTGCAGGTCGGCCCGCCGCTGATCGCCGTCGCCCAGCAGTATCCGCACAAGCGCCTGCGCCTGGACGTGCGCCGGGTGACGCAGTGGCGGGGCACGCCACGCGGACACGAGGGCCAGGCCCTGGCCTGGGTACCGCCGGACAAATTGCCCGCCTACGCGATGCCGCCGGCGGACCGGCCGGTGGTCGCGGCCCTGCTGCAGCCCGATCGCTACCTGGTCACCCCGGTCCCCCGCGACCCGGGCGCGGACGCGCGCTGGCTCGACGCCCTGCAGCGTGCGCTCGACGCCGGCATCGAGCGCCTGCAGGTGCGCCTGCCGGGCCTGGGCGAGGGCCGCCTCAGCACCCTGGTCGCCGCTGCCGCGCGGCGCTGCGAAGCCGGCGGCGCGCAGATGCTGGTCAACGGCGAAGCCGCGCTCGCCGCCCGTTTCGGGGTCGGCCTGCACCTGCGTGCCTCGCAGCTGCAGGGGCTGCGCGAACGCCCGGTCGCGCCCGGCGTGGTGCTGGCGGCGTCCTGTCACGACGCCGGCGAACTGCGCGCCGCGCACGCGCTGGGCTGCGATTTCGCGGTCCTGGGCGCGCTCAAGCCCACGCCCAGCCATGCCGGCGCCGAAGGCATCGGCTGGCAACGCTTCGAGCAGCTGCGCGAACACGTGCCCCTGCCGATCTACGCCATCGGCGGCCTCGGCCCCGACGACATCGCCACCGCCCGCCACCATGGCGCCCAGGGCATCGCCGCGATCCGCGGCCTGTGGCCCGAGCGCGTGGCCACGCCCTTGTAGGGGCATCCCTTGGGTTGGGCGCGACCGCCGCATGATCTTTTGCAGGAGCGCACCCGGGCGCGACAGGCTTTGCCGGTAATGCCCTGTCGCGCTCCGGTGCGCTCCTACAAGAACAACGCTGTCGCGCCCTGGTGCGCTCCTGCAAATGCGCGGCTGGTTTTCCTACGTCGGGGCGGCTGCCAGGCCGACAGTCCCGGTTGAGACGTGCGCTCAACATGGACACGTGCAATCCGATGACAACGCCCAACCAGGCCATGCCACATTGCGTCGCGGCCGCGCGTCGCTGCCCAACCATATTTATCACGTCGCCAGCGCGCTTGGACGACGGCGTCCCGTATTCGCGTCGTTCGATGCGGCCTGCGCTGCTGCGGCATGCTTTACGGACGCGGCCAGTCTTGGCGATGCCGATTACTGGCGTGGGTGCTGATGCCGAACCATGTGCATTGGTTACTGCAGCTGGGAGAGCGGGATACGCTCGCGCTGGTCGTTGATCGCATGAAGGCGCGCAGCGCCCATGCGGCGAATCGTGCGATCGGCAGGCGCGGCCCGCTGTGGGCGCGCGGGTACCACGACCACGCGCTGCGCGGCGACTAGGATCTTGCCGCGACCGCGCGCTACATCGTGGCCAATCCGGTGCGCGCCGGATTGGTGAAGCGCGTCGGCGACTATCCGTTCTGGAACGCCGTCTGGTTGTAGGAGCGCCCCTTGGGCGCGATGAGGCATGACCGGTAAAGCCATCGCGCCCAAGGAGCGCTCCTACAGGATCACAAGCCATCGCGCCCACGCGCCATGGCGGCATGGTGCGCTCCTACAGGGCAGCCAGGGTGCGGTATTGGCGGTCCAGCGCGGCGACGTGCGGGTCGAGGGCGGCGAGGTTTCCATCGTTGACGACGATGTCGTCGGCGATCGCCAGCCGCTGCGCGCGCGTGGCCTGGGCGGCGATCATGCGGTCGGCCAGGGCGTCGTCGATGCCATCGCGCCCCAGCAGGCGCGCGTGCTGCGCGTCGACCGGCGCGTCGACCACCAGGATGCGCTGCAGCCACGGATACGCGCTGCGTCCGCCGCTCTCGGCCAGCAGCGGGATCGCGGCGATGGCATAGGCGCCCGGTGCCCGCGCGCAGGCGGCCTGCAGCGCGACGCGCACATGCGGATGCACGATCGCTTCCAGCTGCCTGCGCGCGTCGTCGTCGGCGAACACCCGCCGCCGCATCGCCGCGCGATCCAGGCTGCCGTCCGCCGCCAATGCCTCGCGCCCGAACGCGGCCGCGATCTCGGCCAGGCCCCCGGACCCGACGGCGACGGCTTCGCGCGCGGCCTCGTCGGCGTCGGCCACCGCGACGCCCAGCGCAGCGAAGCGTCGCGCGACCTCGCTCTTGCCCGAAGCCACGCCGCCGGTAAGGCCGATGATGAAATCGCTCATGGGGAGATTATGGGGGACGCGGCGGCTGTCATTGTAGAAGCGCCCCTTGGGCGCGATGAAGCATGACCGGTAAAGCCATCGCGCCCAAGGGGCGCTCCTACAGGCCGGCGTAGGCCCGGTACGCGCCGATGATCTGGTCGCCCCACATGAACACGATCCAGCCCGCGATCGCAAGATACGGCCCGAACGGGATCGGCGTGGCGCGGTCGCGGCCTTTCATCGCCAGCCAGGCCGAGCCGACGATGGCGCCGACCAGCGACGACAGCAGCACCGTCGGCAGGATGCCCTGCAGCCCGGTCCACGCGCCCAGCGCGGCCAGCAGCTTGAAATCGCCGTGGCCCATGCCTTCCTTGCCGGTGAGCTGCTTGAACAGCCACCACACGCACCACAGGCTGAGGTAGCCGACGATCGCGCCCACCAGCGCCGGTTTCGCCGGCATGTACAGGTTGTCGATGCTGGCGATCAGGCCCAGCCACATCAGCGGCAGGGTCAGCTGGTCGGGCAGCAGCTGGGTGCGCAGGTCGATGCCGGCCAGCGCGACCAGGAAACAGCTGAGCACGATCGCGCCGAAGCCCTGCCAGCCGAAGCCGAACTGCCAGACGCTGGCCAGCACCAGCACCATGGTCAGCAGTTCCACGAACGGGTATTGCGGCGAGATCGGCGCCTTGCACGATCGGCACTTGCCGCGCAGCGCCAGCCAGCTCAGTACCGGGATGTTCTCGTACCAGGACAGCTGGTGGTTGCAGTGCGGGCAGTGCGAGCGCTCGACCACGATCCCCGGCGGCGGCGGGTCGTACATCTCCGGTTCGCCGAGGATCTCGCGGCTGTCGCGCTTCCACTCCCACTCCAGCCGTTTCGGCAGGCGCAGGATCACCACGTTGAGGAAGCTGCCCACCAGCAGGCCGAGGCCGGCTGCGGCGGGATAGCCCAGGCCTGGGTTCTGGTCGAGGAAGGACATCTAGAGCGGCCTCCATCGCGACCTTCCCCCCCCGGGCGGGGGAAGGGGTGGCGGGCAACGCCCCTGCCCGCGGCCACGCCTCTGTAGGAGCGCCCGTTGGGCGCGATGAGGTATTACCGGTGAAGCCATCGCGCCCAGGGGGCGCTCCTACGGAAGGCACCGCCGCTGGCCGCATCAGCCGACCACGGCCGCCAGTTTGAAGATCGGCAGGTACATGCCGATCACCAAACCGCCGACGAATACGCCGATGACCACCATGATCATCGGTTCGATCAGGCTGGCCAGCGCATCGACCGCGTTGTTGACTTCCTGCTCGTAGAATTCGGCAACCTTGAACAGCATGGTGTCGAGCGCGCCGGCCTCCTCGCCGATCGCGGTCATCTGCACCACCATGTGCGGGAACAGGTTGGCCTGCTTCATCGCCATGTTGACCTGGTAACCGACCGAGACGTCGTCGCGCATCTCGAGCACCGCCTTCTCGTACACCATGTTGCCGGTCGCCCCGGCGACGATGCCCAGCGCCTCCACCAGCGGCACGCCGGCCTTGAAGGTGGTGGCCAGGGTGCGCGAGAAGCGGGCGATCGCCGAGTTGTGCATGATCACGCCGATCACCGGCACCTTCAGGACCATGCGGTCGACGAAATGCTGGAACGCCGGCGAACGTTTGAAGGCGAAGATCGTGCCGGCGATGGCGCCGAGCGCGATGATCAGCATCAGCCACCAGTAGCCGACCATGAAGCGCGAGGCATTGACGATGATCTGGGTGAACGCCGGCAGGTCGGCGCCGAAGCCCTGGAACACCGCCTCGAACTGCGGCACCACGAAGATCAGCAGCACCGCGCTGACCAGGATCGCCACCACGATCACCATCGCCGGGTAGAACAGCGCCTTCTTGATCTTGCCCTTCAGCGCCTCGGTGTTCTCCTTGTAGGTGGCGATGGTGTCGAGCACCGTCTCCAGCACGCCGGCCGACTCGCCGGCCTTGACCAGGTTGCGGTACAGCTCGTCGAACTGCACCGGGAACTTGCACATGGCGTCGTAGATCGAGGAGCCGCCCTCGATGTCCAGTCGCAGCGCGTCGACCATCTTCTGCATGCGCGGGTTCTTGCTGCCGCTGCCCATGATCTCCAGCGCCTGCACCACCGGCACGCCGGACTTGATCATGGTGGCGATCTGGCGGCTGAACACCGCGATCTCCTGCGCCGAGATGCGCTTGCCGGCGGCGCCGAACAGCGGCTTGCCCTTGGGCTTGACCGTGGTCGGGGTGATGCCCTGGCGGCGCAACTCGGCGCGCAGGAAGTTGGCGTTCTTCGACTGCTGCTCGCCCTTCATCACCTTGCCGCGCTTGTCGGTGCCCTTCCAGGTGTAGGTGGCAAGCTCGACGCCGGCGCGCTTGGGCGCGGGCTGGTTCTTGATCGCGGTACGGGTCACGGCCATGTTGTATCCCCTCAATCCCCTGGTCCGGCACGCAAGGCGCCGGGACCCAATGTCCCCGATATTAGCCGGTTACAGGCGCGCGCGGCGAACGCGGGTGTGACGCCGGGCAGGGTTTTGCATGTTGCGGCGCCTCCGCGTCCCCTGCAGGAGCGCCCCTTGGGCGCGATGGGCATTACCGGTAGAGGCATCGCGCCCAGGTGCGCTCCTATGAAATCCAGCCCTTCTCCCGCTAGCGGGAGAAGGTGCCCGAAGGGCGGATGAGGGCGCCTTGGCGATCGGGCATTACGCACCCTCACCCCAGCCCTCACCCGCATGCGGGAGAGGGGCCGAAAAGCCTCAATCCTTGGTCACCCGGTTGATCTCGGCCAGGCTGGTGGTGCCGGCCCTGGCCTTGTCCAGCGCCGAGCGGCGCAGGTCGCGCACGCCGGCCTTCTCCGCCACCTCGGCGATCTGCATGGCATTGCCGCCCTGCAGCACGATGGACTGGATTTCGTCGCTCATCGGCATCACCTGGTAGATGCCGACGCGGCCCTTGTAGCCCTCGGTGCAGTTGTCGCAGCCGACCGCGTCGTACAGGGTCAGGCCCTCGCGGATCTCGTCGTCGGTGAAACCCTCCGCCAGCAGCGCGTGGTCGGGCAGCGGGTGCTCCATCGGCCGCTTGCAGCTGTTGCACAGCCGCCGCGCCAGCCGCTGCGCGATCACCAGGGTCACCGAGCTGGTGATGTTGTAGGGCGCGATGCCCATGTTCATCAGCCGCGCGATGGTCTGCGGGGCGTCGTTGGTGTGCAGGGTGGACAGCACCATGTGGCCGGTCTGCGCCGCCTTGATCGCGATCTCGGCGGTCTCCAGGTCGCGGATCTCGCCGACCATGATGATGTCCGGGTCCTGGCGCAGGAAGCTGCGCAGCGCGGCGGCGAAGGTCATGCCGCGCTTGACGTTCTGCTGCACCTGGTTGACGCCGGGCAGGCGGATTTCCACCGGGTCCTCGACGGTGCTGATGTTGCGCTGCTCGTCGTTGAGGATGCCCAGCGCGGTGTACAGCGAGACGGTCTTGCCCGAGCCGGTCGGCCCGGTCACCAGCACCATGCCGTAGGGCTTCTGGATCGCGTCCAGGAACAGCTTCTGCTGCTCGGGCTCGTAGCCCAGCTTGTCGATGCCCAGCCGGGCGGCGCTGGCGTCGAGGATGCGCAGCACCACCTTCTCGCCGAACAGCGTCGGCAGGGTGCTGACGCGGAAATCGATCTGCTTGGTCTTGCTCAGGTTGAGCTTGATGCGGCCGTCCTGCGGCACCCGCTTCTCGGCGATGTCCAGCTGCGCCATCACCTTGAGCCGCGCGGTGATGCGCTGGTTGAGCTTGACCGGCATCCTCGCCGTCTGCTTGAGCAGGCCGTCGATGCGCAGGCGCACCCGGTAGTCGCCCTCGTAGGGCTCGAAGTGGATGTCCGAGGCGCCCTTGCGGATGGCGTCGATCAGCACCTTGTTGACGAACTTGACCACCGGGGTGTCGTCGGTCTTGGCGTCCACGCCGGTGTCGCCGGCCAGGTCCTCCTCGCCGCCGCTGATCTCGAGGTTTTCCATGCCCTCGCTGTCGCCCAGCGCGTCGCCGAAGCTGTCGCTGGACTCCATCCACTTCTCGATGGTGCGCTTGATGCTGTCCTCGTCGACCAGGATGGGCTCGACCGTGAGGTTGGTGTGGAACTTGATCTCGTCCAGCGCGTGCGCATTGGTCGGGTCGGCCATGCCCACGAACAGCTTGCCGCCGCGCTTGAACAGCGGCAGCACCGCGTGCTTGCTGAGCAGCTCGTCCTTGACCAGCCGGATCGCGCTCTGGCTGGCGTCCATCGCCGTGGGGTCGAACACCGGCATGCCGAACTCGATCGAGTTGGCCGCCGCCATCTGCGCCGCCGTCACCAGCCGGTGCTCGCGCAGGTAGCCGGAGATCTGCACCCGCGCCTTGGTGGCCTTGTCCAGCGCCTCGCGCGCGCTGGCTTCGTCCAGCGCGCCGTCCAGCACCAGGCGCCGGGCGATGCCGGTGATGCCGACCAGGTTGGCGGTGGGCACCGCCGCAGCAACTGCATTCATATCAGGCACCTCTCCCCATGTGTTGGGACTTTACTGCAAAAGCGGCGGCGGGAAACGGGACGCCGGGCACGAAGGCCTGACAAGATGGATGCAAGATCCACGCCAAATCCGGGCGGCGACGCCTCCGAAGCAGTCTCCGCACCTATACCGTAGGTCGGGGCTACGCCCCCGACGCAGAGAGTTGCGTGTGCAAGCATCGCGACGTACCCCGATCTGCGGACATCTGCTGGAATCCGTGCGTCGGGGCGTAGCCCCGACCTGCGGCTGGCCCAAGCCCCGATCAGGATGAGCCAGAAACACCCCGGCCCCTGCCCCTCTGCCGGCCGCGCAGGTTTACGGGCGGCACTCTGCAGGGTAGTACTTGGGCGCGCTGCCGCTGCCGACGCAGGCCCAGGTGGTGCTGATGGCGGAGTCGACCGCGGGGACCGTGGGCGTGAAGGTCAGGACCGTGTTCTTGGCGACAGCCGTGCCGGTGACCGCGATCGCGCCGGTAGCGGCCGCGCAGGTCATCGACGCGGTGTTCTTCGCCGTGGCAGGAACACTGAGGTCGACGCCCAGGCAGGCATCCGCCGGCATCACGCCGCCGTTGTTGACGATGTTCTCGGCCACCGTGTTCTTCGCTTCCCCGGCCAGGACCGCCAGCTCCGAGACGCGCGCGCGGACGGTGTAGTCCTGGTAGGCCGGCAGCGCGATGGCAGCCAGGATGGCGATGATCGCGACCACGATCATCAGTTCGATCAGGGTGAATCCGCGCACGTGGCGCATGTGGGCGCTCCCGGGCCGCGAAGATCACGACTTCTATCTCTAACGTAAGCAACAAACGCGCCAGAAACGCGTTAACGCTGTCACGCACAAAGAAAGACCCCGGCTGGCGCCGGGGTCCAGGGTGTTGCGTGCTAACTGCGTTGGATTACGGGCGGCACTCAGCCGGGTAGTACTTGGGGGCGCTGCCACTACCGAGGCAAGCCCAGGTGGTGCCGACGGCGGAGTTACCGGCCGGAACCGTTGGTGTGAACGTCAGGACCGTGCCCTTCGTGCGGGTTGCATCGCCGGTGACCGCGATGACGCCCGTAGCGGCAGTGCAGGTCATCGAGCGGGCATTTTTCGCAGCGGCAGGAATGGTGGTATCGACGCCGGCACACGCGTTTGCCGGGATCGTGCCGCCATTATTGGCGATGTTCTCGGCCACCGTGCTCTTGGCGGCGCCGGCGATCACGGCCAGCTCCGACACGCGGGCGCGGACGGTGTAGTCCTGGTAGGCCGGCAGCGCGATCGCCGCCAGGATGGCGATGATCGCAACCACGATCATCAGTTCGATCAGGGTGAAACCTTTCTGCATCTTCATGGTGTATCCCCTAGGTGATATGGAAACTTCACGTGCCGCATGTGGCCGGCGTTCCGGTCCGTGGGCAGCCGTGCAACATTGCACGTGCACGAGGATATACGCACAAGGCATGCCAACCATGCCACTGTGCGGACAAACGCACTGATCTGCCATCGGGGTCACGCATTGGCCGCCGTGCGCGGCGTGGACAAGTGACGCGGACGGTCATATCGCGTCCACAAGTGACGCGATGTGTCCGGCGATCCACGCGCCCCCCGCCAAACCGTGACCGTTTCCGCAGGCGCAAGACCCCCCCGGGATCCCGCGCAAGCCGTAGGTCGGGGTTACATCCCCGACATGGACATCGGGGGGTACGCGCCGTACGTCGGGGTCACGCCCCCGACACGGGATATCGGGTGACGCGGGCGTCGGGCGCGTAGGCCCGACCTACGGGTGGGCGAGGTTACGTCCCCGATGCGGGGGCCGTAGGTCGGGGTCACGTCCCCGACACGGGATATCGGGTGGCGCGGGCGTCGGGCGCGTAGGCCCGACCTACGGGTGGGCGAGGTTACGTCCCCGATGCGGGGGCCGTAGGTCGGGGTCACGCCCCCGACACGGGATATCGGGTGGCGCGCGCGTCGGGCGCGTAGGCCCGACCTACGGGTAGGTCGGGGTCACGTCCAGGCGGGGAGTCATAGGTCGGGGTCACGCCCCCGACATATGGGGCATCGGGTGACGCGGGCGTCGGGCGCGTAGGCCCGACCTGCGGGTGGGGTGGAGCCACGTCCCGGGCGCGGGGGCTAGTCGATGCCGAGCTTCTTGAGCTTGTAGCGCAGGGCGCGGAAGGTGATGCCCAGGGCCGAGGCGGTCTTGGTCTTGTTGTAGCGGTTTTCCTGCAGCGCCTGCTGGATCGCGGCGCGCTCGATCTCCTCGATGTACGAGGGCAGGGCGGTGCTGGAGGTGTCGCGCGGGCCAAGCGTGCGCGGATCGGGCGGCGCGCCCGCGGCGTCGGGCCTGCCGCCGGCGGTGGCGCTGACGTAGGCGGCGGCGACGCTGGCCGCGGTCGGGCCGGTGGCTGCCGGCAGGCGCAGGTCGTCGGCGTGGATGGTGTCGCCATCGGCCAGGGCCAGGGCGCGCTCGAGGATGTTCTCCAGTTCGCGCACGTTGCCGGGGAAGGCATAAGCCTCGAGCGCGGCGACGGCGTCGCTGGCCAGGGTCGGGGTGTTGCGCTGCATGGCCTGGGCCAGGCGCTTGAGGATGGCGCCGGAGAGCAGGGTGAGGTCGCCGTCGCGGTCGCGCAGCGGCGGCACGTGCAGTTCGATCACGTTGATGCGGTAGTACAGGTCGTGGCGGAAGCGGTTCTCGGCGACCAGCGCGCCGAGGTCCTTGTGGGTGGCCGAGAGCAGGCGCACGTCGACCGGGACCTCGACCGAGGCGCCGACCGGGCGGATGGTCTTTTCCTGGATCGCGCGCAGCAGCTTGACCTGCATCGGCAGCGGCAGCTCGGCGACTTCGTCCAGGAACAGGGTGCCGCCGTCGGCGGCCTGGAACAGCCCGGGCTTGTCGGCGTTGGCGCCGGTGAAGCTGCCCTTCTTGTGGCCGAAGAATTCGCTTTCCATCAGCTCGGACGGGATCGCGCCGCAGTTGACCGGCACGAACGGCCCGGCCGAGCGCGCGCCCTGGGCGTGGATGGTGCGTGCGACCAGCTCCTTGCCGGTGCCCGACTCGCCGGCGATGTGCACCGGCGCCTGGCTGCGCGCGACCTTGGCGATGGTCTGGCGCAGGCCGACCATGGCATCGGATTCGCCGAGCAGGCGGCTGGCCGCATCCGGGCTCGCCGCCTGCCTGGTGTTGAGGTCCAGCGCCTGGCGCACCAGCCGGCGCAGCACGTTGATGTCGACCGGCTTGCTGACGAAGTCGAAGGCGCCGGCCTTGAGCGCCTCGACCGCGGCCTCGACGTTGCCGAAGGCGGTGATCATGGCCACCGGGGTGTTGGGGAAGCGGGTGGCGATCTCGCCGACCAGTTCCAGCCCGGAGCCGTCGGGCAGGCGCATGTCGGTCAGGCACAGGTCGTAGGCGACGGTCGACAGCATTTCGCGGGCGACGGTGAGCGTCGGTGCGGTGTCGGTGCGCAGGCCCATGCGGCCCAGGGTCAGCACCAGCAGTTCGCGGATGTCGTGCTCGTCGTCGACGATGAGGGCGCTGCGGGTCTCGCTCATGTACGAACCTTGGGGGACACCTTGGGGGATGTGACGTAGTTTGACACTTTATGCCGTTCGCGCGTAGTGAGCGGCGGGGGCAGGGGTCGAGGTCGTGTCAGGCCCCGCGGCGCGCGGCGGGGGACCTGTAGGAGCGCACCCGGGCGCGACGGGCGCCACCGGGCATGCCCGGTCGCACCCGGGTGCGCTCCTACAAGCAGCGACGGGGAGCTAGCCGGGCAGCAGGTCGTCGGTGCCGGGCAGGGTGATGCGGAAGCAGGCGCCGCCGGCGGGGACGGCGACGTATTCGAGGCTGGCGCCGTTGGCGCGGCACAGCTCGCGGGCGATGTACAGGCCCAGGCCGGTGCCGTGCTCGGAGGTGGTGAAGAACGGCCGGAACAGCTGCGGGGTGACGGCATCGGGGATGCCGGGGCCGCGGTCGAGCACGTTGAGCACCGGCACCCCGTCGCGCGCCTCGACGTGCAGCACCACGCGCGCCGGTTCGCCGGGCATGCGGCCGTAGCGCAGCGCGTTCTGCAGCAGCACCGTGAGCACCTGCTGCAGGTGGCGCGGGTCGACCAGCACCGGCAGCGCCGACACGCTCTGGTTCATGCTGACGGTGTCGACGTCCTGCGGGATGGTCTCGAGGTAGTCGTCGAGGAAGCGGCGGACGAAGCCGACCAGCTCGATGTTCTCCGGCTGCGCGCGCTCGCGCCGCGCCAGCCCGAGCACGCTGTCGACGATGCCGTTGGTGCGCATGCACTGCTGGTGCACGATCTGCAGCAGGCGGCGGTCGCTGTCGCCGATGTCCTTGGATTCCTCGAGCAGCTGGGTGGCGTAGCTGATCGCCGCCAGCGGGTTGCGGATCTCGTGCGCGAGGCTGGCGGAGAAGCGGCCCATGGCGGCCAGGGTCAGCGATTCGGCGCGGCGCGAGACCAGGGTGGTGTCGTCGAGGAACACCAGGGTGGTTTCGCCGTCGGCCAGCAGCCGGGCGAAGCGCGGCAGCACTTCGATCTGTTCGTCGCCGTCGATGATGATCGGCGTGTCGTTGGCGGCGTGGTCCTTGCGCCAGGCCTGCAGGCGCGCGCCCAGTTCGGGCGCGATCTCGCCGATCCTGCGCGGCTTGTCGTCGGCGTCCTGGATCTCGCCCAGCAGCATCAGCGCCGACTCGTTGGCCAGGCGCACGAAGCCGCCGCCATCGACCAGCAGCACGCCGGTGCGCATGCGGCGGATGATCAGGCCGTTGATCTCGGCCAGGTTGGCGGCGTCGGCGCTGTGGCGGCTGGCCAGGGCGTGGGTTTCGCGCACCTGCCGCCCGAGCAGGTTGCTGACCGTGGCCATGGCGAAGAAGCTGACCGAGAACATCATCACCTCGGCCAGCGGGCGCGCGGGCGGCTCGGCGCCGAGCTGGCTCCAGACGTATTCGCCGACCACCGCCACGGTCGCGGCCGTGGCCACTGCCATCGCCAGCGGCAGGTTCAGCAGCAGCGCCGCCGCGCCGACGTTGAACAGCAGCATCATCGCCACGCCGGGCGCGGCGCCGGGAATGGCGTGGGTGATCAAGGCGGCGACGGTCACGTCCACCGCGATGCCGACCAGCGCCTGCAGCGCCAGGCCGGCGCGGTCGTGGCGCGAGCCGAGCATCAGCACCAGCGCCATCGGCAGGTAGGCGACGGCTACAGTGGCGGCGAGGACGGGATTGCGCGACTCGCCGATCAGCGTGCCGACCGGGCTGAACACCATCAGCGCCAGCACCGCGGCCTCGAGCGTGCGGTACAGCGCGAACAGGTACAGCTCGCGGCGCAGCGCGGTTTCGGCGGTCGTGTCGCGGGTGGGGGATGTCGGCAAGGGGTCGCCTGGGACAGGGGTGGCCCGAGTATAGGATGCGTCGCGCCCGATGGGCGCGCTCGGCAATCCTGCAGGAGCGCACCCGGGCGCGACGCTTTGTCGCGGCGTTGAAAGATCAAAAGCGATCGCGGCCGGGTGCGCTCCTGCGAAGGCCATCGACCACGGTTTTGCCCGCGGCCGCCGCATCGGCGAGAATGACGGGCCCGCCTGGACCGTTTGCCTGCCCGATGGCAGCGACGGACAGCCGCGGCCCGGCCCGGCCGGCGCTCTTCTCCGCGTACTCCCAGCAGCACGCTCCTACCAGCACGCTCCTACCAGCATGGACCCCACATGAATTTCCACGAATACCAGGCCAAGCAGCTGTTCGCCGACTACGGCATCGCGGTTCCCCCCGGGCGCGTCGCGCACACCGCCGACGAGGCGGTCGAGGCCGCCAAGGCGATCGGCGGCGACTTCTGGGTGGTCAAGGCGCAGATCCACGCCGGCGGCCGCGGCAAGGCCGGCGGCGTCAAGCTGGCCAAGACCCTGGAGCTGGTGAAGGAATACGCCGCCGGCATGCTCGGCAAGACCATGGAAACCTACCAGTCGGCCGGCGTTGCGCTGCCGATCGACAGCGTGCTGGTGACCAAGGCCACCGACATCGCCAAGGAGCTGTACCTGTCGGTGCTGGTCGACCGCGACACGCAGTCGGTGACCTTCATCGCATCGAGCGAAGGCGGGGTGGAGATCGAGAAGACCGCGGAGGAGAATCCCGACGCGATCCAGACCCTCAACGTCAACTTCGTGCAGGGCCTGCAGCCCTACCAGTGCCGCGGACTGGGCTTCGCGCTGGGACTGGGCAGCAAGCAGGTCAACCAGCTGACCAGGATCATGCTCGGCCTGTACAAGCTGTTCAACGAGAAGGACCTGGCGCTGGTGGAGCTCAATCCGCTTGCGATCCTCAAGTCCGGCGACCTGGCGGTGCTCGACGGCAAGGTCAACTCCGACGACAACGCCAATTTCCGCCATCCCGACCTGGTGGCGATGCGCGACATCCGCCAGGAAGACCCGACCGAGGTGCGGGCCAGCCAGCACGACCTCAACTACGTGACCATGGACGGCAACATCGGCTGCATGGTCAACGGCGCCGGGCTGGCGATGGCGACCATGGACGTGATCAAGCTCGAGGGCGGCGAACCCGCCAACTTCCTCGACGTCGGCGGCGGCGCCACGAAAGAGCGCGTGACCGAGGCGTTCAAGCTGATCCTGTCTTCCGACAAGGTCAAGGCGATCTTCGTCAACATCTTCGGCGGCATCGTGCGCTGCGACATGATCGCCGAGGGCATCATCGGCGCGGTCAAGGAAGTGGGCGTGGAGGTTCCGGTGATCGTGCGCCTGGAGGGCACCAACGTGAACGAGGGCAAGGAACTGCTGCAAAACAGCGGCCTTGCGATCATCCCGGCCGACGACATCAACGACGGTGCGAAGAAGGCGGTCGCGGCGGCGAAGAAGGCCGCCTGAGCATTTCGATCCCTTCTCCCGCTTGCGGGAGAAGGTGCCCGCAGGGCGGATGAGGGCGCCTGGGAAAGACGAACCCTCACCCCAATCCCTCTCCCGCAAGCGGGGGAGGGGCTAAAAATTCCAAGGAATCCGAAACACATGAGCGTCCTCGTCAACAAGAACACCCGCGTCATCGTCCAGGGCTTCACCGGCACCCAGGGCACCTTCCACGCCGAGCAGATGCTCGATTACGGCACCAAGGTCGTCGGCGGCGTGACCCCGGGCAAGGGCGGCAGCGAACACCTCGGCCTGCCGGTGTTCAACACCGTGAGCGAGGCGGTCGATGAAACCGGCGCCGATGCGTCGGTGATCTACGTGCCGCCGCCGTTCGCGGCCGATGCGATCCTGGAGGCGGCCGACGCCGGCATCCGCGTGATCGTCTGCATCACCGAGGGCATCCCGGTGCTGGACATGATGCGGGTCAAGGAAACGCTGAAGGGCTACGACGACGTGGTGCTGGTCGGCCCCAACTGCCCGGGCGTGATCACGCCGGGCGAGTGCAAGATCGGCATCATGCCCGGCCACATCCACAAGCCGGGCAAGGTCGGCATCGTCTCGCGCTCGGGCACCCTGACCTACGAGGCGGTCAAGCAGACCACCGACGTCGGGCTCGGCCAGTCGACGGTGATCGGCATCGGCGGCGACCCGATCAACGGCACCAGCTTCATCGATGCGCTGCAGTGGTTCCAGGACGACGAACAGACCGAGGGCATCATCCTGGTTGGCGAGATCGGCGGCTCGGCCGAAGAGGAAGCGGCCGAGTTCATCGCCGAAAGCGTCACCAAGCCGGTGGTCGGCTTCATCGCCGGCGCTTCGGCGCCGAAGGGCAAGCGCATGGGCCACGCAGGCGCCATTGCCTCCGGCGGCACCGGCACCGCGGAAGGCAAGTTCGCCGCGCTGGAGAAGGCCGGCGTGACCACGGTGAAATCCCCGGGCGACCTGGGCGCGGCGCTGGCCAAGCGGATGAAGGGCTGAGGCCGGGCGAAGAGCCGGGCCCTCACCCCAACCCCTCTCCCGCAAGCGGGAGAGGGGCTATCGAGCAATCCGCTTTCCTGCGGCCGCCCCCGCTTTAGCCACCAGCCGGCTTTAGCCACCAGCCGGCTTTAGCCACCAGCCGGCTTTAGCCACCAGCCGGCTTTAGCCACCAGCCGACATTAACCACCCGTTGGCTCTAGTCACTTGCCTCGGCTTTAGCCCCTCTCCCGCTCGCGGGAGAGGGGTTGGGGTGAGGGTGCGGCTTTTTCCTACAGACGCAGCCGAAACCATGCGGCAGGCTTTGCCTTTCCTTCCAAAGCGGGAGCGCAAGGATGCGCGAAGATCAAAAGACCGGGTTCGCCCGGCAACTGCGTCGGCAGTCGACCGACGCCGAGCGCGAGATCTGGCATCACCTGCGCAATCGTGCCCTGATCGGCTGCAAGTTCCGTCGCCAGCATCCGGTCGGCCGATATATAGTCGACTTCGCCTGCATCGAACGCAGGCTGGCGGTGGAACTGGACGGAGGACAGCATGGCGATGGCCCGGAAGATGCCAGTCGCACGCGCGGTATCGAAGCGTTTGGCTATCGCGTCCTGCGTTTCTGGAACAATGATGTCTTCGAACGGCAGGAAGCGGTGCTCTCGATGATCTTCGATGCGTTGCAAAGCCGGGCCCTCACCCCAACCACTCTCCCGCGAGCGGGAGAGGGGCTAGCCGGCGGCTGACAAATGGTCGGACAGAAGCTGCGCATCGCCCTGGCCCAGTTCGACTTCACCGTGGGCGCGGTGGCGGAAAACGCCGGGCGCATCGCGGCGATGATCGTCGAGGCGCGCGACCTGCATGGCGCGGACCTGGTGCTGTTCCCGGAGCTGGCGCTCAGCGGCTACCCGCCCGAGGACCTGCTGGTGCGGCCGTCGTTCCTGTCCGACTGCGAGGCGGCGCTGTTGCAGGTCGCCGCGGGCGTGCAGGGGATCACCGCGGTCGTCGGCTGGCCGGAGTCCGCCGGCAGCGTGGTCTACAACGCCGCCAGCGTGCTGCGCGACGGCAGGGTCGAGGCCACCTATCGCAAGCGCGAACTGCCCAATTACGCGGTGTTCGACGAGCGCCGCTATTTCCACGTCGATCCCGACGGCGGGCCATGCGTGGTCGATGTCGAAGGCGTCAGGGTCGGCCTGCTGATCTGCGAGGACCTGTGGTTCCCGGAGCCGCTGGCCGAAACGGTGGCCGCCGGCGCGCAGCTGGTGCTGGTGCCCAACGCCTCGCCGTTCGAACGCGACAAGCACGCGCAGCGCGATGCGCTGCTGGAGGCGCGGGTGCGCGAACAGCACGTGGCGCTGGCCTACCTCAACGGCGTCGGCGGCCAGGATTCGCTGGTGTTCGACGGCGCCTCGGTGCTGGCCGACGGCGACGGCACCATCCACCACGCCGCGCGCGCCTTCGAGGAGCACTGGCTGGTGGCCGACTTCGATCCGGGTACCAGCAAGCTGATGGCGGTGTCGTGGCCGGTCGAAGTCGAGGAGGGCCGCGACGCGCTGGCCTGGCGCGCGGTGGTGCTGGGCACCGGCGACTACTGCCGCAAGAACGGCTTCGACAAGGTCTGGCTGGGCCTGTCAGGCGGGATCGATTCGTCGGTGGTGCTGGCGATCGCGGTCGATGCGCTGGGCGCGGACAACGTCACCGCGGTGCGCATGCCTTCGCGCTACACCGCCGGGCTGTCGAACGACCTGGCGCAGGAGCAGTGCGACGCGCTCGGGGTGCGCCTGCTGTCGCTGCCGATCGAGAAGCCGTTCCAGGGGTATCTCGAAACGCTTGCCGGCACCTTTGCCGGGACGCAGCCCGACACCACCGAGGAAAACCTGCAGTCGCGTACCCGCGGCGCGCTGCTGATGGCGCTGTCGAACAAGTTCGGCGGCCTGCTGCTGACCACCGGCAACAAGAGCGAGTACGCGGTCGGCTACGCCACCATCTACGGCGACATGTGCGGCGGCTATGCGCCGATCAAGGACCTGTACAAGTCCGAGGTGTTCGCGCTGGCGCGCTGGCGCAATACGGTGTCGGGTGCGGCCGTGATCCCGGAGGCGGTGATCGTCCGGCCGCCGTCGGCGGAACTGCGCGAGAACCAGAAGGACGCCGATTCGCTGCCGCCCTACGACGTGCTGGACGCGATCCTGCTGCGCTACGTCGACCAGGAGCAGTCGTTGGCGGAGATCGTCGCCGCCGGCTTCGATGCGGCCACCGTCGAGCGCGTGCTGCGGCTGGTGCGTACCAGCGAGTGGAAGCGCCACCAGGCCGCGCCGGGCCCGAAGGTGTCGCGGCGCGCCTTCGGGCGCGAGCGGCGCTATCCGATCAGCAACCGCTATCCGGCGTAGGCCGGGGTTCGTCCCTGACCCGGGCATGCCGTGGTTGCCGCCGTCGGGCGCGTAGGCCCGACCTACGAACTGCCGCGGACTCAAACGTAGGTCGGGGCCACGCCCCCGACTCCGGCAGGCAGTCGTCGGGCGCGTAGGCCCGACCTACGAACTGCCGCGGACTCAGGCGTAGGTCGGGGTCACGCCCC